>CAEZYQ010000018.1_pt1 | contig 67705 bp, 62 predicted proteins | sample 7265561 | NCBI WGS metagenome assembly CAEZYQ01 (sample SAMEA6813939, study PRJEB35770) | uncultured Nocardioides sp. | biome: Freshwater; feature: Freshwater reservoir; material: water | place: Czech Republic | collected 2017-04-14 | depth 30m m | reverse complement strand
TCAAGATGAGGTTTCCCACCGGGTCAACCGGGTAAGGCCCCCAGCAGAACACTGGGTTGATAGGCCGGAGGTGTACAGCAGTGATGCCTAGCCGACCGGTACTAATAGGCCGAGGGCTTGTCCCACAACCACTCAACAAGCAACACAAACACGTGTGCTCGACGACTGGTTCGACAACAGATCCCGCAGCGCACGAGAAACAACACATTGTTCGCGTCCACGAACACACAAACCACTTGAGTTTGGCCACCCCCACCACCCCCCACACACACGTGCGGGCAGTGTGGTGCCAGGGTGAGTCGCAAGAGTTACGGCGGCCATAGCGAGAGGGAAACACCCGGTCCCATCCCGAACCCGGAAGTTAAGCCTCTCAGCGCCGATGGTACTGCGATCGCGAGGTCGTGGGAGAGTAGGACGCCGCCGGACATACTTTCGCAGAAGCCCCACCTCTTTCGAGGTGGGGCTTCTGTCATTTCCAGACGGTTCGGTCGCCAACCACGGCCCCGGTGGTCGGTCTCGTGGCCCGCTCCCAGAGCCTCACGGCGCAGGCCGTGCCGGCCCTTCGCATCTCCACAGGGCTGGCCGGGTCGGCGCCGTCCACACCCGCCGGGCGTGCGGCTGGGATCGGCGGTTCCAGCGGCGAGGCTGGTCCCAGGAGGTGGTCAGAGGTGACCCAGGACGTGGAGGACTGCAACGCGGTCCGGCTGGTAGGGCGGGTGTCGGCGGCACCTGCGGCCAAGGAGCTGCCGAGCGGGGACGTGGTGTGGCTGTTCCGGCTCGTGGTGCGTCGGCCCGCGGGGCACGTGTCGAGGCAGAGCGTCGACGTGCTCGACTGCAGCGTGTGGACGCCCCGGCTGCAGCGGACCATGAGGTCGTGGCGCGAGGGCGACCAGGTGGAGGTCGAGGGCGCGGTGCGCCGACGCTTCTACCGCGCCGGCCAGGCGACGGCCAGTCGGGTCGAGGTCGAGGTGAGCCGGGGACGGCTCAGACGTCGCGCAGACGCCGCGTGAGCAGCCCCGGTCGTGGCTTGGGCTGGAAGGACGTCGCCTTCTCCGGCAGCAGTCGCCCCTGGCGGACCACGCTGAGGACCTCGTCGAGGGTCGGTGCGGGCAGGAGCAGTGCCGTGGCCCCTCGGCGGCGGGCGTCGTCCAGTGCTTCCTCGGCCTCGTGGTGGTAGGTGACCGGCAGGTCGAGCCCGGCGAGCAGGCGGTCGAGGGCCAGCACGGGCATGCTGCCGGTCGCCGTGAGCGCGCCGGGTCCCGTCCCGGGAGGACAGGGAGTGGGCGGCGGGGTGAGCGTCCGGGCGCCGGTGCCGTGCGAGGCCACGACCCGACCAGGCGCGATGCACAGCAGCGGGTTGGTCGGAGTCCAGCCCGAGACCGCCCAGCCGTGCCCGGTCGCCGCAGCCAGCACGTCGCCACTGACGACGCGGTGCACCGCGGCGAGGTGCAACGGGGTGTCGTCGTGGTCGACCAGCACGCTGAGCGCACGGTCGGTCCCGGGCGTGCCCGAGGCGTGCAGCAGGCGGTGGGCGGCGTACCGGTGGTGGCCGTCAGCGAGCAGGGCGGAGGCGCCGCGCAGCTCCTCAGCGACCAGCTCGAGCTCGCTGGGCCGGGTCACCGTCCACCAGCGCTGCCGCTGGTCGCGGAGCGTGCGCACCAGTCGAGGAGGTTCGGAGCAGACCTCCCGCACCAGGGAGCGCAGCGCGCTGCTGCCTCGGTGGGCCAGCAGGATCGGTGCCGGGTCGACGCGGCCTCGGGCCATCCGCTGGGCGAGCTGCTCGACCTGGTCGGGGTGGACCCGCTCGTGCGGGAGGACCACGCCGTGGCGCGCGTCGGTAGCTCCGGCGGAGAGGTCGAGCAGGCCGACGATGCCGCGGACGGTGTATCCCGAGGCGGTCCACTCGTGGACCAGCAGTGCCGGTGCGCCCGCGTCGAGCCGCCCGCGCGGTCGGAAGGGGTGCAGCCGCAGTGGCCCTGCGAGGGGTGGGGGAGCCACGACCGGGTCGGACGCGTCCATCTGCCCATCGTAGGCTGCCCGGGTGCTGGGCTGGAGCGAACGCGACCTCTGCGACGCGCACGACCTCGTGATGCTCGACCTGGACGGCGTGGTCTACGTCGGCGGGGCGGCCGTGCCGCGGGCAGCCGAGTCGATCGAGGCCGCCCGACGGCGGGGCGCCAGGCCGGCCTTCATCACCAACAACGCCTCCCGCACGCCCGAGACCGTCGCACAGCACCTGGAGCAGCTCGGCGTGCAGGCCGGGCCCGGTGATGTCGTGACCTCGGCCCAGGCCGCGGCCCGGGTGCTGGCCCAGCGGCTGGCACCGGGTGCCCGGGTCGTGCTCCTCGGGGCGGAGGGACTGCGCCGCGCGGTGGTGGAGGAGGGCCTGGAGCCGGTCGGGGTGGAGGCCGAGGCCGAGGCCGTCGTCACCGGTTACGGCCCCGACGTGCTGTGGCGCGACGTCATGCGCGCGGCCGTGCGGATCCGCGACGGCCTGTGGTGGGTCGCGAGCAACACCGACCTGAGCATCCCGACGCCGTACGGGACGGCGCCGGGCCACGGCGTGCTGGTGGAGACGCTGAGCCGTTTCTCCGGAGTGGACCCCGTGGTGGCGGGCAAGCCGGCGCGGCCGCTGCTGGAGGAGACCGTCCGCCGCGTCGGCGGCAGCCGCCCGCTCATGGTGGGCGACCGCCTCGACACCGACATCGAGGGCGCCGTCGCCCTCGGGCTGCCGTCCCTGCTGGTCCGCACGGGCGTGACCGGCCTGGCCGAGCTCGTCGGGGCCCGGTCCCACGAGCGGCCGACGTACCTCGCGGCGGACCTCGGCGGGCTCCTGGGCCCCCACCCGGAGGTCGGCCGCACGGCCGGGGGGTGGACCTGCGGCGGTTGGCGCGCCTCGGTCGCCGATGGTGCCCAGGTGGTCGTGGACGGCGACGGCGGGGACGACGACTGGTGGCGAGCCGTGGCCTGTGCCGCGTGGGACCACCTCGACCGGACCGGCGCGATGGCCGGCGTCGACCACCTCGTCCCGCCCGGCGTCGGTGGGCCGCGATAGCCTCCCCGGCATGGACGGGCAAGGAGAGGTGCACACCGGCGTGCCGGCGGTGGACGCGGTGATCGCCTCGGTGGAGTCGCTCGCCGAGCGACCGCTGGGCGAGCACGCGGAGGTCTTCACGACCGCACAGGAGCGGTTGCGCCGTGCCCTCGACGCCGACCCCGACGCACCCGCACCGCACGTCCCCGCACCGACCGCACGGCCCGTCCCCGCGGCTCCGGCTGCCCCGCAGTCCCCGTCCGGCCCGGCCGGACAGGACTGACCGCGACGTGCCACCGCGACGGCTGCGCCTGGACCAGGAGCTGGTCCGCCGGGGGCTCGCCCGCTCCCGCGAGCACGCCGGGGAGCTGATCGGCGCCGGGCGGGTCACGGTGTCCGGTGCGCTCGCGCGCAAGGCCGCCACGGGTGTCACCACCGACGTGGCCATCGTGGTGCGCGAGGACGCCTCCCGGCCCGACTACGTCTCCCGGGGCGGGCACAAGCTGGCCGGGGCGCTGGACGCCTTCGCCACCGTCGGCCTCGACGTGGCCGGCCGGGTCTGCCTCGACGCGGGTGCCTCCACGGGCGGGTTCACCGACGTGCTGCTGCGCCGCGGGGCAGCCCGGGTGCTGGCGGTCGACGTGGGTTACGGCCAGCTGGCCTGGTCGCTGCGCAACGACGAGCGAGTGGTCGTCCACGACCGCACCAACATCCGCGAGCTGACCCCCGAGCTGGTCGGCGAGCCGGTCGACGTGGTGGTCGGGGACCTCTCGTTCATCTCCCTCGGCCTGGTGCTGGACGCCTTGATCGGCGTCACCCGCCCCGGGGGTGACCTGGCGCTCATGGTCAAGCCGCAGTTCGAGGTGGGCAAGGACCGGGTCGGCAAGGGCGGGGTCGTCCGCGAGCCCGAGCTGCGGGCCGAGGCGGTCCTGGGGGTGGCGCGGGCGGCCGAGCAGCGGGGCTGGGGCGCCGTCGCAGCGACCACGAGCCCACTGCCGGGACCCTCGGGCAACGTGGAGTTCTTCCTCTGGCTGCGGAAGGGGCCCGCCCGCGTCACGTCCGCGCAGGTCGAGGACCTGGTGCGGGGGAGCGACCCGCTGGCCGACGCCGCGGGTGAGAGGCTGGCGCCGTGAGCGACGCACCTGCCGACCGACCGGGTCAGGACAGCCCGGACCCGCAGCGTCGGGTGCTCCTGCTGACCCACACCGGCCGCGACGACGCGCGGGAGGTCGCCCTCGCCTGCTGCCGCGAGCTCTCCGGCCACGGGATCGTCGTGCGGATCCCGACCGCGGAGATGCACGACCTCGGCATCACCGCCGGCGACCTCGGTCTGCTCGTCGAGCCCGCTCCGGAGGACGGGCGAGCCGGGGAGGGCTGCGAGCTGGCGCTCGTGCTGGGCGGGGACGGCTCGATCCTGCGCGCGGCCGAGGTCACGCACGAGACAGGCACCCCGGTCCTCGGCGTCAACCTCGGTCACGTCGGCTTCCTGGCCGAGGCCGAGCACGACGACGTCGAGACCGTCATCGGCGCGGTGGTGTCACGGCGCTACACGATCGAGGAGCGCACCACGCTCGACGTGCGCGTCCTGCGGGACGGCGAGGTGGTCACCTCCACGTTCGCGCTCAACGAGGCCAGCGTGGAGAAGGCGGCCCGGGAGCGGATGCTCGAGGTCGTCATCGAGGTCGACGGCAGGCCGCTGTCGCGCTGGGGCTGCGACGGCGTCGTCTGCTCCACGCCGACCGGCTCCACGGCGTACAACTTCAGCGCCGGGGGGCCGATCGTGTGGCCCACCGTCGACGCCCTGCTGCTCGTGCCGATCTCCGCGCACGCCCTGTTCGCCCGGCCGCTCGTGGTCGCACCGACCTCCGTGCTGGCCGTCGAGGTGCTGGCCAACACCGAGGGCTCCGGCGTGCTGTGGGCCGACGGACGACGTGCCGTCGACCTGCCCCCCGGCGCGCGGATCGAGGTCCGCCGCGGCGAGCGCCCGGTGCGGCTCGTGCGGTTGCAGGAGGCGCCCTTCACCGACCGCCTGGTCGCCAAGTTCGGCCTGCCCGTGGAGGGCTGGCGCGGATCGGCGGAGCGGCGGCGGCGCAGCGAGGCAGGAGGTCCCGCGTGATCGAGGAGATCCGGATCCAGTCGCTGGGGGTCATCGAGTCATCCACCCTCGAGCTCGGCCCCGGCCTCACGGTCATCACCGGTGAGACCGGCGCCGGCAAGACGATGATCGTCACGGCCCTGGGCCTGCTGCTGGGCGGTCGCGCGGACAGCGGCGCGGTCCGCACCGGAGCCCGCACCGCCCGCGTCGAGGGCGTCGTGGTCACCGACCGGCTGCCCGACCTCGTCGGTGCTGTCGAGGAGGTCGGCGGGACGGTCGAGGACGAGCGGGTCGTGCTCGCTCGCAACGTCGCCGCAGAGGGTCGCTCGCGCGCCTTCGTGGGCGGGGCCTCGGTGCCGGTGGCCACGCTGGCCAGCGTCACCGAGCCACTCGTCGCCGTGCACGGCCAGTCCGACCAGCACCGGCTGCTGCGCCCCCGGGCACAGCGCGAGGCCCTCGACCGCTTCGGCGGCGAGCCGGTGGCCGCGGCCGCCCGTTCCTACCGCGAGCTCTTCGACCGGCTGCGCGCGGTCGAGACCGAGCTCGAGGAGGTCGTCACCCACGCCCGCGAGCGGGCACAGGAGGCCGACCTGCTGCGCCTGGGCCTGGAGGAGGTCGAGGCCACCGCCCCCGAGCCGGGGGAGGAGCAGCGCCTGGCCGCCGAGGAGACCCGCCTGGGCTTCGCCGACACGCTGCGCACGGCGGCCGAGCAGGCCCGGGAGGCGCTGAGCAGCGAGCAAGGCCGTCCCGACGCCATGGCCACGGTCGGCGCGGCGCGGGCGCTCCTGGACGGGGTGCGCGAGCACGACCCGGAGGCGGCTGCCCTCGCGGACCGCCTGGCCGAGCTGGGCTACGTGCTGAGCGACCTGGCCACCGACGTGGCGTCGTACGCCGCCAGGATCGACACCGACCCGGCCCGGCTCGCGGGGGTGTCCGAGCGGCGTGCCGCCCTCGGACGGCTGACCCGCAAGTACGGCGAGAGCGTCGAGGAGGTCCTCGCGTGGGCCGAGCGCTCGGCGCTGCGCCTGGTCGAGCTCGACGGCACCGACGACCGGATCGAGCAGCTGCGGGCCGAGCGCGCGACCCTGCGTGCGGCGCTGGCCGAGGCCGGGAGCGCCCTCACGGCGCGTCGCTCCGAGGCGGCCGGGCGGCTGGGGGAGCAGGTGACCGCGGAGCTGGCGCTGCTGGCGATGCCGCACGCCCGCCTCACCGTCGCCCTGCGCCGGCACGAGGCCGAGGCGCCGGCGGACCCCGACGCCCCCGGCGTGCCGCTGCTCGTGGACGGGGGCTGGTGGCGCTTCGCGCCGAGCGGCCTGGACGAGGTGGAGCTGCTGCTCGCCGCCAACACCGGCTCGGACCCGCGGCCCCTGGACAAGGGCGCCTCGGGAGGCGAGCTGTCACGGGTCATGCTGGCCGTCGAGGTGGCGCTGGCCGGGACCAGCCCGGTGCCGACCTTCGTCTTCGACGAGGTCGACGCGGGCGTGGGCGGAGCCGCCGCGGTCGAGGTCGGCCGTCGGCTCGCGGAGCTGGCCCGCACCTCGCAGGTGCTGGTGGTGACCCACCTGCCGCAGGTGGCGGCGTACGCCGACCGGCACGTCGTGGTGCAGAAGTCCCACGACGGCACGATCACCAGCTCGGGGCTGACCCTGCTCGACGACGAGGCGCGCGAGCACGAGCTCTCGCGGATGATGGCCGGGCTGTCGGGGTCCGACACCGCCATCGCCCACGCCCGCGAGCTGCTCGAGGTGGCCCGGGCCGCCCGGGCCGGCTGAGCCCACCTGCCGGGCCGGCCCTGTCCGGACCGGGGCGCGTGGCGAGGAAGCGATCCGCAGCAGATGACCTAGGATGGAGTTCCGTGAGGAATTCAGCCCCGACCAAGCACGTGTTCGTGACCGGGGGCGTCGCCTCCTCGCTCGGGAAGGGACTCACCGCCTCCAGCCTGGGTCGCCTGCTCCGCTCGCGCGGTCTCTCGGTGACGATGCAGAAGCTCGACCCCTACCTCAACGTCGACCCCGGGACGATGAACCCGTTCCAGCACGGCGAGGTCTTCGTGACCAACGACGGGGCGGAGACCGACCTGGACGTCGGCCACTACGAGCGGTTCCTCGACGTCGACCTCTCCGGGCGGGCCAACGTCACGACCGGGCAGGTCTACTCCAACGTGATCGCCAAGGAGCGCCGCGGCGACTACCTCGGCGAGACCGTCCAGGTCATCCCGCACATCACCAACGAGATCTGCGAGCGGATCCTGGCGATGCACGGTGACGACGTCGACGTGGTCATCACCGAGATCGGCGGCACCGTCGGTGACATCGAGTCGCTGCCGTTCCTCGAGGCCGCGCGCCAGGTGCGCCAGACGATCGGGCGCGAGAACTGCTTCTTCGTCCACGTCTCCCTCGTGCCCTACATCGGGCCTTCGAAGGAGCTGAAGACCAAGCCCACCCAGCACTCGGTCGCCGCCCTGCGCCAGGTCGGCATCCAGCCCGACGCGATCGTGTGCCGCGCCGACCGCGAGCTGCCCGAGGGCATCAAGCGCAAGATCGCGGACATGTGCGACGTCGACCGCGAGGCCGTCGTGACCGCGGCCGACGCGCCGTCGATCTACGACATCCCCAAGGTGCTGCACCGCGAGGGCCTGGACGCCTACGTCGTCCGCAAGCTCGACCTGCCCTTCCGCGACGTCGACTGGCGCGAGTGGGACGACCTGCTGCGCCGGGTGCACCACCCCGAGGAGGAGGTGCGGATCGCGCTGGTCGGCAAGTACGTCGACCTGCCCGACGCCTACCTCTCGGTGGTCGAGGCGCTGCGTGCCGGCGGCTTCGCCCACCACGCGAAGGTCGAGATCGAGTGGATCGCCTCCGACGAGTGCGCGACCCCGGCCGGCGCGGCGCGGCTCCTGGAGGACGTCGACGCCATCTGCGTGCCCGGTGGCTTCGGCATCCGCGGCCTCGAGGGCAAGCTCGGCGCCCTCACCTACGCCCGCACCCACGGGATCCCCACGCTCGGCCTGTGCCTGGGCCTGCAGAGCATGGTCATCGAGTACTCCCGCAACGTCCTGGGCCTGGACAAGGCCGACTCCACGGAGTTCGACCCCGACACCCCGGAGCCGGTGATCGCGACCATGGCCGAGCAGAAGGCCTTCGTGGAGGGCGCCGGCGACCTCGGCGGCACGATGCGGCTCGGGATGTACCCCGCGCACCTGAAGCCCGGCACGATCGCCCGCGAGGTCTACGGCGAGGAGGTCGTCTCCGAGCGGCACCGCCACCGCTACGAGGTCAACAACGCCTACCGCGAGCGGCTCGAGAACGCCGGTCTGGTCTTCTCGGGGACCTCGCCCGACGACTCCCTCGTGGAGTACGTCGAGCTCCCGCGCGAGGTGCACCCGTACTACATCGCCACCCAGGCCCACCCCGAGCTGCGCTCGCGCCCGACCCGGCCGCACCCGCTGTTCAAGGGGCTGGTGGGCGCCGCGATCGCTCGTCAGCGCGAGCTGCGGATCCCGATCGACGAGTCGGGCCTGCGCCGCGAGCCCGTCGACGAGGAGTGAGCACCCGGTGAGCGCCGGGGCTCCTGACGGCGCGGGGGAGCAGCCCGACCAGCAGCCCGACCAGCAGCCCGACCAGCAGCCCGAGGTGCGTGACCGGGCCGACCGGTGGCCGGTGCGGGAGTCGCGGCACCTGCACCGCGACGCCTGGGTCGTGGCCCTGCGCGAGGACCGGATCACCCTGCCCGACGGCTCCGGCGAGCCGTTCCGACGCCTGGTGCTCGAGCACCCGGGCGCCGCGGTCGTCCTGGCCGTCGACGACCGGGACCGGGTGCTGTGCCTGTGGCAGTACCGCCACGCGGCCGAGCGGACCTTCGTGGAGATCCCCGCCGGCCTGCTGGACGGCGGCCCGGAGGAGTCGCCGCTGGACGTGGCGCGCCGGGAGCTGGTCGAGGAGACCGGCTACGAGGCGGGCGAGTGGACGCACCTGGTGACGACGTACGCCTCGCCCGGCATCTCGGCCGAGATCGCCCACATCTACCTCGCGCGCGGGCTGACCCGCGTGGGCCGCGGCGACTTCGAGCCCCAGCACGAGGAGGCGGTCATGCGCACGGGCTGGGTGCCCTTCGGCGACCTGCACGCGGCGGTGCTGCGCGGCGACGTGCAGGACGCCCCCGTGGTGATCGCGGTGCTCGCCGCCCAGGCTCGTGGTCTGATGTCCCCGTGAGCGCGCGACCCGGTCGAGACGAGGGCGCCCGATGAGGGTCACCTTCTGCGGTGTGCGGGGCTCCACGCCGGCACCCGGCCCCGACTTCGTGCGCTACGGGGGGCACACCTCGTGCGTCGCGCTCGCCCACGACGGTGAGCGACCGACCCTGCTGCTGGACGGCGGCACAGGGCTGATGCGGGTCACCGACCTGCTCGGCGCCACCCCGTTCCACGGGACCCTGCTCATCGGGCACCTGCACTGGGACCACACCCACGGCATCCCCTTCTTCCGCAGTGGCAACGCCCACGGCAGCCGGGTCGACGTGCTGATCCCGCAGCAGGAGCCGGGGCGACCCGGTGACGCGCACGCGACGCTCGCCCGCTGCTTCTCGCCGCCGCACTTCCCCGTGGAGCCGCGCGAGCTCGGCGGCGGCTGGACCTTCGACGAGATCGCCGAGGGCACCCGGGAGCTGGAGGGCTTCGAGGTCACCGCGCGGCAGATCCCGCACAAGGGCGGACGCACCTTCGGCTACCGCGTCAGCCACGGCGGCACGACCCTGGCCTACCTCTCCGACCACAGCCCGACCAGCGTCGGCCCCGGGCCCGACGGGCTGGGAGAGCGGCACGAGTCGGCGCTGGCGCTGGCTCGTGACGCCGACCTGTTGGTGACCGACGCCCAGCACCTGGCCTCGCAGTTCCCCGACGTGGCGTTCCTGGGCCACGCGAGCATGGAGTACGACGTCGAGCTGGCCGTCGAGGCGGGGGTGCGCACCCTCGTGCTCTTCCACCACGACCCGTGGCGCACCGACGACCAGGTCGACGAGGTGCTGGCGCTCGCCCGCGAGCGCGCCGCCGGTCGCGTGGAGGTCGTCGCGGCGCACGAAGGTCTCGAGGTCTCGCTCCCGACGCAGGACGGCCGGCGCCGGTAGGGTCCCGGGAGTCCGGACCGTAGAGAAGGAGATCCCTGTGAAGGTCGGCGTCCCGAAGGAAGTCAAGGACCACGAGTACCGCGTGGCCATCACCCCGATCGGGGTGCACGAGCTGGTCGCGCACGGCCACGAGGTGGTCATCGAGACCGGCGCCGGGCTCGGCTCCCAGGTCACCGACGAGGAGTACGTCGCCGCCGGCGCACGGATCCTCCCGACCGCCGACGACGTGTGGGGCACCGCGGAGACGGTGCTCAAGGTCAAGGAGCCGGTGGCCGAGGAGTACCACCGCATGCGCGAGGGCCAGACCCTCTTCACCTACCTCCACCTGGCCGCCGACAAGCCGCTGACCGAGGAGCTGCTGGCCCGCAAGGTCACCGGCATCGCCTACGAGACCGTCCAGCTGGCCAACGGCTCGCTGCCGCTGCTCTACCCCATGTCGGAGGTCGCCGGCTGCCTGGCGCCGCAGGTCGGGGCGCACGCGCTGCTCAAGGCCCAGGGCGGCCGCGGGGTGCTGCTCGGCGGCGTCGGCGGCGTCGCCAACGCCAAGGTCGTCATCATCGGGGCCGGCGTCTCGGGCCAGAACGCCGCCAACATCGCCCTCGGCATGGGCGCCGACGTCACCCTGCTCGACACCGACCTGGACAAGCTGCGCATGTCGTTCTGGCGCTACAACAACCAGGTGCACGGCCTGGCCTCCTCCAAGCTGGCCGTCGAGCAGCACGTCCGCGAGGCCGACATGGTCATCGGCGCGGTGCTGATCCCCGGCGCGGCCGCGCCGAAGCTGGTCAGCAACGAGCTGGTCTCGCAGATGAAGCCGGGCTCGGTGCTCGTCGACATCGCCGTCGACCAGGGCGGCTGCTTCGAGGACACCCGGGCCACGACCCACTCCGACCCGACCTACCAGGTCCACCAGTCGACCTTCTACTGCGTGGCCAACATGCCCGGCGCGGTGCCGACGACCTCGACCTACGCCCTCACCAACGCGACGCTGCCCTACGTCGTCGCGCTGGCCAACAAGGGCTGGAGGCAGGCGCTGGCCGACGACGCCGCCCTGGCCAAGGGCCTGAACACCCACGACGGCACGCTCACCAACGTGCCGGTCGGGCAGGCCGTCGGCATCGACGCAGTGGACCTGGCGACCGTCCTGGCGTGAGCGCACCCGCCGGCACGACCAGCCCGCCGGACCCGACCACCGGCGTCCGGCCGGTGGAGCGCGCCGTGCGGACCTACCTCGACCACCTCGTGGTCGAGCGGGGCGTCGCTGCCAACACCCTGTCCTCCTACCGACGCGACCTGCGGCGCTACCTCGGCTGGCTGGCCGAGCAGGGGATCGAGGACCTCGCCGGCATCGACGAGCCGGTGGTGACCGGGTTCCTCGTGCGACTGCGGGAGGGCGACGGCGAGCACCCCCCGCTCTCCTCGACCTCCGCGGCGCGCACCGTGGTCGCGGTGCGCGGGTTCCACCGGTTCGCCGTGGCCGACGGGCTGGTCGGGCACGACCCGGCTGCCGGCGTACGGCCCCCGCAGCCGGCGAAGCGGCTGCCGAAGGCGCTGCCTCTCTCCGACGTGGAGGCGATCCTCGAGGCGGCGGGATCGCCGGGCACCGTGCTGGCGCTGCGGGACCGGGCGCTGCTGGAGGTGCTCTACGGCACCGGGGCGCGGATCTCCGAGGCCGTCGGGCTGGACGTGGACGACCTCGACGTCGACCCCGCGACCGGGCAGGGCACGGTGCTGCTGCGCGGCAAGGGCGGCAAGCAGCGGCTGGTGCCGGTCGGGTCCTACGCCTTGGAGGCGGTCGACGCCTACCTCGTGCGGGGCCGCTCCGAGCTGGCGGCGGCGGGCTCGAGCGGCTCGACCGGCGGGCGGGCCGGCGCGCTGTTCCTCAACGCCCGCGGCGGGCGGCTCTCGCGGCAGTCGGCGTGGACGGTGCTGACCCGCGCCGCGGAGCGGGCCGGGATCACCCGGGAGGTCTCCCCGCACACGCTGCGCCACTCCTTCGCCACCCACCTGCTCGACGGCGGTGCCGACGTGCGCGTCGTGCAGGAGCTGCTCGGCCACGCCTCGGTGACCACCACGCAGGTCTACACGCTGGTGACCGTCGACAACCTGCGCGAGGTCTTCGCCACCGCGCACCCGCGCGCCCGGTGACCTGCCGGTGATTCGCCGCTCGCTCGGCGGTGGTGCGAGCGTGGGCGCGTGAGCAGCGCACCGAGCCACGGCTGGCCGGCCCCGGGGGCGTCCGCCGACGAGGTCTACGCCGCGGTGACGTCGTACGCCGCCGGGCGCGGCCTGGAGCTCTACCCCCACCAGGACGAGGCCGTGATCGAGCTGCTCGCGGGCAGCAACGTCGTGCTCGCGACCCCCACCGGTTCGGGCAAGTCGCTGGTCGCCCTCGCGGCGCACGCCGCGGCGCTCGCCACGGACCGGGTGAGCTTCTACACCGCGCCGATCAAGGCGCTGGTGAGCGAGAAGTTCTTCGACCTGTGCGAGGTCTTCGGCGCCGACGACGTCGGGATGCTGACCGGCGACGCCTCGGTGAACCCCGACGCCCCGATCATCTGTTGCACGGCCGAGATCCTGGCCAACCTTGCCCTGCGCGAGGGCCGGGCCGCTGACGTGGGCCTGGTCGTGATGGACGAGTTCCACTACTACGGCGAGCCGGACCGCGGGTGGGCATGGCAGGTGCCGCTGCTGGAGCTGCCCGACGCGCAGGTCCTGCTGATGTCGGCCACCCTCGGTGACACCCGTGAGCTGCGCGAGGACCTCACCGCGCGCACGGGCCGGGAGACGGTGCTGGTCGACCAGGCCGAGCGACCGGTGCCCCTGACCTTCACCTGGTCGCTGGAGCCGCTGGCCGAGAAGCTGGAGGAGCTGGTGACGACCGGGCAGGCGCCGGTCTACGTCGTGCACTTCACGCAGAAGGACGCCGTCGAGCACGCGACCTCGCTGCTCAACGCGAGCTGGGTCGCGTCGGGCACCTCGCGCGAGCGCAAGGAGCAGCTGGCGGAGCGGATGGCCGGGGTGCGCTTCGCGGCGGGCTTCGGCAAGACCCTCGGCAAGCTGCTGCGCAAGGGGATCGGCGTGCACCACGCGGGGATGCTGCCGCGCTACCGGCGGCTGGTGGAGCAGCTGGCGCAGGCCGGGCTGCTGCAGGTCATCTGCGGCACCGACACCCTCGGCGTGGGCATCAACGTCCCGATCCGCACGGTGCTGTTCACGGGCCTGGCGAAGTTCGACGGCAACCGCATGCGGGTGCTGCGCACCCGGGAGTTCCTGCAGATCGCCGGTCGCGCCGGTCGTGCCGGCTTCGACACCGCCGGCTTCGTCGTGGTGCAGGCGCCCGAGCACGTCATCGAGAACGAGAAGGCCAAGGCCAAGGCGGCCGAGCGGGTCGCGGCGGGGAAGAAGAAGTCCAAGGCGCAGCTGCGCAAGCCGCCCGAGGGCACGGTCGTGTGGACCGAGGCGACGTTCGAGAAGCTGGTCGCAGGGGAGCCGGAACCGCTGGTGCCCCGGATGCGGGTCGACAACTCGATGCTGCTCAACGTCCTCTCGCGCGAGGAGGACGCCTTCCCGGTCATGCGCCGCCTGCTCATGGAGAACCACGAGCCGCGCCGCCAGCAGCTGCGACTGGCCCGCCGTGCCCTGCGACTGACCCGCTCGCTGCTGACCTCCGGGGTCGTCGAGCGGCTCGAGGAGCCCGACGAGCACGGTCGCCGCTACGTCCTGGGCGTGGACCTGCCCGAGGACTTCGCCCTCAACCAGCCGCTCGCGCACTTCGCCCTGGAGGCGCTGGAGGTGCTCGACCCGGACTCGGAGACCCACACCCTCGACGTGGTCTCGGTGGTGGAGGCGGTGCTCGAGGCTCCCCGCCAGGTGCTGCTGGCCCAGCAGTGGGCGGCGCGCGGCGCGGCGATCGCCGAGATGAAGATGGACGGCGTCGACTACGACGAGCGGATGGCGCTGGTCGAGGAGATCACCTGGCCGCAGCCGCTCGCGGAGCTGCTCGGGGCGACGTACGAGGTCTACCGCCGCGCGCACCCCTGGCTGCCCGAGGACCTGCTCGACCCGAAGTCGGTGGTCCGGGAGATGTGGGAGCAGGGGCTCTCCTTCACCGACCTGGTCTCGCGCTACCAGCTGGCGCGCTCGGAGGGACTGGTGCTGCGCTACCTCACCGACGCCTACCGCACGCTGCGGCAGACGGTGCCCGAGCAGCACCGCACCGAGGAGCTGGACCTGCTGGTGGAGTGGCTGGGCGAGACGATCCGCCAGACCGACTCCTCGCTCCTGGACGAGTGGGAGGCGCTCACCGACCCCGAGGGGGCGTTGGCCCGCCTCGGCTCCGAGCTCACCTCGGCGCACGCCCCGCCGCCCCCGCCGCGGCCGCTCTCCCAGCAGGGTCGGGCCTTCGAGGTCATGGTCCGCAACGCGATGTTCCGCCGCGTCGAGCTGGTGGCCCGCGACGACCTCGACGGGCTCATGGCCCTCGAGCGGGCCGCCGCCGACCGCACCGAGCCCCCGCGCGAGGTGCTGATGACCCGCTCGGCCTGGGACGAGGCGATCGAGGCCTACTACGCCGACCACGACGCGGTCGACATGGGCCCCGACGCGCGGTCCCCGGAGCTGCTGGTGAGCGAGCCGGGCACCGACGAGGAGACCGGCGCCCGGGTGCTGCGCGTGCGCCAGACGGTCCACGACCCGGCAGGCGACCACGACTGGGTCGTGGAGGCGGTCGCCGACCTCGACGCCACCGACGAGGTGGGCGAGCTGGTCATGCCGACGACGGCGTTCCGCCGGCTGTGAGCGGGCCCGCCCGACGACGTACGATCCCGCGGTGCCAGAGGTAGCAGCCGTGCCCGACATCGCGAGGGTCTCCGTCGTCGCGTACTTCGGCGACGACCCGACGCGGGTCTACCAGCTCGTGCAGTGGCTGCCGGTGCTGGAGGTGCTCGACGAGGTGCACCCGGTCGGCCTGGTGGTGCGCGACGCCGCGGTCGCCGCGCACCTGGAGGAGCGCACCCACCTGCCGGTGCTGCTCGCGGTGGACTTCCAGGAGCTGCGCGCGCTCTACGAGCGGCTCGACGCCGGGGTCGCGCTCTACTGCAACAACTCCATGCTCAACTTCCAGTCGCTGCTGGACCCGCGGATGCTGCACGTGCACGTCAACCACGGCGAGAGCGACAAGCAGTCGATGGCCAGCAACAACGCCAAGGCCTACGACCGGGTGCTCGTCGCCGGGGAGGCGGCGGTGCAGCGGCACCTGGCTGCGCTGATGGAGCTCGACGCGACCCGGCTGGTCCGGGTGGGGCGCCCGCAGCTCGACGTCCCGCGCGAGCGGGTCCTGGCGCCGTCGACCCGCCGCACCGTCCTCTACGCGCCCACCTGGGAGGGCGACGCCGACTACAACGACTACACCTCCGTCGACGTCATGGGCCCGGCCATCGCGGAGGCCGTGCTGTCGCTGCCCGACGTGCGCCTGGTCTACAAGCCGCACCCCAAGGTGGTCACCAGCACCCGTGAGGAGGTGCGCGAGGGCCATCGCGCCATCATGACGCTGGTGACCGCCGCCGCCCCGACCGACCCCGAGGCCGGGCACCTGGCGCTGACCAGCGCCGACATCCTGGCTGTCATGCCCGACTGCGACGCGCTGGTCACCGACGTCTCCTCGGTCGGCCTGGACTGGCTGTACCTGCGCAACGAGAAGCCGCTGCTCCTCACCGACAAGCACGCCGACGCCGAGCGGCTGCGCGAGGAGGTCCCGGTCAGCCGGTGCGCCGACGTGGTCGAGCCCGCGGACGTCGCGGGCCTGGCAGACCTGCTGGCCGACCGGCTCGAGCACGACGAGCACCACCTGGCGCGTGTCGCCATGCGCCACCACTACTTCGACGACGTCGCGGTGGGGGAGTCCACGACCCGCTTCCTCGCGGTCGTCGGGGAGCTGCTCGCGCTGCGCGACCGGCTCCAGGGCGTCGCGCCGTCGGCGCGCGGGTCGGTCGGCATCACGGCCTGAGCGACCTAGGGTGGCGCGCATGAGCGAGCAGTCCCCGGTGGAGGTCCGGCACGAGCCCGAGCGGTCGCGCTGGGCGGCGTACGTCGACGGCGAGGAGGCCGGGTACGCCGACTACGTGCTGCTCGAGGACCCCCCGCGGGTCGTCTTCCCGCACACGGTCACGCACCCGGCGTACGGCGGGCGCGGGGTCGCCTCGCAGGTCGTCGGTGCCGCGCTGGAGCACGTGCGGGCGGAGGGCGGGCGGCAGGTGGTTCCGCAGTGCTGGTTCGTGGCCCGGCACATCGAGCAGCACCCCGAGCTGGCCGGGCTGCTGGAGGTTCCCGACGGGGGTGCGGCGAACCGCTTGTAGCGGCCTCCGCCCGGCACCTAGAGTGCGCGGGTCGCCCCCGCGCGGCGCCGGGCGCTTTGTCGACATGGGGGCCGGATGAGGAGAGCGTCGTGACCGATGGTGGGATGGCCCCTGTGACCGACCCGCTGCCCTTCGACCGTCCTGACGAGAAGCCGACCATGGGTCCCACCGGGCGCCCGATGCCGGTGCTCCCGGAGCCGGCGCCGCTGACCCACCACGGGCCGGCGCGGGTGGTGGCGATGTGCAACCAGAAGGGCGGCGTCGGCAAGACGACGACGACCATCAACCTGGGCGCCGCCCTGGCCGAGCTGGGCCGCAAGGTGCTGCTGGTCGACTTCGACCCGCAGGGCTCCCTGTCGGTCGGCCTGGGGCTCAACCCGCACGAGATGGAGCTGACGGTCTACAACCTGCTCATGGAGCGCGACGTCGCGCTCGAGGAGGTCGTGGTGCCCACCGGCGTGCCGGGCATGGACCTGCTGCCCTCCAACATCGACCTCTCCGCCGCCGAGGTGCAGCTGGTCCACGAGGTGGCCCGCGAGCAGACCCTGCAGCGGGTGCTGGCGCCGGCGATCGCCGACTACGACGTCATCCTCATCGACTGCCAGCCCTCGCTGGGCCTGCTCACGGTCAACGCGCTGACCGCCGCCGACGGCGTCATCGTGCCGCTGGAGTGCGAGTACTTCGCGCTGCGCGGCGTGGCGCTGCTCAAGACCACGATCGACAAGGTGCGCGAGCGGCTGAACCCCAAGCTGGAGATCGACGGCGTCCTGGGCACGATGTTCGACGGCCGTACCCTGCACTCGCGCGAGGTCATGGAGCGGCTGGTGCAGGCGTGGGGGGACAAGGTCTTCCACACCGTCATCCGCCGCACGGTGAAGTTCTCCGACTCCACGGTGGCCGGCGAGCCCATCACGACCTACGCCTCGTCCTCGGCCGGCGCCGACTCCTACCGCCAGCTCGCGAAGGAGGTGCTCGCCCGGTGCCTCGACGGGTGAGCATGCCCGCTGCCGACGACCTGTTCCGGCCCACCGCCGAGCAGCCGACCCCGCCGGCCGTCTCCGACGAGCCGGCCGGTGCTGCCCAGGCCCCGGTGGAGACCCCGGCGGCGACCGCCGGTCCGAGGAAGCCCAGCGGGCGGGTGCGCCACGACGAGAAGATGACCGTCTACGTCACCAGCGCCGAGCTGCTGGCCATCGAGCAGGCGCGGCTGCGGCTGCGCAGCGAGCACGGCCTGGCCATCGACCGGGGGCGGCTGGTGCGCGAGGCGCTCGGGCTGGTGCTCGGGGACTTCGAGGAGCGCGGCGAGGCCAGCGACCTGGTGGCCCGCCTGACGGTGGACCAGGAGTGAGCCCGGCCGCCGCCGACGACGTCGCCGTCGCGGAGGCGCCCGCGGGGTTCTCGCTGCGCCTGGACAACTTCGAGGGTCCCTTCGACCTGCTGCTGCAGCTGATCTCCAAGCACAAGCTCGACATCACCGAGGTGTCGCTCTCGCGGGTGACCGACGAGTTCATCGCCCACGTCAAGGCGCTCGGGCGGTCCGGCACCTCGGTCGACGACCTCGAGGAGACCACCTCCTTCCTGCTCGTCGCCGCCACCCTGCTGGACCTCAAGGCGGCCCGGCTGCTGCCGCAGGGCGACGTGGAGGACGAGGAGGACCTCGCCCTGCTGGAGGCCCGCGACCTGCTCTTCGCCCGGTTGCTGCAGTACAAGGCGTTCAAGCAGGTCGCCGCGGTGCTCGAGCAGCGGCTGGCGGGGGAGTCGCGGCGCCACCCGCGGGCCGTCGGCCTGGAGGAGCGCTTCGCGACCCTGCTGCCCGAGGTCCTCATCGGGATCGGCCTGGAGCAGTTCGCCGCGCTGGCCGCCAAGGCGATGGCGCCCAAGCCGGTGCTCGAGCTGCCGACCCACCACATCCACGCCCCCGCGGTGTCGGTGCGCGAGCAGGCGGGGATCGTCGTGGACCGGTTGCGCCGCTCGGGGACGCTCACCTTCCGCGCCCTGTGCGGCGACTCCCCGGACACCCTCACCACCGTGGCGCGCTTCCTGTCGCTGCTGGAGCTCTTCCGCGAGGGCGCCGTCGCCTTCGACCAGGTGACGCCCCTCGGCGAGCTCACCGTGCGCTGGACCGGCGAGGAGGACGCCGACGTCGACGACCTGGTCACCGACGAGTTCGACGGTGCGCCCAACGACGCCCCCGAGGCTGCCGAGCAGGCCGCAGCCTCGACCGACCTGCCCGCTCGGCGCGATGCCGACCAGCCCCAGGAGGACCCCGATGAGTGAGGCCACCCACACCGACGAGACGACCGCGGAGATGCTCGACGTGCCCGTGGCGGCGCTGCGCCCCTCGCTGGAGGCGGTGCTGATGGTCGCCGACCAGCCGCTGGACGCGGTGAGCCTGGCCACCGCCGTCGGGCACCCGGTCGAGGACGTCGTGGCCGCGCTCCAGCTGCTCGCCGAGGAGTACGACGAGGCCGACCGCGGCTTCGAGCTTCGCAACGTCGCGGGCGGCTGGCGCTACTACACCCGCGAGGACTACGCCCACGTGGTGGAGCGGTTCGTCCTCGACGGCCAGCAGGCCCGGCTGACCCAGGCGGCGCTGGAGACCCTGGCCGTGGTGGCCTACCGTCAGCCGGTCTCGCGGGCCCGCGTCTCGGCGATCCGCGGCGTCAACGTCGACGGCGTCATGCGCACCCTGCTCACCCGCGGGTTGGTCGAGGAGGCGGGGAGCGACCCCGAGACCGGCGCGCACCTCTACCGCACGACCAGCTACTTCCTGGAGCGGATCGGGGTCACCGGCCTCGACGAGCTGCCCGAGCTGGCGCCGTACCTCCCCGACCTGGAGGACATGGAGGAGGAGCTGGGCGCGCTCGCGACCCAGCCCGCCCCGGGCCCGGCCGGCCAGGAGCCCGCCGCGCCCTCGGAGCCGGTGGGCGAGGAGCAGGCATGAGCGACTCTCAGGTCCCCGTCGACGAGGACGGCCTGATCCGGCTGCAGAAGCTGCTGGCGATGTCCAACGTGGCCTCGCGGCGCAAGTGCGAGGAGCTGATGCTGGCCGGCGAGGTCGAGGTCGACGGCGAGGTCGTGACCCGGCTCGGCACCAAGGTCGACCCGACGCGCGCGGTGATCAGGGTCCAGGGGCGCCGGCTGCCGCCGGTCTCCGCGCACGTCTACCTCGTGCTCAACAAGCCCCGCGGCGTGGTCTCGACGATGTCGGACCCCGAGGGACGGCGGTGCCTGGGCGACGTGGTCGCCGACCGGCCCGAGCGGCTCTTCCACGTCGGTCGGCTCGACACCGACACCTCCGGCTTGCTGCTGCTGACCAACGACGGCGACTTCGCCCAGCGGATGGCGCACCCCTCCTACGAGGTCGACAAGACCTACGTCGCCGAGGTCGAGGGCGAGGTCTTCCCGCGCACCCTCAAGCAGCTGCGCGAGGGCGTGGAGCTCGAGGACGGGCCGGTCCAGGTCAGCAGCATCAAGGTCGTCGCGGGCGGTCACGGGCGCAACCACCCCGGTCGCACGGTCGTGGAGCTGGTGATCCACGAGGGGCGCAACCGGATCGTGCGGCGCCTGCTCGACCACGTCGGCCACCCCGTGCTGCGGCTGACCCGGACCCGGATCGGTCCGGTCGAGCTGGGCCGACTGGGGGTCGGGGAGATGCGCGAGCTGACCCTCGACGAGCTCGGGCAGCTGCTGGACAGCGCGCAGATGTGAGCAACGGGGTCAGTAGCCTGACCCGCGCAACCGCAGCACCACCAGGCACCACCAGGCACCACCAGGTACGACGAGGACAGAGGGAGCAGCACGTGGCGGTCCGGGCGATCCGAGGGGCGACCCAGCTCGAGGAGGACGTGCGCGACCACATGCTCGAGCGGGTCGCGGAGATGGTCACCGACGTGATGACCGCGAACGGCCTGGAGGTCGACGACTTCATCTCCGTGGTCTTCACCGCCACCTCCGACCTGGTCTCGGAGTTCCCGGCCTACGCCGCCCGCCGGCTCGGCTTCGGCGAGGTGCCGCTGCTGTGCGCCCGCGAGCTGGAGATCGAGGGCTCGATGCCCCGCGTGGTGCGGATGATGGCCCACGTCGAGACCGACCGGCCGCGCGCGGACATCACCCACGTCTACCTCCACGGCGCCGCGGCGCTGCGCTCGGACCTGACCCGGGTGCGGTCGCTGCCCGACGGCGATGCCTGAGACCTCCGGGCCCGCTGAGCGCCCCCGTGGGCTGCCCGCCGGTCAGCGCGGTGACTGGCTGACCGGCCCGGTCCTCGTCGTCGGTGCCGGTCTGCTCGGGACCTCGGTGGGCCTGGCCTGCCGCCGTTCCGGCCTGGAGGTGCTGCTCAGCGACGTCTCCTCCGAGCACGTGCGCACCGCCTCCGGCATGGGTGCAGGTCGCCCCCTCGAGCCGGGGGACCGGCCGGAGCTGGTCGTCGTGGCCGTGCCACCCGACCACGTGGGCGAGGCGGTGCGGGTGGCGCTGGCCGCCCACCCCGGTGCCGTGGTCACCGACGTCGGCAGCGTGAAGACCGGCCCGTGGCAGTCGGTCCGCGAGCAGGCCGGCGCGGCGTCGTACGTCGGCGGGCACCCGATGGCGGGCAGCGAGCGGTCCGGGCCGCTGGCGGCGTCCGCCTCGCTGTTCGACGGCCGGCCCTGGGCGATCACCCCGCACCCCGAGAGCGACCCCGCGGCCGTCGAGGTCGTGGAGGACCTGGTGCGGCTGTGCGGTGCGGTGCCGGTGTGGCTGACCCCGCAGGAGCACGACCGGGCGGTGGCGCGCACGAGCCACGTGCCGCACCTGCTCTCGGTGCTCGCGGCTGCGCGGCTGGCTGCCGGCCCGGAGAACCACCTGGCGCTGTCGGGCCAGGGCGTGCGCGACGTCACCCGCGTGGCTGCGGGCGACCCGCGGCTCTACAGCCAGATCGTCGGCGCCAACGCCGACGCCGTGCTCGACCTGCTGGGCGAGGTGCGCGAGCAGCTGGACGCGGTGATCGCCGCCGTCGGGGCCGGTGACCGGTCCGCGCTGGAGGACGTCCTCGCCAGCGGTGTCGCGGGCACCCGGGTGATCCCGGCCAAGCACGGGGGCCCCGCCCGGCCGATGCGCTCGGTGTGGGTCTCGGTGCCCGACCACCCCGGCGAGCTGGCCCGGCTGCTGGCCGACGCCGTGGCCAGCGAGGTCAACGTCGAGGACATCCGGATCGACCACGACCCTGGCCGACCTGTGGGCCTGGTGGAGCTGGTGGTCGAGGACACCCGGGCCGACCACCTGCTGGGCTCTTTGGAGTCACGCGGTTGGGAGACCCACCGGTAGGCTGCCGCCCCGTGGACGACCTGCAGCAGCCCTCGACCCCGGGCCTCGTGGTGGCCGTCGACGGCACCTCCGGCTCCGGCAAGTCGAGCACCTGCCGCGGGGTGGCCTCGAGGCTGGGCCTGGCCTACCTCGACACCGGCGCGATGTACCGCGCGATGACCTGGTGGATGCTCGAGCACGGCGTGGACGTCCACGACCCCGCCGCCGTCGCCGCCCGCTGCGGCGAGCCGACGATCACCTCCGGCACCGATCCGGCCGCGCCGACCATCCACGTCGACGGCACCGACGTCGCCGGACCGATCCGGGGTGAGGCCGTGACCGGCTCGGTCTCCCCGGTCGCCACCGTCCCGCAGGTCCGCGAGCGGCTGGTGGCCCTGCAGCGCGCCGCGATCTCCGCTGCGCCGCAGGGGATCGTCGTGGAGGGACGCGACATCGCCAGCACCGTGTGGCCGCAGGCGCAGGTCAAGGTGTTCCTCACCGCCGACCCCGCCGCCCGGGCTGCACGCCGCGCCGCCGAGGAAGGTGGCTCGGACGCCGCCGCCGTCGAGGCCGTGCTGCGCAGCCGCGACGCCATCGACTCCGGTCGCGCCGCCTCCCCGCTCACGCAGGTCGACGGGGCCGCGCACCTGGACACCACCCACCTCACGCTCGACGAGGTCATCGAGGAGGTCGTGGCCCTGGTCCGGGCGGTCGAGGTGGACGCGTGAGCGACCACGTCGCGCTCCCGCGCACCGACCGCACGGCGCACCCGCCGCGCTACCTCCTGCACCCCCTGCGGCCGCTCGCCCGCTGGATCATCCGGCGGCGCTACCGGGTCGTGGTCCACCACGCCGAGCGGGTGCCCGCCGCCGGACCGGTCGTGCTCGCGGCCAACCACGCCGGCGTCATCGACGGGCCGCTGCTGGCGATCTTCGCCCCCCGGCCCGTGCACGCCCTGACCAAGTCCGAGATGTTCGAGGGGCGGCTCGGCGGGTTCCTGCTCCGCTCCGGCCAGGTGCCGCTGGACCGGTTCCGCACCGACGTCGCCGCGGTCCGCTCGTGCCTGCGGGTGCTGCGCGACGGCGGCGTGGTCGGGATCTTCCCCGAGGGTCGGCGCGGCTCCGGGGAGCTCGAGCGCTTCCACCGCGGCACCGCCTACTTCGCGCTCGCCGCGGGTGCGCCGGTCGTGCCGGTCTCGATGTTCGGCACCCGCGAGCCCGGCGGCTCCAGCGGCTCGCTGCCGCGCCGTGGGGCCACGCTGCACCTCGTGGTCGGGCGTCCCGTCGACGTACCCCACCAGCCGTGGCCGCGCACGCGGGAACAGGTGGGCGAGCTCTCGCGTTCCCTCTGGGAGCACATGCGCGCCGAGCTCGACGCCGCGCGCCGGGAGACCGGCGGCATTCTGCCGGGCCCGCTGCCGCTCGGGGAGCTCGAGCCCGACCCCGCCACCGGGGTCGGGTCGCCGCGCACGCGCACCGAGCCGGCCCCGTCCACCCCGCCGTCCACCCCGCTCCCGCCGGCACCGGGGAGCACCATCCACACCGACGGCCACGAGGCCGCTCGACACGAGCCAGGAGCACCATGACCGACCAGCCCGACCAGTCCCTCGACGCGACCCCGGAGGGCGCCCCGAGGGTGCCGGTGCTGGCCATCGTCGGCCGCCCCAACGTCGGCAAGTCCACCCTGGTCAACCGGATCATCGGCCGCCGCGAGGCGGTCGTGGAGGACGTGCCCGGCGTGACCCGCGACCGGGTGCCCTACGACGCCACCTGGAACGGACGCGCCTTCACCGTCGTCGACACCGGGGGCTGGGACCCTGACGCCAAGGGCATGGCCCAGCGGATCGCCGCCCAGGCCGAGATCGCGATCTCGCTGGCCGACGCGGTCCTGTTCGTGGTCGACGCGACCGTGGGCATCACCGACGCCGACGAGGCGGTCGTGAAGATCCTGCGCGCTGCGGACAAGCCGGTCGTGCTGGCCGCCAACAAGGTCGACGACGCCCGGACCGAGGCCGAGGCCTACGCGCTGTGGAACCTCGGGCTGGGGGAGCCCTGGCCGGTGTCGGCCCTGCACGGACGCGGGTCCGGCGACATGCTCGACGCGATCCTCGCGGCCCTGCCCGAGCCCCCTCCGGAGTCCGACCCCGAGGTCGGGGGACCGCGCCGCGTCGCGATCGTGGGCCGCCCCAACGTCGGCAAGTCGTCCCTGCTCAACAAGCTGGCCGGCGAGGAGCGGGTCGTGGTCGACAACGTCGCCGGCACCACCGTCGACCCGGTCGACGAGCTGGTCGAGCTGGGCGGGCGCACCTGGCGCTTCATCGACACCGCGGGCATCCGCAAGCGGGTCAAGGAGGCCAGCGGGCACGAGTACTACGCCTCGCTGCGCACCGCCACGGCGATCGACCGGGCCGAGGTCGCGGTGCTGGTCCTCGACGCCCAGCAGAGCATCGCCGAGCAGGACGTCCGCATCCTGCAGACCGTCCGCGAGGCCGGCCGCGCGCTGGTGATCGCCTTCAACAAGTGGGACCTGGTCGACGATGAGCGGCGCTACTACCTCGAGCGCGAGATCGAGCGCGAGCTCGTGCAGGTGCAGTGGGCGCCGCGGATCAACGTCACCGCCCGGACCGGGTGGCACATCGACCGGCTGGTGCCCGCGCTGGACAAGGCCCTGGAGGGCTGGGAGACCCGGATCGGCACCGGTGCGCTCAACACCTTCCTGGGCCGCCTCGTCGCCGAGCACCCACACCCGGTGCGCAGCGGCAAGCAGCCCAAGGTGCTCTTCGGGACCCAGGCCACCACGGCACCCCCCACGTTCATCCTCTTCACCTCCGGCAAGCTCGACGCCTCCTACGAGCGGTTCATCGAGCGCCGGCTTCGCGAGGAGTTCGGGTTCGTCGGGACGCCGATCGTGCTGCAGCAGCGGCCGCGGGAGAAGCGCAAGCGCTGAGGACGGCTCCTGCGCAGGGCCTGTGGAGGCTCGGGACCTTGGTCCCGAGCCTCCGGGCCTAGGTCCCGGCGGTCCCGGGAGGGGTCAGGTCCTCCGGGGGCGGGTCGATGAGGCGGGGGACACCCCCTCGCACCAGGAGCCCGACGTGCCGCCTCGCGCAGTGACCCCGAACGGTCGGGAGAAGACCTTCCGTCCCGACCAGATCATCGTCTCCAAGACCGACCCCCAGGGTCGGTTGACCTACGTGAACCCGCTGTTCGTCGAGATCAGCGGCTACACCGAGGCCGAGCTGATCGGGCAGCCGCACAACATCATCCGCCACCCCGACATGCCGCGCTCGGTGTTCCGGCTGCTGTGGGAGCGGATCTCCGGCGGCGAGGAGATCTTCGCCTACGTCGTGAACCTCAGCGCCGACGGCACGCACTACTGGGTGCTCGCGCACGTCACGCCCACGATCGGCCCGGACGGCCGGATCGTCGGCTACCACTCGAACCGGCGTACGGCGGACAAGGACGCCCTCGCGGTCATCACGGACATCTACGCCAAGCTGCGGGCCGTCGAGCGGTCCGCGCCCTCCACGCCCGAGGCGCTCGCCGCGGGCACCGCCCTGCTGGAGCAGATGCTCGCCGATGCCGGACAGACCTACGACGAGCTCGTGTGGTCGCTCTCCCAGGAGGTGGCGGCATGAGCATCGACGCCCTGCCGACCGACGCGCACCCGACCGACGCCCCCGCGACCGACGACGGGCTGGCAGCGCTCGAGGAGTCCCTGGCCGCAGTCCCCGCCGAGGTGGGCAGGCCCTCGGCCCGCGAGCAGCAGCTGGAGCGGGTGCTGCTCGCCGTGCGCGACGTAAGCCTCGCCGCCGCCGGTGGTGACCTCGAGCCGCGCGTGCCGCACCTCGGTGACGAGCCGGAGGTCCGCGAGGTCCGGGACGCCCTGAACGGCCTGCTGGACCTCACCGACGCCTACGTGCGGGAGTCCTCGGCCTCGCTGAGCTACGCCAGCACGCAGCGTTTCTACCGCCGGTTCCTGCGTCGCGGCATGAAGGGCAGCTTCGCCCAGGGCGCGAGCACCATCAACGAGGCGATCGACGCGATGGCCGCCACGGCCGACACCCTCGCCCACGAGCGGAGCGAGCGGCTGCGGATGGCCGACTCCTTCGAGCAGGCCGTGATGGGTCTCTCCGACCAGGTCGCCGCCGCCGCCGTGGAGATGGAGTCGGCGTCCAGCAACCTGGCCAGCACCGCCGAGGGCACCGCCGTACGGGCCGGTCAGGTGGTGGAGAGCTCCCACACCGCCTCCAACGCCGTGACCGTCGCCGCGGCCGCGGTCGAGGAGCTGGCCGCGACCATCTCCTCCATCGAGCAGCAGACCGCGCAGTCCAACGCCGCGGGTGTGGCTGCGGTCGGTGAGGCGGAGTCCACCGCCGCGACCGTCCAGGGCCTGGCCGCGGCCTCCCAGGAGATCGGCGAGGTGATCAACCTGATCAACCAGGTGGCCAGCCAGACCAGGCTGCTCGCCCTCAACGCCACCATCGAGGCCGCCCGGGCGGGGGAGTCCGGCAAAGGCTTCGCGGTCGTCGCCTCGGAGGTGAAGTCGCTGGCCACCCAGACCGCGGAGGCCACCGGTCGCATCGAGGCGCAGGTCAAGGAGATCCAGGGCGCCACCGACGCCGTCGTCGGGGCCATCGACACCATCACCGGCTCGGTGCGGGGGATGGGCGACAACCTCGAGGAGATCGCCCGCACCGTCTCCGAGCAGCGCCAGGCGGCCGGCGAGCTCAGCGAGACCACCACCCGCGCCGCCGCCGCGGTCGGCCAGGTCACCGACGACATCGGCGCCATCGGGGACGCCACCCAGGCCACCAGCAGCGGTGCCGGGCAGATGACGACGGCCTCCCTGGAGCTGGCCAAGCTCTCCTCGCAGCTGCGCACGGAGGTGGCCGACTTCCTGGCCCGGATCCGCTGAGGGGGCGAGCGGAGCAGGACCGTTCCACCCACCAGCGCGGCCCCCGGCCCCGATTCCGGACCGGGGGTCGCGCTGTTGTAGTGTTCACGCGCCGTGAGGTCGCGATCCGACCGACCGGCGTTCGGGCTGTGGCGCAGCTTGGTAGCGCACCTGACTGGGGGTCAGGGGGTCGCAGGTTCAAATCCTGTCAGCCCGACCGAAGAACCGCCTCTGACCTGCGGAAACGCAGGTCAGAGGCGGTTCTTGTTTTGACGTGGCGCCGCAGAATGGTCTTTTACTAGTCGTAAAGGATTTCGCGGCCTACGGATCCGAGCTCGTATCGTCGCTCTCAGCGAGCCGCTCGAGGAGCTCGGATAGGTCGGCTGAGACCGCCGGTTTGGCGATGTAGTGGTCACGGGTGACCTGGCTCGAGGAGTGGCCGAGCTGGCGCGAGGCGAGCTCGGACGTGGTTGCCTCCGAGATCAGCGTCGCCACCGTCTTGCGGAACGTGTGCGGGGTCACCCACTCAAAGCCGGTGTCCTTGCGGATCTGCCGCCACCGCCGCTCGACGTTGACGACCTGGTGCCACGTGCCGTTGCGGGTGGCAAAGACGGCGTCGATCTCGTTGTGCGTCGCGCACTCACGGCGCACCCGGAGAAGCTCGGCCGCGAACCGGGGGAGCACCACGGTTCGCCGGCTGGCGTCCGACTTCGGCGTGGCCTTCCGATACGTGCCCTTTCCGGTCTCGGTCTTGATCGTGCCCGACACCGTGAGCACGGGGTCCAGGTCGCTCCAACGCAAGGCCAGGATCTCGCCGATGCGGCAACCGGTGGCGAGCATGAGGTCGATGATGTCGGCCATGTCGCCGGTGGCCTTGGGCCCGGGGCGGTCCGTGTTGACCCACCGGCGTACGGCGGCGCGGATCTCGATCAAGTCCTCGACCCGCAGAGCCTTGGTCTCCTGCTTGGGTCGGTGAACCCGGGTTGTCCCGCGGGCCGGATTCACCGAGATCGCATCGTGTCGAACCGCGAGGTCGAGCATGGCTCCGAGGACGACCTTGGCCTTGCGTTGCCGGTTCACGCTCTGATCGCGCAACCTCAGCAGGAGCCGGTCGAGCCGGGCCGTGGTGGCCTCGCGAACCTTCAGCCCACCAACACTCGGTAGCACCATGTTGTCCAGCACCCGGCGGTACTCGTTGATGGTGGTCTGCTCGATCCTCCCACCTCAGATGCCTCAACGAGCTCGACGTACCGCGTGCCGTCGCCGAGTCGCTCCTCGGCGATCCTCCAGAGGGGGGTGGGGGAGTAGTGGGGACTCTGTTCCGGGAGCCTTCCCTGTCCCGGGAAGACGTACCGGACGGGTCTTGCGGAACCACCAAGCCTCAAGAGCTCCGCTTCCTGCGGCGTAGCCGTGGAGGGTTCTTCTTGCGGTGACACCGACCATCCATCAACGGGCGGGGGCGGATCGCGCCTGCCTTGTGACTGGCTACCAACTCGAGCGCTTGCGGGTCCTGTCACGATACGACGGATCCCTTCAGGCTCAACGACAGATCGGCCTCGCCCTGCCGTCGGGCGAGGATGATCGCGGCGGCGATGAGCCAGAGCGGGAGGAGCAGGTAGTTCACCAGGCCACCGGGTGGGATGCCTGCGGTGCCTAGGGCGCTGAGTACGCCCAGCACGAGGGTGAGGATCGCGAACCACCGCGGCAGTACGGCGTTGGCCAGACCGGCCAGTCCGGCGCCGAGGAGGGTGGTGGCGATGCCAATGCCCATGCCGGCGAACCCGAAGAAGCCCACGAAGCTGAGGATTCCCAGGGCCTGGTCGTCTTTGGCGTCCGCGGCACCGTTGATCAGACCCCAGTTCCACATCACCATCTGTGAGAGGCCGGCAGCGACGAGCAACAGGCCGCCGTAGACGATGCTGGAGTATGTCGATTCGCGAGCTTCGCCCGCACGGAGATGGCTGCGGAGCGCGGTCCCGAAGAAGACCAGCGCGATCGCCATGACTACCAGGCAGCCGATGGCTGCGTAGTTCAGGGCCAGGTGATCGCGGATCGCCGCGGTGGTCATCGTCCCGGGTGAGTCCTGGTCGCCGGTCTGGAACAGGAACATCTGCCCGATCCAGGCTGCGCCCGCGATCGCTCCCGTCCAGGGCAGGAATCGTTCGAACTTGCTGCGAGGCATTTCGCCACTCCCTTCCGCATGATGCCGGCGGGGATCGCCGACACCGCGACCATTCCGGTCGAGTCGTCCGGGCGCACGAGGTTGCCGTCCCAGGTGGGCCGGGAGGTGTTCCCGGGACTGCAGACGGGAGGCTGCCGCGCCGTCAGACTGTGGACATGTTCTTCACGGCCGTTGTGTTCGCGACGGTGGTCCCGATCACGCTTGGTCTGCTGCTCGTGCGGCGTGGTCAGCGTCGGATCGGCTGCCTGCTGGTGGCGCACGGGCTGTCGGTGGGTCTGCTGTTGGGTGGCTCCGAGTTCACGAGCACGACCACGGCGGCCTTGGTTGCCGACCAGCTGCTCGCCGGCGGTTGGGTCTTCCTGTTCCTGTGGTTGGTCCTGATCGCCTACGTCTTGCCCGATGGGCGTCCGCTGTCACGTCGATGGCTGCTCTGGGTCCGTGTTGGGCTGGCGGGCGCAGCGCTGCTTCTCGTGGGTGCGGCCGGTGACCGGAGTACGTTCCGGCAGGAGCACGACGGGCTCGCCCCACCGGTGGCGTGGCTATCGCCGGCGGTGTCGGCAGTTCTCGGGACGGTCGGGCTGCTGCTCGTCGTACTTCTGTTCTTCGGCTCCGCTGTCGCCGTGCGCAGCCGGCTCAAGGCATCGGCGGGCGAGACCAGGCTGCAACTCCTGTGGCTGGTCTGGGGTGCGCTGGCTGTCCCGCTGGGGCTGCTCCTGCTGTGGGCGAATCACTTCCTGCTGAGTGACATTCCCTGGATTACCGCTGCCGTTTTCACCGGTGTCAGCACTGCGCTGCCTGCCACCATCACGATCGCGATCTTGCGCTATCGCCTCTTCGACATCCAGCTCGTCCTCAGCCGCACGCTCACCTATGGCGTCCTGGTTGTCGGTGTGGTGGCGTTGTACGCACTGCTGCTCCTCGCTGTCGCCCGCGTCGGCGGAAACGACACGTTGGGTGGCCTACTCACGGTCGCCGTGGTCGCAGTCGCGGTGCACCCGGCCTACGCTTGGCTCGGCTGGCGGGTCGAGCGGTGGGTCTACGGCTACAGGTCCCAGCCGCACCAAGCCCTCCGCCTGCTCGCCGACCGGGCCGACGCTGCAGCATCTGACACGTTCGGCACTCCGGTCACCGACGCGGTCACTGATGCGATCGCCGAAGCTCTCCGTGCCGATCGCGCGTGGGTGGACACCCGGCCCGGCGACGCGGACGATCGTGTCGTCCGGACGCCGCTGGTGCATCGCGGCGAGAGTTTCGGATATCTCGCGGTGGCAGTGCCGCACGGTCGGGAGCTGTCATCCGCGGATCTGGCTCTCCTCCGCGACCTTGCCCGGTATGCGGCGGTCCTCGTCCGATCGGAGAGACAGGGCCAGGCTCTTCGCGAGTCGCGTTCGCGGATCGTGGCCGGCCGCGAGGAGGAGCGCCGCCGGCTCCGCCGAGACCTTCACGACGGGGTCGGCCCGGCGCTGGCAGCCGTCGTGCTCAAGCTCAACGCCGCGCAGTCACGCGCCGATGTCGACGCGCGCGCCGCACTGCTTGCCGAGGCACGCGAGGAGGTCAAGGACGCTATCGCGGAGGTGCGCCGGCTCGTCGACGACCTAAGGCCGCCGGCGATCGACGAGGTCGGCTTGCTTTCGGCGATCCGGCATCGCGCTGGGGCATTGTCCGGGGGGCTGACGATTGAGGTGTACGGGCCGGAGCCGCTGCCCGCGCTGCCCGCGGCGGTCGAGGTCGCTGCCTTCCGAATAGCATCTGAGGCGATGACAAACGCCGTCCGCCATGCAATGGCGAGCCGCTGCCGGGTCGACGTGTCTTTGAACGGTTGCCTAGAACTCACCATCGCGGACAACGGGCGCGGTCAAGCGCTGGCGACTACGAGCGGGGTGGGGTGGACGTCGATGCGCGAGCGTGCCGCCGAGCTAGGTGGCACCTGCGACATCTCCGACCGGCGAGAAGGAGGCCTCCTCGTGCGTGCGGTCCTGCCTGTTGAGGAGCCTCCGGCGAGCGCGGAGAGCCGGGTCGAGCGATGATCCGGCTGCTCGCGGTCGACGACCACCCGGCGTACCGGCGCGGCCTCGAGCTGATGCTCGCCGACGTCGACGACATCGACATCGTCGGTGAGGCTGAAACCGGTCTACGCGCCGTGGAGCTTGCCGAAGAGCTGGCTCCCGACGTCGTGCTGATGGACCTGCGGATGCCCGAGCTGGACGGCATCGAGGCGACGCGAAGAATCAACCGGGGCGCGTTCGCCCCGGCGGTCGTCGTCCTCACGATGTTCGAGGACGACGACTCCGTCTTCGCGGCGATGCGCGCCGGCGCCCGCGGCTACCTCCTCAAGGGAGCAGAGCAGGACGAGATCGTGCGCGCGGTCCGCGCCGCCGCGGCAGGCGAGGCGATCTTCGGCCGCGAGATCGCCCAACGTGTCATCGCCCACTTCGCCCGCGGCGCCGGATCCACTGCAGCTGCTTTCCCCTCGCTGACCGATCGCGAGCGCGAGGTGTTGGAGCTGGTCGCTGCTGGCAAGGGCAACTCGATCATCGCCCACGAGTTGATGATCAACCTGAAGACGGTACGCAACCACGTATCCAACGTCCTCAACAAGCTCCAGGTCTCCGACCGGTCCGCGGCCATCGTGAAGGCACGCGAAGCGGGCCTGGGGGGTGGCAAGTGACTGTGCCGTCAGACGATCCCGAACTGGTCACGCTTCGCGTGCGAATCGTGCCGCGCGCCGGGTCGTGCACGGCTTGCGGGTGACGTTACGTCACGTGATTGCATTCCTGCCGTGAGCGCCGATGAGGAGTTGCTGGGGGTCGGGGCGGTCGCTGACCTGACGGGTACCACGGTTCGGACTCTTCAGTATTACGACCGCATCGGCCTGCTGGTGGCCCGTCGGCTGCCCACTGGTCCGCGCGGACACGACCAGGCTCCGTCGTACACCACTCTGCTGGACTCCACTCGAAACGGGCCCCGCGGATCGCCCCGGTTCTCTGCTGGGGGCGTGCGTGACCAGCGCCTGCGCGATCAGCGGTCGAGGGCGGCCATCTCGAGGACGAAGCGGTCCCACGGACGTCGGTCGCGGAGGCGGTGGCGAGTTGCCTGTTCTCGGGTCGCACCGCCGGCCGCCGACCACATCGCCTAGCGTCAGCCCGTGACTCCTCGATCCGCCCGCCCGGTGCGGGCCTCGCGCCTGCCGGCTCCCGGTCCCACCGGTGGCACGCAGGACGCCCGTGGACAGGCGCCGCGGCGTCCCCACGAGGACGACTTCCTCGACACGCCGCCCGGGCTCGCGCAGCTGGCGCCGGGAGCGGTCATCCGCAGCCGTCGCGTCCGGGTCGCGCTGCTGGGGCTGGTGCCGCAGCAGCGGATCGAGGCGTGGCAGGTCGCTTACCGCAGCACCGACCTGCACGGCGACCCCGAGGTGGCGGTCACGACGGTGATGCGGCGCAGGGGAGCGGTGCCGAGCGGGCTGGTGGCCTACCAATGCGCCATCGACGCGGTCTCGGACCGGTGCTTCCCGTCGTACGCGTTGCGGGCCGGCGCGCGGGCGTGGGGCGCGCTGCCGCAGTTCGAGATCCTGCTCATCGCGCGGCTGCTCGACCTGGGGTACGCCGTCAGCGCTTGCGACCACGAGGGCCGGCTGGGCACGTTCGCGGCCCCGAGGGAGCCGGGCTACCGGGTCCTCGACGGCGTGCGGGCCGCCCTGGCCCTCGAGGACGCCGGCCTGCCCGGCGACCTGCCGGTCGGGATGTTCGGCTACTCCGGTGGGGGCATGGCCACGTCGTGGGCCGCCGAGATGGCCCCGACCCACGCCCCCGAGCTGCCGATCGTCGGTGCCGTGCTGGGCTCGCCGGTGGGCGACCCGGGCGAGGCGTTCATCAAGCTCAACGGCGGGTTCTTCGCCGGTCTGCCCGCACTCGTGGTGGCGGGGCTGCGACACGTCTACCCGGGGCTGGCCGAGGTGGTGCGCGAGCACGCGTCGAGCGAGGGCAGGCAGCGACTGGACCGGTTGGAGCAGCTCACCACGACCGAGGCGTGCCTGCGCTACGCGCTCGACGACTTCGACGACTACCTCGACTCCCCGCTCGCCGACGTCCTGGCGCTCCCCGAGGTCCTGCACGTGTTCGACGACCTCCGGCTGGGCCACCACGCCCCGACCTGTCCACTGCTGGTCGTCCAATCCCGGTGGGACCAGATCATCGACGTCGACGACGTGGACAGCCAGGTGCAGCGATACGCCGACCGGGGTGCCGACGTGCTCTACCTGCGCGACGGGGCCAGCGAGCACATCAGCCTGATGCTGCTGGGGTTCCCCGTCATGCTCGGCTGGCTCGAGCGACGGTTCGAGGACCACCGGGCAGCGTGCCCCGGGGTTGCCGCGCCCCCCGCCACGGGCAACCGTGACCACCTCTCGCTGGCCCTGCTGCCGTCGTCCTGGTCGGGCTTCGCCGGTCTGGGCGCGGTCGCCGTGCGCACGGTCCTCGGACGCGGCTGAGCCCCGCGGGCGACGACCTGCCCGGCCACTGCCCGGGCGAGGCTGGTGCTGCCTGGTCAGACCCACCACGCGCAGCCGGCGAGCACCACCAGCACGCCGAGCTCGACCATGCCGATCCGGCCGGGACGCAACGAGGGGTCGCTCAGCAGGTGGGTCCGCAGGGCCGCGAGCGTGGCCGGCATGAGCGGCCACGGGGTCCCCGTGACGGCGAGGCCGGTCGCTGCGGCCAGGCAGGCCAGCGAGAACCACCGCGAGGCCCGGGCGAATCCGGGGCGGCGGCGCTCGCGGATCAGCGACTTCACGTGCAGCGTCGAACCGACCAGGGCCAGCGCGCAGACGGCGGTCAGCAGGGCGAGCGTCCCGTCGAACGTCGGCCACGGCGGGACCCAGCCGCCGCGTGCACCGACGCCGACCAGCACCGGCACCATGAGCGCGCACTGGGCGACCAGCACCAGGTCGTTGCCGAGCGCGCGCTCGCGCCGGGCCCGCGCGTAGGTCAGCGAGACGGCGTACCCGAGGCCGTAGAGCACACCGACCCAGACCAGCCAGGGCCGCCAGGCCACCGAGGCGGCCGCGGCCACGCCGGCGAGCGGCAGCCACAGCCGCAGCGCCCGGTCGAAGCGGTGCGGGCGCGGGGCGGTGAGCCGGCCGGTGAGTGCCCAGGCTGCGGGGTACGCCGCCACCCAGGCCAGGACCACGGGCACCAGTGCCGGGTGCCACGACAGGACGGGCGCGGCCAGGGACACCGGGAGCGCCAGGAACGCCCACGCCCCGTGCTGGTCGGGCACGAGCGGCCCCGGTCGGGGCGGGCGCGACGGGGCGGCTCGCCCCGCACGTTCGGGATTCACGGTCGTCGACATCGGCTCTCCCCACGTGTCGTCCCGGCCACGTCGGTGCCGGGACGGGTCGCGCCCATCGTCGTACGCCGCGGGCGCGAGGGGCAGGGGCGCGGGTCCCGGCGGATCCGGGTCGTTGGTCCCGTGCGCGGGCGGCGGCGCGGTGGCAGGGTGGACGGGGCCGGGAGCGGGAGAGCACCAGGAGGTCCGCATGTCGTAGGGGTACGCCGCACGCGAGGGTCACAGCAGGCCGGAGACCGGCCCGCCCGGCGGACTGGTCTCGGTGCTGGAGCGCTGGGAGGCCTCAGGCGGGCACTGGGAGGTGCTCGTGCAGCGTGGGGACTGGATCGAGGTGGCGCTCGTCAACTGTGACGGGGAGCAGATGAGCCGGGTCAGCAGCCCGCGCACCTCGGTGCTGCGCTCCTACCTCGACGGCCGCAGGGTCAGCACCGACTGAGTCGGCGCCCGCGGCCCGGTCGGCCGGCCGGCGCCCGGTCGGGCGTCCACGTGCGCGGTCGTCCCGCGGGCCTCGACCACCGCCGGCCTACCCTCCCGTCGTGGCCACCCTCGACGCGCCTCTGACCCTGCCCAGCGGACTGGTGCTGCCGCACCGCATCGCCAAGGCGCCGATGACCGAGAACCTCGCCGACGCCGACAACCAGCCCACGCCGGCCCTGGAGCGGCTCTACCGCCGGTGGGCCGCGGGGGCGGCCGGCGGTCTGCTCGTCACCGGCAACCTGATGGTGGACCGGCGCTTCCTGGAGCGCAGCCGCAACGTCGTGGCCGACGAGCACCTCGACGTCGCGCGGTTGGCCCGGGTCCGCGAGGCCGCCGCCGGCAGCCCGGTCATCGCCCAGCTCAACCACCCGGGGCGCCAGACCAACCGCTTCGTGGCCTCGCGGCCGGTGGCGCCCAGCGCCGAGGCGGGGGCGGTGAAGATGATGGGGCTCTTCGCCAAGCCGCGCGCCCTCACCGACGCCGAGGTCGAGGCCATCGTCGCGGCCTTCGGTGCCGCCGCCCGCCGGTGCGAGGAGGCCGGGCTGGACGGCGTGCAGGTGCACGCCGCGCACGGCTACCTGCTGGCGCAGTTCCTCTCGCCGTACGTCAACCGGCGCACCGACCGCTGGGGCGGCGACCTCGCCGGTCGCTCCCGCGCGCTCGTGGAGTCGGTGCGCGCCGTGCGCGCGGCCACCGGCGACGGCTTCACGGTGTCGGTGAAGCTCAACTCCTCCGACTTCCGCCACGGCGGCTTCACCGAGGACGACGCCGAGCAGGTCGTGCGGCTGCTGGTCGAGGAGGGCGTCGACCTGATCGAGATCTCCGGCGGCACCTACGAGAACCCGGCGCTCTTCGGGGAGGTCGAGGGGCTCGGTGGCGACGACGTCGCCGGCGCCGGGAGCCACAAGGAGGCCTACTTCGCCGGCTTCGCCCGCCGGGTCCGCGAGAGCGCCGGCTCGGTGGCGCTGATGCTCACCGGAGGCATCCGCACCCGCGAGGCGATGGAGGCGCTCCTCGCCGACGGCGGTGTCGACCTGATCGGTCTCGGCCGCCCGCTGGCGATCGAGCCCGACCTCACCGCCGGCCTGCTCGCCGGCGAGACCGGTCGTCCCCTCCCGCGCTACACGCTGCCGACCGTCGCCGGCCTGGCGGGGGAGTCGGAGTGGTACGAGACGCAGATCGCCCGGATGGGCCGCGGCCTGGAGCCCGACCCCGGGCTGCGGGCGATCAGCGCCGCGTCGCGCTTCGTCTCCGGCGAGGCCGTGCGCGGCATCGGCGGGCGACGCCGTCGGGCCCGGCTGGTCACCTCGGCCGGGCGCTCCTAGGCGCCGGGGACGATCCGCAGGTCGCGCACCGCGCCGTCGCCCAGGGCGCTCAGCGCCTCCTGGTAAGCCGCGGAGTCGTGGCAGGCCACGGCGGCCGCGACATCGGCGAACTCGATGATGACGCAGCGCTCCGCGCGCCCGGCCTCGTACGTCGCCTCGGGCAGGCCCCGGGCCAGGAACCGTCCCCCGGCGGAGACGATGGCGGGGCCGGCGAGGTCGGCGTACGCACGCAGCTTCGCCTCGTCGGTGATCTCGAGGTAGCTGCTGACCCAGTAGGCACTCATGGGGGCCATCCTGCCCGAGGCGGGGACGGACCGCGCGGGCTGCTCAGCGGGCCGTGACCGGCAGCAGGCCCAGCACCCCGTCGACGGTGTCGTCGAGCAGGTCGGTAGCGCCGTCGGCGGTGCCCTCGACGAGCGAGGTGACCGGCGCGAGCGTCCCCCCGGTGGCTCCGTCCACGACCGTGACGACCGTGGCGACGACGGGGTCGAGGAGCGAGGAGGTCAGGCCGGGCTGGTCGCCCGGAGGGGCGGGCGGCGGCCCGGGCGGGGGAGTCGCCGGACCCTGGGGGCCACTCGGGTCGGTGCCGTCGGAGGCGCCGGGGCCGCCGTCGGTCGCGGGCGCCGGGAGCGGGGCGATAGGGGCACCGGCACCGGCCACGGGCTGGGCCGGAGCGGGCGTCGTCGGGTCGTCGGGGTCGCTCTCGGGTGCGGTGCCCGAGACCGGTGACGGGACGTCCGGGGCGAGGAAGGGCAGGACCCCGCCCAGTGGACCCACCCCGACCTGCACGGCGAGGACGGCGAGGACGCCTCCGATCCCGATCGCGGCGGCACCGGCGAGGGCGGCGACGGGGCGTCGGCGCACGGGCACCGGTACCGCGAAACGGGTGGGCGGTGCCTCCTCCGGGTCGAGGAGGGGAGCGGCTGCGGTTGCTGCGACGTCGAGCGCGGCGACGGCCTCCTCAGCCGCGGTGCGGAGCAGCCCGGCCACCGGGGTGCCGTCGGCGGCTGCGGCGAGCAGCACGAGCCGCACCCGGTGGCGGGGGGTCGGGCCGGGGGTGGCCAGCACGTCGGCGTACCCCAGCAGCCGACGGGGCGAGCGTCCCGGCTCCGCGACGACCCCGGACCAGGCCGGTCGGGTGCTCGCGAGCCAGGCGCCCGCGCGCTGGGTCCCGTCGGCGACACCGGGTGCCAGTGCGGCGAGGGCGCGGTCCTCGCGCACGCACTCCTCCAGCAGGCGCGCCACCAGTCCCCGGTCGGCGGGCAGGGGCCGTGCCACCTGCCAGTCGCCGTCGGCCGTGGGGGTGCCGGGGGAGCCGGCGGGGGAAGTGGCGCTCATGCTCGCTCTTCGTCGCGCGTGGGTCCGTCGGTGGACGGACACCCCATGATGCCTGGTCGCGCAGGGGGTGCGTGGGAGGTTGGCCGCATGCGCGAGATCAGGCCGGGTGACGGTGGGCACGTGGTGGTCGTCGACGGGCACCTGCAGTCCCACGTCGACCTGGACGACCCGCGACGCCTCGTCTTCGACTACGTCCGCCGTCTCGGCGACCTGGTCGACGTGCTCGCCCCCGACGGGACGCCGCTGCGGGTCGTCCACGTCGGCGGCGCCGGCATGACCCTGGCCCGCTACGTCGCCGCCACGCGACCCCGCTCCTCCCAGGTCGTGCTCGAGCCCGACGAGGAGCTCACCGCTCTGGTGCGCCGCGAGCTGCCGTTGCCCCCGCGCAGTGGCATCAAGGTCCGCCCGGTCGACGGCCGCGCCGGCCTGCCGGCCCTGCCCGACGGTCGCGCGGACCTCCTCGTCCTCGACGCGTACGACGCGGGGCGGGTGCCGCCGAAGCTCCTGACCGCCCCGGCGCTGGCCGAGGTGGCGCGCGTGCTGGCCCCGAGCGGGTCCGCGCTGCTCAACGTCGCCGACCAGGCCCCGTTCCCGCTGGTGCGCACGGCGGTGGCCGGGCTGCGCCCGGTGCTGCCGCACGTCGCCGCGGGGATGGAGCCCGCCACCAGGCGGGCCCGACGGCCCGGGAACGTCCTGCTGCTGGCGAGCCGGCAACCGCTCCCCGTGGCGGCCTGGCGCAGCCGCTCGAGCACCGGCGCGGCGCCGTACCGGGTGCTGGACGCCGACGGAGTCTCGGCGTCGTTCGGCGGGGGGACTCCCGCGAAGGACCCGGACACGGCATGCTGAGCCGGGTGAAGACGACTAACCGACGCCTGACCCGACCCGCCGCGCTCCTCGGAGCCGGCCTGCTCACCGCCTCCCTCGCACTCACCGGCTGCAGCGGTGGCGACGATGTCGAGGCCTACTGCGACACCCTGTCCACCGCGAAGGAGGACATCGACGCGCTCGAGGCGGGCGACCCCGGTGCCTTCAGCACCGCCTTCGAGGCGTTCGAGACGCTCTCGGAGGAGGCCCCCGAGGAGGTCGCCGACGAGTGGGCCACCATGAACGAGGGTGTCCAGCAGATCGAGGACGCCTTCGCCGACGCCGGCCTCGAGCTCGACGAGCTCGGCGACGTCATGACCGGGGAGATCCCCGAGGGCGTCGACATGGAGAAGCTCGAGCAGCTCGGCACCACGCTCGAGGAGCTCGACAGCCCGGAGTTCAACGAGGCCTCCGACGCCATCTCCGAGCACGCCGAGCAGGAGTGCGACATCACGCTGGGCGAGTAGCCCGGCTGCGGGGGCGGTGGGCGGTGCCCTGCCGCCCCCTACACTGGGCGGGCGTCGGCCACCGGCCGGCGCCCGCATCCCCTGACGCAAAGGACCCCGAGCTCCGCTGATGGACGGCTCCCAAAGTCGCCCGCTCTCCCCGCCCCCCGCCCCTCGATCTGCCCGTCGCGGCACTGAGGTGGCACCGGCGAGGGGAGAGCGACCATGACCCCCCTCCTGCTCCTGCTCGTCGCGCTGCTCCTCGTGGTGGCGTGCGGCATCTTCGTGGCCGCGGAGTTCTCGCTCGTGGCCGTCGACCGCAACAAGGTCGACCAGCTCGTCGCCGAGGGCGACCAGGGTGCGCTCGGCGTCCAGCGGGCGCTGCGCTCGCTGTCGACCCAGCTCTCCGGTGCCCAGGTCGGCATCACGGTGACCAACCTCGGCATCGGCTTCCTCGCCGAACCGGCGATCTCCGAGCTGCTGCGTGACCCGCTGGCCTCCGCGGGCGTGCCCGACGGTGCGGTCTCCCCGGTCGGGCTCGCGCTCGCGCTGGTGATCAGCACGATCCTCACGATGCTCTTCGGCGAGCTGGTGCCCAAGAACTTCGCCATCGCCCTGCCCCTGGCCACCGCCCGCGCGACGCAGCGGCCGATGCGTCTGTTCACCTCGGTCAACACCTACCCGATCCGCTTCCTCAACGGCTCCGCGAACAAGATCGTGCGGCGCCTCGGGATCGAGCCGCAGGAGGAGCTGCGTTCCGCGCGCAGCTCCTCCGAGCTCGCCTCGCTGATCGCGCGCTCGGCCGACGAGGGCACCCTGGACGCCGACACCGCCGAGCTGATGGAGCGCTCGGTGGAGTTCGGCACCCGCACCGCGGGCGAGATCATGACCCCGCGCGTGCGCACGCTCTCGCTGGAGCTCAACGACCGGGCCCAGGCGGTCATCGACCTGACCCGCTCCAGCGGCCACTCGCGCTTCCCGGTCCTCGACGAGGACGACAACGTCGCCGGCACCGTCCACGTCAAGCACGCGGTGGCGCTGCCGCTGCACGAGCGCGCCACCACCAAGGTCAAGCACCTCATGGTCAAGCCGATCGTGGTGCCGGACTCCCTGCGTCTCGACCCGCTGCTGGCGCTGCTGCGCGAGGACGGCTTCCAGATGGCCGTGGTGCTCGACGAGTACGGCGGGCACGCCGGCATCGTGACCCTCGAGGACGTGATCGAGGAGATCGTCGGCGACATCGCCGACGAGCACGACCGGGCGGGCTCCCGCGGCCGCCAGCGCCGCGACGGCAGCTGGACCCTCTCGGGGATGCTGCGGCCCGACGAGGTCGAGGACCTCACCGGGATCGAGCTCCCCGAGGACGAGGCCTACGACACCGTCGGCGGGCTGGTGATGCGCGTGCTCGGCAAGGTGCCCGAGAGCGGCGACGTCGCCGAGGTCCCCGTGCCCGACCGCAGCGACCCCGAGGAGGTCCGCGAGCGGCTGGCCGCCCTCACCGTCGAGCACATGGACGGCCTGCGCGTCGACCGCGTCTCGCTGCGCCTGCTCGGCCCCGCGACGACCGAGCCCGAGGACGAGGGGGCGCACCGATGAGCGACCTCACCGCGCTGCTCGTCGCCGTCCTGCTGCTGGCGGCCAACGCCTTCTTCGTGGGGGCGGAGTTCGCGCTCGTCTCCGCCCGGCGCTCCCAGATCGAGCCGCTGGCCCAGTCGGGCTCCCGGATCGCCCGCACCACGCTGACGGCGATGGAGAACGTCTCCCTCATGATGGCCGGCGCGCAGCTGGGCATCACGATCTGCTCGGTGGGTCTCGGTGCCGTCGGCGAGCCTGCCGTGGCGCACCTGCTCGAGCCCCTCTTCGAGCGGGCCGGGGTCAGCGAGTCGCTGCTGCACCCGGTCGCCTTCGTCGTCGCGCTGACCATCGTGGTCTTCCTGCACGTGGTGCTGGGGGAGATGGTGCCCAAGAACATCGCCATCGCCGGCCCCGACCGGGCCGCCCTCGTGCTCGGCCCGCCGCTGCTGGCGGTCGTCACCGTGCTGCGCCCGCTCATCGTCTCGCTCAACGCGATCGCCAACCGCACGCTGCGGCTGCTGGGCGTGGAGCCCAAGGACGAGCTGTCCTCGGCGTACACCCGTGAGGAGGTCGCGGCGCTGGTCGAGGAGTCGCGCGGCGAGGGCCTGCTGCAGGACGACGAGTACGACCGTCTCGCCGGTGCGCTCGGGTTCACCGAGAAGACCGTCGACGCGGTGCTGCTCGAGGCCGGGTCGCTCACCACCGTCACCCGCGGCTCCAGCGCCGCGGACGTCGAGGCGCTGTGCGCGGCGACGGGCTTCAGCCGCTTCCCGGTCGCCTCCGACACCGGCGAGCTGGTCGGCTACCTCCACATCAAGGACGTGTTGGAGCCCGACGAGGAGCGACGGCTGCGCCCGGTCGAGGACAAGTGGGTGCGTCCGTTCGCACCGGTCTCGCCCGGCGACCTGCTCCACGACGTGCTCGAGCAGCTGCAGCGCCGGGGTGCCCACATGGCCCGCGTCGTGCGGCCCGACGGGGTGACGGTCGGGCTGGCCACCCTCGAGGACGTCATCGAGGAGCTGGTCGGCGAGATCCGCGACGCCGCGCACCACGACGAGCCGACCGACGCACCTGCGCCGACCGGGCCCGCCGCGCAGTCCGCGTCGGGTCCCATGCCCTAGGGTCCGGGGCGTGACGGAGAGCGTGGCGCGGCAGGCGGACGCCGGGGTGTGGACCCTGCCCAACCTGCTCAGCGCCGTCCGGCTCGCGCTCATCCCGGTCTTCCTGTGGCTGGTGCTCGGACCGGAGGCCGACGGCTGGGCCCTGGGCCTGCTCGTGGTCTCCGGTGTCACCGACTGGCTCGACGGGTGGCTGGCCCGCCGCTGGGGCCAGACCTCGGTGCTGGGCCAGGTGCTCGACCCGGTGGCCGACCGGCTCTACATCCTGGCCGTGGTCGTCGGCCTCGCCCTGCGCGAGGTCATCCCGTGGTGGCTCGCGGTCTCGCTGCCGCTGCGCGACGCCCTCATGTGGCTGCTGGTCCCGCTGCTGCGCACCCGCGGCTACAGCGCCCTGCCGGTCCACTTCCTCGGCAAGGCCGCGACCTTCAACCTGCTCTACGCCTTCCCGCTGCTGCTGCTCGGCGACGGGGAGGGCGTGGTGGCCGACCTCGCGCAGGTCTTCGGCTGGGCCTTCGCCATCTGGGGCGTCGGCCTCTACTGGTGGGCCGGCGTGCTCTACGCCTGGCAGGTGCGCAAGCTGCTCATGACCACGCCGCGCCGCGCGCGCCAGTCCGGTACGGCGGCCTGAGCCGTGCCGGGCAGCGACCGGCCCCCCGCAGGGCCCGCGACGCGGCAGCAGCGCGCCCCCGGCACGGTGGACGACGCGCGCAGCCGCGCGGCCACCCCGTTGCTGGACCTGCTGACCCAGCAGTCCCTGGACGAGGACTACGTCCACGTGGCCCGGCGTCGGGCCGCCGCGGGGGAGGAACCGCCGCGTGGCGCCCGGGCCCACCGCACCGCGGCCGTCGTGGTCGCCGCGTTCGGCGTGCTCGTCGCCACCGCAGCCGTGCAGACGGCCCGGGGCGCCGACGAGGCGCAGTCCAGCCGCGTGGTGCTGGTCGAGCGCGTCGTCGAGCGCCGCGACACCGTCACCGCCCTCCAGGACCGGATCCAGGAGCTGCGCGGCGAGGTCGAGGACGGCGAGCAGCTGCTGGCCACCGTCACCGGCAACCGGCTGACCGCCGAGGGACGGCTGCGGCGGCTCCAGGTCCGCACCGGCTTCATCGGCGTGCGCGGGGAGGGCGCGCGGGTCACGATCACCGACGCCCCCGCGGGTGGTGAGCTGATCCGCGACACCGACCTGCAGCTGCTGGTCAACGGGCTGTGGCAGGCCGGCGCGGAGGCCATCAGCATCAACGGCCAGCGCCTGACCGTCCGCACCGCGATCGAGAACTCCGGCACGGTCGTCAACGTCAACAGCCAGCCGCTGCGATCCCCCTACGTGCTCTCGGTGGTCGGCAACCGGCGTACCCTCCAGGCAGACCTGCTGGCCAGCCCGAGCGGCCTGGCGGTCGCAGACCTGGTCACCCGCTTCGGGTTCGGCTTCGAGATGGTCCCCGTCGAGGAGCTGGTCCTGCCGGCGGCCGCGCCCCGGACGCTGCGCCACGCCGAGCTGCTCGTGCAGGGCAGCCCCCGAGACCCCGAGGGAGACACCCCGTGATCGCCGCACTGGGCCTGCTCGTCGGGATCGTGCTGGGGCTGGTGCTCCAGCCCGACGTGCCGCTGTCCCTCGAGCCCTACCTGCCGATCGCGGTGGTCGCCGCGCTCGACGCGGTCTTCGGCGGGCTGCGTGCCTACCTCGACGGGATCTTCGACGACAAGGTCTTCGTCGTCTCCTTCGTCTCCAACGTCGTGATCGCCTCGGCCATCGTGTGGCTGGGCGACCAGCTCGGCGTCGGCGGCCAGCTCTCGACCGGCGTCATCGTCGTGCTCGGCATCCGGATCTTCTCCAACGTCGCCGCGATCAGACGGCACCTGTTCCATGCCTGAGCCGACGACGCCGACGAGCCCTGGCCCGGGCCCCGGGTCGGGCCAGGACCCGGTGCCCGCGGAGGAGACCGGGCGTGCGCGCCTGCGCCGGGCGCTGCTGCGGCCCTCCCGCAGCCAGGTCGTCGTCGCGGTCCTGCTGGCGGTCGTGGCCTTCGCCGCCATCGTGCAGGTGCAGACCGTCGAGGACGACGACACCTACGCCGGCTACCGGGAGCAGGACCTGGTCAACGTCCTGTCCGGCCTGGCCGGCGCCTCGCGCCGCGCGCGCGCCGAGATCACCCGGCTCGAGACCGCCCGCGACGAGCTGGTCTCCGACACCGACGCCGAACGGGTCGCGCTGGAGCAGGCGACCAGCGAGGCCGACAGCCTCAGCATCCTGGCCGGCCTGGTGCCCGTGACCGGCCCGGGCATCCGGATCACCATCACCGAGGTGACCGGCCGGGTCCGCGCCGACACGATGCTCAACATGGTCCAGGGCCTGCGGATCGCCTCGGCCGAGGCGATGCAGCTCAACGGCACCGTCCGGGTCGTCGCGCAGACCTCCTTCACCGACGCCGAGGGCGGGCTCGTGGTCGACGGGCAGCAGCTGGCGGCGCCGTACGTCGTGGACGTGATCGGCGACCCCAGCGCCCTCGCCGGTGCGATGTCGATCCTGGAGGGCCCGCGCGTGGACCTGCAGGACGACGGTGCGGAGGTGGAGGTCGTCACCCTCTCCTCCCTCGACATCGAGTCAGTGCGCCAGCCCGTCGAGCCCGAGTTCGCCCAGCCCGCGGACCCGCAGTAGCCCGACCCGCAGTAGCCTCACCCGACCTGCCTGACCCGCCGGACAGCCCGACCTGGAGGAGACACCTTGTACCCCGACGACCTGCAGTACACCGCGGAGCACGAGTGGGTCCGCACCCCGGGCGAGCACGAGGGCGCGGTGCGCATCGGCATCACCCACTACGCCCAGGACGCCCTCGGCGACATCGTCTACGTCTCCCTGCCGGAGGTGGGGGAGAGCGTCACCGCCGGCAGCACCTGCGGCGAGCTGGAGTCGACCAAGTCGGTCTCCGACGTCTACGCCCCGGTCACCGGTGAGGTCGTGGCCCGCAACGAGGCGCTCGACGCCACTCCCGAGCTGGTCAACGACGACCCGTACGGCGGCGGCTGGCTCTTCGAGGTCGTCCCCGCCGGCGAGATGGGCGAGGGGCTCATGGACGCGGCGGCCTACCAGGCCTCCCTCGAGGGCTGAACCCACCGGTCGACCAGCCCTCGCCCCATCCGAGCGGGTTCCCCGGTCCGGGGTTGCCCGACCCTCCATCACTGGTAGGTTCGGCGGAACCCTCACTCTCCACCCAGCGGTGAGGGTTCCGCGACCGGATCGTCCAGCGCAGCACGAGGAGACCCCGATGCCGTTCTGCACCGCCTGTGGCCGGCAGAACCCCGACGACGCCCGCTTCTGCTCCCAGTGCGGGACCCGGCTCGTCACCGCCGACCCCGCCCCCGAGGCATCGCGCGGCGAGACGACCGCGACGATCTCGATCGCGGCCGGCGACGCGCGGGTGGAGACCTCGGACCGCCAGCTGAACCCGGTCGACGCCGCCGCCGTGGACGCGCTCCCGGTGGGCCACGCCCTGCTGGTGGTGCAGCGCGGGCCCGGGTCGGGCAACCGCTTCCTGCTCGACACCGACATGGTGACGGCGGGTCGCCATCCCGACAGCGAGATCTTCCTCGACGACGTGACGGTCTCGCGCCGGCACGCGGAGTTCAAGCGCGACGGCTCGACCTTCACCGTCTCCGACGTGGGCAGCCTCAACGGCACCTACGTCAACCGCGACCGGATCGACACCGTGCAGCTCAAGGACGGCGACGAGGTGCAGGTCGGCAAGTACCGCCTCGTCTTCTTCTCCGGCCACGAGGTCCAGGGCTGAGCGTGGTGACCGGCTCGACCGCCCCGCTCGGGTCGAGCACTGCCCGGATGAACATCGGGCAGGTGCTCGAGCAGCTGCGCCCCGACTTCCCGGGCGTCACCATCCCGAAGATCCGCTTCCTCGAGGACAAGGGGCTGATCAAGCCCGAGCGCACGCCCGCGGGTTACCGCAAGTTCTCCGACGCCGACGTGGCGCGGCTGCGCTACGTGCTGCGGATGCAGCGCGACCACTACCTTCCTCTCAAGGTCATCGGGGAGCACCTCGACGCGATCGACCGCGGCCTGGAGCCGCCGCCGATCGAGCCGGTCGTGCCGACGGTGCCCACGGTGGCGCTCGCTGCCGACGGCACGCCGAGCCCGGAGTCCTTCCGGCGCACCGACGACCTGAGGCTGTCGCGCAAGGAGCTCCTCAAGGTCGCCGAGGTCGGCGAGGAGCTGCTCGCGCAGCTGGAGCAGTTCGGCCTCGTGGGTCCGCGCCCGGGCACCGGGCACTACGACACCGACGCCCTGGTGGTCGTCCGCACCGCCCGCGAGCTGGCCGACTACGGCATCGAGCCACGCCACCTGCGCGCCTACAAGGCCGCCGCCGACCGCGAGGTCGGCCTGGTCCAGCAGGCCGTCGCGCCGCTGCAGCGCAGCCGCGACGCCGCCGCGAGCGCCCGGGTGGCCGAGGCCGCCTCGGAGATCGCCGCCCTGTCGGTGCGGCTGCACGCGACGCTGGTCAAGTCCGGCCTGTCGCGCTGATCGAGGTCACGGCCCGTCCCCGCCGTACGTCGTGGACGTGCGCGTAGGGTGGTGCCATGCGCGAGGTCGACGTCATGGGAGTCAGGGTCGAGATGCCCTCGAACCAGCCGATCGTGCTCCTGCGCGAGGTGGCCGGTGACCGGTACCTCCCGATCTGGATCGGTGCCGTGGAGGCCACGGCCATCGCCTTCGCCCAGCAGGGCGTGACCCCGCCGCGGCCGCTGACCCACGACCTGCTCAAGGACGTGCTCGAGGCCACCGGCAACACCCTCGACGAGGTGCGGATCACCGACGTGCGCGACGGCGTCTTTTTCGCCACCCTCGTGCTCGCCTCGGGCACCGAGGTCTCCGCGCGCCCCTCCGACTCCATCGCCCTGGCGCTGCGCACCGGCTCCCGGATCGTCTGCGCCGAGGAGGTCCTCGACGAGGCCGGCCTGGCCGTGCCGGCGGAGCAGGAGGACGAGGTCGAGAAGTTCCGCGAGTTCCTCGACCATGTCACCCCCGAGGACTTCGAGGCCCCGTCCGACTGACCCGAGTGCCGCCCAGCCGCCCCGTTCTTCCGGAAGGACCGGGCGGCTCGGCGAGAAAGTCTCAGGCTCAGGTTGAGGGTTCGACACGCCGGTGAGTTCTTTGACCGGGATGCGGGCACCGCCTACCTTGAACTGTCTTCGTTGTAACTCCACCGCCGTGGTTCACCCGGACCGCCGGCACCCTTCCCCGGAGCTACGCCCAACGGAGTAGACCCCCGGAGGACCGCGTGAACGAGCACGAGCAGGAACTGCGCGACAGCGTCGACGTGGAACGTGCGGCCGAGGCCGCCGACGAGCAGGGACTGCTCTTCACCGACGACGTCTCGCCCCTGCCGAGCGACCTCGGCTACCGCGGCCCCACCGCGTGCAACGCCGCCGGCATCACCTACCGCCAGCTCGACTACTGGGCCCGCACCGGGCTGGTCGAGCCGACCGTGCGCGGCGCCAAGGGATCGGGCTCGCAGCGGCTCTACTCCTTCCGCGACATCCTGATCCTCAAGGTCGTCAAGCGGCTGCTGGACGCCGGCATCTCGCTGCAGCAGATCCGCACCGCCGTCTCGCACCTGCGCGAGCGCGGCACCGACGACCTGACCCGCGTTACCCTCATGAGCGACGGCGCCTCGGTCTACGAGTGCACCTCCAACGACGAGGTCATCGACCTGCTCCAGGGCGGCCAGGGCGTCTTCGGCATCGCGATCGGCGGTGTCTGGCGTGAGATCGAGGGCACCCTCGCCGAGCTGCCCTCCGAGCGCACCAGCGAGGACGCGGCCGCCGAGCCCAGCGCCAACGACGAGCTGGCCGCGCGTCGGGCAGCCCGCTCCGCCGGCTGAGCCTGCCGACTGGCGTGCCCGCCGCTGGACCAGACGGTCCGGCACCCCGCACCTCCGACACCGATCCCGTGCCGCCCGACGGCACGGGATCGCTGCGTTCCACACCTGTCCCACTGGTAGATTCACCGCAGCTGACCATCCCGCGCGGGAGAGTCCTCCTGCTGCCCGTCGGGCAGGGGGCGCCGAAGGGGCAATTCCTCCCCGGAACCTCTCAGGCACCCGGACCGCGCAGGACAGGCGACTCTGGAGCGCGTGCGTGACAGAGGGGGAGGGAACCCGGACGCCCATCCCCAGGAGCCCTTCACCCATGAGCGCAGCCTTCGCCGACCGCCACATCGGCCCCCGTCCCGCTGAGGTCGAGGCGATGCTCGCCGCGGTCGGCTTCGACTCCCTCGAGGCGCTGATGAGCGCCGCGGTCCCGGGCGGCATCCGCTCCGCGGCCGCGCTCTCGCTGCCCGAGGCGGCCACCGAGACCCAGGTCGCCCGTGAGCTGCGCGACCTCGCGGCGCGCAACCGCCCCGCCGAGCCGATGATCGGCCTGGGCTACCACGGCACCACGACGCCGCCGGTCATCCGCCGCAACGTGCTGGAGGACCCGGCCTGGTACACCGCCTACACGCCGTACCAGCCGGAGATCTCGCAGGGCCGGCTCGAGGCTCTCATCAACTTCCAGACCGTCATCGGCGACCTCACCGGCCTGCCGACCGCCAACGCCTCGCTGCTCGACGAGGGCACCGCTGCGGCCGAGGCGATGACGCTCGTACGACGGGCCAACCGCAAGTCCGCCGGGCCGTTCGTCGTGGACGCCGACGCGCTGCCGCAGACCATCGAGGTCGTGCGCACCCGGGCCGAGGCCATGGGCATCGAGGTCGTCGTCGCCGACGTCTCCGCCGGCCTGCCCGACGGCCTGGAGCAGGTCTGCGGCGTGCTGGTGCAGTACCCCGCTGCCTCCGGCGAGGTCCGCGACCCGCGCCCGGCGATCGAGGCCGCGCACGAGCGCGGGGGACTGGCCGTGCTGGCCTGCGACCTGCTGGCGCTCACGGTCCTGGAGTCGCCCGGCACGCTGGGCGCCGACGTCGCCGTCGGCTCCTCTCAGCGCTTCGGCGTCCCGCTGTTCCACGGCGGCCCGCACGCCGGGTTCATGTCGCTGTCCGAGGGCCTGGAGCGGCACCTGCCCGGCCGCCTGGTCGGCGTCTCGATCGACGCCGAGGGCCGCCCGGCGTACCGGCTGGCGCTGCAGACCCGCGAGCAGCACATCCGCCGCGACAAGGCGACCTCCAACATCTGCACTGCGCAGGTGCTGCTGGCCGTCGTCGCCGGGATGTACGCCGTCCACCACGGTCCCGACGGGCTGCGCGCCATCGCGCAGCGGACCCACGGGCTCGCGGCGCGCGCGGCCGCCGCGCTGCGCTCGGCCGGGCTGGAGGTGCCCACCGACGCCTTCTTCGACACCATCCGGGTCTCGGTGCCGGGCCGGGCCGACGAGGTCGTGGCCGCGGCCCGCAGGCAGGGGCTGCAGGTGCTCGGCGTCGACGCCGACACCGTAGGCCTGTCGTTCTCCGAGGTGAGCACCGAGGAGACGCTGACCGCGGTGCTGACCGCTTTCGGCGTCACGGCCCCGGCTGCGGGCGCCGACGAGGTGGCCGACGCGCTGCCGGCCTCGCTGGTGCGCACCACCGACTACCTCACCCACGGGACCTTCCACTCCTACCGCTCCGAGACCCAGATGCTGCGCTACCTGCGCCGGCTCTCCGGGCGCGACTACGCGCTGGACCGCGGGATGATCCCGCTGGGCTCGTGCACGATGAAGCTCAACGCCACCGTGGAGATGGAGCCGGTGAGCCTGCCAGGCTTCGCCGACCTGCACCCCTTCGTCCCGGCCGACGACGCGGAGGGCTACCACGAGCTGGTCTCGACCCTGGAGGCCTGGCTGGCCGAGGTCACCGGCTACGACCGGGTCTCGATCCAGCCCAACGCCGGCTCCCAGGGCGAGCTCGCCGGCCTGCTGGCGATCCGCGGCTACCACCTCGGCAACGGCGACACCCAGCGCGACGTGTGCCTGATCCCCGGCTCCGCGCACGGCACCAACGCCGCCTCCGCGGTCATGGCCGGCATGCGCGTGGTCGTCGTGAAGTCCACCGAGGACGGCTCCGTCGACCTCGACGACCTGCGCACCCGCTGCGAGGAGCACGCGGACACCCTCGCCGCGATCATGGTGACCTATCCCTCGACCCACGGCGCCTACGAGGAGGGGATCACCGAGCTGTGCAAGATCGTGCACGACCACGGCGGCCAGGTCTACGTCGACGGAGCGAACCTCAACGCCCTCGTCGGGTGGGCCCGTCCCGGTGAGTTCGGCGGGGACGTCTCGCACCTCAACCTGCACAAGACCTTCTGCATCCCGCACGGCGGCGGCGGCCCCGGCGTCGGTCCGGTGGCGGTGCGCGAGCACCTCGCGGCATACCTGCCGACGCACGGGATGCACCCGGACCCGGCGAGGCGCGAGGGCATCGGCCCGATCTCCGCGGCGCCCTACGGCTCGGCCGGCATCCTGCCGATCTCCTGGGCCTACGTGCGGCTGATGGGGGCCGAGGGGCTGATCCGCGCCACCGCGACGGCGGTGCTGGCCGCCAACTACGTCGCGGCGCGGCTCGGCGAGCACTTCCCGGTGCTCTACCGCGGGCACAACGGCCTGGTCGCGCACGAGTGCATCCTCGACGTCCGCGAGATCACCAAGGACACCGGCGTCACCGTCGACGACGTGGCCAAGCGGCTGGTCGACTACGGCTTCCACGCCCCGACCATGTCCTTCCCGGTGGCCGGCACGCTCATGGTGGAGCCGACCGAGTCCGAGGACCTGGCCGAGATCGACCGGTTCTGCGACGCGATGATCGCGATCAAGGGCGAGATCGACCGGGTGGCAGCGGGGGAGTGGACCCCGGAGGACTCACCGCTGCGGCGCGCCCCCCACACCTCGCGTGCGCTCGTGGGCGAGTGGGACCGGCCCTACTCCCGCGAGCTGGGCGTCTTCCCCACCGGCATCGACCCGGACAAGTACTGGCCGCCCGTCGCCCGGATCGACCAGGCCTACGGCGACCGCAACCTGCAGTGCTCGTGCCCGCCGCTGGAGGCGTTCGCGGACTAGGTCACGACGACCAACGGCAGTCGGGCCCGTCCCCACGATCGTGGGGACGGGCCCGTCCTCCGTGCCGCCGCTGCTCGGGAGGTCAGACGATCGGCGTCTTGGTGACCGTGAGGTCGTAGCGGAACGCGTTGTCGCAGTCGAGCTCAGCGTTGCGCTTCTTCCAGGTCAGGACGAGGTCGGCCGCGAGCGGCTTGTGCACGCCGTCGACGACGATGTGCTGGCCGGCGTCCTCGCGCTCCTCGTGGACCTCGACGGGCTCGCCGTCGCGGACGACCCGACCGGCGAGGACGACCCGCTTGCCGTCCATCCGGCCCTCCTGCTGGACCTCGCCGCGGCGGACCATCCGGCCCTCGGGGTGGGTGATCCAGAAGGACTCGGAGTCCTCGGCGCCGACGGCGACGACGAGCTCGTTGCCGTAGGTGCGGTTCTCGTAGACCGAGACCATGGCCGGCTGGCCCTTCCAGGTGCCGGCGCACTCGATGAGCACGCCCTTCTCCTGCGTGGTCTCGCTGGTGGGCTCGGTCGGCTGGGCGGTCGGCTCGCTGGTGGGCGTGCCGGTCGGGGTGATCGTGGGGTCGCCCGGCTCCGAGGCGGTGGCCGTCGCGCCGGTGGGCAGGGCCAGGGTGAGCCCGGTCACCGCGGTGGCGGTCAGACCGAGGATCGCGCCGAGGGCGCCGCGGGTGTGGGTGCGGGTGCTGCTGGACATGGTGGGTATCTCCCGTGCTGGCGGCGCCGGGATCACCGGCTCCTGGTGTGCTGTCACGGGGGATACGCCCCACCCCGGGGTCCGGTTGCACGGCCCCGAGGTGGTCTGGTCCAGCGGGCGGCAGCGGGGCTACTGCGCCTGCGAGACGCTGGACATGTTGAAGTCCGGCACCCGCAGCGCGGGGGTGGCGGTGCGGTTGAAGTAGTCGTCGCCCCACTCGCGGCTGAAGCTCGGCACGGTCGCACTCGCGTGGCTGAAGCGGCGCAGCAGGTCGACCGGGCTCTCGTTCCACCGAAAGTTGTTGACCAGCCCGGTGATCTCGCCGTCCTCGACGAGGTAGACGCCGTCGCGGGTCAGGCCGGTCAGCAGCAGGGACTGCGGGTCGACCTCGCGGATGTACCACAGGCAGGTCACCAGCAGCCCGCGCTGGGTGCCGCGCACGAGGTCCATCACGTCCCCGGAGCCGCCGTCGACCTCGAGCACCAGGTTGTCGACGTACGGCGTCAGCGGCTGGCCGGTCATCGCGGCGGTCTGCCGGGTCTGGATCAACGAGGTCAGCTCGCCGTCGCGGATCCAGTCGGTGGGGCCCAGCTCGAGACCGTTGTCGAAGACAGACCGCTCGTCGTCCGAGGAGCCGGTGACCGCGAAGGGGGCCGACTCCAGGCCGGGGTACGCCGGGTCGGAGTGCAGCCGCACGCCGGGCGCGGCGATCCGCTCGCCGATCCGGGTGCCGCCGCCGCGGCGGGAGTAGACCGACTGGCCCTCGTGGGCGGCACGGGCGCCGGCGTACCAGTAGGCGTCGATCATCAGGTCGGCCACCGAGGTGGGCGGCAGGATCGTGTCGTAGCGCCCGGCCGGCAGGTCCACGCGGCGCGCGCCCCAGCCGAGCCGCTGCTCGAGCTCGGCCTCGAGGGCCAGCGCGTCGACGTCGGCGAAGTCGCGGGTCGCGCCGCCGACCCAGGCGGACTGGGTCAGCGCGGCGTCCTTGCCGGTGCAGGCGTAGTGTCCGGTCGGCTGGACGTGGCGCAGCCGCAGCCCGGTGGTCGAGCCGAGGTAGGTGGTGCTGACCCGGTGCTCGACGAAGCCGTAGAGCACCCGTCCGGCCGCACCGGCGCGGCCGAAGGCCTCACCCAGGGCCGGCGCGAAGGTGTCGAAGACGTGGATGTCGGTGGCGGCCGGCGGCTCGTCCCAGTCGGGGCTGACCCGGTCGCGGACGAGGTCGGCCGCGTCCTCGGCGGGGGAGCCGGCCCGGGCTGCGGCGTCCGCGGCGCGGACCAGCTCGGTCACCTGGGCCTGCGTGGCGGCGCTGCCGGAGACGGTGCCGACGCTGGTGCCCTGGGCCCCGCGGACGAAGCTGATGACCGAGACGTCGACGCCGTGCATGACGCCGTTGGTGGTGAGGGTGTTGTTGGCCCAGCGCAGGTTGGCGTCGGTGCCGTTGGTGACCACGACCATGCAGTCGTCGGCGGTCGTCGCGTGCAGGCCCTGCTCGACCAGGCTCTGGGGAGAGATCGGGGCGCTCACTGGCCGGCTCATTGGCCGCCCTCCTGGGTGGTGTTGAGGATGCGGACACCGCGGAAGAGCGCGGTCGGGCAGCCGTGGCTGACCGCCGCGACCTGGCCGGGCTGGGCCTTGCCGCAGTTGAACGCGCCGCCGAGCTGCCACGTCTGCGGCCCGCCGACGGCCTCCATCGAGCCCCAGAAGTCGGTCGTGGTCGCCTGGTAGGCGACGTCGCGGACCTGGCCGGCGAGCTCGCCGTCGCGGATGGCGTAGAAGCGCTGCCCGGTGAACTGGAAGTTGAAGCGCTGCATGTCGATCGACCACGACTTGTCACCGACGACGTACAGCCCGCGCTCGACGCGGCCGATCAGCTCCTCGGTGCTGGGCCCGTCGGGGGCCGGCTGCAGGGAGACGTTGGCCATCCGCTGGATGGGGATGTGCCCGGAGGAGTCGGCGTAGGCGCAGCCGTTGGAGCGGCCCTCGGGGTGCTCGGGCCCGGCCAGCTCGGGCTTCATCGCGCCCATCGGCCGGTCGAGCTGGTAGCCCACGAGCACGCCGTCCTTGACGATGTCCCACGCCTGGGTCTGCACGCCCTCGTCGTCGTACCCGACCGTGGCCAGTCCGTGCTCCACGGTGCGGTCGCCGGTCACGTTCATGACGGGCGAGCCGTACTGCAGGGTGCCCAGCTTGTCGTAGGTCGCGAAGGAGGTGCCGGCGTAGTTGGCCTCGTAGCCCAGGGCACGGTCCAGCTCGGTGGCGTGCCCGATCGACTCGTGGATCGTCAACCACAGGTTGGAGGGGTGGATGACCAGGTCGTAGGTGCCGGCCTCGACGCTGGGTGCCTTGAGCTTCTCCGCGAGCAGCTCGGGCACCTCCTCGATCTCGGCGTCCCAGTCCCAGGCGCCGTCGGCGGCACTGCCCGCGACGTACTCCCACCCGCGCCCGACCGGCGGCGCGATCGAGGCCATCGAGTCGAAGGTGTCGGCGCCGGTGCCCATCGCCTCGAAGCCGGGCTGCATCCGCACCCGCTGCTGCGTGGTGCGGGTGCCGGCGGTGTCGGCGTAGTACTTGTTCTCCTGCACCGCCATCACGAACGCGGTCGCGTGGTCGACGGCCGCGCCTGTGCGCAGCCGCTCGGTCCAGCCGGTGAGGACGGCGGCCTTCTCGGCGGTCGGGACGTCGAACGGGTTCACCGCGTAGGAGGACACCCAGGTGACGTCGTCGTACGTCGGCTCGGGGGCGATCCGCACGGGCGTGGTCGTCATCGCGGCGGCGACCTCGGCGACCGAGACAGCGGCCTCGGCGACCCGGCGGGCCTCCTCGGGGGTCAGCACCACGCCGGAGGCGAAGCCCCAGGCGCCGCGGTGCACCACGCGCACGGCGAAGCCGAGGTCCTCGACGTCGCTGGCGGACTGCAGCACCCCGTCACGGGCCCGCAGGTGCTGGGAGCGCACCCGCTCGAAGCGGAAGTCGGCATGGGTCACGCCCAGCTCCACGGCCCGGGCGAGGGATACCTCGCCGAGGTGGCGGAACGGGAGCGCGAGGAACGAGGGATCGACCTCGGGTCGGCTCATGGGCGGCAACCTACACGCGCGACTACACGCCGTGGCGCAGGACGACCGTCGAGCCGGAGCGTCCCTTGGCCACGTGCAGCTGGACCGGGATGCGGTCCCGCATGTCGGCGACGTGGCTGACCACGCCGACCACCCGGCCGCCCTCGCGCAGGGAGTCGAGGGTGTCCATGACGTCCTCGAGCGTGTCGGCGTCGAGCGAGCCGAAGCCCTCGTCGACGAACAGCGTGTCGAGCTCGGTGCCGCCGGCCTCCTGGCTGATCACGTCGGCCAGGCCGAGGGCGAGGGCCAGCGAGACCACGAAGGTCTCGCCGCCGGAGAGCGTGACGGGGTCGCGGCTCTCCCCGGACCAGTCGTCGCGCACGCGCAGGCTCAGGCCGCCGCGGGTCTCACCGGCGCCGCGGCGCCCGGTGTGCTCGAGGGCGTAGCGGCGGTCGGTCATGCCCGCGAGCCGCTCGTTGGCCGCGGCCACCACCTGGGAGAGCCGCCAGGCCAGGACGTACGCCGAGAGCCGCATCTGCAGGCTGTTGTCGGACGAGCGCCCCTCGACGAACGCGGCGAGCTGGGAGACCAGCACCAGCTGCTCGCGGAGCGGCTGCCAGGCCTCCAGCGTGCGCTCGAGCTCGCCCAGCAGGGCGGTGAGCCGCCCGGTGCGCTCCGTGAGGCCGGTCGCGGCCGCGCGGGTGCGGCCCAGGGCGGTGAGCGCGTCGGCATGGGTGCGCTCCAGAGAGGCGAGGTCGGCCGGGACCGTCGCATCCTCGGTGTGCTCCGGCTGGTCGTCGGCGAGGACCTCGGTCACGGCCGCGAGCCGGGTGCGGTGGTGCTGCACCGCCTCCTCGAGGCGCGCCAGGTCGGGGTCGGGCAGGGCGGCCTCGAGCGCGTCGCCGAGGGCGGCGAATCCGGCGCGACCCAGCACCTCCTCGAGGTGGGCCTCCGCCTCGGCGAGGGCACGGTCGGCTGCGGCTCGCGCCACCAGCACCGCGGCCAGGTCGCGCACGGCGCGCTGACGCTCGGCCAGGGCCGCCTCGAGGGCAGGCAGGTCGGGGTGGCCCTCGGCGTGCGCCGCGTCGAGGTCGACGTCGAGGGCGATGGCGAGGACATCGGGCCGCGAGCGGATCGGGGAGGGCTCGACGGCGCGCAGGAGGTCGAGGAGGTCGGGCTCGTCGGCTCCTGGTGCGTCCGTGGGCCAGGCGTCGTCGACGAGGCAGCGGACCTCGGTGCCGTCGTCGGCCAGCGCCCGGAGGGCGGCGACGGCGGTCTCCCGCAGCTCGGCGTCCAGCCGCGCGACCTCGCCCTCGGCGGTGCGGTGCTGCTCGCGAGCCTCGACGAGGACGGCGCGGGCGTGCTCGAGGGTCTGGCCGTGCTCGGCCAGCTGCTGCTCGAGCCGGTCGAGCGCCTCGGCCGCAGCGGGCACCGCATCGCGTGCGCTCGCGGCCTCGGTGACCAGAATGTCGAGGACCGCCAGCTGCTCGTCGGCCTCGGCGGGGTCGACGCCGGCGGCCCGTTCCAGCAGCAGGGCGCGCCGGGTCTCGAGGTCGCGGACGTCCATGGCCCGCAGGTGCTCGGCGGACTTGTCGTCGTCGAGGCGCCGCTGCGCGTCCCGCTCAAGGGCGGCGTCGGGGTCGCCCGGTGCGGCCTGGGCCTTGGCCGGGTGCTCGGCCGAGCCGCAGACCGGGCAGCACGCCCCGACGGCCAGCGACCCGGCGAGCTCGGCGGCCATCGACTCGATCCGGGCCTCGCGGACCGCCAGGAGGTGCTCGTGCGAGGTGGCGGCGCGCTCGCGGGCCTCCAGGTGCGCCAGCCGGGCCACCTCCAGGTCGCGCTCGACGCGGCGCACCTCGAGCGCCGCGTCGCGCCGCTCGAGCAGGGCCGTGCGCGCGGCCTGGTGGACCGGCAGCGCGGCCGCGGCCTCGCGCAGGGTCGAGAGGCGCTCGCGGGCGCTGGTGATGCGGTCGGGGAGACCGGCGCCGGTGGCCTCGCAGTCGGCGAGCCGCTCCTCGGCAGCGATGCATGCGGCCGACAGCGCGGGGAGCCGGGCCTCGGTGCGCTGCAGGAGCGTCAACCGGGGGAGGGTGGCTCGCACGGACCCGAGCGCGCTGCCGAGGGAGTCCTCGACGCGGGCGAGGGCATCCGCCGGGGCCAAACGGAGGGCCGGCACCGGGGCGAGCGGCCCCTCGTGCAGGGTCTCGGCCCGGCGGGCCAACCGCTGGACCTCGTGCCGTGCCTCGTCGCGGCGAGCGGCCGCGACCCCGACCGGTGCGGCGCGGCGGGCGGCGTCGAGCGACGCCACGTCGTCGGCGTGCTGCTCGGCGCGCTCGAGCAACCGGGCGTGCTCCGCGGCGGCGGCTGCGCGACGGCGGTGCCGCTCCTTGGCGGCCCGGGCGACGGCGAGCTGCTCGCGGGCCTGCTCCTCGGCGTGGGCCGCAGCGGCGACCTGCTCGGTCGTGCTCGCGAGCGAGGCGGCGACGTCGGCGCGGGCGCTGCTCGCCCAGGGCAGGAGCTGCTCGGCCCAGTCGCCGGGCTCGGGTGCGGGCAGGCCGGCGGTCTCGCTGACCCGGCTGGCGAGGTCGGCCAGCCGCTCCTCGACCTGGCTGGACTCCTGGCGCAGCGCCCGGCGCCGCTCCTTCAGCCAGGCCTCGACGTCCTCGAAGCGCCCGGTGCGGAAGAGCTGCTGCAGCAGGGCGTGGCGCTCCTCCGAGCGCGCGCGCAGGAACGCCTGGAACTGCCCCTGCGGCAGCATCGCCACCTGGGTGAACTGCGTGCGGGTCATGCCCAGCAGGTCGCCCACCAGCTGGCCCGCCTCGTCGAGCCGGGTCGAGAGCGTGCGCCACTCGGGGCTGTCGGGGGTGCCGACGCGCTCGGAGAAGACGACCGAGGCCTGCTCGGTCGTCCAGCCGGCGCCCTTCTTCTTGGGCCGGTCCCACGACGGTGAACGGACCAGGCGCAGCCGGCGGCCGCCGACGCTCAGCTCCAGCTCGACCCGAGGGCGTACGCCGGGGGCGGCGTGGTCGGAGCGCAGGCTCTTGGCCTTGCCCCGGTCACCGGGCACGTCGCCGTACAGCGCGAAGCAGACGGCGTCGAGGATGCTGGTCTTGCCCGCGCCGGTAGCGCCGGTGAGCAGGAAGAGGCCGCCCTCGGAGAGCCGGTCGAGGTCGACCTCGACGGTGCCGGCGAAGGGACCGAAGGCGGTGACCTCGAGGCGGTGCAGCCTCACCCGGCCTCCACCCGGCGCTCGGGGCGGAGCTCGGCGGCGAGGTCGTCGTCCTCGCAGCAGGCGTCGACCGCCTCGCGCAGCAGGGCGGTCTCGGCCTCCGAGGGGCCGCGTCCGCGCAGGGTGGTGACGAAGTCGGTGACCACGTCGAGGTCGGTGCGCCCGGTCGTGCGGGATGCGGGCAGCCCACCCACGACGGGGAGCGCCGCCTCGAAGCCGAGCACGAGCGTGTGCGGGAAGCGTCGACGCAGCCGCTCCATCGCCTGGGCCGGCCGCTCGCTGTCGGTGAGGGTGACCTGGAGCCAGGAGTCCTCGTGCTCGGCGTGCCGGGGGTCGGCGAGCAGCTCCTCCAGCGTGCCGCGCAGGCGGGCGAGTCGGCGGGGGACCGGCGCCTCGACCAGCTCGGCGCGCACCTGGCCGGTGGCGTCGAGGTCGACCAGCCAGGAGCCCTTGAGGTGGTCGGTCTCGGAGAAGGAGTAGGCCAGGGGGGAGCCGGAGTAGCGCACGTGGTCGGCGAGGACGTGGCGACCGTGGAGGTGGCCGAGCGCGACGTAGTCGATGCCGTCGAAGGTGGGCAAGGGGACCAGGGAGACGCCGCCGACGGAGATGTCGCGCTCGGAGTCGCTGGCCATCTCCCGCTGCTCCTCGGGGCGGCCGGTGCCTCCGACGAACGCGTGCGCCAGCACCACCGAGCGGGTGCCGGGGCGCCCCGCGAGGTCGGCGCGGACCCGCCGCATGGCCTCGCCCAGCGCCGCCTCGTGGGAGCGCTCGGTCAGGCCCCACGGCTCGCGGACCGCCTCGGGGTCGAGGTAGGGCAGGCCGTGGAAGGCCACGGGGCCGTGCTCGTCCTCGAGCAGCACCGGGGTGCCGACGCCGGCCGGGTCGGTGCGCAGGTGGACGCCGGCGGCGTCGATCAGCCGGGAGCTGAACCCGAGGCGTCGTGCGGAGTCGTGGTTGCCGCTGGTGACCACCACGCGGGCCCGGGAGGCAGCCAGCCGGGAGAGCGTCTCGTCGGCCAGCGCGACCGCGTCGACCGGCGGCAGCGCACGGTCGTAGACGTCGCCGGCGACCAGCACGACGTCGACCTGCTCGGACTCCACGACCTCGAGCAGGTGGTCGACGAAGCCCGCCTGGTGCGCCAGCATCCCCTCGCGGTGGAAGGACCGGCCCAGGTGCCAGTCGGAGGTGTGCAGCAGGCGCATGGGACGACCGTAGGAGGGGCCACCGACATCGGGGTGGACCCACGCCGACCACCCCCCGGGCAGGATGTCCGGGTGCGAGTGGACGAGCCGGTGGTGGTGGTCGGAGCCGGGATCTCGGGGGTCGCGTGCGCGCGGGTCCTGACCGAGGCCGGGGTGCCGGTCGAGCTGGTCGACCGCGGGCGCCGGCCCGGCGGCCGGATGGCCTCGCGCCGCCACGAGGGCCGCCCCGCCGACATCGGCGCCTCCTACTTCACCGTCTCCGACCCCGCGTTCGAGGAGGTCGTGCGGCGGTGGGAGCAGGCCGACCTGGCGCGCCCCTGGACCGACACCTTCGGGGTCGTCTCCGCCGCGGGCGAGCGCTCCACCACCAGTGGCCCCGTGCGGTGGGGCACCACCGGCGGCATCCGCTCCCTGGTCGAGGCCCTCGCGGTGGACCTGCCGATCACCCACGCCCACGAGGTCGGCGAGGGCGCGGTCTCCCTGCGCGACGGCACGCCGACCCTCGAGGACCGCCCCGTCCGGGCCGTCGTGCTCGCCATGCCGGACCCGCAGGCGGCGCGACTGGTCGACCCCGCGGCGCACCCGGACGCGGTGGCGGGGCTGACGACGGCGTACGAGGCGGTGCTGGCGCTGACCGCCGTGTTCGACGAGCGGTGCTGGGAGGAGCTGCCCGACGGGCTGTTCGTCAACGACGACCCGGTGCTGTCGTGGATCGCCGACGACGGACGCCGCCGCTGCGACGGCGGGCCCGTGCTCGTCGCACACTCCACCGACGCCCACGCCCGCCCGCACCTCGCCGACCCGCCGGCCGGTGGGCCCGCGATGCTCGCCGCCCTGAGGGAGTACGCCGGCACCGACCGCGACCCCGTGCACAGTGCCGTCCACCGCTGGACCTTCGCCAAGCCCGCGCACGGTCGCCCCGAGACCTTCCTGCTCACGGACACCGGCGTGGGCGCCTGCGGGGACTCCTGGTCGGAGAAGCCGCGGGTCGAGGGCGCCTGGCTCTCGGGCACCGCGCTCGGGCAGGAGCTGGTGCGCCGGTTCGGCTGAGTCCGACGTCACGCCTCGCCCCGTTCCGCTGCGCGCGTCCGGTCACTAGCGTCCTGCCGTGACCCGCACCTGGACCCGCGCCGACCTCACCTTCGCCTCCGGGGACGGCAGCTGCGCCGCCTGGCTCTACACGCCCTCCGGCGTCACCCGCGAGGCGCCGGGACCGGTGCTCGTCATGGCCCACGGGCTGGGCGGCCTGCGCACCGAGCGGCTCGACGCCTTCGCCGAGCGGTTCGCGGCCGCCGGCTACTCCTGCCTGGTCTTCGACTACCGCACCTTCGGGGCCAGCCCCGGGGAGCCGCGCGAGCTGCTCGACATCGCCCGCCAGCGCGAGGACTGGCGAGCGGCGGTCGCCGTGGCGCGCACCCTGCCGACCGTCGACCCGAACCGGGTCGTCGTGTGGGGCACCTCCTTCAGCGGCGGGCACGTGCTCGTCACCGCCGCCGAGGATCCTCGGATCGCCGCCGCGGTCTCGCAGTGCCCGTTCACCGACGGCCTCGCCTCGGCGCTGGCGATGGACTCGCTCACCTCCGTCCGCGTGACCGCGCTCGGGCTGGCGGACCTCGCCGCGTCCCGGGTCGGGCTCGGTCCCCTGCGCGTCCCCAACTACGGTCCGCCGGGGTCGGTCGCGCTCATGACGGCCCCCGACGCCGCCCCCGGCTTCGAGGCGCTCATGCCCTCGCCCGCAGCAGGGCCGAAGCGGGTGCCGGCCCGCATCGCCCTGCAGGTCCCGCTGGCCTTCCCCGGCCGCCGGGCCAAGGACGTGCGCTGCCCGCTGCACGTCCCGATCCCGACACCCCGGTGAACACCGTCAGCCGGCGCTTCGGGATCTCGATGCTGACGTCCTTGAGGTTGTTTTCACGGGCGCCGACGACCCGGATCAGGTCGTGGCCGTCGGCCGGGTGGGTGCTCACGGTGTCTCCTTGGGACGCAGGCGGGGGCGCGGGCTGATCGTGGCACGCAGCGCGGACGTGCGCTGGGAGGGCCGACGGGACCGACCGGACCCAGCTGCCGAACTCATCGCTGTGGCACGGCCGGCCCCGGGTCGAGCAGCGCGTTCATCCCCACGGGTGGGATGAGCGACGGCCGGTCCGGGCACGGTCACGGGACCGGGCCAGCACCGACGCGGCCCCGGGGGAGGGAGTCAACCGTGTTGCAGAGCATCGTCTCCAGGTTCGTCGGAGGCCGCCGAGGTGCGGCCCCGGCCGCCCGCTCGACCAGGCCGGCTGGCGGCACCGCCACCGACGCGGCCATCGGTCGCGGCGTGCGGGGTCTGCTGGGCAGGTTCACCCGCCGCTGAGGGGTGGCGCGGTACGCCGGCCGGCTCCACGTGGGGGGTGGGTCAGCCGGCGTACCGCACGACCCGGTCGGGCCGGGTGAACGCCCACAGCGCGAGCCCGTGCTCGGCGGCCAGGCGCACCGACAGCGAGGTCGGTGCGCCGACGGCCACGAGCGAGCCGGTGCCCGCGGCGACCGCCTTCTGCACCAGCTCGAAGCCGGCGCGGCCGGAGACGACGAGACAGGCCTCGGCGGGCGAGAGCCCGGCGAGGACTCGGGCCCCGGTCACCTTGTCGACGGCGTTGTGCCGGCCGACGTCCTCGCGCACCACGAGCACCTCGCCGTCGGCGGTGCACAGGGCGGCGGCGTGGGAGCCGCCGGTGCGGTCGAAGACCGCCTGGGCGGCCCGCAGCCGGTCCGGCAGCGACCGCACCACGTGGGCGGCCGGGAGCGGTCCGGTCCAGCCGCCGGGGGCAGCCACCGAGAGCGCGTCGGCGAGGCTGTCCGCGCCGCAGACCCCGCACGCCGACGACCCGGCCGAGGAGGCCTCGTGCCGGTGCGCGAGGTCGCGCAGCGGGGGAGCGGCCAGCGTCACCGTGACGGTGTTGTAGGCCTGCTCCTCGGTGAGGTCGGCGTCGGTGCAGTAGGCCACGCCCGCGACTGCACCGGAGGTGTCGTCGACCAGGCCCTCGTGGCGCACCCAGCCCGCGGCCAGCTCGAAGTCGTGCCCGGGCGTGCGCATGGTGACCCAGGCGCGCCGGGGCACGGCGCCGGGCCAGGTGAGCCGCAGCTCCAGCGGCTCCTCGCCGACGAGCCGGTCCTCGTGGCGGCGGGTGACCTCGTCCCCGCTGTCGTCGAGGAGGTGCTCGACCACCCGCGTGCGGACGGTCGGGCCGGGACGACGGGTCACGCGCGCCCCTCGGCGGCGAGGCTGGGGTAGCGCGCGGCCACCGCGTTGCGCCGCTCCAGCTCGTCGACGGCGTCGACCAGGCGGCGGCGCACCGGTGCGGGCAGCCGCTCGTCGGTGCGCAGCGGGGCCAGCAGCGCCATCGCCTCGTCCCCGACCATGCAGGTGGGGAAGAAGTCCTCGGCGACGTCGGCCTGCACCCACCCCGAGTGCGCGGCGGCCGCGGCCGCCAGCCCGTGGGCGTACCGCTCGACGTACGGCTCCAGGAGCGCGCGCTGGCTCTCGCGCCACATGCCGGTGCCGGCGGCCTCGAGCTCGTAGTTGGGCACCGAGACCGCGCCGGTGAACCGTTCCAGGGCGAACTCCTTCGCCTCGACCGTCGGCATCGACGCGACCGCGCGGGTGTGCTCGACCCGGGAGACCGCGGTCGGCTCGGCGGCCAGGGCGGCATCCAGCTCCTCGCGGTCTGTCTCGCCGAGGACGGCCAGCCGCACCCAGATCCGCCAGCGCAGCTCGAGGTCGGGCTCGAGGCCGTCGGGCAGGTCGCGGCCCAGGAGCCATCCGCGCAGCAGCGCCGGGTCGGCGGCGGTGGCGACCGTGGCCTGCACGGTGCCCAGCTGGAGGGTCGAGCCGGGCTCGTGCGCCCGCGCGGCCGACAGGGCGACCCGGTGCAGCCGCGCGGCCGCCTCGGCCGGGTCGCCGGCCAGTGGCACGGCCGAACGCAGCAGCCACGGCACGGTGTAGGTGAGGCCGGAGTCCTGGGTCTCGACCGGGAGCCAGGCCTCGGCGAGGTCGACCACAGCGTCGGGGGCGACCTCGGCGTGGTGGAAGCCGCTGCGCACGGAGTTCCACGCGCCGGCCCGCACCATCGGGTCGGTGGTGGTGGCGACCAGCCCCGGGAGCAGCGCCAGGGTCAGCTCGTCGGGCTCGCAGACCGCCCAGGCGTCCTCCCAGGGGTCGATCAGCACGGCCTGGCCGGTCGGGACCTCGACGGGGGTCCGCTCGCCGGCGACCTCCACCGGGGTCGCGGCCCAGTCGCTGCCCGCGGGGGCGGTCGCCAGCCGCAGCGCGTGCGAGCGGTCGGCGGGGTGGTCGGCCGGGGGAGTGCGGACCAGCTCGCCCGCGGCGCGGTCCAGGCGCATGCGGTCCGGGCCCGCCGTGACCAGCCAGTCGGAGGAGAACTTCTCGAAGCCGCCGGCCCCGGCCCGGGTCCAGGAGTCGAAGAGGTCGTGCATCGTGGCGTTGCCGAAGCGGTGGCGGGTCAGGTGGTCGCGCACACCGGCCAGGAAGACGTCGTCGCCGAGCCGGGCGGCGAGCTGCTTGAGGATGCTGGAGCCCTTGGCGTAGGAGATGCCGTCGAAGTTCTGCAGTGCCGCCAGGGCGTCCTCCTCGCCGTTGCCGGCGACGGGGTGGGTGCTCGGGCGCTGGTCGGCGACCAGCCCCCACTGGCGGCGGGCGAAGGAGTTCTGCACCCACGCGTCGTCGTACTCGGTCACGTCGGCGGTGACCCGCACTCCCATGTACTCGGCGAAGGACTCGTTGAGCCAGAGGTCGTCCCACCACAGCGGGGTGGTGATGTTGCCGAACCACTGGTGGGCCATCTCGTGCGCCACCGTCGTGGCGCGCTGGATCCGCACCGCGCGCGTGACCTTGCTGGTGAACACCAGCGGGTCGCGGAAGGTGACGCAGCCGGGGTTCTCCATCGCCCCGGCGTTGAACTCCGGCACGAAGGCCTGGTGGTAGTCCCCGAAGGGGTAGCGGATGTCGAAGAGCCGGTGCATCTCGTCGAAGCACTGCTTGGTCATCGTGAACAGCTCGTCGGCGTCGCGCTCGAGGTCGGCGGCGATGCTCTGCCGCGCGGACAGGCCGAGCGCGATCCCGTCGTGCTCGTCGCCCACCAGGTGGTAGGGACCCGCGACCAGGGTCACGAAGTACGTCGACAGCGGCTGGGACCGCTCCAGCTCCCACACGCCCGGCTCGGGGTTGGTGGCCGGAGCGTTGCCGATCACGACCCAGTCCTCGGGCGCGCGCACGTGGAAGGTGTAGGGCGCCTTGAGGTCCGGCTGGTCGAAGCAGGCGAAGATGCTGGGCGCGGCGTCCATGAAGGACATGCCGTAGACGTAGTGCCGACCGTCGGCGGGGTCGACCGAGCGGTGCAGGCCCTCGCCGTCGTTGCGGAAGGGCATCACCGCGTCGACGACCAGCTCGTGCCGGCCCTCGGTCAGCGACAGGGGCAGCCGCCCGGCGCGGAGCGCGTCGACGTCGAGCGGTGCGCCGTCGAGGTGGATCGAGCGCACCGCGGTCGGCTTGAGGTCCAGGAAGGTCTCGCCGGCCTGCGAGTCCAGGGTGATCCGCGTGAGCGAGGAGAAGGTCTCCTCGCTGCTCGCGAGGTCGAGGGTGACGTCGTACTCCTCGACCCGCAGGAGGGCTGCGCGCTGCTGGGCCTCGCTGCGCTGCAGGCCGCGGACGGGTGGTGTCGGGGTGGCGGGGCTGTCCTCGCTGGTGGGCACGGGCCGACCCTACGGCCGCGGCGGCGGGCGCGGACCGGCCCACCCGGGTGGGCCACCGCGGCCGTGGGCCGGGGTGCCGGAGGGCCGCAACAGGACACGGTCACGTAAAGGTCCAGACATTTCTCTCATGTCGGGCAACCAACCGGCCTCGGGGGACGTCACCATGTCGACGGACGCACCTCCGCGTCCGCACTCGAGGGAGGACACAGCGCGATGACGCGTTCGATCCAGGCACGTCGGGCTCGGGCCCTGGCTGCCACCACCGCGGCCGGGCTGGCGCTCGGCACGCTCGCCGTCGCCGGCACCACCGGCACGGCCGTCTCGGCGGAGCCGGCAGCCGACTGCGCGGCGCCGTACGACGCCAGCCTGCTGCAGCGCGGTGACGCCGTCACCGGCCTGACCGTCGACGAGGGGACCACCCCCGAGGCGTTCACCGGCGAGGTCATCGGGGTCCTCGACGACGGCATCGCCGCCGGGCTGGACATGATCATGATCGAGCTGGACTCCGAGGCGATCCAGCGCGCGGGCGGCATCTGGCAGGGCATGTCCGGCTCGCCGGTCTACGTCGGCGACCAGCTGGTCGGCGCCGTGGCCTACGGCCTGAGCTGGGGCCCCTCGCCGATCGCCGGCGTGACGCCCTTCTCCGAGATGGACGACTACCTCGGCCGTTCCACCCAGCGCCCGGCCGCCAAGGTCGCGGTCTCCGACAGCGCCGCCCGCGCGATCGCCCGCGACAGCGACGTCAGCCGCTCGCAGGCCGCGCAGGGGTTCTCCCAGCTGCCGGTCCCCATGGGCGTCGCGGGCATGTCCGCCTCGCGCCTGGCCCAGGCCCAGCGCTACGCCGCCGACCAGGGCAAGGGCTACCTCGCCCCGTCGACGTACGCCGCCGGCCGGATCGGCCGCGACACCGCGCGTGCCGCGGCGCCGGAGAGCGTGGTCGCGGGCGGCAACATGGCTGCCTCGATCTCCTACGGCGACGTCTCCTACGCCGGTGTCGGCACCGTGACGTCGGTGTGCGACGGCGAGGTCGTCGGCTTCGGCCACCCGTTCAACTTCCTGGGTGCCACGACGCTCGGCCTGCACCCGGCCGACGCGCTCTACGTGCAGCCGGACTCCCTCGGGGCGCCGTTCAAGGTCGCCAACATCGCACCGCCGACCGGCATGATCGACAACGACCGGCTCACCGGCATCAGCGGTGTCTTCGGGACGCTGCCCGACGCGGCCACCATCACCTCGACGGTGACCTACGGCGAGCGCTCGCGCACCGGCTCCTCCGACATCTACTTCACGCCCTTCTCCGCGGACGTGACCTTCGGCCAGCAGATCGTCAACCACGACCGCGTGATCGACGGGATCGTGGCCGGCGGCGAGGACCTGTCCTGGACGATCGAGGGCACCGACGAGACCGGGGCGCCGTTCACCCTGAGCTGGGCCGACCGTTACATCTCCAACTTCGACATCACCTTCGAGGCGTCCTGGGACCTCGCCGACACCGTCTACAACCTCTCGCGGCTGCCGGACGTGTCGATCGAGTCCATCACCACCGACGCCGCGGTCGACGACGACGACTCCTCGATCAAGCTGGTGGCCGTCGAGCAGCTGCGCGGCGGTGAGTGGACGAAGGTCGGGCGCCGCTACGGCATCCAGGCCGAGCGTGGTCAGCTCCTGCGGGTCCGCGCGGTGCTCAAGGCCGCCGACGAGTCGCTGAGCTACGTGCCGTTCTCCACCCGGATCGGCAAGAAGGCCCAGAGCGGCTTCCTCAACGTCATGGGCGGTGCCTCGGACTGGATCAGCATCTGGGGCGCGAAGTCCGTGGCCGAGATCCAGGAGGCCTACGCCAAGGCCGCCAGCAACGACCAGGTCGTCTTCAACCTGCGGATGAAGGGCAACGGCGGCAAGGTCAACGTCACCAGCGAGGACCAGGCCTCGGTCGTCACCGGGCGCAAGGGCTACTTCGTGTCCGTGGACGGCGGTCGCGGCGGCCCGCAGTGCCGGGGCTGCTGAGGCACTGACCAGCCACTCGTGCGGCTCTGGCTCCCCGGCAGCGGACGGGGGTCAGAGCCGCACGAGCATCTTGCCGGTGTTGCCGCCCGTGCCCAGGGCCAGGAACGCCTCGACGCAGCGGTCCAGGCCGTCGACGGTGGTCTCCCGCGCGACCAGGCTGCCGTCGGCGAGCCAGCCGCCCACGGTCCGGTAGAACTCCCCGGCGGCCTCGCGGTGGTCGGAGACGATGAAGCCCTGCAGCCGCAACCGGCGCTGCACCAGCCGCACGAGGTTGCGGGGTCCGGGGGGCATCTCGGTGGCGTCGTACGTCGCGATGGCGCCGCAGGCCGCGACCCGGCCGAAGTCGGCCATGTGCTCGATCGCCGCCTCGAGCTGCTCGCCGCCGACGTTGTCGAAGTAGACGTCGATGCGTCGACCGTCGAGAGCCTGGCCGAGCTGTCGCTTGAGGGAGCCCTCGCGGTAGTCGAAGGCGGCGTCGAAGCCGAGCTCCTCGGTCAGCCAGCGGACCTTCTCGGCGGAGCCGGCCGAGCCGACGACGCGCGAGGCACCGAGCAGGCGGGCCATCTGGCCGACCAGTGAGCCGACGGCACCGGCCGCGCCGGACACGTGCACGACCTCGCCCTCCTGCAACCCGCCGATGCGGGTCAGCCCGACGTACGCCGTGAGGCCGGGCATGCCGAGCACCGAGAGGTACGCCGAGGCCGGGGCCAGGCTGGTGTCGACCTTCCGCGCCTCGGCAGCGTCGATGAGCGCGTGCTCGCGCCAGCCGGACATGTGGGTGACGACGTCACCGGGGGAGAGGTGGTCCACGCCGCTGGCCAGGACCTCGCCGACGGCCCCGCCCTCGAGCGGGGCGTCCAACGCGTACGGCGCGACGTAGGACTCGGTGTCGTTCATCCGGCCGCGCATGTAGGGGTCCACCGACAGCACGGTGTTGCGCACCAGCACCTGGCCGGGACCTGGGTCGGGGAGCTCGACCTCCACGGTGCGGAAGTCGTCGGTGGTGGGACGCCCGACGGGGCGGCGGACGAGGTGGATCTCGCGGGTCGCGGTGCTCATGCCCGCCGATCCTGCCAGCGTCCTGCCGCCCCGACCGGGTGGGAGGTCTCCCGGCTCAGCCCAGATCCACCAATCCTCGCCTGCTACGCGACACCATGCGGGCGCCCTGGCTGCGTTGCCGACGCTCGACGGGCACCCAGCAGGCCTTCGCGCCGGCGCCTTGCCAGCGCACCCGCCTGGTGCCGCTCGCGACGGCGATCATCGGTGGATCTGGGCTCAGC
>CAEZYQ010000017.1_pt1 | contig 68807 bp, 77 predicted proteins | sample 7265561 | NCBI WGS metagenome assembly CAEZYQ01 (sample SAMEA6813939, study PRJEB35770) | uncultured Nocardioides sp. | biome: Freshwater; feature: Freshwater reservoir; material: water | place: Czech Republic | collected 2017-04-14 | depth 30m m | reverse complement strand
GAGCTGAGGGTGAAAAAGAGTTCGGACTACCCCCGCTCGCGCCTCACTCAGCCTTGCGGCGCCGGGCCGAGGTCTTGCGGTCCGAGGGCTTGGTGACGGCCTGGCCGGCCTCGAGCAGGGCGGCGCGGCGGGAGGCACCGAAGTCGGCGAGGGCGTCGACGAGGACGTCCACGTCGGGCTTGGGGGCCATGACGTCGACCCGCAGGCCGTGCTCCTCGGCGGTCTTGGCCGTGGCGGGGCCGATGACCGCGATCACGGTCGAGGCGTGCGGCTTGCCGGCGATGCCGACCAGGTTGCGCACGGTCGAGGAGGAGGTGAAGACGACCGCGTCGAACTTGCCGGTCTTGATCGCGTCGCGCACGGGCGCGGCCGGCGGGGCGGCGCGCACGGTGCGGTACGCCGTCACGTCGTCGCACTCCCAGCCCAGGTCCACCAGGCCGGCGACGAGGTTCTCGGTGGCGATGTCGGCGCGGGGCAGGAAGACCCGGTTGATCGGGTCGAGCTGCTCGTCGTACTCCGGCCAGTCCTCGAGGAGACCCGCGGCGGACTGCTCACCGGACGGGACGAGGTCGGCACGCAGGCCCCAGGCCGCGATGGCGGCGGCGGTCTTGTCGCCCACCGCGGCGATCTTGAGCCCGGAGAAGGCGCGGGCGTCCAGGCCGTACTCCTCGAACTTCTCCCGCACCGCCTTGACCGCGTTGACCGAGGTGAAGGCGATCCACTCGTAGCGACCCTCGACCAGACCGCGGACCGCCTTGTCCATCTGCTGGGGGTTGCGCGGCGGCTCGACCGAGATCGTCGGCACCTCCTCGGGCACCGCGCCGTAGCCTCGCAGGCCCGCCGAGAGCGAGCCGGCCTGCTCCTTGGTGCGGGGCACCAGGACGCGCCAGCCGAAGAGCGGCTTGGTCTCGAACCACGACAGCGTCTCGCGCAGGTCGACGACCTTGCCGACCACGATGACGGCCGGCGGGGCCATCCGCGCGGCGCGGCAGTCGGCGGCCACGTGCTCGAGCGTGGTGGTGACGGTGGCCTGCTCCGTGGTCGTGCCCACCCGGGTCACCGCGACCGGGGTGGTGGCGGGCCGACCGGCGGCGACGAGCTGCTTGGCGATCTCGCCGACCTGGCCCACGCCGGAGAGCAGCACGAGCGTGCGGTCGTCGGCGTACCGGCTCCAGTCGACGGTGCCGTCGCAGGTCACCACGGCCACCTCGCGGTGGTCCTTGGTGGTGAGCGGGATGCCGGCGTACGCCGGGACGCCGCTGACGGAGGAGACGCCCGGCACGATCTCGAACCCGACGCCGGCCTTGGCGCAGGCCTGCGCCTCCTCGGGGCCGGAGGCGTAGGTGAACGGGTCGCCGGTCATGAGCCGCACGACGGGACCCTTCTTGGCGTGCTTGACCACGACCTTGGCGCGCGCTGCGTGGGTCAGGGGCTGGCCGTCCTCGCCGAAGCCGCCGTCGACCAGCTCGGGCATCGCCTCGTCGTCGACGGACGCGAGCCCGCGGACGACGCGCACGAGCTCGGCGTGCTCGGGCGACTCGGTCACGACCACCTCGGCCTGCCGCAGCAGGTCGACCGCGCGGACCGTGAGCAGCTCGGGGTCGCCGGGGCCGGCGCCCACGAAGGACACCCAGCCGACGCGGGCCCTGGCGGGGGTCTCGGTCTCCGTGCCGGTGGCGGTGGAGGTCTTCGCTCGGGTCATGCGTGTGGCACCTGTCCTGAATCGATGGCCGGACCTGGCTGGCCCAGCTGTCCTGCCCCGTCGGCGAGCATCTCCTCGCCCAGACGGGCACCGACGCCGTGGGCGTCGGCAGGCGACCCGGTCGCGGACATCCGCACCGAGAGCGCCCCGTCGGGTGACAGCGCGATCGCGCGCACCCACAGCTCTTCCTCGTCCTCACCCTCGACGACCTCGGCCAGCGCGCCGATCGGTGCGGAGCACCCGCCCTCGAGCGTGGCCAGCACCGCCCGCTCCGCGTCGACGGCCGCACGGGTGCGCGGGTCGTCGAGCACGGCCAGGGCCGCGATGAGCGCCGCGTCGTCGCTGCGGCACTCCACCGCCAGGGCCCCCTGGCCCGGGGCAGGCAGCATCTGCAGGGGATCGAGCACCTCGGTCGCCTCCGTGAGCCGATCGATCCGGGCCAGTCCGGCCCGGGCGAGGACGACCGCGTCGAGCTGGCCGTCGCGGACCGTGCGGATCCGCGTGTCGACGTTCCCACGGATGCCCACGACCTCCAAACCGAGGCCGAGGGCGTGCAGCTGGGCGGCCCGTCGCGGGGAGCCGGTGCCGACCCGGGAGCCGACCGGCAGCTCGCCGAGGGTGAGCCCGTCGCGGGCCACCACGACGTCGCGCGGGTCCTCGCGGGGCGGCACGACCACGAGGGTCACCCCCTCGCAGGGGTAGGTCGGGAGGTCCTTGAGCGAGTGGACGGCCAGGTCGACCTCGCCGGCCAGCAGCGCGTCGCGTAGAGCGCTGACGAAGACCCCGGTCGAGGAGCTGCCCGCCAGGGGCACGCCGGAGGCCTGCGACCGGTCGCCGTCGGTGGTGATCTCGACCAGCTCGGCGGTCAGGCCCAGGCCGCGGACCATGTCGGCGACGTGACCGGACTGGGTCGTGGCGAGCAGGGAGCGGCGGGTGCCGACGCGCACGTGCTGCGGGGCCCCCCGGGTCGGGCCCGGGGTCGGCTGCGGGGTCGAGGACGTCATCGGGCGGGCTCCTCGGGGACCGGCGGGCGGGTCACGGCCGTGACGGCGTCGGGGTCGAGCGCGAAGAGCTCGGCGAGGGCGGCGGCGTAGGAGACCGCACCGGACTCGTTGGCCAGCTCCCGCACCCGCACGGTCGGCTCGTGCAGGAGCTTGTCGGCCACCCGGCGTACGGCGTGGAGCACCTCGGCCCGGACGGCCGGGTCGAGGTCGGGGAGGCGACCGTCGAGCCGGCTCATCTCGGCGTCGACCACAGAGGTGGCCATCGAGCGCAGGGCCACCACGGTGGGGGTGACGCTGGCCTGGCGGCGGGCGGCCAGGAAGGCCGCGACCTCCTCGGCGACGATGCTGCGGACCGCCGCGACCTCGGCGCCCGCCTCGCTCTCGTGCTGGCTGGTGGCCAGGTCCGCGAGGTTGACCAGCTGCACGCCCGGCAGCTCGCCCGCGGCGGGGTCGACGTCGTGGGGCAGCGCGAGGTCGATGATCGCCAGCGGGCGACCGTCGGGCCGCGCCTCGCGGACGAGGTCGGCGCTGACCTGGGTGCCGGTCGCGCCGGTGCACGTGATGAGCAGGTCGACCCCGGCGAGCTCGGAGCCCAGGGACTCCACCGGGGCGGGGCGGGCGGAGTACTCCGCGGCCAGCCGCTCGGCCCGGGCGGCGGTGCGGTTGAGGACGACGATGTCGCCGGCTCCGAGGCGGGACACGGTGGCGGTCGCGAGCCCGGCCATCGCGCCGGCACCGAGCACGGCGACCGAGCGGCCGGCGACGTCGCCGATCGTCGGTCGGGCGCGCTCGAGGGCCGCAGTCACCAGCGAGGGTGCGGCGCGGTCGATGCCGGTCTCGGCGCGCGAGCGCTTGCCGACCCGCAGCGCCTGCTGGAACAGCACGTTGAGGGCGGGCCCGACGGTGCCGAGCTCCTGGCCCACGCGCAGCGCCTCGCGGGTCTGGCCGAGGATCTGGCCCTCGCCCAGTGCCATGGAGTCCAGCCCTGCGGCGACCTGGAAGAGGTGGGCGACCGCACCGTCGTCGTAGTGGACGTAGAGGTGGGGCAGCAGGGTCTCGGTGGTCTCGCCGGAGCGCTCCACGAACAAGGTGGAGAGCTGCTCGACCGAGCCGTGGAAGCGCTCGACGTCGGCGTAGATCTCCAGCCGGTTGCAGGTCGAGATCACCGTCGCCTCGGCGACGTGGGCGCAGCCGGCCGCGTCGGTGACCAGCTTGTGCACGGAGTCCACGCCCGGGGAGGCGAGACGCTCCAGCAGCCAGACGGGCGCGGAGTTGTGGGAGACCCCCACGATCAGGACGCTCACGCGGGTGCCTCCAGCCGGCCGTCGAGCCCCGCGGGGCCCTTGCGCTGCTCGTGGTAGGCGAGGATCTGCAGCTCGATCGACAGGTCGACCTTGCGCACGTCGACGCCCTGGGGCACCGACAGGACCGCCGGCGCGAAGTTGAGGATGCTGCGGATGCCGGCGGAGACCATCGCGTCCGCGACGTCCTGCGCCGCGTGGGCCGGGGTGGAGATCACGCCGATCGCCACGCCGTGCTCGGCGACGATCGCGGCCAGGTCGGAGAAGGGGCGCACGTCGACACCGGCGACCTGCTCGGCGTGCCGGCTCGGGTCGGCGTCCAGCAGTGCCACGACCCGGAAGCCGCGGCTGCGGAAGCCCGAGAAGTTGGCCAGGGCGTGGCCCAGGTTGCCGATGCCGACGATGACCACGGGCCAGTCCTGGGTCACGCCGATCTCACGGGCGATCTGGTAACGGAGGTACTCGACGTCGTACCCGACCCCGCGGGTGCCGTAGCTGCCCAGGTGGCTGAGGTCCTTGCGGAGCTTGGCGCTGTTGACGCCCGCGGCGGTGGCCAGCTCCTCGCTCGAGCAGGTCGCGGTGCCGGCCTCGGCGAGGGACGTGAGGGCCCGGAGGTAGACGGGCAGCCGGGCGACGGTGGCCTCCGGGATGTCCCTGGCCGCCTCGGTGGGGGTCCGTTCGGTCACTGCTCGCTCTCCAGCCAGCGGTCGCGGGGCGTGGGTCGGACGAGGTCCGACCGGGGGGGAACGGGCCCCCCGCAAGGCGCGACGGCTCCTTCACTGTAGAAGTTTGTGAACGCGAGAACAAACCGGCAGCGACCCCTGCTAGCACACGTGGCGCAGGCCACGTCCGGGGACCCGGCCGGGGTGGGCCGCGACGGCTGCGCTCATCCCCCCGCGGGGTGTACCGCCGACGTACCCCGACGGGGCCGGTCACACGCGGGGGGCGGGCCGGCAGCGGGCCGACGGCGACGACCTTCAGCCCGGCGGCGCGGACAGCGCGGCGCGCAGGCGGTCGGCGGAGACCCGCCAGAAGTCGTGCTGGCGACCGTCGACGAAGGTCACCGGGATCTCCTCGCCGAAGCGCGCCTGCAGGGCGGGGTCGTCGTCGATCGAGACCTCGTCGAACTCCTCGCCGAGCTCCGCGCACACCGTCGCGACCACCGCGCGGGCGTCGTCGCAGAGGTGGCAGCCGGGCCGCGTGTAGATCCGCACGCGGGGTGACGGGGCCGCCGAGCCGCTCACAGCAGCTCCAGGTTCCGCCGTCGCTCCGCCGCCCGTAGCGAGCCCTTGCGGACCTTCCCGGTCACCGTGTGCGGCAGCTCCGCGACGACCTCGACCCGGCTCGGCTGCTTGAACCGGGCCAGCCGGGTCCCGCACGCCGCGCGCACCGCCGCGACGACGTCCTCGGGCTCCTGGCCGGGCGCGACGACGTACGCCACGACCGCCTCGCCGGTGGCGGGGTCCGGGACGCCGATCACCGCGACCTCGGCGACGCCCGGCACCTCGCCGACGACGTCCTCGACCTCGCTGGGGTAGACGTTGAAGCCGCTCACGATGACCAGCTCCTTGACCCGGTCGACCAGGAAGAGCTGTCCGTCCGGGGCCAGGAAGCCGACGTCGCCGGTGGTCCACCAGCCGTCCTCGTCGGGGCCCTCGACACCCTGGGGCCAGTAGCCGCTGAACAGGTTGGCCCCGCGGATGCTCACCTCGCCGGGGTCCCCCTGCTCGGGCGCGAGCCCGCGGTCGTCGACCAGGCGCACCTCGATGCCCGGCAGGGCGTTGCCCACCGAGCCCGGCTCGGGACGGCCGACCTCGCCGTCCTCGCCGGGGGGGACGCACAGGGTGCTGGTCACGATCGGCGCCGCCTCGGTGAGGCCGTAGCCCTGGTGGACGGCGATGCCGGTCACCGCCACGAACTCCTCAACCTGCTCGGGGTCCAGGGGCGCGGAGCCGGAGAGCACGAGGCGCACCGAGGACAGCCGCTCGGCGAGCCGGTCACGGCCCAGCAGGTGGCCGATGACCGTCGGGGCCAGCGGCAGGACCGTGACCTGCTGCGCGGCCACCAGGTCCAGCGCGGCCTCCGGCTCGTAGGCCTCGACCAGCACGAGCGTGGCCCGGTGCCACAGCACGGCACCCAGCACCGCGTTGAGGCCGTAGACGTGGAAGAGCGGCAGGGCGCCCAGGACGACGTCGTCGGCGCGGATCATCGCGGGCTCCACGCGACCGGCCTGCTCGATGTTGGCCAGCAGCGCGCGGTGGCTGAGCATCGCCGCGCGCGGTCGCCCGGACGCACCGCTGGTGTAGAGCAGCACAGCCAGCTTCTCGGGGTCGGGCAGCTGGGGGTGGTCGCGGGTGGTGTCGGCGCGCAGCTGGTCCCAGGACCGCTCGCCCGGCTGCAGCGTGGTGCCCACCGTCACGACCCGGGGTACGACGGCGCGCGCGAGCAGCTCGTCGGGCAGTCCGCCCCCGTCGGCACCGGCCCTGGAGGCGTCGGCGGGACCGTCGCCCCTGCCGGCCCCGGCCTCGAGGGCGCCGGCCAGGGTGGCCACCGCGGCCCGGACGGCGGCGACCGACACGGTGTCGGCGAGGACCATCCGGGCGCCGGCGTCGGCGAGCATCCGGGCGAGCTCGTCCGCGGTGGCCCGGGGGTTGAGCGGCACCGCGACGGCCTGCACCCGCAGCACCGCGAGGTAGCCGACGACCATCTCGGGTCGGTTGGCCATGGCCAGCGCGACCCGGTGGCCGGCGACGACCCCGGCCGAGGACAGGCCGTGGGCGACCCGACCGACCTCCTCGTCGAGCTCGGCCCAGGTGAGGGTGGTGCCGTCCGCCACCAACGCGGCCCGCTGCGGGACGGTGGCGGCCGCGGCGACGACCAGGTCGACCAGGTCGGTGGGCGCGCCGGGGACTGCCCCGGGCTCCTCCTGTCGCTGCTCAGGCATGCGCTCGATCCTGGCACAGCGCCACCTCGCGCGGGGCGCGGTGGGCCCGACATCCACCGCGTCCCCGGACTAGGGTGAGCGCCGTGACCCCGCCGCCTGCTCGCCGCACGCTCCCGGACCTGAGGCAGCGCTCGGTGCTGGCGGGCGAGGCCGCAGCAGCAGCAGCCGAGGTCGAGGCCGCCCTGGACACCCCGCCGGACCCCGACGCGGCCGCGTTCTTCGACGTCGACAACACGATCATGCAGGGCGCCAGCATCTTCCACCTGGCCCGGGGCCTGCACCGCCGCAAGTTCTTCACGACCCGCGAGATCGCGGGTGCCGCGTGGAAGCAGGCCTACTTCCGCATCGTCGGCGTCGAGGACCCCGAGCACGTCGCCGACGCGCGCAACTCCGCGCTCGCCTTCATCGCCGGGCACACCGTGACCGAGCTCCAGGAGCTGAGCGAGGAGATCTTCGACGAGGCGATGGCGCACCGGATCTGGCCCGGCACCCGGGCCCAGGCCCAGCTCCACCTCGACCAGGGGCAGCGGGTGTGGCTGGTGACGGCCGCGCCCATCGAGATCGCCCAGATCATCGCCAAGCGCCTCGGGCTCACGGGCGCGATGGGCACCGTGGCCGAGCACGAGAACGGCATCTACACCGGCCGCCTGGTCGGCGACATGCTGCACGGACCGGCCAAGGCCGAGGCGGTCAAGGCGCTCGCGGCCCGCGAGGGCCTGGACCTGGCCCGCTGCTCGGCGTACTCCGACTCCTACAACGACGTCCCGATGCTCTCGATGGTCGGCGACCCCTGCGCAATCAACCCCGACAGCAAGCTGCGCGCGCACGCCCGGGCCGCGGGCTGGCGGGTCCGCGACTACCGGACCGGACGCAAGGCGGCCCGTGCCGGTCTCGTCGTCGGGGCGGCCGCCGGGGCCGTGAGCGGCACCGTCGCGGCCGGTGTCGCGCTGCGCCGACGCCGCTGAGGGCCCGGCCCGGGGCCCGCGCGAGGACCTGGCAGCGGACTGACAGGTCGGTCGCGCAGATCACGGAGTGGTCACGGTCCACGCCTGGTCTGGACCGCCCTCCTGCGTGAACACTCGTACGCCGGGCCGCCAGGGCGCCCGATTTGGCGGAACGTGTTCCACGCGCGGCACGATCGTCGTACCCTCGGAGGGCTCCGTTGGGGGGAGCACACCGGGAGGGTCACATGGCGGTGAACGCCGAGAGGGTCGCGCGCGGTCTCGACGCGCTGCGGACCGCTGTGTCCCAGGCCCTCCTCGACGGGCTGCTCCCGGGGCCCGGACAGGGTCTCTCACCAGCTCTCGCCACGTCCGGCGCCACGCCGGCGGTCCCGCACCGCTCCCTGCTCGGCCTGCTCACCGAGGCGAGGGCCGACGACGACGCCCGGCTCGCCGGCAGCCCGGGCAGCCCCGGCGGTGCGTACGGCGACGCCGACCTGGCCACCTCCTCCGAGGACGACGCCGCCGACCGCGAGCGCCTCATCGCCCTCGTCGAGCTCGCCCGCCAGGGCGACAGCGACGCGTTCGGCCTGCTCTACGACCACTACCAGGCCTCGGTCTACCGCTTCCTCTTCTACCGGACCCGCTCCTCCGCGCTGGCCGAGGACCTCACCTCCGAGACCTTCTTCCGCGCCCTGCGCTCGATGCAGGGCTTCCGCTGGCAGGGCAAGGACTTCGGCGCCTGGCTGATGACCATCGCCCGCAACCTCGCCACCGACCACTTCAAGGCCGGCCGCACCCGCCTGGAGCTCACCACCGAGGACATGGGCCAGCACGACGACGCCACCGAGGGCCCCGAGCCCACGGTGCTCGCCGGGCTCACCAACGAGATCCTGCTCAAGGCCCTCACCGAGCTGCCCGACGAGCAGCGCGACTGCCTCGTGATGCGCTTCCTCCAGGGCATGAGCATCGCCGAGACCGCCGCCGTCCTGGGTCGCAGCGACGGCGCGGTCAAGCAGCTGCAGCTGCGCGGCGTGCGCAACCTGGCCAAGCTCATGCCGGAGGGCCTGCGATGAGCACCCTGTCCTGTAACCCAACCGTGCACCGCACGTCGATGACTCGTGGATCACACGCCGTAACCCGGGTGGTCGAACGGTCGTTGGGAGGGATGTCGGACCCGCTCCACCCCGACCTCCCCCTCCCCACCGACACCACGACGACAGGACCGCTGCGATGAGCCCCGTGTTCTCGGCGCGACGACGCGCCGACGAGTTCGACTCCCTGGTCGAGGCTTCCGCCTCGGGCCGCCGAGTCGAGGACGCGCGCTTCACCGAGCTGCTCGACGTCGTCGCCACGCTGCGCACCGCCCCTGCCCCTGCCGCCCGCCCGGAGTTCGTCGCCGACCTCCGCGAGCGGCTGATGGCTGCGGCCGCCGAGGAGCTGGTGCAGGTCGCCCCGGCCGCTCCGCAGCGGCTCACGATCACCCCGACCCGCAGCCCGCGCGAGCGGCGGCTGGCGATGGCCGTCGGCGGTGTCGCGCTCGTGGGTGCCACCACCTCGATGGCCGTGGCCGCCCAGTCGGCACTGCCCGGCGACGTGCTATACCCGCTCAGGCGGGCGCTCGAGAACGCGCAGACCGGCGTCCGCGTCGACGACGCCGCCCGCGGCGCCTCGCTGCTGGCCAACGCCCGCGGCCGGCTCGCCGAAGTCGACGAGCTGACCCGCTCCGAGGAGGGCCAGGACATCGTCGCGATCGAGCAGACCCTGGCCGACTTCGCAGCCCAGGCGACCGAGGCTTCCGACCTGCTGCTCGCCGACTACGCCGAGACCGGCTCGGAGGCCTCCATCGAGGAGCTGCAGGACTTCACCGTGCAGAGCCTCGCCGCGCTCGAGGAGCTCTCGGCGGTGCTGCCCTCGGTGGCGCAGGAGGCGCTGATCCAGGCCGGCGAGCTGCTGGCGCAGATCGCCCAGACCGCGCTCTCGCTCTGCCCCTCCTGCGGTGGCGAGCAGATCGGTCGCATCCCGAGCTTCCTGGTGCAGGCGGTCGAGGAGACCGTCGGCACCCTGGTCTCCCCCACCACCGGCGGCACCACGACGGCCGACGGCGGCAAGTCCACCCGCCCCAGCGGCAAGCCCTCCGGCGAGCCGTCCGCCGGCGCCGGCGACGCGGACCAGCCCCCCACGGCGACCCCGAGCGGCCCGTCGCTGCTCGACCCGCCCGCCTCGACCGGCGGCGACGGCGGCACCTCCGGTGGCGGCACCGGCGGCGGCAAGGACGACGAGCCCCTCGGCGGGATCGGCGACCTCCTCGGCGGCGGCACCCCCGCCTCCGGGCCGGGCGCCGGGGACCCGGTGACCGACCTCCTCGAGCCCGTGCTCGACCCGGTCGGCGACCTCGTCGGGGACCTGCTCGGAACCGACACCGGGAAGAAGAAGTAGCCGCGGCTCACGCCCTCGACGGTCCCCGTGGGGACGTCGACACGCACGTGGCCCGCGCCGGCACCGGCCCTGACGTCCGGGGCCGGCGAGGTCAGCGGAAGACCGACTCCCGCTGCATCAACAGGGTGTAGAGCGTCTGCTGGATCGTCTCGCGCACCTGGTCGGTGACGTTGAAGACGAGCATCGGGTCGTCGGCCGCGCCCTCGTCGTAATCGTCGGTGCGGATCGGCTCGCCGAACTCCAGCAGCCACTTCGAGGGCAGCGGCACCAGGCCGAGCGGGCCCAGCAGCGGGAAGGTCGGCGTGATCGGGATGTAGGGCACTCCCAGCAGCCGGGCCAGCGAGGGCAGGTTGCCGATGAGGGGGTAGATCTCCTCGGCGCCGACCACTGAGAGCGGCACGATCGGCACCCCGGTGCGGATCGCAGCCGACACGAAGCCACCGCGGCCGAAGCGCTGGAGCTTGTAGCGCTCGGCGTACGGCTTGCCGATGCCCTTGAAGCCCTCGGGCCACACACCCACGAGCTCGCCGCCGCGCAGCATCCGCTCGGCGTCCTCGTTGCAGGCCAGGGTGGCGCCGCCCTTGCGGGCCATGGTCGAGACGATCGGCAGCCGGAAGACGAGGTCGGCACCGAGCGGGCGCAGGAAGCGGCCGGCGTGGTCGTGGATGGAGACCATGGTCATGAGTCCGTCGATCGGGACGGTGCCGGAGTGGTTGGAGACCACCAGCGCACCGCCGTCGGTGGGGATGTTCTCGATGCCGCGCACCTCGATGCGGAACCACTTCTGCGCGATCGGGCGCAGCGCGGCCATGAAGAAGCGCTGGGTGATCTCCTGGTCGAAGCCGTACTCGTCGACGACGTAGCTGCCGGTGACCCGGCGGCGCAGGAAGGCGAGGAACCGGGCGAGCTGGACCTCCCACTCCTCGCCGAAGACCTCGCGGGCCGCGACGTGGAAGGCCGCCATCAGGTCGGCGGCCGGGATGCCGCCGGCGTGGCGGTCCCGGGTGCGGGCGGCGGGTCGCTCGGGGACCGGCGTCCCCGCGGGCGCCGACGGAGGCTGTGCCTGGTCGGCCCGGTCGGCCCGGTCGGCCTGGGCGCCGTCGGTCGCCTGGGGGGCGGTCGGCTCCGCCGCCTCCTCCGACGTACGCCGCTGGGCGGGCCGGCCGGAAGCGCCCTTGCTCCCGGCGCCACCGCTGGCGAGGCTGCGGGCCGCCGACGACGGGGCCTTGCCCGTGCCGCGCCCGGGGCGCCCGCGGGTGCCGATCGGGATGATCTCGGCGTCACCCATGCTCTGCTCCTCCCGGGGCTCCGTGGGCGGGGACGGCACGCGGCCCCGCGGCCAGCTCGGCACCCTCGGCGCCGGCGACCGCCTCGAGCACCGGCTCGTCGGGGTCGGGGAGCGCCTGCGACAGCGTGGCCAGGACGCGCTCGGCCCGGCCCCCGGTGGGCGTCAGGGTCGTGGCGAAGTCGGCGAAGGCCTCCGCGGTCGTCATGGTCGGCTCGAAGCCCAGCTGGGTGCGCATGCGGGTGGTGTCGACACCGCGGCCGTAGGTGAGGAAGGACAGCTGCTCGGGCGAGAAGTCGGCGACCCGGGCCTGGCGCAGCACGTTGCCCAGTCGGCCGATGGCGAGTCCCGGCATCGGGACGGTGGGCCGCTGCAGGCGACGCAACGCCTGGGAGAGCATGAGGATGCCGTCGCCGGCGACGTTGAAGGTGCCGGCGACCTCCTCGCGCACGGCGTGCTGCAGCACGCCGTAGAGGTCCTGCTCGTGCAGGACCTGCAGGCGGGCGTCGTACCCGATGACGGTCGGGACGACCGGGAGCCGGAGGTAGGAGGTCAGCGGGCTGACCACCGCCGGGCCGAGCACGTTGGCGCAGCGCAGGGTGGTGACCCGGACGTCCGGGCGACGTCGCGCGAAGCCGCGGACGTAGCTCTCGATCTCGGCGACGTCCTTGGCGTAGCCCGAGCGCGGCGCGCGGCGCGGCTGCATGTCCTCGGTGAACATCGCGGGATCGCGGTTGCTGGCGCCGTAGACGGTGGTCGTCGACTTCACGACCAGGTGCTGCAGGGACGTGGCCCGCTGGCAGGCGGCCAGCAGCTGCATCGTCCCGATGACGTTGAGCTCCTTCATCGTGTTCCGACCTCCGGCGGTGCCGGGGGTCGCGATGACGCTCATGTGGACGACGGTGTCGACGTCCTCCTTGGCGATCACCTTGGCGATCACCGGGTTGCGGATGTCGGCGCGGATGAACGAGACGTCGCCGACGTCGCCGCGCGGGGGGACGACGTCCACACCGATGACGCGGTCGACGCCGGGGTCACCGGCCAGGGAGCGCGCGAACGTCCGGCCGAGGTCTCGCGAGACCCCGGTGACGAGTACGACCTTCCCCAACTCCGCCTCCGGCTGCCCGTCGCCCCTGAGGGGCGTTCACGACGGTGGACTCATCCCCCGACCCGGGCCGCGTCGCCCGGGCGGGCAGGTGAGGGGCGCGGCGCCAGCCCGTGCTGCTGCTGGCGCGCGCCACGGCTCACTTGCCGAGCTTGCGACGCTGGACGCGCGTCTTCTTGAGCAGCTTGCGGTGCTTCTTCTTGGCCATGCGCTTGCGGCGCTTCTTGATGACCGAACCCACGAGGTGTTCCTTTCCAGCCTGGACGTCCGACGCGTCGGCGCAGGACCGGCTCAGCCTAGCCGCCGGTCAGGTGACCAGCAGAATCGGCCTCTCCCGTGGGACCCGCGCACCGCGGGCCGGGGGCGCCCGTCCGGACGGGTCCGAGGAACGGGCAGGGGTACGGCGGCGGCTCAGCCGGCGTCGTAGAAGCTCTTGCGGAGGTACTCGTTGGCGTCGGTCTCGCGCACCCGGAAGGAGCGGCCGACCCGCACCGCGGGCAGCTCGCCGGAGTGCACGAGGCGGTAGACGGTCATCTTGGAGACCCGCATCATCGCCGCGACCTCGGCCACGGTGAGGAACTGGGCGTCCGAGATGTCACCGGTTGGGTTGCTCATCGTGCACCGTTCTTTCTGTCGCGGTTCGTCCTCCGGCTTCCCCACCGGAGGTACTACGACCACGTCCTGCGTGAGAATAGAGCCTGGTGTGACTCGTGGGGAAGGGGTCTACTCGAGCGATCTGAGATCCGACGGCGTGTCGCCTTGAACTCGAGAGCCACTTCCTACTCACATCGCGGTGTTTCCGCAGGTCAGTGGAGTCGTGCCTACGGCAGCGGATCCAGGCCGTGGAGCGGGAACACCTCGGTACGCGTGGCGTGCACCGAGCGGTCCAGCCACGTGGAGGGGTCGTAGCCCTCGCTCCAGTCGCGGTACGCCGGGTCGCGGCCGTCGCCCATCCGGCGCGGTCCGACCCGACCCAGCCGGTGCTGGACGTGGTCGAGCCACGAGCCCGGGACGTCCGTGGTCGGCTCGAGCGGGCGCCCGGCCACCTCGGCCAGCAGGTGGGTCCAGGTGCGCGGCACGACCCCGACGATCTCGTAGCCCCCGCCGCCCACGGCCACCCAGCGTCCCTCGGAGACCTCGTGGGCGAGCGCGTGGAGCGCACCGATGGTGGCCCGCTGGCCGTCGACGCTGAGCATCAGGTGCGCCAGCGGGTCCTCGGCGTGGGAGTCGCAGCCGTGCTGGGTGACCAGCACCTGCGGCGCGAACTCGCGCAGCAGCGGCGGCACCACGGCGTGGAAGGCCCGCAGCCAGCCCGCATCGCTCGTGCCCGGGGGCAGCGGGACATTGACCGCCGAACCCGGTGCGTCGGGGCCGCCGGTGTCGGTCGAGGCCCCGGTGCCGGGGAAGAGCAGCTCGCCGGTCTCGTGCAGGGAGATGGTCAGCACCCGCGGGTCGTTCCAGAACAGCCGCTCCACGCCGTCGCCGTGGTGCACGTCCACGTCGACGTAGGCCACCCGCTCCACGCCCTGCTCGAGCAGCCAGTGGATGCCGACCGCGACGTCGTTGTAGACGCAGAAGCCGCTGACCCGGTCGGCCATCGCGTGGTGCAGGCCGCCGGTGATGTTGGCGGCGTGGTCGACCCGCCCGCCCCACACGGCCCGGAAGGCCTCCAGCGTCGCGCCCACCACGTGCGCGGTCGCGGTGTGCATCCCCTCGAAGACGGGGTTGTCGTCGGTGCCGAGCCCGAAGGCCAGGTCCCCCTCACCCGTCGTGCCGGCCCGGGTGACGGCCTCGATCAGCGCGGCGTCGTGGACGGTCAGCAGCTCGTCGTCGGTGGCGACCGGTGCCGGCGTCGCCGCCAGCCCGTGCGGACCGAGGACGTCCAGCGACTCGGCCAGCCGCATCGTCAGGTCCACCCGCAGCGGCGACATCGGGTGCGAGGGCCCGAAGTCGTAGCCGGTCAGGAGGGGGTCGAAGACGACCGTGGACCGGGTGGGGGTGGGGCAGGCTGGCACCCGGCGACGGTACTCCCGTCCGGCCGGGGGGACGGGGGCGCGTCCACCCGGGCACCCCGCGCACCTTGCTGCGGGGACCGGCCCTGGGCTACTTCTTCAGCCGGCGCGACCCCGCGTGCCAGTCCTCGGTGCGACCGACCTCGTCCTCGGCCACGCCGAGCGCGCGCAGCTGGGGCAGCTCGCGCAGCGAGCGCTTCATCTCCGCGAAGCCGGGGAAGGTCGCCAGGCCCACCACGTGGTCCCACAGTCGCAGCGCGTCCTCGTCGGAGGGCACGCGGCTGATGACCGGGCCGAAGAACGCCGCGCCCTCCGGCGGGGCGACGTGCAGGATCGGGGTGCCGACGTCCTTGCCGGTCAGCGCCAGCGCCTCGTCGGTGTCGGCCTGGATCGTGGCGTCCCAGCGGTCCTCGTCGTACGCCGCCGCGAGCTCGGCCGGCAGACCGGCCTGCTCCAGGGCAGCCGCGAGCACCTCACGGCCACGGGTCGGTCGCAGCGGGTCCTCGGCGGGGTCGGCGTCGAAGATCCGCGAGCTGATCGCCGGGTAGAGCTCGGCCAGGACCTCCGGACCACGGGCGTCGCGGGCAGCCGCGCACACGCGCAGCAGGTGCAGGCCGGCGGTGTGGCCGGCTTCGTACTCCGGCGGGAAGTGGGTGTCGTAGTCGACGTGGGCGTTGAGCAGCCGCAGGGAGATCAGCCGCCACTCCACCTCGTAGTCGCGCTGGCGCTGCACGCTGCGGACCCACCGCGAGGTGAGCCAGGCGAACGGGCAGACGGGGTCGAACCAGAACCGGAGGTCGGGGGTCTCGCTCACGGGGTCCACCCTGCTCCGCTGGCGCGTGCGGCGTCACGCCCCGCCAGGTGGGCCAGCTGGTGCAGCTGCTTGCGGATCATCACCAGGTCGCCCCAGGCGAGGGCCGCCGCCCGGACCCGCTGTGCCCGCGTGCGGCCGGGGACGACCATCCGGCAGTGGAGGCGGCAGCGGTCGGGGCCGGCCGGGTGGGCGGCGTACGTCACCGCGAGCGGGCCGGAGAGCCGCTCGCCCCGCTCGGACAGCCGGCCCGTCCAGGAGTGCCCGGGCTCGACCCCGGTGACGACGTAGACCGTCGCCATCCGCTGGCCGACCTCGACCACCTCGGTGGCCGGGTCCAGCTCGGTCGGGCTGCGGCGGCCTAGGTTGTCGACCAGGTCGTAGGAGTACGGCGCGAGGGCCAGCTGGGAGAGCCAGCGGTAGCCCCAGGACGCCGGGGCCGCGCAGTCGACCGCCCGGTCGAGGTGGATCGTCGGCCCCTCGACCATCGCGTCGCACGGCAGTCCCATGAACAGCTCGTGGGGACTCGTCCCCCACGCCCACGGCAGACCCATGCCGCCAGCCTGCCAGGGCGTGCCACCCCTCGGCACGAACGCGGGGCGGCGGTCAGCCGGGTGCGCCCGCGGGTCACGGGACGGCGGGCGCGCCCCCGGAGGAGCGTGGATGGGCCTGGCCCCCTTCTCGTGAGGGACGAACGAGAAGGGTGGTTGCGACGAAGGGGGCGCGCCCGCCGTCCCGTGGCCCGCACCGGCGCACCCGGGTGACCGCCGGCCCGCACCCCACCTTCGGAGAGCGCCTCAGCTGCCCTCGGCGAGCTGGCGCGAGCGGTCGCGGGCGGCCTCCATGGCAGCCAGGAACGCCGCCCGGACCCGGTGCACCTCGAGCTCGCGCAGCGCGGAGGCGGTGGTGCCGCCGGGGCTGGTGACCTGCTCGCGCAGGACGGTGGGGTGGGTGCCGGTCTCGCGCAGCATCTTGGCGCTGCCGACGAGGGTCTGGATGACCAGCTCGGAGGCGGTGGAGCGGGGCAGCCCGAGGTGCACGCCGGCCTCGATCATCGACTCCACGACGAAGAAGATGTACGCCGGGCCGGAGCCGCTGATGGCGGTGACGGCGTCCTGCTGCCGCTCGGGGATGCGTACGACGCGGCCGACCGAGGCCATGAGCGACTCGGCCTCGGCGAGCTGCGCCTCGGAGCAGTGCGACCCGGGCGAGACGGCGGCCATGCCCTCGTCGACGAGTGCCGGGGTGTTGGGCATGACCCGGACGACCGCGACGCCCTCGGGCACGTGGGACTCGATGAACCCGGTGGTGGTGCCCGCCGCGAGGCTGACCAGCAGCTGGCCGGGGCGCAGCACGGGGGCGATCTCGGCGAGGACGTCGGCCATGTCCTGGGGCTTGACCACCAGGGCGACCGTGTCGGCCTTCGTGGCGGCCTCGACGTTGGAGACCACCGTGACGCCGTACCGCTCCTCGAGCTCGGTGACCCGCTCGGCGCGCTTCTCACCGACCAGCAGGTCGTCGACCCGGCGTCCGGAGCGCACGAGGCCCGAGAGCAGGGTCTCCCCCATCACGCCCGCCCCGATGATCGCGGTCTGGCTGGCCATGCTGTGTCCCCGTCCTGGGCCTGCGCCGTGCGGGGCAGGACCTACTTCTTCGAGATCAACGACTTCACGAAGAATGACAGGTTCTGCGGACGCTCGGCGAGGCGGCGCATGAGGTAGCCGTACCACTCGGTGCCGTAGGGCACGTAGACCCGCACGGTCTCGCCGGCCGCGGCGAGACGGCGCTGCTCCTCGGGGCGGATGCCGTAGAGCATCTGGAACTCGTAGGTGCCCGGGGCGCGGCCCTGGCGGCTGGCCAGCGACGAGGCGATCTCGACCATCCGCGGGTCGTGGGTGGCGATCATCGGGTAGCCCTGGCCGGCCATCAGCACCTTCAGGCAGCGCACGTAGGACTTGTCGACGTCGAGCTTGTCCTGGAAGGCGACCTCCTCGGGCTCGGCGTACGCCCCCTTGCACAGCCGCACCCGCGAACCCTCGTGGGCGAGCTGGCGGCAGTCCGCCTCGGTGCGGTGGAGGTAGGCCTGGAGCACCGCACCGGTCTCGGGGAAGTCCTGGCGCAGCTCGCGCAGGATCTCCAGCGTCGAGTCGGTGGTGGTGTGGTCCTCCATGTCGAGGGTGACGGTGGTGCCGGCGTTGCGGGCGGCCCGGCAGATGGTGCGAGCGTTCTCCAGCGCGATCGCGTGCCCACCGTCGGGCAGCGCCTGCCCGACGGCCGAGAGCTTCACCGACACCTCGGCACCGTGGGCCAGGCCCCTCGCCGAGAGAGCGGAGAGCATGTCGACGTACGCCGTCACGGTGGCCTGCGCCTGGGCGGCGTCGGTGGTGTCCTCGCCCAGGAAGTCGAGGGTCACCTTGAGCCCGTCGTCCTGCAGCCGCGCGGTGGCGTCGACCGCCGACTCCGTCGTCTCCCCGGGCACGTAGCCCTGCACGATCCCCGCCGAGACCGGCATCGTCGAGACGACCTTCTTCACCGCCTCGCTGCGCGAGAGGAGCAGGAGCGGCTGGCGGAGCAACGACATGGCCGACAGGCTACGTCGGGCTACGTGTCAGGTCGCAGGCACCGTGAAGTGCTCGCGGGCGAACTCCAGCGACTCCCGCAGGTCGGCCTCGCGCTCCTCGGCGTCCGCGCAGCGGCGGGTGTTGATCTCGAGCACGATGTCGCCGCCGTACGCCGTGCCGAAGCCCGTGGCGGCGAGGTGGCGCAGGAACCGGGCGGCGCCCATGCCGCCGCGACCGGGCACCAGGTGCTCGTCCTTGGCCGAGCCGGAGCCGTCGGTGAGGTGGACGTGGTGCAGCCGCTCGCCGAGCCGCTCGGCCATCTCCACCACGTCGTCCTCGGCGATGGCGGCGTGCGAGAGGTCGATGGTGGCGTGGGCGTACTCCTCGGCGGAGGGGTCCCAGCCGGGGAGGTACATCTCGGTGCCGGCGGTGCGGCCACGGACCTGGGCGCGCCAGGGGTACATGTTCTCCACCGCGAAGGCCAGGCCGGTGGAGGCCTCGAGGGCGGCGATCCCCTCGACGAACCCCTTGGCGTAGTCCTTCTGCCAGCGGAACGGCGGGTGCACCACCACGGTGCCCGCGCCGACCTCGTGGGCCATCTCCGCGGACCGCTCGAGCTTGCCCCACGGCTCGGTGCCCCAGACCCGCTGCGTGAGCAGCAGCGTGGGTGCGTGCACGGCGCAGATCGGCAGCCCGTGGTGCTCGGAGAGCTGGCGCACCGCCGCGGTCTGCTGGGAGAGGGCGTCGATGCCGACCATGACCTCGACGGCGTCGTACCCCAGGCGCGCGGCGTAGGCGAAGCCGTGAGCGGTCGACTCGGGGTACACCGAGGACGTCGACAGCCCGATCCGCGTCGTCACGTGCTCATCCTCTCGTGTCGGTGGTTGCCCGGTCGTCGGTCCGGGGCGGCCCGGGAGCACCCGTCGGTCTCAGCCGAGGACCGAGAGCTGGTCGAGCTTCTCCAGGATGACGCCCTCGCGCAGCGCCCACGGGCAGATCTCCAGCGCCTCGAGGCCGAAGATGTCCATGCAGGCCTCCGCGACCAGCGCACCGGGGACGAGCTGGTGGGTGCGGCTGGCGGAGACGCCGGGCAGCTCGGCGAGCGCCTCGTCCTCCATGTCGACCAGCTTGGGGATCCACTCCCGCAGGTCGGCCAGCGGCAGCACCCGCGGGACCAGCGGTCCCTCCGACGACGGCGCGGCGCCACAGATGCGGGCCAGCGAGCGGAAGGTCTTCGACGTCGCCGCGGCGTGGTCGGGCGGGCCGATGCGCAGCAGGTGGCCGGCGTCGCGGGCGATCTCGGTGCGGATCTCCTTGCGCAGCGAGCGCACGGTGTCCTCGTCGACGGGACCGCGCGCGAAGTGGGTCCTGGCCAACCGGGCCGCACCCAGCGGCAGCGACCAGGCCACGTCGGGGGCCTCGTCGGTGCCGCCGGCGATCTCCAACGAGCCACCGCCGATGTCGAAGACGGCCAGCCGTCCTGCGGACCAGCCGAACCACCGGCGTACGGCGAGGAAGGTCAGCCGCGCCTCGTCCTCGCCCGAGAGCACCTCGATCCGCTGGCCGGTCTGCTCGTGCACGTGGTCGAGCACCGCGTCGGCGTTGGCGGAGTCGCGCACCGCGGAGGTCGCGAACGCGAGGATCTCCTCGCACCCCTTGTCCTCGGCGACCTGCAGGGCCTGGGCGGTGAAGTCCGTGAGCGCCTCGATGCCGGTCTCCGAGACCGCGCCCTCGTCGGGACCGGCCGGCACGAGGTGCTCGGCCAGGCGCAGCGGCTCCTTGTAGGAGTACGCCGGCAGCGGCGCCGCGCCCCCGTGGGCGTCGACGACCAGCAGGTGTCCGGTGTTGGACCCGATGTCGAGGACCCCCAGGCGCATGGGCCCACCGTACTGCCGCGCGTCCTCGCCGCCGGTCGCGTCCTGCGCGTCGGCGGCCGGACCGCGGGGGGAGGTGACCTAGCCTGTGCGCCGTGCCCGAGGTGATGCTGGACTTCCCCCGCGCGTGGGTGGAGTTCCCCAACCCCGCCGACGCCGACGAGGTCCTGCGCTGCGACCTCACGTGGCTGACGTCGTCGTGGACGTGCATCTTCGGCACCGGCTGCGCCGGGATCTACGCCGACGCCCCCGACGTCGGCTGCTGCACCCTGGGCGCGCACTTCGCCGACGACGAGGACGAGGAGCGCGTGGCCGCGGCCGTGGAGCGGCTCGACGACTCGCTGTGGCAGCACAAGCCGGCCGGGAGGCTCAAGCGCAAGGACTGGGTCGAGAAGGACGACGAGGGCGCCCGCAAGACCCGCACCATCGAGGTCGACGGGCAGCAGGCGTGCGTCTTCGCCAACCGGCCCGGCTTCCACCCCGGCAACGGGATCGGCGGCGGCGGCTGCGCCCTGCACGCGCTGGCGGTCCGCGAGGGCCGCAACCCGCTGGAGACCAAGCCCGACGTGTGCTGGCAGCTGCCGGTGCGTCGCACGTTCCGCGACGTCGAGCGCCCCGACGGCACGTCCTACACCGAGGTCTCGATCGCGGAGTACGACCGGCGCGGCTGGGGCCCGGGCGGGCACGACCTGGACTGGTACTGCACCGGCAACACCGAGGCGCACGTCGCCGTCGAGCCGGTGTTCCTCACCTACGGGCCCGAGCTGACCGAGCTCATCGGCCCGGCGGCGTACGCCGAGCTGGTGCGGCACTGCGAGGCGCACGTGCGCTCGCGATCGGCCCTCGCGCTGCACCCCGCCGACCCGCACTGAGGTCCGCTGGGCGAGGCGGTAGGAGCGCCGGCGACGAGGCGCGGGACCCATCCCCCGCCCCGGACAGACCCTCCACAGGACCGGTGTCTCGACGTCGAGAGACCTCGACCCCGATGCCGGGAGTCAAGGGGGCGTCTCCCACACTGGACGCCATGCGCCTGGACCACCTCTCGTACGCCGCAGGACCCGACGGTCTGGAGAGCACCGCCCGCCGCATCGGTGCCCTGCTCGGCTGCGAGTTCCTCGACGGCGGCGTCCACCCCCGCTTCGGCACCCGCAACATGGTGCTGCCGCTGGCCGACCGGACCTACCTCGAGATCGTCGAGGTCCTCGACCACCCCGCCTCCGACAAGGCCCCCTTCGGCCAGGCCGTCCGCGCCCGCTCCGCCCTCGGTGGCGGCTGGCTGGGCTGGGCCGTGGCCGTGGCCGACATCGCCGTCCCCGAGGATCGCCTGGGCCGCGCCGCCGCCCAGGGCAGCCGGCACCGCCCCGACGGCGTCGAGCTGCGCTGGAAGCAGATCGGCATCAACGGCCTGATGGCCGACCCGCAGCTGCCGTTCTTCATCCAGTGGGAGGTCGGCGAGGAGCTGCACCCCAGCAACAGTGCCGACGGCGCCTACAGCCTGGCCTGCCTGGAGATCGCCGGCGACCCGCAGCGGGTCAGCGAGTGGCTCGGTGAGTCGGTCGAGGCCCCGCTGGAGGACGTGAAGGTCGAGTGGGTCGCCCCGCACGGCACCCCCGGCATCATCGCCGTCCAGGTCCAGACGCCGCAGGGCCTCGTCCGGCTCTGACGGGCGCGTGAGCGCTGAGGCCACTGGGTCCCCCGGTTCCCCTGGCTCCCCGGAGACCCCTGAGGGCACCCGGCCCTCCCCCAACATCTGGCACCACATCGAGACCTACGAGGTCGAGAACCGCGCCTTCGACCCCGACGGGCTGGTCGAGGCCGCGATCGCCTCGGTGCTGGCCGGTGGCTCCTGGGCCGGGCTCGACGTCCTGGACCTAGGCTGCGGCACCGGCTTCCACCTGCCCCGCTTCGCGACCACGGCCGCCTCGGTCGTCGGGGTCGAGCCGCACGCCGACCTGCGCGCCATCGCCACCCGCCGCACCCGCCGGCTCCCGCACGTGCGGGTGGTGGAGGGCACCGCCCAGTCCGTGCCGCTGCCCGACGCCTCCGTCGACCTCGTGCACTCGCGGTGGGCCTACTTCTTCGGCCCCGGCAGCGAGCCCGGTCTGGCCGAGGTCGCCCGGCTGCTGCGCCCTGGCGGCGTGCACGTCGTGGTCGACAACGACGCGTCCCGCTCGACCTTCGGGTCGTGGTTCGCCCGGGGGTTCCCCGAGGTGGCGTCCCCTGCGGAGAAGCAGGCGTTCTGGGAGTCGGCCGGGTACGCGCGGGTGCCGGTCCTCACGCGGTGGTCGTTCGGCTCCCGCGAGGACCTCGAGGCCGTCGTCTCGATCGAGCTGCCTGCGCCCGTGGCGGGCGAGGTGCTCGCCGACCTGCCGGCCGGGACGCTGGAGGTCGACTACGCCGTGGACGTGCTCTGGCGGCGTACCTGAGGCTCGGCGGTCAGCGGCGGTCGGGGCCGGAGGAGTCGCGCACCTCGAGCGTGGGGGTGAGCAGGACGCCGCGGTGCGCGACGCGCGGGTGGCCGAGCAGGCCCTCGAGGGCGGAGACGACCTCGACCGCGACCTCCTCGAGCGGCTGGCGCACCGAGGAGAGGCCGGGGCGCACGACCTGCGCGACCTGCGAGTCGTCGAAGCCGACCACCGCGACGTCGTCGCCGGCGCGCAGGCCGCGCTCGTGCAGGGTGTGCAGCACGCCCATCGCGAGGGTGTCGGAGGCGCAGACGAAGGCGGTGGGGCGGGCCTCGTCGAGCAGCACCCCGGCGGCCGAGCGGCCCGAGGCGACGGTGTCCTCGACGCGCGAGGCCAGGCCGGTGGTGGGCAGGCCGCGGGCGTGCATGGCGCGGTGCCAGCCCGAGCGACGGTCCTCGCCGATGAAGGAGTCCTTGCGCCAGCCGATCCAGGCGATCCGCTCGTGGCCCTTGTCGAGCAGGTGGTCGGTGGCCAGCTGGCAGCCCGCGGCCCCGTCGACGTCGACCCAGGCGTGGGTGGCGCCGGGGTTGTCCCACGGGCGGCCGAAGGCGACGAAGGGGGCGCGGCGCGAGTCCAGCCAGGTCGCCTGGGGGTTCCCGAGGTAGGTGTCGGTCACCACGAAGGCGTCGACGGCGGTGGAGCGCAGGAGGTCGTCGTACCCGGCCAGCGGGTCGCCGACGTCCCCGGAGAAGAGCAGCACGTGGTAGCCCGCCTCGCGCGAGGTCTCCACCAGGGAGTGGACGAAGCGGTCCATCGTGGCGTTGGCGGTGCCCTCCTGCACCGGTTGGATCCGCAGGCCGATGAGGTGGGAGGAGCGGGTGCGCAGGTTGCGGGCCGCGCGGTTGGGGAGGTAGCCGAGCTCGCTGATCGCCTCCTGCACGCGCATGAGGGTGTCGGCGCGCAGCAGGTCGGGGTTGTTGACGGCGTTGGAGACGGTCTGCCGGGAGACCCCCGCGCGCTCGGCGACGTCGGCCAGGGTCGGCGGCGTGGTCGGCATCCGACCGGGGATCCGGTTCACCGCACCTCCTCGTCCTGACTGGTCGGCTGGCTGTCGCGCCGGGATGGATCGATCCAACGACGTACGCCGCAGCATATCCGCGCCCCGCAGGGACCGGTCCGGCTCGGGCCAGGTGCGGTGCTCGGGCGGCGCCGGGCAGGCTGGGGCCCGCGTGCCACCGCTGGTCGAGCAGCGCCGAGCGCCAGCGAGGCGCGCCGCCCGAACAACTGTCGGCGCCCTCGCCTAGCGTCTCCCCCATGCCAGCTGCCCGCACCGCCAAGCCCGCCCGCCCGGGCTACCGCTGCTCCGAGTGCGGCTGGGAGACCGGCAAGTGGGTCGGCCGCTGCGGGGAGTGCCAGGCCTGGGGCTCGGTCGCCGAGACCGCGGCACCCACGCTGCGGGCCGCGGCCGCGCCGGTCACCACGCCCGCGGTCCCGATCGGCCAGGTCTCGGTCGAGGAGTCGGCCTTCCGCAGCAGTGGCGTGGGCGAGCTCGACCGGGTGCTGGGCGGCGGCCTGGTGCCGGGTGCGGCGATCCTGCTCGCCGGCGAGCCCGGGGTCGGCAAGAGCACGCTGCTGCTCGAGGTGGCCGCGCAGGCCGCTCGCCAGCGGCACCGCACCCTCTACGTCACCGGCGAGGAGTCGGCCTCCCAGGTGCGGCTGCGCGCCGACCGCACGAGCGCGGTCGAGGGCGAGCTCTTCCTCGCCGCCGAGACCGACCTCGGTGCGCTGCTGACCCACGTCGAGGAGGTGCGCCCGACGCTGCTGGTCGTCGACTCGGTGCAGACCATCGGCGCCTCCGGGGTCGACGGGGTGCCCGGTGGCGTCTCGCAGGTCAAGGAGGTCGCCGCGGCGCTGATCCGGGTGGCCAAGACCCGCAACATCACCACCGTCCTGGTCGGCCACGTCACCAAGGACGGCTCGATCGCCGGGCCGCGCGTGCTGGAGCACCTGGTCGACGTGGTCCTGCACTTCGAGGGCGACCGCAACAGCCGGTTCCGGATGGTCCGCGCGATGAAGAACCGTTTCGGCCCGGTCGACGAGGTGGGCTGCTTCCAGCTCGATGCCTCCGGCATCGAGGCCGTGGCGGACCCCACCGGGCTCTTCGTGGAGCAGCACCACGGCAAGGTCGCCGGCACCTGCGTGGGCGTGACGATGGAGGGGCGGCGCCCGCTGCTGGCCGAGGTCCAGGCGCTGGTCACCAAGTCGACCCTCGACAAGCCGCGGCGCACGGTCAGCGGTCTCGACGGCCAGCGCACCGCCCTCGTCCTCGCCGTGCTGGAGAAGCACTGCGGCATGCAGCTCGCGGGCCTGGACGTCTTCGCCTCCACCGTCGGTGGCGCCAAGCTGCACGAGCCGGCGAGCGACCTGGCGCTGGCGCTCGCGCTCGTCTCCTCCTACCTCGACGAGGCGGCCCCGGTCGGGACGATCGCCATCGGCGAGATCGGTCTCTCGGGCGAGCTGCGCCGGGTGCGCGACCTGCCGCAGCGGCTGGCCGAGGCGGCCCGGCTCGGGTTCAAGGTCGCGGTCGTCCCCGCCGGCCCCGAGCAGCGCGGCCGGCCGGCACCCGCCCGCACGATCGACGGGATGCGGGTGCTGGAGGTGCCGAGCGTCATCACCGCCCTCGACGTGCTGCGGCTGACCGGGCGCAACGCCGGTCGCGCCCCGACGGCCCCCGACTTCTAGTCCCTGCTGGTGGGACGCCCCGGGTGGGCTGCACCCCCACCCCGAGGGGTGCGAATGTCACACGCCCGCAAGGGGGTCCCCGCCCTACACTGCCGTGGAGTGGCGCGCACGGACGCGCCCGAGGCCCGAGGAGACCCGTGGCGACCGACCGCACCGACGACACGCTGCGACTGCGCGAGACCCTCGCGTCGATCGCGCCCGGCACGCCGCTGCGTGACGGTCTCGAGCGCATCCTCCGCGGCCGCACCGGCGCGCTGATCGTGATCGGCCGCGACCGCGTCGTCGACGGCATCAGCACCGGCGGTTTCGAGCTCGACGTCCCGTTCACCGCCACCGGCCTGCGCGAGCTGGCCAAGATGGACGGGGCGATCATCGTGGACGCCAACCTCAACCGGATCATCCGGGCCGCGGTCCACCTCATGCCCGACCACACGATCCCCTCGGAGGAGACCGGCACCCGGCACCGCACGGCCGACCGCGTGGCGAAGCAGACCGGGTTCCCCGTGATCTCGGTCAGCCAGTCGATGCAGATCATCGCGGCGTACGTGGGGGAGACCCGGCACGTGCTGGAGGACTCCGGCCAGATCCTGTCCCGCGCCAACCAGGCGCTGGCGACCCTCGAGCGCTACAAGCTGCGCCTCGACGAGGTCTCCTCGACCCTGTCGGCGCTGGAGATCGAGGACCTCGTCACCGTCCGCGACGTCGCCGTGGTGGCGCAGCGGCTGGAGATGGTGACCCGGATCGCCCGCGAGATCGAGGACTACGTGCTCGAGCTCGGCACCGACGGCCGGCTGCTCTCGCTGCAGCTCGAGGAGCTCGTCACCGGCGTGGACTCCGAGCGCGAGCTGGTCGTGCGCGACTACCTCCCCGACGCGCACCCGCTCGACGACCCCGCCGAGCTGCTCGAGACCATGGCCGGGCTCTCCCCCACCGACCTCGTCGACCCCGCGGCCGTCGCGCGGGTGCTCGGCCTCGGCACCGGCGACCACCTCGACGGCGCGGTCGCCCCCCGCGGCTACCGCCTGCTCGCCAAGGTCCCCCGCCTGCCCGGCACCGTCGTCGACCGGCTCGTCGAGCACTTCGGCACCCTGCAGAAGCTGCTCTCCGCCGGCGTCGACGACCTGCAGGCCGTCGAGGGCGTCGGCGAGCTGCGGGCCCGCTCGGTCCGCGAGGGGCTCTCGCGGCTGGCAGAGTCGACGATCCTCGAGCGCTACGTCTGAGGCGCGGGTCGGGGTAGTCCGAACGACTTTTCACCCTCAGCTCGAGCTGAGGGTGAAAAGTCGTTCGGACTATCCCCGCTCGCCGCCCAGCACTGCCAGCCCCGCCTCGAGCAGCACGGGGACCGCTTGGCCGGCGGTGTCGAACCCGGGGCCCGAGGTGGCGCCGGCGCGGTGGCGGTGGTCGATGCCGGCCGCGATGACGGCGAGCTTGAGGTGCCCCAAGGCCAGGTGCTCGTCGAGGTCGACGAGCGGGACCCCGCCGGCGGCCTCGTACGCCGCGGCCAGGCCGGCCGCGTCGGGGAGACGCGGGCTGGTCCAAGCGGTGGGCTCACCGATCACCAGGTCCAGCGCGGCGTTGCGGTAGACGCACATCATCGCCACGTCGGCGACCGGGTCCCCGATGGTCGAGAGCTCCCAGTCCACGACGGCCGCCACCGTCGGCGGCACGCCCGGGGCGCCGTCCAGGGCCAGCAGCGTGTTGTCGATCCGGTAGTCCCCGTGGACGATGCCGGTCGCGGCCTGCCGGGGCAGCCGGTCCCCGAGGGCGGTGACGAGGGAGTCGGCCATGGCGCGCACCGAGGGCTCGGCCTCGCCTCCGACGATCTCCCACTGGCCGGCCCACCGGGTGAGCTGGCGGGCGGCGTACGCGTCCGGGCGACCGAAGCGCTCCAGCCCCACCGCCACGTGGTCGACGTGGTGCAGCGCGGCCAGCGTGGAGGCCAGGGCCACCACGACGCCGTCGACGGTCGCCCCGTCCAGCTCCGCGAGCTGCGCAGCGGTCTGGATCGTGCGGCCGGGCACGAACCCGGCGACGGCGAACGGCCCGCCGATGAGCGACTCGTCCTCGCACAGCACGACCGCCGGCGGCACCGGCACGCCGCTGCCCGCCAGCGCCGAGGTCACCCGGAGCTCCCGCGCCACGTCGTGCGCCGACGGCGTGCGGCCGGCCCGCGGCGGCGTGCGCAGCACCCACGCCGAGGCCCCGTCCTCGAGCCGGAAGGTCAGGTTCGAGCGACCACCCGCGATCAGCCGCGCCGTCAGCGGCCCCGCCAGGTCGGCCCCGGCACCGGTCATCACCTCCGCGACCGCGGCGAGCTCGCCCTCGGTGAGAGCGGGCGTCCCCGGTGCAGGTACGCCGGGTGCCGGTACGTCCGGGTTCACGACCGCCCCGCGCCCGGCTCGCCGGGCGCGGCGGTGATGGCACGCACGGCGCGGCGCGCGATCGACCAGCGATGGACCTCCGAGGGGCCGTCGTAGATCCGGAACGGCCGTACCTCGCGGGCGATCTTGGCCACCGGCAGCTCGGTGGAGACCCCCAGACCGCCGCACAGCTGCTGCGAGCGGTCGGCCACCCGGTGCAGCGCCTCGGCGGCGAAGGTCTTCGCGATCGAGGTCTCCTTGTTGCCGCGCCCGCCGTCGTCGAGCACCCGGCAGGCCTCCATGAGCAGTGCTCGGGTCGCGGCCAGGTCGATCTCGTTGTCGGCGACCAGCTGCTGCGCCATGCCCTGGTCGGCCAGCCGCGAGCCGAAGGCCTCCCGCTCCGCGACGTACCGGACCGCCACCTCGTGGGCACGCCGCACCGCGCCGGTCCAGCGCATCACGTGCGTCATCCGCGCCGGACCCAGCCGCACCTGCGCATAGGCGAAGCCCTCGTCGACCCCGCCCAGCACGTCCTCGTCGGGCACGAAGGCATCGGTGAACGAGACCTCGCAGTGCCCACCGAGCATGGAGGTATCGACCATGCCGACGTGCCGCTCGACGACCAGACCCTCCGTCGTGGCGGGCATGAGGAACATCGTGGCGCCCCCGGCACCGCCCGGCTCACCAGAGGTGCGCGCCATGGTGATGAAGAAGCCCGCCCCGTCGGCACCGGTGATGAACCGCTTGGTCCCGTTGACCACCCAGCCACCGTCGACCTTGGTCGCCCGGGTCGCCAGCAGCGACGGGTCCGAGCCCGCGCCGGGCGAGGGCTCGGTCATCGCGAACGCCGAGCGCACCTCGCCACGGGCCAGCGGCTCGAGGTACCGCACGCGCTGGGCCGCCGAGGCCACGTGGTCGAGCAGGTGGATGTTGCCCTCGTCGGGGGCGTTGATGTTGAGCGCCATGGGGCCGAAGAGCGAGTAGCCCGCCTCCTCGAAGACCGGTGCCCGGTCGACCATCCCGAGGCCCAGACCGCCGCAGTCCACCGGCGCGTGCGGCGCGAAGACGCCCGCCTCCTTGGCCGCGGCCTGCAGTCGCACCCTCAGCTCCTCGCCGCCGGCCGCCTCCACGTCACCGTCATGCGCGTCGTCCAGCGGCAGCACGACCTCGCGCACCAGGGTGCGGGTGCGCTCGACGACCGACCGCACGTGCTCGGGGAACCGCCCCAGGTCGTGGCTCATGACGCTCCTCCTCGGGACCGGTACGACGGGGCCGGGCGGCTCCGACCGAGCGGTCGCTCGGTTGTCCGGCCGCCAGGATGCCAGGGCTCAGCCGGGTGCGCCAGCGATCCGCCGCGCCAGCACGAGGTGCCGCTCCACGACCTGGTCGGGGGTCAGCGGCCCGTCGGGGCGGTACCACGAGGCCACCCCCACGCACAGCGAGGAGATCGCCCGCGCCACCTCGTCGGGGTGCTCGGCGGCCAGCACCCCGGCGGCCACGCCGTCGCGCACCGCGTCCTCGACCAGCCGTTGCGCGGCGTCGCGCCGCGCGACGTACGCCGCCCGGTTGTCCGGCTCGAGGCTGCGGATCTCGCTGGAGCCGACGAAGGCCTGGGGGCGGCGTGACATGTGGAACCGCACGAACGACTCGACGAGGGCGTCGAAGCGGGCCGCGGGGTCGGTGCCGGCCGAGGCCAGCGCCGCCTCGGAGCGGCCGAGCAGCTCGTCCATGGCGACGTCCATCAGCGCACGCAGGATCTCCTGCTTGGAGCGGTGGTGGTGGTAGACGCCCGGCACCGAGAGACCCGCGGCGGCGGCGATGTCGCGGATCGAGGTGCCGTGGTAGCCGTGCTCGGCGAAGGCGGTCAGCGCGGCGCCGAGGATGCGGGGCAGGTCGGCGGTCGGGTCGGCGGCGTACTCACGCCACTGCTCCCAGGCCCGTGGACCTGCCGCCTCTGCCACCACGCCGGGCACCGTAGCCCAGGTCGCCGGCGACGGCCGCGACCCGGCCGCGACCCGCGCTCCGGGGTCGGTCGCGCTGGCCCGGCCCGGATCAGGCCTGACCGGGCTGGCCCTCGTGGCCGCACCACTCCTCGGCGGGCACCATCGCCCGGGCCTCGGCGACGTGCTCGCCGCAGCCGGCCCAGGTGGTCTTGCCGCACTGCCGGCAGGTGGTCGGTTGGCACATGGGTCTCTCCTGTGGGTGTCGGTTGGCAGAGAGGGTACGGCGGGGGTCCCGCCAGTCGGTCAGCGGCCGAAGAGGCGTCCCAGGAAGCCGCCGCCCTGGCCTCGACCCGGCTCGTCCTGGTGGCCCGAGCACCACTGGGAGGCGGGGACCATCGCCTTGACGGAGGCGACGTGCTGGCCGCAGCCGGCCCAGGTCGTCTTCTGGCACTTCTTGCAGGTGGTCGGTCGGCACATGGGTCTCTCCTGAGGGTGTTGATGTCTGTGTCTGTGTCTGTGTCGGCGTCGGTGGAGGTCGAGCGGGTGGTGCGGCGGGGGTCAGGCGACCCACGTCGGGACGGCGGCGAGCAGGTCGGGGACCGCTCGCACCGCGGTGTACATGGCCACGACGAGGACCAGCACGGCGAAGGCCGCCTGGAGCCGCGCGGCGTCGACCCGGTGACCGACGCGGGCGCCCAGCACGGCGCCCGCGGCAGCCACCACGGTCAGGACGAGCACCGGCGTCCAGTCGGGGACGGTGCCGGAGCCCGCCCGGACGGCGAGGGCGACCGCGCTCGTGACCGTGATGACCACGAGCGAGGTGCCGACGGCGTCGGGCATGGGCAGGTCGAAGGCCAGCAGCAGGGCGGGCACGACGACGAAGCCGCCGCCCACCCCGAGGAAGCCGGTCAGCAGCCCCACGACGGTGGCCGTCACCAGCAGCTTGGCCGCCCGCGGGCAGTCGCAGCGGAAGGCGCCGAAGCGCCCGCCCTCGCGCGTCCACCCGACGATCGGGTCGTCCAGGCCCGGCCGCGGGCCCAGGCCGCTCTCGCGGTGCCGGCGCAGCCGGCGCACCATGAGCGCGCCGACCAGCAGCATCAGCAGCGCGAAGAGCACCATCAGCACCTCGGCCGGCACCGCCGCCGCTGCCACTGCGCCCACGACGGCGCCGCCGGTGGCGACCAGGCCGAAGGCCACCCCGCGACCGAGCCGGACGTGCCCGGCCCGGCGCGCGGCGACCGCCCCGACCACGGACGTCAGGCCGACCACCACGAGGGAGCCGGTGGTCGCCTGCGTCGGCGACTGGCCGAGCAGGTAGACCAGCACGGGGACGGCGAGGATCGACCCTCCGCCCCCGAGGGCGCCCAGGGCCAGCCCGATCAGCAGGCCGGCGGCGATGGCGACGAGCAGCACGGCGGGATCAGGCCTCGGGCCCGACCATGGGCAGGCCGGAGTCGGCGGCGTTGTCGAAGGAGTCGTCGATGGCGACCAGGTCGCGTCCGGCGGCGGCGATGAAGGAGGCTGCGATGGAGGCGCGGTAGCCCCCGGCGCAGTGCACCCACACCTCGCCGGCCGGGACCTCGTCCAGGCGGCGGGGCAGCTCGTGGATGGGGATGTTGACCGCACCCTCGATCCAGGTCCTCTCGTGCTCGTCGGCGCGACGGACGTCGAGCACGACCACCTCGCGGTGGTGGCGCACGGCGGCCAGGTCGGCGAAGGTCGCGGTCTCGAACCGGCCCAGCGGGCGGTCGCTCCAGTCCTCGGGACCGCCCGTGGCCTGGGCCGCGGGGCGCTCGATGCCGATACGGACCAGCTCGCGCTGGGCCTCGGCGACCTGCTCGGCGGTCTCGCCCAGCAGGGTCACGGAGGTGCCCCACTCGATCATCCAGCCCAGGTAGGTGGAGAAGGCCCCGTCGAGGCCGAAGTTCAGGGTGCCGGGCGCGTGGCCGGCGGCGAACGCGGTGCGGTTGCGCAGGTCCACGACCCACTCGCCGGCCTCGATCCGGCGGCGCAGCTCGGCGGCGTCGGCGTGCTCGGGCGGGCTGAGGTCGGGCGCGCCGGGGCCGGCGCTGTTGGCCGGTGCCATGTGGGCGTAGTACGCCGGGTAGGCGGCCAGGCCGTCGAGCAGCTCGCGGACGTAGGTCTCCTGGTCCTGGGTGAGGACCGGGTTCTGCTGCTTCTCCTGCCCGATCGTGGAGGAGGTCGAGTCGGACTGGGTGGCCGAGCAGAACGAGCCGAAGCCGTGGGTCGGGAAGACCTCGGCCTCGTCGGGCAGCTCGTCGGCCAGCCGGTGGGCCGAGGCGTGCTGGTGGCGCACGAGCGCGTCGGTGTGGTCGGGGCCGAGCAGGTCGGGGCGGCCGGTGGCGCCGTACAGCAGGGAGCCGCCGGTGAAGACGCCGACCGCGCGGTGCCCTGCCGCGCCGTGGTCCTCGAGTGCGTAGGACAGGTGGGTGAAGGTGTGGCCAGGCGTGGCGATGGCGCGCACCCGCATGCGGTCGCCGACCGACAGGACGTCGCCGTCGCGGATCGGGACGCGGTGGAAGGAGACCTGGTCCTCGGCGTTGACGTGGTACTCCGCGCCGGTGGCCTCGGCCAGGGCCAGCCCGCCGGTGACGTAGTCGTTGTGGATGTGGGTCTCGAAGACGTGGGTCAGCCGCACCCCGTCGGCCTCGAGGACCTCCAGGACACGGTCGATGTCGCGCTGGGGGTCGACGACGAAGGCGACCCTGCCGTCGTGGACGAGGTAGCTGCGGTCGCCCAGCGAGGGGGTCTCGATGACCCGGACGGTCAGCTCCTCGACCTCGGGCGTCTCGATCGGACGGCCCGCGCGGGCCCAGGCGACGGTGCCGCCGAGCATGTTGCTGGCCTCGAAGCCGTGGGCCAGCAGGACGTCGGTCATGGCGTCGCTGCGGTTGCCCGAGCGGCACACGACGACCTGGCGGCGGCTGCGGTCCAGCTCGCCCAGCCGGCGGTGCAGCTGGCCCATGGGGATGTTCACCGCGCCGGGCACGTGACCCGCGGCGTACTCCTCCGGCTCGCGCACGTCGATGGCGGCGGCGCCGCTCTCGATCAGTCCGGCCGCGTCCTCCACGGTCACCTCGCGCATGCTCTGCTCTCCCTCTCGATCGACTCCACGTATCCCCCCCATGGGTTCACGTCGACCACCGTAACACAACCCCCTGGGGGGTTATTCCGATCGGGATGAGCGCAACGCGAAACGCCACGGCAGGCCTCGCGGGAGCGAGACCTGCCGTGGCGTTCCGACCGCCCCCGACGGGGCGGCGGACTCAGACCTGGGACTGGATGCCGGCCAGCAGCTGGCGGGCCATGACGATCCGCTGGACCTGGTTGGTGCCCTCGTAGATCTGGGTGATCTTGGCGTCGCGCATCATCCGCTCGACCGGGTAGTCCTTGGTGTACCCGTACCCGCCGAGCACCTGGACGGCGTCGACGGTCACCTGCATGGCGACGTCGGAGGCGAAGCACTTCGCGGCCGCCCCGAAGAAGGTGAGATCCGCGTCGCCGCGCTCGGAGCGGCCGGCGGCGGCGTAGGTCATCTGGCGGGCCGCCTCGACCTTCATGCCCATGTCGGCGAGCAGGAACTGCAGGCCCTGGAAGTCGCTGATGGACTTGCCGAACTGCTGACGCTCCTTGGCGTACTCCAGCGCATAGTCCAGTGCCCCCTGGGCGACGCCGACGGCCTGGGCGGCGATGGTGACGCGGGTGTGGTCGAGGGTGCGCATGGCCAGCTCGAAACCCGTGCCCTCCTCGCCGATCATCCGGTCGGCGGGGACGCGGACGTTGTCGAGGTAGACCTCGCGGGTCGGAGAGCCCTTGATGCCGAGCTTCTTCTCCGGGGCGCCGAAGGAGACACCGGCGTCGGACTTCTCGACCACGAAGGCGGAGATGCCGCGGGTGCGCTTGTCGGGGTCGGTCACGGCGAGCACCGTGTAGAACTCCGACTCCCCCGCGTTGCTGATCCAGCGCTTGGTGCCGTGGAGCACCCAGTCCTCCCCGTCGCGGACCGCGCGCGTGCGCATGGCGGCGGCGTCGGAGCCAGCCTCGGGCTCGGACAGGCAGTAGGAGAAGCCGCCCTCGCCGCGGGCCAGGGCGCCGAGGTAGTGCTTCTTCAGCTCCTCCGAACCCGCGAGCTGCACCGGGAGCGAGCCGAGCTTGTTGACGGCCGGGATGAGGGAGGACGACACGCACGCGCGGGCGACCTCCTCGATGACCAGGACGGTGGCCAGCGCGTCGGCGCCGGCCCCGCCGTACTCCTCCGGCACGTGCGGGGCGTGGAAGTCCGCCGCGAGCAGCGCGGCGGCGGCCTCGTGCGGGTACCGGGCCTCCTCGTCGACGAGGGCGGCGTACGGCGCGACCTTGGCGTCACACAGCTCCCGCACGGCGGAGCGGATGGCCTGGTGCTCCTCGGACAGGGCGAACAGCGGGCTGGTGTGGGTGTCGGGCACGGGGTCCTCCGGCGGGGGTCGATCGAGAGCGGTACTCAGTACCGTACGCTCGGAACTCGGTCCCACCAACCCTGGTCCCCACCTCGGCCTCACCACCTCCGGAGGGCGCATGCCGACCACCGCAGCGGGCAGCACCGGCACCACCGCGACCGACACCGCGACGCGGCTGCGCGAGGCGGCGTACGCGCTCTTCGAGCAGCAGGGGTACGCCGCCACGACGGTGGACCAGATCGCCGCCGAGGCCGGGGTGGGGCGCACGACGTTCTTCCGGGTCTTCGGGTCCAAGGAGGACGTGATCTTCCCCGACCACGAGGCGCTCGCGGCCCGGGTCGCCGCCAGGCTCGACACCCTCGGCGACGACCCGGGCGCCGCACCGCTCGGCGCGACCGAGGCCGCGCGGATCGTCCTGGAGCACTACCTCGCCGAGGGCGACCTCGCCCGGGCCCGCTACCGGCTGACCGCCTCCGTCCCGACGCTGCGCGACCGCGAGGTCAGCTCGACCGCGGGCTACCGCCGACGCTTCCGCGACGCCCTGCGCGGCTGGACCGGCGAGGAGCCCGGTGACGACCTGCGCGCCGAGGTGGTCGCGGGCTCGATCGTCACCGCGCACAACCACGTGCTGCGGCGCTGGCTGCGCGGGGCCGTCGACGACGACGGGGCGCGGCGTGAGCTCGACCGGGCGCTCGGGCTGGTGCTGGCGTCGGTCGCGGCGACCGGCCGGTCGGGAGGCGCCGACCAGGTCCCACCCGACGACGGTCGGCCCGGCGATGGCCGGCCCGGCACGCCCGCCGGTGGCAGCACGGTCGTCGTGCTGCGCTCGGGCGCGTCGCTCGAGGAGGTGCTGCCCGAGCTGCAGGCGGCGCTGGCCCGGGTCGAGGTGCGGGTCGAGGCCTGAGGACGCGCCGGGGCGCGACTTCGCACCTCGACCCGGGCCTCGAGTCGCACCTCGACCCGCACCTCGACCCTGCTCGGCGGCCCGTCAGTGCCCCGGTCGTCACGGGGGAGGTCCGGCTCGGGTGCCGCGGGGGTCGGCTCGCGCACCCGGTCGCCGGCCCCGAGTCGCCGGAGCCGAGTCGCCGGAGCCCAGCGCACAGGCCCGAGCGCGCTTAACCTGGGCCCATGGCCGACGCGCGCGAGCCCGACGAGGGCGGCAGCGACCTCTTCGACCGGTGGCTCTCGCACCGCCAGGAGAGCACCGGCGGGACGCCGCGGCCGCGCACGTACGGCGTACCGCGGACCGGGCTGGCCGGCGAGGACTCGGCCGACGCCGGGGTGGCCCCGGCCGACGACGGGACCCTGCACGCTCCGGCGGACGAAGGCGAGGACGGGACCCTGCACGCTCCGGCGGACGAGGCCGAGGACGGGACCCTGCACTCTGCGGCGGACGCGACCGCCGCCGCGCCGACAGTCACAGCGGCGCACTCGGCCGTGGTCGATCCGCCTGGTGTCGGCGCGGCGAGCGACGGCGAGGCGGGCGACGTCGAGGCGGGCGACGGCGAGGAGCAGCAGGCGCACGCGGACGCGGCTGCGACCGAGCCGGCCAGCCCGGAGCCGCCGGCCCGCCGGGAGCCGCTGGGGCTGGACGAGTTCGAACCCGTGGTCATCGCGTCGGTACGCCGCCAGGCCGAGACCCCGGTCGAGAAGCGGTCGCGGCTCGCCCGGTTCCGGCGGGCCGGGCTCGAGCCCGACCCGGCCGACGAGGAAGCCGCCGACGAAGGGCTCCCCGACGAAGGGCTCCCCGACGAAGGGCTCCCCGACGAAGGGCTCGCCGACGAAGGGCTCGCCGACGAGAGGGCCGCCGCCGAGGGGCCGGTCGCGAGCGACGAGCCCGCGGCCCCGAGCGGCTCCGACCCGATCCCCCGCACCCCCGCGCCGCCGAACGCCGACCCGGGCCGACAGCAGGACGCCGCGGCTGCAGTCTTCGCCGCCTTCAACCCCGGGGCCGCGCCGACGCCGGTGGCGCCTCCAGCGACGCGCGGCCCCCACTCCTCCACGGCGCCGGCCACGACACCGACCCCGCCGGCAGCGGCAGCGGCACGAGGGGACGCACCGCCGGTCGTGCCGACCACCCCCGAACCGCCCCGGCGAGCACCGCGTCGGCCGCGACCCTCGCTGACGTCGCACCTCGAGGCGGCGCGCACCACGCTGGACCGCTCGGTCCGCGGCACCCCGGAGGAGCGGACGCCCGCGAGCCCGACCACCCCGACCACCGCCGAGCCGTCGGCCGCCGACCAGCCCGCGCCCGACCGCACGGCGACACCCGCTCCGGCTCCTGCTGCCGAGGCCGCACCCGCGCGCTCGGCGTACGACGAGCTCCGCGCGCAGCGCGAGGCCGCCGCGCCGCCGCAGCCCGACGTGCTGCCCCCGAGCATCGACTTCCGGCCCCGCACCCTGGCCCGGCGCGTGACCTCGGTGCTGCTGCTGGTGGGCCTGGTGGCCACCGGCATCGCCGCCTGGCGGGCCTACGACAGCCGGGTCGAGACCGACATCGGCCTCGCCGCGATCCTGGGCCTGGCGACCGGTGTCGTGTGGGCGGTCCGCGCCGGCTCGGTGCCGACCCGGGTCGGGTTGCACGGGGGCGTGCTGGAGGTGCGGTCACAGGCGGGGCGGTTCGTCTTCGAGGTGACCGGCGCGCACACCCGGCTCGAGGTCGTCGGCTCGCCGGGCCGGCGCGGCTCCAGGCTCCTGGTGCACCGCCGCGGGCTGGCCCCGTTCGCGATCACCCCTGCGATGGTCGACCTGCGCCGACTGGTGGAGGCGCTGCGGTACTACCGCCCCGACCTCTGACCACCGGCCCTCTGACCACCAGCCCTCGGTCCGACCGGCTCCCCAGAACGAGAACGTGTTCTAGAGTCCGGCCATGCCCGGCTACGTGCGTGACGACCTGCCCGAGGAGGAGGTCGAGCGCCAGCGCGACCTCTACGGACCCTTCACCCAGTCCATCCGCGAGCTGGTCGACGCCGGCCTGCGCACCCTCGTCGCGGACGAGGAGGTGCTCGCCGTCCAGGCCGAGGTCGAGGCGCTCACGGCCCGGCTGCGCGCCAAGCAGCTCGAGGGCGCGTACGGCGTCCGGTTCTCCGCCGAGGGCCGCGGCCGGCCCTGGGGCAACACCGTCGTCGGGCTGCGCAACGCGGTCGCGCCGCCGCTCACGATCGAGCACCACCCCGACCGCGACGGTCGCGTGTGGTCGGACTTCCACCTGGGCGCGGTCTACGAGGGGCCTCCGGGCCTGGTCCACGGCGGCGTGTCCGCCCTGGTCCTCGACCAGCTGCTCGGGGAGTCCGCGGGCGCGGGGGGCAAGCCGGGGATGACCGCGACCCTGACCCTGACCTACAAGCGCGGCACCCCGCTCGGCGCTCTGCGCGGGGAGGCGTGGATCGAGCGCGCGGAGTCGTACAAGACGTGGGCCCGCGGGCACCTCATCGGTCCAGAGGGCGTCACCGTCGAGGCCGAGGGCCTGTTCGTGCTGCCGCGCTGGGCGCGGGAGGCCCTCGCCAAGCAGGACCCCGAGAAGGCGCCGCCGCGCTACTTCGAGTAGCCGCCGACCCGGCCCGCCGGTCCTCGAGACCGGATTCGCGATCGGGTGCGAGCCTCCCAGTCCGACCGTCCCTCGCCGAGCCGGCTCATCTTTCCGGACTCGCTGTATGGAAAGACGCGCCGGTTCGGCGAGAGACAGCGAGGCCCCGGGCGGGCGGAAGGGAGTGTCGGGAGCGGGTCAGACGCGGACCCCGCGCTCGCCGGCGTCGGTGAGCCGGACCTCCTCGAGGGCCTGCTCCTCCAGCGCGAGGCGACGGGCCTGCTCGTCGGCGAGCCGCTTGTCGGCGTACTCACCGGGGTCGGAGACGAGGTCCTGCACGCCGCGCTCGAGGCGGGCGAGGGCGGAGCGGCCGAAGATCTGCTGCTCGGTGGCGGTGCGCTCGGCGCGGCCGCGACCCAGGAAGGAGACCAGCCAGTGCAGGACCGCGGTGACGCGGTTCTTGAAGCCGGTGATGTAGACGAGGTGGACCGCCAGCCACATCAGCCAGGCGACGAAGCCGGTGATCCGGATCCGGCCGACCATGGCGACGGCGCGGAAGCGGCTGATGGTGGCCATCGAGCCCTTGTCGAAGTACTTGAACGGCTTCTGGGCGGGCTTGCCCTTGAGCCGGCCGTCGATCTCCTTGGCGGCGTACTTCGCGCCCTGGATGGCGACCTGCGCGACACCGGGCAAGTTGTCGAGGGCGATCATGTCGCCGACGACGAAGACCTCGGGGTGGCCCGGCAGCGTGAGGTCGGGGTTGACCCCGATCCGGCCGGCGCGGTCCAGCGGCGCGCCGGTCTGCTCCGACAGGGTGCGCGCGAGCGGGCTGCCCGCGACGCCGGCGGCCCAGATCTTGGTGACGGCGTCGATCCGCTCCTCACTGCCGTCCTTGTGCTTGACGACCAGCCCGCGCTCGTCGACGTCGGTGACCATCGCGCCGAGCATGACCTCGACACCGAGCTTCTCCAGCTCCTTCTTGGTCTTCTGGCCCAGCTTCTTGCCGAAGGGCGGCAGCACCTGGGGCGCGGCGTCGGCGAGGATCACCCGCGCCTGGCGACTGCTGATCGCGCGGAAGTCGCGGGTCAGCGTGCGGTGGGCGAGCTCGGCGATCTGGCCGGCCATCTCCACCCCGGTGGGGCCGGCGCCGACGACCACGAAGGTCAGGAGGTGGTCGACGTCCTCGCCGCGCAGCGCGCCGAGCTCGGCCATCTCGAAGGCGCCGAAGATGCGCCCGCGCAGCTCCAGGGCGTCGTCGATCGTCTTCATGCCGGGCGCGAACTCGGCGAAGTGGTCGTTGCCGAAGTAGGACTGGGTGGCGCCGGCGGCCACCAGCAGGGAGTCGTACGGCGTCACCGTCTCGCGACCGAGCACCTGGGAGACCACGAGCCGCCGCTCGAGGTCGATGTCGGTGACCTCGCCGAGCAGGACCTGGGCGTTCTTCTGCCGGCTGAGGATCTCGCGCGTGGGCGGGGCGATCTCGCCCTCGGAGAGGATGCCGGTCGCCACCTGGTAGAGCAGCGGCTGGAAGAGGTGGTGGGTCGTCTTGGCGATCATCGTGACGTCGACCGCCGAGCGACGCAGCGCCTTGGCGCCGAAGAGCCCGCCGAAGCCGGACCCAATGACGACGACCCGGTGCTTGCCCGCGCCCTCCTCGGTCACGCCCTGCACGGCGGTGTCGGTCCCCTTGGTCATGGCTCTCCCTGCCTACATCTCTCGCCTCTGTCCGACCACGGGTCTCGTGGCCCTGGCCCGGGCGCCCCGTCTGGCGCCTGTGGACCACTCACCAGTGTGGCTCCCCGCCACCTCCCTCAACCAACCCGTACGGGCGTCTCCTGCCTCACACTCAGGTCGGCCCTCGGTCGGACCGATAACCCATGCCGCGCTTGACAGTGGTGGTCCATCGGCGGAACACCTCTGGTCAAGACGGGCCCTCACCCGGCAGGGTGGGGGCAGGAAAATATTCAACGACCCGGTTTGTCGCCGGGCCTGCGGGGGAATCCGCCCAGCCAGGACGGCACCCCCGTTCTCCCCACCAGCCGACCACGGGAAGTCACGCACGTGCCGCTCAACCGACCAGCGCTCTCGCTCGGAGCGGGGCCCCGCAGCGTGCAGGACGCGCGCCGGTGGGTGGTCGACACGTGCCGCGACATCGAGCGGCCCGAGCTGGTGGAGTGCGCCGAGCTGGCGGTCTCGGAGCTGGTGACCAACGCGTTGCTGCACGGCGAGGCCCCCATCCAGGTCCGGGTGCGTGGCACCCGGGAGCACCCGCGGGTCGAGGTGCGCGACGGCTCGTCCGAACGTCCGGTGCTTCCGAGCGCCGAGGACGAGGACGAGGACGTCCTGCTCACCTTCGGTCGCGGCCTGGCGATCGTCGGGCGCTGCTCGGACGCCTGGGGCGCCGAGATCGAGGCCGACGGCAAGACCGTGTGGTTCGCCCCGGCGAGCAGCTTCTCCGACACCGTGACCCCGGGCCAGATCACCGGCGTGGCGGCCGAGCCCGACGAGGTCCCTGCCGACGCGGTGACCGCCGTGGTTCGCGACGTCCCGGTCGAGGCGTTCTTGGAGTTCGGCCGGCACTTCCGCGAGCTGCGCCGCGAGGTGCGCCTGCTGTCGCTGGCCCACGAGTCCGACTACCCCCTGGCCAAGGACCTCTCCGACCTCTTCGGAGACCTCGAGCGCCAGCTGCGTGCGGGCACCGACGACGCCCCGGTCCTGCGGGCCCAGGCCGACGGTGCGGAGCGGGTCGACCTGGACGTGGTCGTCTCCCCCGCCGCCAGCCGCACGGTCGAGCGCTTCATCTCCCTGCTCGACCTGGCCGACGAGTTCTGCCGCCAGCAGCGGCTGCTGTCGCTGGCCCGGAGCCCCGAGCAGCGCGCCTTCCAGGAGTGGTACCTCCAGGAGCTGGTCCGCCAGTCCCGCGGCGAGCCCTCCCTTCCCGCCCCGCGCGGCGACCTGGCCGCCGTGCCGCTGCAGCGCCTGGGCTGACCCGGGCCGGGCCCTCGGCCCCGACCGACCGCTAGCCTCCACGAGTGCGTCGAGAGCTGCTGGCCGTCGCCGCCGGTGGTGCCGTGGGGGCGCTGGCCCGCTGGTCGCTGACCGGCCTGGCCCCCGACGACCAGCTCTTCCCGTGGGCGACGCTGGCGGTCAACGTCGCGGGCTGCTTCGCCCTCGCCCTGCTCCCCGCCCTGCCGGCGGTGCGCGACCGCGCCCTGCTGCTGGTCGCGCTCGGTCCGGGCCTGCTCGGCGGGTTCACCACGCTGTCGGCGTACGCCGAGGAGGCGCGGGCGCTGGTGGCCGACGGCCACACGGGGCTGGCGGCGGCGTACGTCGTGGGCACGCTCGGCGCCTGCCTGCTGGCCGTCGCGGCGGCCTCGTCCCTGGTGGCGCGCCGGACGTCCCGCCGCGGCACGGGGAGGTCGCGATGAGCACGCTGGTGACCGCCGGGCTGGTGGCGCTCGGTGCGGCAGCGGGGGCGCCCCTGCGGTACTGGCTATGGCGCCGCCTCGACGCACCCGGTCGACCGGTCGGGACGCTGGTAGCCAACACCTCGGGCTCGTTGCTGCTCGGGGTGCTGTCAGGACTCGCGCTCGGCGGGCACCTGCTCGCCCTGCTCGGCACCGGGTTCGCCGGCGCGCTCACCACCTGGTCGACCCTCGCGCTGCAGACCCACGGGCTGGGAGGACGGGTGGGCTCGGTCTACGTCACCACGACGCTGGTGCTCGCGCTGGGCTCGTGCGCGGTGGGGTTCGTGGTGGGCGCGGGGCTGGCCTGACGGCCGGGCTCAGGCGTAGCCGAGGTCGTGCAGCCGCGCGTCGCTGATGCCGAAGTGGTGCGCGATCTCGTGCACGACGGTGATCCCGACCTCGCGCACGAGCTCCTCCTCGCTGCTGCACATGTCCAGCAACGGGTTGCGGAAGACGAAGACCCGGTCGGGCAGGATCATCGGCGAGAACGAGTCGCGGTGGGTGAGCGCGACCCCGTCGTAGAGACCGAGCAGGTCCGCGGGCTCGTGCTCGGGCGGCTCGTCCTCGACCAGGACGACCAGGTTGTGCACCAGCGAGGCGAGCTCGTCGGGTATCGCGTCGAGGGCCTCGTCGACGAGCGCCTCGAAGCGGTCGCGGTCCATCTCGATCGGCACGTGCCCATCGTGCCAGTCCGGCGGTGGGCGGCCGGAACGAGCGGGCCCGGGAAGCGCGTGAGCCCCGGACCTGGTGGTCCGGGGCTCACGCGTGTGTGGCGACCCCGACGGGACTCGAACCCGCGGCCTCCGCCGTGACAGGGCGGCGCGCTAACCAACTGCGCTACGGGGCCTCGTGGTGATGCAGGGTGAAGCAAGTGCTGCGCTCCTGCGGCTCGCACCGAGGAAGCGTCGGAACTCTAACCCATGCCCACCACGGCACCCAATTCGCAGGGCACCGCTCCGTCCGACGCCGGCCCGCGCGCGTCCGGGACCGTCGCCGTGACCACCGCCGCTGCCACGCGTGCGCCATCATCGAGAGGTGGAACCCGACCTGCTCGCCGCCTGCCGCACCGTGGACCCTGCCGTCCTCGGCCCGCGGGTGCGCGCGGCCCGGCTCCGCGCGGGCCTCACCCAGGCCGAGGCTGCCGGGAGCGAGATGTCCACGGCGTACGTCTCCCGGATCGAGGCCGGCCAGCGTCGTCCCGACCCGGCTCTCCTGGCGGCGCTCGCCGGGCGGCTCGGCACCACCGTCGAGCAGCTGCTGACCGGCGTCACGCGCGAGCAGGAGCCCGAGCTGCGGACCCTGCTCTCCTGGGTCGAGCTGAGCCTCACCACCGGCGCGCCGGAGCGGGCCGCCGAGCAGCTCGCCGGGGTCGACGAGGAGCTCGCCGCCCTGCCGGGCGACGCGCTCGTCGACGTACGACGCGAGGCGACGTGGCTGCGGGCCCGGCTGCGGGAGGTGACCGGTGACCTGGACGGCGCGATCCTGCTGCTCGAGGACCTCGCGTCCTCCGGCGCCGCCGACCTGCGGTGGCTGGAGGTGATGACGGCGCTGAGCCGGTGCTACCGCGAGTCCGGCGACCTCGCCCGGGCCGTCGAGGTGGGCGAGCGCGCCGCCGACGTGCTGGCCGACCTGGACCTCGGGGGCAGCGACGAGGCCGTGGCGCTCACGGTGACCGTGGCGGCTGCGCACGTCGAGCGTGGCGACGTCGCCCACGCGGCGCGCACCTGCCGTCGCGCGGTGGAGCTGGCGGAGCAGCTGGACTCCCCCGGCGCCCGTGCCTCGGCGTACTGGAACGCCTCGATCATCGAGTCCCTGCGGGGCCGCCCCGCCCAGGCGCTGCCGCTGGCGCGGCGGGCGCTGCGACTGCTCGAGGAAGGTCCGGGCGGACGCAACCTGGCCCGGCTGCGCACGCAGCTCGGGCTCCTGCAGCTGCGGATGGACCCGCCCGAGCCGCAGGAGGCGCTGGAGCAGCTCCGGACGGCCGAGACCGCGCTGCTCGGCACCGACGCCGGCGTGCTCGACCTGGCCGCCAACCGGCTGGGGCAGGCGCGGGCGGCGCTGCTCCTCGGACGCACCGGGGAGTCCGAGCGGCTCGTGCAGGAGGTGCTGGACCAGGTCGGGGAGGACGCCCCGCTGCTGGCCGCCGAGGCGCACCTGCAGCTCGGCGAGGTCGCGATGGCGCGCGGGCACGTGGCGGCCGCGCGGACCGGGTTCCAGCACGCGGTGATGCGGCTCACCGCGGTGGGGGCGGACCGGCAGGCCGCGCAGCTGTGGTTCGACCTCGGCACCAGCGCCCCGCCCTCGTCGAGGACGGCACCGAGGCCGAGGCCGAGGGCTGACGCCAGAGGACCCGGCGCCTGGGTGGCGTCGGGTCCGGTGAGGGCGTGGTGTCAGCGCAGGACCGGGAACTTCTGCACGATCGCGGTGCGCTTCCACCAGCGACCCAGCCCCCACGTGCTGCCGGCCGCGCTGAGGCCGAGCACGACCATGACGATCACACCGACGAGGTGGTCGTCGACGACCGGGTTGTTCTCCAGCGGGAGGACCGCGGCGTACATGAAGGCGTACATGAGGGCGCCTGCCGCCGCGCCGATCCGCATCCCGACCCCCAGCAGGAGGGTCACGCCGATGCCGAGCAGACCGGCCATGAAGAGCCAGTCGACCCAGGCCTGGCCGGCGAGGGAGGTGAAGAACCCGTGAAAGGGGTTGTCGATGGGGACGCCGAAGGTCAGGAAGCCCTCGGTGGGGCTGCCGCCGTTGAGCCAGGCGGCGTCCTGGGCCATGACGTCGATGCCGGCGCGGGAGCCGTCCTCGGCGAACTGCGCGCCGGTGCCGAAGCCCAGGGCGAAGGTCTTGTCGAGGAAGGCCCACAGGAAGGTGATCCCGAAGGCGATGCGGAGCGTCGCGAGAGCACGGGCGAACCCGACGCTGCGGACCTCCTCGGTCTCCGACGTGGTCACGCCCTCGGCGGTGATGTGGTGCTGGCGGTGGATGACGCTCATCGTCATCTCCTCCTTGCGCTGGTGTGGTTGCTGGGTCACCACCAGGCTGTCGCGTCAGCGACCGCCCGGGCAGGGCCGCCGGTCACCGTCGCGGGGGGACCATGGTCCCCGCACAGCGCTCTCGAGGAGGGACCATGGTCCTGCGCGGAGACGAGAGCGAAGAGAGCAGAGCACCCCCAACGGGATTCGAACCCGTGCTACCGCCGTGAAAGGGCGGGGTCCTGGGCCGCTAGACGATGGGGGCCAGTGCTCGCGAACTCTACCTGGCAGGCGGGGTCGGCCCGCGCGCGGTGAGTCCCTCGGGCATGATCGGGACCAGCCCACCCACCGTCGACCCGAGGAGCCCGGCGATGCCGAAGGTCACGCTCCAGTCGATCGCCGACGAGGTCGGGGTGAGCCGGATGACGGTGTCCAACGCCTTCTCCCGGCCCGAGAAGCTCTCCGCCGACCTGCGCGCGCGGATCCTGGCGGTCGCCGACGAGCTGGGGTACGTCGGTCCCGACCCGGCCGCCCGGGCGCTGGCCCGCGGGCGCACCGGCACCGTGGGACTGCTGCTGACCGGCCGGATGAGCGAGCAGGCGGCCGACCCGGTGGCCACCGAGTTCCTCGTGGCGGTCGCCGACGCGCTGTCCGACCACGGACTCGCGCTCACCCTCATCACCGCCGGGGTCGCCGGGGAGACCGTTCCCGCGCGCGACGTGCCGATGGACGGGGCGCTGGTCTACGTCTGCGAGCCCGACTCCACCGACCTGGCCTGGCTGCGCCGCCGCGGCCTGCCGCTGGTGACCGTCGACCAGGAGGCGTTGCCCGGCGCCCCCGCGATCAACGTCGACGACCGAACCGGCGCCCGCGCCGCGGCCCAGCACGTCGTGGACCTCGGGCACCGCCGGGTCGGCCTGCTCAACCTGCACCCGGTCACCGAGGAGGCCCCCGAGGCCACCCCGCCGGACGCCCCCTGGAACCCGCCCGCCGCCGAGCGCGACCGCGGCTGGCGCTCGGCCCTCGGCGCGGCCGGCATCGCGCCGCTGGAGGAGCTCGCGGCCTTCCGGCCGGTCGAGGCGGCGTACGACGCGGCGCGGCGGCTGCTCGACCGACCCGCCGCGGAGCGACCGACGGCGCTGCTGTGCTTCTCCGACGGGTACGCCGCGCAGGCGATGCGGGCCGCGGAGTCCCTCGGCCTCAAGGTGCCCGAGGACGTGTCCGTGGTCGGCTTCGACGACTCCTCCATCGCGACCGCCGTGCACCCCGCGCTGACCACCGTCAGCCAGCCGGTGACCGAGAAGGGCCGGCTCGCCGTCGCGGCGCTGCTCGACGCCATGCGCGGCGACCCGGACGGGGCCGCCCACGACCCGGTCCGCACCGTGCTGCCCACCTCGCTCGTCGTCCGCGGCAGCACCGCTCCCCCGCCCGCCTGACCCGCCGAGCAGTCAGTTCCTTGGCCTCGACCAGTCACTTGCTCGCTCAGCACTGCCAAGAAAGTGACCGGTCGGACCCACGTTCGTGACTGCTCGGCCCTGACGCGTCGGCGGGACAGCGGCTCAGGAGCAGGCGCGCACGAGGGTGAGCACGAGGGTCTCGGTGACCCGGACGAGCTCGGCGACCTCGACCGACTCCCGCGGCCCGTGCGCGAGCCGGACGTCGCCGGGGCCGTAGTGGAGCGTGGGGATGCCGGCGGCGGAGTAGAGCCGCAGGTCGCTGCCGTACGGCGCCCCGCGCTCCCGCGGCGGCGGACCCGCGACCACGTCGGCATGGGCCGCGGAGACGAGGTGGGCCAGGACGCGGCCGTGGGCCCCGTCGTACCGGCCGCTCGCGAACTGCCCGCCCGGCCACGTGACCACCGGCGGGTGGTCGCGCAGCCACGGGTCGGCGGCGGCCGCCTCGGCGACGGCGTCCTCGAGCTCGGCGCGGGCGGCGGCGGGGTCCTCGTCGAGGGCGACACCCAGGCGGCCCTCGGCGACCAGCCGGTCCGGGACGCTGCTCGCCCAGTCGCCGCAGGTGACCCGGCCGACGGAGAGCGGGTAGGCGACGGGGTACTCCTCCATGAGCGGGTCGACCCGCTCGTTGCGGCGGGTCTGGAGCTCGGCGAGCGCCGCGTGGAGCGGGAGGTAGCGGTCGAAGGCGCTGACCCCGGCGTACGCCGTGCTGCCGTGGGTGGCCAGACCGGTCACCGCGATCTCGAAGGTCAGCGCGCCGGCGTTGGCGGTGGTGAGGGTGCCGCTGGTGGGCTCGGTGATGAGGCAGGCGTCGGCGCGGTGGCCGCGCTGGAGGGTCGCGAAGGCGCCGAGGCCGCCGTCCTCCTCGCCGACCACGAGGTGGAGCCCGAAGGTGCGCGACAGGTCGAGGCCGGCGGCCAGCACCGCGCGAGCGGCGGCGAGGTTGGCGACGACGCCGGCCTTCATGTCGCAGGTGCCGCGACCGTGGACCCGGCCGCCCGCGACCCGGGCGGTGAACGGGTCGCCGTCCCACTGCGCGAGGTCCCCGGGCGGGACGACGTCGACGTGGCCCTGCAGGACGAGAGCCGGCGGCCCGTCCTCACCCTCGGACCCCGGCGCCGTCGCCACGAGACCCCATGCCTCGGTGCGCGGCGCCTCCCACCCCGGGAAGTCCGGGTGCGCCGTGGTCGCCCCCAGGTCGACCTGCCACAGGTCGACGTCGAGGTCCATCGTGCGCAGCTGCTTGGCGAGGCGGTGCTGCACGTCGCACTCCGCGTCGCTGCCGGAGACGCTCGGCACCTCGGTCAGGGCCACCAGGTCGCGCACGAGCTCGCGCTCGTCGACGAAGGCGAGGGCGCGGAGCTCGCGGTCGGAGAGCTGGCGATGGGACATGCGCGCAGTGTGCGGCCGGCCCAGCGGCGTACGCCGGGGATGGGCCGGAATGGACCCGGACTGACTACCCGGCACCCTCCGGGTGGACCACCCGTTCGGGGAGAGGATGCGATTCGTGGCCCCCGACACGGCTGCGGTAAGGTGGCCCGCGCTCGGGCAGGTAGCTCAGTTGGTACGAGCGATCGCCTGAAAAGTGATAGGTCGGCGGTTCGACCCCGCCCCTGCCCACGAGCACCACGGACAGCCCCCGCCGGTCACGGCGGGGGCTGTTCCGCATCCGGGGGACGCTCCTCCGACCGGGTCGACGAGGTGCCCCACCCGGGCCATCCGAGCCGCTCCGGCCCCGGGGCGGCGGGCCGTCGGCGTACCGTCGTCGGGTGCTCGAGAACTCGCGGTCCCGACGCCGACCCTCCCGACCGTCCGCCAGCCTGCTGACCGGCGCCTTGGTGGCCACCGCCCTGCTGCTGTCGCAGCTCGCCGGCGCGCCCACGCCGAGCGTGGTGGCCCCGGTCGCCAGCGAGCCGGCCGGGCAGGGCCGCGCCGGGTCCGGCCTGGAGCTGGGTCGGATGGGTCAGGTGGACGCCCGGGTCGGGCGCAAGCACGACGGCCGGGTGCGGGTCTCGGTGGCCAACATCCCCAACCGCACGGGCAAGCGGAAGATGCGGATCTCGCTGCGGCGGCTGACCTCCGACCGGCAGGACTTCGTGCTGCTCAACGAGGTGGGTTCGCGGGACCTCGGCTGGCTCGAGCAGCACGCGGGGCCCTACCGCGCCTACCGCGACCCGGTGCGCGACACGACCCGTGGCGGCAGCCAGTCGATGAACAACGTCGTGATGTGGCGCCCGAAGCGCTGGGAGCTGCTCGACGCGGGACGCGTCAAGGTCGTCGACGACGACCGCGGCTACCGGGCGGGCGAGACGTTCGTCTGGGACCGCTACGTCACGTGGGCGGTCCTGGGGCGCACGACCAGCCGAGCCGTCGTGTCGGTGGTCTCCCTGCACATGCCGACCAACCCGGTCGTCTACCCGGAGCAGCCGGGCAAGGACAAGCCGTCGCGCAAGCGCCGGTGGAAGCAGGGCATGGCCCGGGTGGTCGACGTCGTGCAGCGGCTCGCGAAGCACGGGCCGGTGCTGCTGGGCGGCGACATGAACTCGCACCCGCACCAGGGGAAGTGGACCGCGGCGGCGGCGATGGGCCGGATCGGCCACGGGTACGCCAAGGAGGAGGTGATGTACCTCTTCCACCCGGCGGGCAGCGAGGTCGTCGAGCACCGCCGGGTCGAGGTGCACTCCGACCACCCCGCGCTCTCCACCACCATCGACCTGACCGGGGTCGGCCCGCGCCGCTGAGCCGGCGTCACCCCGTCGCGACCGCCACACCGACCTCCCGACCCGCGGCCGCGGACGCGGCCGTCCGGCCGGGGACCGGGCCGAACGTCCCGAGCAACGACTCCGCCACCTGCTGCGCCTGCACCCGGATCTCCGGGACCGCGGTCGACTCCAGCAGCTCGCCGCGCCGCAGCGCACCCAGGACCCAGACCGGGGCCGCCGAGGCCCCGCCGTCGGCGGCGAGCAGGCGACCGCCGTGCGTCCGCAGCCCCATACCGGCGGTCGCCGCGGACGCCAGGGGCCCGTCGGGGCGGGGGCGGAGCAGGTCGGCGAGCAGGTGGTTGCCCGAGGCCCGTACGTCGAGGGCGGGCCCGGTGCAGTTGACGACCCACCCGACCTCGCGGACCTCGCCCGAGGCCAGGGTGACCCGCACCCCGCCGGCGCCCAGGCAGCGGGCGTCGACGACGCGGTCGGCGCGCACCTCGAGCCGGCCGGCCGCCCGGAACGCGTCGACCCGGGCGGCGCTGCTCGGCGGCATCCGGTGGCGCAGCCGCCCCCACGGGCCGGCGTACCGCGTCAGGAACTCCGCGCGCTCCGGCTCCTCCAGCCGCGACCACAGCTCGGCCACCCGGAAACGCAGCCCGTCGACGGCCGGACGCCAGTCCCCCGCACCGTCACGGACCTCGTGCAGGTGCCGGGTCGCCCGCGCCACGATCCCCTCGAGGTCGTGGGGCCAGTCGGTCACGTCCGGCACGGCGGCCGGAAGCGGCCGGTCGGCGTGCGCCCCGGGCAGCAGCCCGCTCCGGGAGACGGCGGTGAGGCGACGGTCGTGGCGGGCGGTCCGCCCAAGCACCGTGAGGGCGACGTCGACCATCGTCAGCCCCGACCCCACGACGAGCACGTCGGCCAGGCCGCGGCGGTCGCGCGCGACGGCCTCCAGCGCACCCGGCGCCCACGGGTCGACCACGAAGGACGACGAGCGCAGCAGCGACTCCGGCGCCCAGGCCGTGCCGGCCTCGGGCAGGCCGGTGGCCACGACGAACGCGTCCGCCTCCACCGGTCGGGCTCCGTGGCAGACCAACCGCCAGGGGCGGCTCCCGGTCGCGACGGAGCCGGGGGCGACCGGCTCGATCCCGGTCACCCAGGCCCGGCGGTGCTCGAGCCGGACCGTGTCGGCGGCGGCGCGCAGCTCCTCCCAGAGCGTGTCCTCCAGGTAGCGGGAGTACTCCCGCCGCGGGGCGAAGACATGCAGGTCGTTGCCGACGCTGGCCCCGCGCTGGCGACGCCACTCCACGAAGTGCTGGCTCCGGTCGGGCAGGGCGCTCATGCCCACCGCGGGGACGTTGAGCAGGTGCCGGTCGTCGGTGGTGCCGAAGGCCGTCCCGCGTCCGAGCTCGGCCGCGGGGTCGACCACCACCACCTCCAGCAGCGTCCCGCGCGCCCGCGCGCCCCGGACGAGGTGCAGCGCCGTGAGCGTGCCGGCCGCGCCGGCACCGACGACGGCGACCCGGACCGGCGGGGCCGCGGCGGCGGTGCCGGCCGCCTGCGGACCCCGCCGGATCGAGCCCCGTCGCACGGGGCGGACCCCGGTCACGACGGCAGGAGGGCCGAGACCCTCCCGAAGCCGGAGCGGTGGAAGACCAGGGCGGACCCGTCGGACTGGTCGACCGCGTGCAGCTCCAGCAGGACCAGCACGTGGTCACCGGCCTTCACCTCGCGGTGGATGGTCGTCTCGAGCCGGGCCAGTCCGTCATCGACGAGCACCGCTCCGCGCTCGGTGACGGTCACGTCGACGTCGGTGAAGCGCCCCTCGACCGGGCCGGCGAGCTGCCGACACAGCGGGCCGTGGTGGTCGGCGAGGACCGTGAGCCCGAGCCGCTCGGCCCGCCGCAGGTCCGGCCACGTCCTGGACGTCCGCGCCAGGTTGATGGACACCAGCGGGGGGTCGAGGCTGACGGAGGTGAAGCTGCTCGCAGCCAGGCCGACGAGCTCGCCGTCGACCTCGGCGGCCACCGCGACCACCCCGGTGGGGAAGGTGCCGAACGCCTGGCGCAGCCGGGCCGGGTCGAGGTCCTGGTTGGTGGGGTACAGGATCGTCACGAGGCCTCCAGGGTCGTCGCGGGCGTGGCGATGGGCGTGGGGAAGGACGGTGCGGCGACCACGGGCCGGCGCCGGGCCAGCTCCGCGAGGACCGGCTCGCGGTTGGCCCGCAGCCACGCGGCGTACGTCGCCGGGTCGTCGTGCTGGGAGTCCAGGACGTAGAGGCCGCGGCCGGGCACCTGCGCGCCGAGCTCGGTGAGGACCGGCCGCAGGAGGAGCTCGGGGGCCAGCGCGTGCGCCGGCGAGCCACCGAGCATGAGCGGCACCGCCAGCCCGCGCAGCCCCTCGCCCGCGGCGAAGCGGTCGAGGAAGAGCTTGAGCAGGCCGGTGTAGGCGCCCTTGTACGTCGGCGACGCGACGACCACGAGGTCCGCCTCACCGAGGGTGGCGACGAGGTCGAGCACCCGCTGGGAGGACCAGTCGAGCAGCTCGCCCCCGAGGACGGCGAGGTCGACGACGAGGTCGGGCTCGCGGCCGGTCAGCTCCTGCGTGAGCAGCGTCGCGGCCGCGAGCGTCCGGCTCGCCGGTTTGGGGTTGCCGACGACCACCGCGGTGCGCGGGGGTCGGTGGTGGGTGGGCCGCTCAGGCATGGGACACCGCCTCGGCCGACACGTCCGCAGCAGGTGCGCCCACAGCGGCGTCCCAGCGGTTGGCCGGTCGGGGCAGCCCGTAGTGCTCGCGCAGCGTCGTGCCGGCGTACTCGGTGCGGAAGAGCCCGCGCGCACGCAGGATCGGCAGCACGGTCTCGATGAAGGTCTCGAGTCCCGAGGGCAGCGCGGCGCCCATGATGTTGAAGCCGTCGGCGGCTCCCTGGGTGAACCAGGTCTCGATGTGGTCGGCGACCTGCTCGGGCGTGCCGATGAGCACGTGGTGACCGCGGCCGCCGCCCAGCCGGCCCAGGAGCTGGCGGACCGTGAGGCCCTCGCGCTCGGCGAGGTCGATGACCAGCTTGGCTCGGGAGTCGAAGCCCTCGCGGCGCTCCTGCTCCACGACGTACCTCGGGAGCGGCTCGTCGAGCGGCAGCTCGGACTCAGGCACCTCGAGGTACTGCGCGAGCTGGCGCAGGCCGTAGCCCGCGATCCGCAGGTCGTCGAGCTGCTGGGCCAGCGCGGTGGCCTCGGCCTCGGTGCTGCCGATGATCGGCACGAGCCCGGGCAGGACCACGACGTGGTCGGGGTGGCGGCCGGCCGCGGCGACCTGGGCCTTGATGTCGGCGTAGAACTCCTGCGCCTGCTCCAGGGTCTGGTGCGCCACGAAGATCGCCTCGGCGTGCTTGGCCGCGAACGCCCGGCCCTGCTCGGAGGCGCCGGCCTGCACCAGCAGCGGGTAGCCCTGGACGGGCCGCGGCACGTTGAGCGGACCGGCGACGCGGAAGTGCGTGCCCACGTGGTCGATCGCACGCAGCCGGGTCGGGTCACCCCACACGCCGGCCTCCTTGTCCCCGACCTGGTGGTCGTCGGCCCAGGAGTCCCAGAGCTTGGTGACCACGTCGAGGAACTCGTCGGCCCGCTCGTAGCGGGTCGCCTGGAGCGGCCGGTCCGCGAGCGAGAAGTTCGCGGCCTCCTCCTGGGTGGCGGACGTGACGATGTTCCAGCCGGCGCGCCCGGCCGACACGTGGTCGACGGTGGCGAAGCGGCGAGCCAGCGCGTAGGGCTCGTTGTACGTCGTGGAGGCCGTCGCGATCAGGCCGATCCGGCTGGTCGCACCGGCCACCGCGGTGAGCAGCGTGAGCGGCTCGAGCTGGCCGGAGGCACGGAACTCGCCGGTACCGATGGCGACCTGGCCGTCGGCGAAGAAGATCGAGTCGAACTTCGCGTCCTCGGCCAGTTGGGCCAGGCGGACGTAGTGGCGCGGGCCGAGCGCGGCCAGGGCGTCGGACTCGGGCAGCCGCCACGAGGCCTCGTGGTGGCCGGTGTCCATGAGGAAGGCGTTGAGGTGGAGCTCTCGGGTCATGTCGGTGACTCCTGGGGTCGCTGGGAGGGCTCGGGTGCGTGCCGAGCAGGGGACGGAAGCGGGGCTGAGGGGCGGGGGGTCAGGCGCGCCAGCGCGAGAAGCGGCGCTCGAGGGCGACCAGCCCGTAGTTGACGCCCACGCCGATGGCCGAGGTCGTGATGATCGCGGCGTACATCGTGGGGATGAGGAAGTTGAACTGGGCGTAGTTGATGAGGAAGCCCAGGCCCGCGGTGGCGCCGATCATCTCTGCGGCGATGAGCACCAGGATCGCGGCGGCACCCGAGATGCGGATGCCGGTGAAGATCGTCGGGACGGCGGCCGGGAAGACGACCTTGCGGAAGGTCTCGACCGGGGACAGCCCCAGCACCCGGGCGGTGCGCAGCAGCTGCACGTCCACGCTGGCCACCCCGCTGATCGTGGACAGCAGGATCGGGAAGAAGCAGGCGTAGAGGACGATCGCGACCTTGGAGGTCTCGCCGATCCCCAGCAGCAGAATGAAGACCGGCAGGATCGCCAGCGCCGCGGTGTTGCGGAAGATCTCCAGCACGGGGGTGGAGAACTCCCGGACCGGTCGGTACCACGCGATCGCGGCGCCGAGCGGGATCGCCAGGACGATCGCGAGGCCGAAGCCGACGGCCGAGCGGACCAGGCTGGCGCTGACGTGGCGCCACAGCTCGCCGCTGGTCACCATCTCCCACCAGGTCTGGAGCACCACGTGCAGCGGCGGGATGAAGTAGGCGTCGACCAGCCCGAGCCGCGGCGCGGTCTCCCAGACCAGGGCGAGGGTGAGCAGCCCGGCGAGCGAGCGGCCGAGCGTGACGGCCCGCTTGCGGCGTACGGACACGCCCTTGGCGCGGACCGCCTCCTCCTGGCGGTGGTTGGGGCGCGCGGCGGTGCGCTCGGTGAGCAGGTCAGACATGGCTCAGCTCCCGGTCCTCGTCGCGGTCGCCGCCCTGCTCGGCGCCAAGCTGCTGCTGGCGCAGCAGCGACCAGATGTGGTGCCGGTACGCCGCGAAGCGCCTGCTCGAGCGCAGGTCCTCCTCACCGGCGCGGTCCTGGTCGAGCTCGATGCGGACCACCTCCTGGATCCGGCCCGGCCGGGCACTCATGACCGCGACCCGCTGGCCCAGGAAGACCGCCTCGTCGATGTCGTGGGTGATGAAGACGACCGTGGTGCCGGTGCGCCGCCAGATCGAGAGCAGCTCCTCCTGGAGGCGCTCGCGGGTCTGGGCGTCCAGCGCACCGAACGGCTCGTCCATCAGCAGGACCTGCGGCTGGTGGGAGAGGCTGCGCGCGATGGCGACGCGCTGCTTCATGCCGCCGGACAGCTCGTGCGGGAAGCGGCCGGCGAAGTCGGAGAGGCCGACCAGGTCGAGGTACTCCCGGGCTCGGTCGGACCGCTCGCGGCGGGTCAGGCCGCCGGACGCCTCGAGGGCGAGCTCGACGTTGGCCTGGGCGGTGCGCCACGGCAGCAGGGTGTACTGCTGGAAGACCACGCTGCGGTCCAGGCCGGGCCCGGTGATCGGGACACCGTCGGCGGTCAGCCGTCCGGAGGTGGGCGTGGCGAGGCCGCCGATCAGGTCCAGGACGGTGGACTTGCCGCAGCCGGACGGCCCGACGATGGTCAGGAACTCCCCCGCCTCGACGACGAGGTCGAGGTCGTCGAGGGCGACGAACTCGCGCAGGGCGCGGTCCTCGTCCCCGCGGACCAGGAAGGTCTGGCGGACCCGGGTCAGCTCGATGCGTGAACTCATGGCGCTCCCCTGCTCAGGCGTTCGGGTTGAAGTCGTTGGTGTAGACGTCGGACACGTCGAGGTCCTCGGCGTCGATGTCGCCGCGGGAGGTCAGCCAGTCGACCCAGCGGGAGACGTCCTCCTCGCCGATCACCGGATTGGGGTCGAGGCCGAGAGTGCCCGGGAAGTTGGTCTCGATGGCGGAGATGTAGTCGGCCAGGCCCTGCTCCTCCAGGTAGGGGAAGTAGACGTCGAAGACCTCCTGCTTGGAGCTGGTCTCGATGAACTCGATGGCGGCCGTGACGCCCTCGACCAGCTCGCGCGTGACGTCGGGGTTCGCGTCGATGAACTCCTCACGCATGGCGAGCCCGCCGCCGGCGTACGGTCCGCCGACGACCTCGGTGTCGTCGACGACGGTGCGCACGTCGTACTGCTGCGCCAGCAGCTCGTAGCCCAGGAAGCCGAGGATCGCGCCGTCGACCTGGCCCTTGGCCAGGGCCTCGGGCGTGTTGAGCGGCGGCAGCGGGACCAGCGTGATCTGGTCCTGCTCCTCCTCGGTGAGGCCCTCCTGGTCGAACCAGGTGTCGAGGACGGCCTCGGCGTTGGCGCCCAGGGTGTTGACCGCGATCTTCTTGCCGATGAAGTCCTCGGCGTCCGTGATGTCGGACTCCTCCAGGACGGCGAGCTTCTGGTTGGAGACCTCGTTGCTGCCGTACGACGGCACGACGGCCTTGAGGGGGGCGCCGGAGGCGACCAGCTGGGCGATCGCGCCGTAGAAGGCGTTCGCGCTGATGTCGGTCTGGTTCGAGGCGACCGCCTGCAGGGACTGCGGGCCGCCGGTCACGTCGCCGAGCCGCTCGAGCTCGATGCCCTCCAGCTCACCGAGCGCGTCGGCGAGCTGCAGCGGGTCGACGGCGCCGGCGTAGGACTGGTAGCGCACGACGGTCGCGCCGTCCTCGGTCGTGCCACCGCCGCTGCCGGAGGCGGCACCGCAGGCGGAGAGCCCACCGGCGACGACGGCCAGCGCGGCGGCACCGGCGGCGAGGCGACGGGGACGGGTGCTCAGGGGATGCATGTGGTTCTCTCTCGGTGCGGGGGTGGGGGCGTGCGACCGTGGTCGCGGTCGTCCGGTGACCCGGACGGTTTAAGTAGACTAATTCACTAGACTTTGTGGTGAAAACGTTCGGCTCACGGTGAGCGGAGGAGCGTCCACCGGCTCGGGCGGCCCGGACCCGAAGCCGTCGGCCCAGGCGCCGGCCCGCCGGCGCCGGGCGTCCACGGCCACGACCGCGGCCAGCAGCACGGCGCAGCCCGTCATCAGCAAGCCCATCGGGACGGCGGAGACCGTCGCTCCGCCCGGCCCGGAGCCCAGGCCCGCCAGCGGGGTCAGCGCCGCCCCGACTCCGAACATGAAGAGCCCGAGCATGGCCGAGCCCGCGCCCGGCAGGTCCTGTGCCTGCTCCATCGCCAGACCCATCGAGCAGGTCGTGAGCAGGCTGCAGCACAGGGCGGAGAGCAGCGCCGGGAGCACGAGGAGCCCCGGCCACGGGGACGCGGCCGCGAGCAGCACCAGGAGCGTCGCGCTCACCAGTGCGGGAGCGGTCAGCGCGAGGGTGCGGGAAGGGTGGACGCGGCGCCGTGCGAGCGCCACCGAGACCAGCCCGCCGACGGTCATCCCGAGGGCGTTGACGGTGCCGGCCAGCCCGTACTGCAGCGGCGAGAGGCCCAGCAGCTCCTGGTAGACGAAGGGCGAGCAGGCGACGAACGCCATCATGGTGGCGACCGCCAGGCCGAGGACCAGCGCCGCGGAGAGGTACGCCGGGCGGCGCACGACCCGGCGGAGGTCACCCAGCTCCACCCGGGCCGAACGGCGGTGCGACGGCAGGGTCTCGGGGACCCAGCGCAGGCTGACGACCAGCTGCGAGGCCATCACCAGGGCCAGCACGGCCAGCACCGCCCGCCACGGCAGCGCTGTCGCGAGGGCGCCGCCCAGCACCGGGCCGACCACCGGCACCAGGCCGTGGATCGTCATCATCGTGGCGAGCGCCCGGAGGCCGTCGTACCGGTGCGCGAGATCGGAGATCATCGCGCGCGCCACGACGATGCCGGCCGAGGCCGCGACCGCCTGGAGGAAGCGCGCCGCCACCAACAGCTCGATCGTGGGCGCGAGCACCACGAGCACCGAGGCCACCACCGCCGCGAGGCCGCTGGCGACGAGGGTGGCTCGGCGGCCGTGCCGCTGGGAGACCGGGCCCCAGAGGGGCTGGCCCAGCGCGACCCCGACGAGGTACGCCGTCAGGGTCAGCCGCACCATCGCCGGCGTGGTTCCGAGGTCGCGGGCCATCGCCGGGAAGCTCGCCAGGTAGAGGTCGACGGCCAGCGGCGAAGCACAGCCGACGAACGCCAGGAGCACCAGGAGGCGCCGGTCGATCGCGGGGTGGGGGCCGTCCGCGGCAGCGGAGGGGCCGGGCGGCCCGGGGGCGGGCTGGGCGCCGGGCCGGGCGGTGGGCCGGGCGGGGCGGTGGGGTGCGACGGTCACGGACGACGAACGAGGACGGTGCGGGTCCTGTGCCCGTTCCGCGCGGGACCGGGTCGAACCCTGCGCCGAACCGTTGCGGGGAGCCACTCCCGGGCCGCAGGCTGGTGCTCCCATCGCCCGCTCGCCCGGCCCGGCTCAGTCGACGAGCGAGCGCACCCCGGAGGCCTCGCCGGCGAGCACGCCGAGCGGGTCGTCGTAGACCGGGCCCAACGCGAGGGTGCAGGCCGCCGTGGCCTGGATCCCCGACCCGAACCGGGTGAAGGAGACCGGCGCCTCGACGACCCCCGCCTCCTCGTACGCCGCCACGACGTCCTCGAGCACCGACGGGCACCCGGTGTGCGCCTGACCGACGAGCACCACGCGGTCGGGTGCCACGATGTCGCGCACCGAGGCCGCTGCGGCCCCGAGCCTCCGGGCCCGTGCGCGTAGGAGACCCAGCACGACCTCGTCCGGCTCCGGGCCGGTCGCGGCGGCGTACAGCTGCTCCACACCCTCTGGCGCGAGCCCCGCGGCGCGGGCGTCGCGCAGGAGCGCCTGGTCGCCTGCCGTCACCTCCAGGCACCCGGTGCGGCCGCAGGGGCACGGCAGGCCGGAGCCGGTCGGGAGGTGGGCCATGCTCCCGACGCGGGAGACCTCGGTGTGGGTGCCCTTGTCGGTGGCGACCGCGAAGCCGAGGGTGTCGCGCGCGTAGACGTAGAGCGTGACCCCGCCCGTGCCGCTGCGGCGGTGGAAGAACTCCGCGGCCGCGACGGCGGCCACGTGGTCGCCGACCGAGACCCGCAGGCCGGTGAGCTCCTCGAGCTCGGCAGCGACCTCGCCGGGCGCCAGCCCGAGGTCCCGCCAGGCACCGACCGCACCGACGCTCAGCGGCCGCCGGCCGGGCAACCGCGCCAGCAGCTGGACGGCGCGACGGCTGGCGTCGGCCAGGTCGGGCGGATCCCCGGCCTCGCGCCGGGCCAGGTCCTGGGCCAGGACCCGGCCGGCCAGGTCACCGACCGCGACGGTGAGGACCGTGCGACCGACGTGCACCCCGATCGTGGCGTGGAAGGCGTCGTCGATCTCCACCGGGATGCCGGGGCGCCCCACGCCGCGGGCGCGCGAGCGGCTGCGTGCCTCGCGCAGCACCCGCGCGGCGGTGAGCTGGCTGACCGCCCGACCGACGGTGGCGAGGCTGAGGCGGGTGTCGACGGCCAGCTCGTCACGCAGGGCCGTGCCGCGGGCGCGGACCCGGTCGAGCACCTGGGCCGCGGCCGGACCGCCCTGCCGCCGAGCGACGGTGATCATCGGGGAGGGGTGCACGCCTGGCTCGCAATCTCTAGTAACTGACTAGAGATACCTTAATCAGAGTCCACAGCCACCGCGCGACGACCCCGCACGGTGGCCGGGTGTCGGCACGTCCTGGGCCTGCCTGCTGCTCAGCAGGCGGTGCCGCGGTCGACCGAGAGCACCGCGCCGGTCACCGAGGCAGCCGAGTCGGAGGCGAGGTAGGCGACCGCGTCGGCGATGTCACGCGGCGGCATGAAGCCGTAGCGCGCACCCGCGGTCTCCATCAGCAGGCCCCAGTCGAGGTCGGTGTCGGGGTGCTCGGCCGCAGCGTTGGTCGGCAGGTCGGTCTGCACCCCGCCCGGGCAGATCGTGTTGACGCGGATGCCGTCGGCGGCCAGCTCCAGGGCCAGCGACTTCATGAGCATGACGACGCCGGCCTTGGAGGCGCAGTACGCCGCCTGGTAGGGCTGCGCGCGGAGCCCGGCGATCGAGGCGATGGTCACGACGTTGCCGCGCGACTCGCGCAGGTGCGGCAGCGCCGCGTGGGTGACGAGCATCGGACCGGTGAGGTTGACCCCGAGGTGCTGCTGCCACGTGGCCACGTCGAGGTCCTCGAAGCGGCGGAACCGGTCGATCCCGGCCACGTTCACGACGACGTCGAGGCCCTCCAGGCGGCGTACGGCCTCTGCGACGGCGGCGCGGACCGAGGCCTCGTCACTGACGTCGCAGGCCAGGACGCCCTCGGCCTCCGCCAGGTCGAGTCCGACGACGCGAGCACCCTCCTCCTCGAGCAGCTCGACGGTCGAGCGCCCGACCCCACCGGAGGCGCCCGTCACCAGTGCCCGCTTGCCCTCGAACCGTCCCGCCACCACGACCACCTCTGTCCGTGCGCACCCCGGTGGCGCGCCCGGCGATCGTAGGGGCGAGGGCGCGGGCGTGGTGCGGCGTCCCGAAACAGCGGGACGCCGCACGAGTCGGGACGCCTCAGGCCCCGGCGACCGCCTGCTTGAAGCCGGCGGCGGGCTTGAAGGCCGGCGCCACGGAGGCGGCGATCTCCATCGTCTCGCCGGTCTGGGGGTTGCGCCCGGTGCGGGCCGAGCGCTGGCGCGACTCGAAGGTCCCGAAGCCTGCGATGGCGACCTTGTCCCCACCGGCGACGGCGGCGACGACGCCGTCGACGAGCGCCTTCAGCGCGGCGTCGGCCTGCGCCGTGCTCAGGTCGGCCTCGCGCGCGATGGTCTCGACCAGGTCCTTGCGGTTCATCCAGTTGCTCCTTGCGTGTCGGTGCGTGCGGGCCGGGTCGACCCGCGCGGACCACTGTGCCATAGTTGGGAATGAGAACGATTCTCATTAGCAATGAACTGTTGTCGCAGGAGGACGAGTGAAGAAGGACATCCACCCCGAGTACGGCCCCGTGGCCTTCCGTGACCGGAGCACCGGGCGGCTGTTCCTGACCCGGTCGACCCTGGCCTCGCGTCGCGGCGGCGAGCAGACCGTCGTGGACGGCGTCGCCTACCCGGTCGTCGACGTCGACGTCTCCAGCGACAGCCACCCCTTCTGGACGGGCACCGCCCGCACGCTCGACAGCGAGGGCCGGGTCGAGAAGTTCCAGCGTCGCTACGGGAACCGCGCATGAGGACGCCGCTGCTCGTCGTGACCGGGGTCGACCCGGTCGCCATGGACGCGACCATGCTCAGCCTGTCCTGGGACCTGCCCACCGCCGTCGCGGTGCGCCACGTCATCGACCCGCACTCCCAGGTGCTCACCCGCACCGTCAGCGACGCCACGGGCGTGCTCGAGCGCGAGCAGGTGCAGCTGGAGCACGCCTGCGTGAGCTGCGCGTTGCGCGAGGACATCCTGCCCACCCTCGAACGACTCGCCCGGGACGGACGCTGGAGCAGCATCGTCTCCGGGCTGCCGATCGGCACCGAGGCCGGTCAGCTGGCCCACGTGCTCGGCACCGACTCGCGACTGGCCCGGCACCTGAGGCTGGCGGCGGTCCTGGCAGCGGTCGGCACCCGGGATGTCGCGCGCGACCTGCTGAGCGACGACCTGCTGCGCGAGCGGGACCTGCACACCAACCCCGGCGACGACCGGGGTGTCGGCGAGGTCGCCTGCGCCCAGGTCGAGGCGGCCGACGTGGTCGTGCTCGACGGTGAGGGCGGCGCCACCGAGGAGGAGCAGTCCCTGGTCCGCGCGCTCGCGAGACCTGACGCGCCCGTCGTCGCCGGCGCCACCACCCTCGACGTGGCGACCCTGCTGCAGTCGCGGCACGACCAGGCCCGCACCCACGCCTGGTGCTCGCCCGAGCTCGAGACCGTGGTGCCCGGGCTGGAGGACGATCACGTCTGGCGCCTCGACCTCTGCTCCGCTCGACCTTTCCACCCCGACCGGCTGCTCGACCAGATCGAGCGGCTCGGGAGCGGTCCGTTCCGCTCCCGTGGCTCCTTCTGGTTGCCCACCCGCCCCGGCAGCCTGCTCGAGTGGTCGGGCGCCGGCGGCCAGCTCAGCATCGGCGCCTACACGCTGTGGGGGCGTCGCACCCCGGTCACCCGACTCGTCGTCACCGGGCTGCGCGACCGGTCCGAGCAGGTTCCCGCGCGGCTCGCAGCGGCCTTCGAGGACATCCTCCTGACCCCCACCGAAGCGCTGCTCGACCGGCGCACCTGGGACGTCGCGGAGGACGGCCTCGAGCCGTGGCTCGGCGACATCCGCGACGTCGCCTGACCGTCCCACCTGACTTCACCCACCCGCCCCTCACGAACCGGAGGAGAGACCGTGGCCGTCCCCAAGCGCCGTACCTCTCGCAGCAACACCCGTCACCGACGCTCGCAGTGGAAGGCGAGCGCGAGCGACCTCGTGCCCGTCGTCGTCCAGGGCGAGACCTGCCTGGTCCCCCGACGACTGGTCCGCGCCGTCGAGCGCGGGTACGTCGAGCCGTGGCGGGCCGCCCGGTGAGCGCCGCTCCCCGCACGCGCACCGCGCCGCGCAGCCCGAAGGCCCGCAAGAAGCCGCTGCTGGCACCCGACGTGACGCACGTCGACTACAAGGACGTGGCGCTGCTGCGGACCTTCATCTCCGACCGCGGCAAGATCCGCGCCCGCCGGCTCACCGGCATCACGCCCCGCCAGCAGCGTCTGGTCACGCAGGCGGTCAAGAACGCCCGGGAGATGGCCCTCCTGCCGTACGCCGGCCGCTGAGCCTCCCCCGGCACCGCCACCGCCCCCACCACGAGAGGAACCCCGTGAAGGTCCGCAACTCGCTGCGCTCGGTCAAGAACCAGCCCGGCTCGCAGGTCGTGCGCCGTCGAGGCCGGTTGTACGTCATCAACAAGAAGAACCCCCGGCTCAAGACCCGCCAGGGCTGAGCGCCCCCGTACACCCACACACCGGCACCCACACCGAGAGGAACCCATGGCCCGCGTCTGCCAGGTCACCGGGACGACCCCCGGCTTCGGCCACCACGTCTCGCACTCCCACCGCCGCACGAAGCGTCGTTTCGACGTCAACATCCAGTCCATGCGCTACTGGGCGCCCAGCCTGGGCCGCCACGTCACGCTCACCCTGAGCGCTCGCGGCATCAAGACCGTCGACCAGCGCGGCATCGACGCCGTCGTCGCCGACATCCGTGCGCGAGGCGGGAAGGTCTGATGGCCAAGCGGGGCAGTGACGTCCGGCCCATCGTGAAGCTCCGCTCCACGGCGGGCACGGGCTACACCTACGTCACCCGCAAGAACCGCCGCAACGACCCCGACCGGCTGGTCATGCGCAAGTACGACCCGCGGATCCGGCAGCACGTCGACTTCCGAGAGGAGCGCTGAGCCGTGGCCAAGAAGAGCAAGGTCGTCGCCAACGAGCGCCGCAAGCAGGTCGTCGCGAGGTACGCCGAGCGGCGGGCCGCCCTGAAGGAGCAGGTCCGCACGGCAGCGACGTCCGAGGAGCGCGACGCCGCGGTGCGCGCCCTGTCCCGACTCCCCCGCGACGCCAGCCCCGTGCGGGTGCGCAACCGCGACCAGGTCGACGGCCGTCCCCGCGGCTACGTCGGCAAGGTGGGGCTCTCGCGGATCAACCTGCGGACCCTGGCGCACCGGGGCGAGCTCCCGGGGATCACCAAGTCCTCCTGGTGACCCGGCACGTCTCGTCCACAGCCATGGCGTGAGGCCAGGCCACGAGGGTCGTTGACCGGGCACAATGCGGGAATGATTCCCACCTGCAGCCGTGCGACCGGAGGGCGAGGATGGACGAGACGCTGACCGAGCAGCCGAGGCGGGCCCGCCGCCGGGCCGTCGGCCAGATGGAGCTGGTCGCCCTCGGACTGCTGGTCGTGGTCTTCGGTGGCCAGTTCGTGGCGCCGTACCTCGACGGGCCGCAGTTCGGGACCTGGTCGACGATCTTCCTGGCCATCGTCATCCAGTCCACGCCCTTCCTGGTGCTCGGCGTGATGCTGTCGGCGATCATCTCGATCGTCCTCTCGGAGCGGGTCCTGCAGCGGGTCGTCCCGCGCAACGACGTGCTGGCCGTCCCGGTCGCCGGTGTCGCCGGGGTCGGGCTGCCCGGCTGCGAGTGCGCGGCCGTCCCGATCGCGGGCAGCCTGATCCGCCGCGGCATCGCACCGGCGGTGGCGCTGACCTTCCTCCTGGCCGCCCCAGCCGTGAACCCCGCCGTGATCGTGTCGACCGCCGTCGCGTTCCCCGGCGAGTGGGACATCGTCGCCGCCCGGTTCATCGCCTCCCTCATGACGGCGGTGCTCGTCGGCTGGTGGTGCCTCTCGCGCGGCAGCCGGCTCCCGCTGCGCAGGCTCGAGCAGGTCATCGACGAGAGCTCCTCGACCCGGGAGCGGTTCGTCGCGACCGTCCGGCACGACTTCGTCCACGCCTCCGGGTTCCTGGTGCTCGGCGCCGCCCTGGCCGCTGCGGTCAACAGCTTCGTCCCGCGGGCCATCATCGACACCGTCGCCGGCCAGGCCGTCCTCGGCGTGCTCACGATGGCGCTCTTCGCCTTCGTCGTCGCACTGTGCTCGGAGTCCGACGCCTTCGTGGCGGCCAGCTTCACCGCCTTCTCCGACACCGCGAAGCTCGTCTTCATGGTGGTCGGCCCGGCGATGGACGTGAAGCTGGCGAGCATGGAGGCCGGCACCTTCGGCGGAGCCTTCGCCCGGCAGTTCGTCCCGCTGGTCATCGGCACCGCCGTGGCCTGCGCCAGCCTCGTGGGATGGTGGTTGCTGTGAGGCTCCCGACCCAGGGCCTGCTCCTGATGTTCCTCGGCGCGGTGCTGCTGCGCATCGCCGGCACCGACGCCTACCTGCGCTACGTCGTGGAGTGGATGAGGTGGCCTCTGCTGGTCAGCGGTGCCCTGCTGCTCCTCCTCGCGCTCGGGCCGCTGCTGCGCGAGGACACGGACGAGGAGCACGGGCACGATCACGGCGAGGACGGACACGGTCACGGCGTTCCCCGGGTCACCTGGCTGCTGGTGCTGCCCGGGATCATCGCCTTCGTCGTCAGCCCGCCCGAGCTGGGCTCCTACCTCGCGGAGCGCCGGGCCGACGACCTGGTGGCGGTGAGCGCACCGACCGAGGCGACCTCGCTGGGCGGTGACGGTCCGGTGGACCTGCCCGTCGAGGAGTTCATGTGGCTGGCGCAGGTGGCCGACCCGGAGCTGGAGGAGCAGCAGGTCACGCTCACCGGCTTCGTGAGCTACGGCGGCGGGGAGGACGGGGGCTGGTACGTCACCCGCATGCAGATCGGCTGCTGCGCCGCGGACGCCATGGCCTACCGGGTCAAGGTCGACGGCGCCGAGCGGCCGGAGCGCGACGAGTGGGTCGCGGTCACGGGCACGCACGTCACCGGCACGGGGGTCGAGCCGCCCTTCGAGGTCGTGCTGGCCGCGGAGTCGGTCGAGATCGTCGACGAGCCCCTGCAGACCTACGAGTGAGCCTCCCTAGACTCCCCTCATGACCTCCGCTGACGGCACCGTCGTACGCCGCTCCACGCGGCAGCGCGCGCTCGTGCGCGAGCTCGTCGGGGAGCTGGACTCGTTGGCCAGCGCCCAGGAGATCCACGCCCAGCTGCGGGCGCGCGGGGAGACGGTCGGGTTGTCGACGGTCTACCGCACGTTGCAGACGCTGAGCGAGGACGCCGAGATCGACAGCGTCCGCAACGAGGCCGGCGAGGTGCTCTACCGCCAGTGCAGCCCCCAGCACCACCACCACCTGGTCTGCCGCTCGTGCGGGCGCACGGTCGAGCTGACCGGCCCGGCGGTCGAGCGCTGGGCCCACGCGGCCGCCGAGGAGCACGGCTTCACCGACGTCTCGCACACCGTGGAGATCTTCGGGCTGTGCGCGGAGTGCAGCACCGCCTGAGTCCTCATCGGTGGTGCCGAGCCGGGCCCAGAGCTCCCGAAGGATGCGCCGGCTCGATCCCCGGGAGCTGCTGCGGGCGTCAGGCCTCGCGGCCCTCGCGTCGTTCCTGCAACCGCTGCTGCGCCTCGCCCAGGTAGGCCAGGCAGGGCGCCTGCTCGTCCGGGTGCTTCGCCACGAGGTGGAAGGACCAGCGGTCCATCGCGGCGAGGTAGCCGTTGTCCTCGCCCCGTCGGTACGTCGACCACGGGCTGCGGCCGCCGGCGGTGCGGCACGCGGTGCAGTCGATCCGGTAGGCGAACGACTCGTCGGAGGCGAGGTCGATCCTGACCGTGGCGAGCGTGCCCGCCTCGGCGCTCGCCTTGCGCGCCCGTGCGGACCTGCTCGCCACCATGGGCGGGAGCCTACGGTGCGCGGGTCCCCGTCAGTCGGTGACCTGCACACCCCGCCAGAACGCGACCCGGTCGGCGACCTGCTCGGCGCCCGGCAGCGGCTCCGGGTAGTACCAGACCGCATCGGCGTTGTGCTGGCCGCCGACGGAGAGCGAGTAGTACGACGCCTGGCCCTTCCACCCACAGGTGGTGTGGTGGTCGGACGGCTCCAGGACGTCCTCGCGCAGGGCCGCGCGGGGGAAGTAGTGGTTGCCCTCCACCACGACCGTGTCGTCGCTCTCGGCGATGACCTCGCCGTTCCACACAGCCTTCATGGCAGTTGCTCCTCGGTTCGGGCGGGCAGGTGCCCGCGTCGGTCCCACTGTGCCGGAGCACGGCAAGGCCCGGTGCGCGCCCCGGCCCTCACGCCAGCGCGAGGAAGAGCTTCTCCATCCGGGCCCGCTGGCTCCCGTCGAGGTCGTCGCCCTCGAGCAGGCACTGCTCCATGCCGCTGGCGACGAGGGCGAAGCCGGCCCGCGACAGTGCCTTGTTGACCGCGGCCAGCTGCATCAGGACGTCCTCGCAGTCCGAGCCCTCCTCGAGCATCCGGATCACCGTCGCGAGGTGACCGTGCGCGCGCTTCATGCGCGTCACGAGCGGCTTGGTGGCCGCTGCCTCGAGCTGCATCAGGACCCGTCCTCGACCCGGGCGATGACGCCGAGCAGCCGCTCGCGCGCGTCCTCGGCGACCTGGCAGACCGCTTCGGAGGCGTCGGTCATCGAGATCATCACCTGCGGGTCGAACGCCTCGACGACCGCGCCGTCGCCCTCACCGCGCACGACCACGTTGCAGGGCAGCAGTGCCGCCACGGACGGGTCGGCGGCCAGCGCCTGGTGGGCCAGCTGCGGGCGGCACGCGCCCAGGATCACCTGGGGCGTGACGTCGACGTCGAGCTTCGCCTTGAGCGTCGCCTTCAGGTCGATCTCGGTGAGCACGCCGAAGCCGGCGTCGGCGAGCAGCTCGCGGACCCGGGCGACGGTGTCGTCGTACCCCTGCTTCGAGCGTGCGGTGAGCGTGTAGCCGGACATGCTTCCTCCTCGGACTTGCATAACCCCCCTAGGGGTTGCTTTCATGAGTCCATCATAACCCCCCAGGGGGTTCTAGCCAAGCGTTGCTCCCAGGAGGAGAGTCCATGACAAGCACTGCCCAGCACCCGCCCGCGAGGTCCGGGGCCGCGCCGTCCGGCGTCGCCCATGGCCCTGGCCCGCTCGGCCGGCTCGGCACCTGGGTGCTCGACCACCGTCGCGCCGTCTCGATCGTGTGGGTCCTGCTCATCGTCGGGCTGGGCGTCTTCGCCCCCCGCGTCGAGCACAACCTGTCCGGCGCCGGCTGGCAGGCCGACGGCTCCGACTCCGTCGCCGCGCGCGAGCTGGCGGTCGAGAGCTTCGGCGGGAACGCCTCCTCCGCGATCCAGGTGGTCGTGCGCTCCGAGTCCGGCCCCGTCACCGAGGGCGAGGGGGCCGAGGTCATCGCCGCGGTCACCGAGGTGCTGGAGGGTGACGACCGGATCGCGCAGGTCGTGCCGCCGCAGCCCGGCGCCACGCTCTCGCAGGACGGTGACACCGGCGTGGTCCTCGCCGGCGCGGGCGCCGACACCAACGACATGGTGCGCGCCGCGACCGACCTCAAGGACAAGCTCACGGCCCTCTCCACCGACACGGTCCAGGTGACGCCGACCGGCTCCTCGCTGCTGTGGAGCGACTTCAACGAGGCCAACCTCGAGGCGATGCTGAAGAGCGAGCTGATGTCGTGGCCGGTCACCCTGGCCATCCTCGTCCTCGCGTTCGGCGCCCTGGTCGCCGCCGGCCTCCCGCTGCTGCTGACCCTCGCGGGTCTCGTCGCCTCCGCCGGCTCCCTGGTGCTCATCAACGAGCTCGTGCCGGTCTCCATCTGGGCGATGAACTTCGCGATGATGTTCGCCCTCGCGCTCGGCATCGACTACGCCCTCTTCATCGTCGTCCGCTACCGCGCCGCCCGCGCCGCCCACCCCGGGCCCGACGGCGTGAAGCCGGCGATCGCGCAGACCATGGACACCGCCGGCAAGGCCGTCCTCCTGTCGGGCCTGACCGTGCTGGTCTCACTGTCTGCCGTGATGCTCGTGCCCTCACCCTCCTTCCGGTCCATGGCCGGCGGGATCATGATCAGCGTCGTCTTCGTGCTGGGGGCGACGCTCACCCTCCTGCCGCTCGTGCTCGGCTGGCTCGACCACCGCATCAACAAGGGCGCGCTGCCCTGGTCGCGCTCCGGTGAGCACCGCTCGCCGAAGTTCGCCGCGTGGGGCGAGCGGCTCTGGGCCCGCCCGTGGACCTGGGGCCTGGCCTCGCTGCTCGTCCTGCTCGCGCTCGCCGCACCCGTGCTCGGCCTCAACACCGCCATGCCCTCGATCAAGGTGCTGCCCGAGGACGCCTCCGCGCGGGTCGGGTACGACGTCGTGCAGTCCGAGCTCGGCGAGGGCGCCCCGGGTGCGATCGGGGTGGTCGTCGAGGAGGCGCAGGCCGAGGAGACCGCAGCGGTGCTGTCCGCGGACAGCGGCATCGCCGGCGTACTGCCCGCCATGCCCGCCACCGACGACTCCGGCCTGGTGCTGGTCCAGGCCGTGCCGACCGTCGACCCGTCCGACCCCGAGCTCGGGGAGACCGTCGAGCGGCTGCGCGGGGAGCTGCCGTCCTCGGCGCTGCTCGGCGGCGCCGCGGTGGAGAACCTCGACCTGAAGACGCAGCTCGACGAGTCCACGCCGATCGTCATCGGCGTCGTGCTGGCGCTGGGCTTCCTGCTGCTGCTGGTCGCGCTGCAGGCCCCGCTCATCTCGCTGCTCGGCACGCTGGTGAGCCTGCTGTCGACCGCCGCCGCCTTCGGTGTCGCGCGGCTCGTCTTCCAGGAAGGCTACGGCGCGGACCTGCTGGGCTTCGAGTCCCAGGGCTTCCTGGACGCGTGGGCTCCGGTGTTCTTCTTCGCGATGATCTTCGCGATCGCGATGGACTACACCGTGTTCCTGCTGGCCTCGGCCAAGGAGCACCACGAGCGCTGGGGTGACGCCAAGGAGGCGATGGTCGGCTCGCTGGCCCACTCCGGCCGGGTGATCTTCGCCGCCGGCGCGGTCATGGTCGCGGTGTTCTTCACCTTCGCCCTGTCCGGCCCGATCCCGCCCAAGGAGATGGGCATCGTGCTCGGCGTCGCCGTGCTGCTCGACGCCTTCCTGGTGCGGCTCGTCCTGCTGCCCGTGCTGCTGCGCCTCACCGGCGACGCCGCCTGGTGGTCCCCGGCCTGGCTGCGCCGGGTGCTGCCCACCATCTCCTTCGCCCACGACTGATCACCATCGACCTCTGCCGAAAGAGAGTCCGCCCATGAACCTCGATCGTGCCGTGCTCGCCCTCGCGGGCACCATGACCCTGGTCAGCGCCCTGCTGGCCGCCCTGGTCTCGCCGTGGTGGCTGCTGCTCACCGCGTTCGTCGGCCTCAACCTGCTGCAGTCCAGCGTCACGGGCTTCTGCCCCGCGGCGATGGTCTTCCGCCGGGCCGGTCTCAGCAGCGGGTGCGCCTTCCGCTGACCTGACCGACCCGCCAGCGCACCCGCCCACCACCGGGGCGCCGGCCCCGATCTCGGTGCGCGGTCGAGCCGTCAACCACCCCCGGACGGCCCGGCCGCGCGCCGCTCCTCTTCGGGCGGGGAGCCGGAATGCTCCGCACTTCTTTTCACCCTCAGCTCGAGCTGAGGGTGAAAAATCGTTCGGAGTACCCCTCGTCCGGCACGCTCTACTCCGTGGACCACGAGAAGACAGCCGAGCGGCTCGCGACCTGGCTGGCCTCGCTGGGGCTGGTCGAGCACCTCGAGGAGTCGGGGATGCTCCGCCTCGAGCGCGACGACGCGGGCGCGGCGCGGTGGGTCGACATCGGCACGGGCGAGGAGCTCGACGAGGACCGGCTGCTCCAGGTCGAGCGGCTGCTGCGCTCGCACGGCGAGGAGCCGCAGCACGCGGTGCCGGTGCCGCTGGTGCAGGCAGCGCACCTGGCGCGGGTACGGCGGGAGCTGCTCGACTCGGAGTGGTTCACCTACGACACGCTGGCCGAGCTGCGTGGGGCGAGCGTGGACGCGACCCGTTTCGCGGTGACCCGCGCCGTCGCGGAGCACCGGCTCCTCGGCGTACCGACCGAGCTGGCGCTGCTCGTCCCCGCCTTCCAGCTGGACCCGAGCGGTGAGCCCCGACCCGAGCTGGCGGGGCTGTTGTCGCCGCTGCTGGCAGCAGGGGTGGACCCGTGGCGGGTGTGGGGCTGGATGACCCGGCCGGCCGCCCTGCTCGGCGGGCTCGTGCCGGTGGACGCGGCGACCGACCCGGGGACGGCCGCCGACGCCGTGGCCGCTGCCGAGGCGCTCGCGCGCCGCGGGCGGGTCTGAGCCG
>CAEZYQ010000016.1_pt1 | contig 90503 bp, 81 predicted proteins | sample 7265561 | NCBI WGS metagenome assembly CAEZYQ01 (sample SAMEA6813939, study PRJEB35770) | uncultured Nocardioides sp. | biome: Freshwater; feature: Freshwater reservoir; material: water | place: Czech Republic | collected 2017-04-14 | depth 30m m | reverse complement strand
GACGCCGGGGAGCCAGCGCTGCTTCTGCTCCTCGGTGCCCATCGCGACGATGTACGGCGCGGTGATGTCGGCGTGGATGCCCCAGCACGAGCCGAGGGCGGCGTTGACCTTGGAGAGCTCCTCGGCCATCACGGCGTTGAAGCGGTAGTCGCCGGCGCCGGCGCCGCCGTACTCCTCGGGGATCTCCAGGCCGAGGACCCCCTGCTTGCCGGCCTCGAGCCAGAACTCGCGGGGGATGGCCTTGTCGATCGCGTGCTGCTCGACGTTCGGGATGACCGAACGCTCCAGGAACTCCCGCACGCTGGAGCGGAACGCCTCGTGGTCCTCGTTGTAGATCTCGCGCTTCATGCCAGCCTCACGTGAGCTCGCGCTTGAGGATCTTGCCGGTGGCGGTCATGGGGAGGTTCTCGACGACCTCGACGATGCGCGGGTACTTGTAGTTGGCCATCTGCTCCTTGCCCCACGCGAGGAGCTCCTCGCTGGTGGTCGTGGCACCGGGGTTGAGGATGACGTACGCCTTGACCTCCTCGCCGTGGGACTCGTGGGGGACGCCGATGACGGCGGCGAGCGAGACGTCCTCGTGGGTCATGAGGACCTCCTCGATCTCGCGCGGGTACACGTTGTAGCCGCCGCGGATGATCATGTCCTTCGACCGGTCGACGATGTAGTAGAAGCCGTCGGCGTCCTTGCGCCCCAGGTCACCGGAGCGGAACCAGCCGTCGGTGCCGTCGACGGTGCCGAGCACCTCGGCGGTCGCCTCGGGGCGGCCGTAGTAGCCCTTCATGATGTTGTGGCCCTTGATGGCGATCTCGCCGACGGCGGTCTTGCCGTCCTCCTCGAGGTCCTCGGGCACCTTCTCCCAGGAGTCGTTGCGCAGCAGGCACATCTCGACGCCGGGGATCGGGGTGCCGATGGAGCCGACGCGCACGGGCTGGCCGTGGGGGCTGAACGACGCGACCGGGCTGGTCTCGGAGAGGCCGTAGCCCTCGAGGATGGTGACGCCGAACTTCTTCTCGAAGTCCTTGTGCACCTCCACCGGCAGCGCGGAGCCGCCGGCGGCCGCGACCCGGAGGTTCTTGGCGAGGGTCTCGACGTCGACCTCGGGGGTCAGGGCGCCGAGCAGGCCCCAGTACATCGTCGGGACGCCGGCGAAGAAGGTGACCTTCTCCTTCAGCATCAGGCCCAGCGCGGGCTCGGGCTCGAACCGCGGCAGCATCACGACCGTGCCGCCGTACGCGAACCCGCCGTTCTGGATGACGGTCTGGCCGAAGGAGTGGAAGAGCGGCAGCACGCACAGGTAGGTGTCGGGCTGGTCGGCGTTCGCGCCGAAGAGCGCCTCGCCGGACAGCGCGTTGTCGCGCATGTTGCGGTGCCGCAGCTCCGCACCCTTGGGCTGGCCGGTGGTGCCGGAGGTGTAGAGGATCACCGCGGTGTCGTCCTCGTCGGTCTCCACGGTCTCGAAGGTCGGCGCCTGCGACCCGATGGCCTGGAAGAGGGTCTGGGTGCCCTCGATCGGGGACGCGGCGCCCGGGTCGGCGGTGATGACGAAGAAGTGCTCGCAGCCCTCGGTGGCCTCGAAGCCCTCGTGGCCGGCCTGGCCGATGGGCAGCTCGGGGGTGCCCTGGAAGCAGAAGTAGGCCTTCGCGTCGGAGTCGGCGAGGTGGTAGGCCACCTCGCGGCCCTTGAGCAGCACGTTGAGCGGGACCACGGTCGCGCCGGCCTTGAGGATGCCGAAGTAGACGATCGAGAAGTAGGGCAGGTTCGGGCAGCTCAGGGCGACCTTGTCGCCGTGGCCCACGCCGCGCTCCTTGAGGGCGCCGGCGACCTGGTTGGCCAGGGTGTTGACCGTGGCGTAGTTGAGCCGGGTGTCACCGAAGACGACGGCGTCGCGCTCGGGGTACTTCTCCGCGCTCTGCTCGAGCAGGCTGGCAAGGTTCAGCAGACTCATCTGTGACGTCCTCGGTTGTGTGGCGGTGTCGTCGGCTGAGCATGTGTCGTGTCGGCGGTCACATGCCTGGCATCTGACCCCAAGATCTGGATCGCGGCTTGTGCGCGGAGTCCAAGCCGCGGCTCCGCGACGGATCCATTCGCCGCCGGGCGCTCCGAGGTCACGATGTGGCAGCGCGCACAAAGAGGGCCCTGGATATTGGGCGCTCCTCCCGAACGCGATCCGGCCGTCGGCTGTCACCGTGAGGGTGGGGTGCACGGCGCTGCCGCCACTCGACCAGGAATGCATGACGTGAGGACGGTTCGCATGATCTTCCCGATGTCCCTAGGGCGCGCGGTGGTGAGTCCCTCATGACCACCATGTCGCTGGACGACGCAAAGGTAGGTCTCGATGGTGCGCTGGAGCGGCTGCGTGCCGGTGCCGCGGCCTGGCAGCGCCTCCCTCTGGAAGATCGCGCAACATTGTCCCATCGCGTGGCCGAGGCTGCCGTGGCCCACTCGTCCTCCTGGGTCGCGGCCGCGTGCCGGGCGAAGGGTCTGCCTGAGCAATCCGCGCTGGCGGGCGAGGAGTGGCTCTCGGGGCCGTACTCGGTTGCCATGAACGCCGCGACCCTCGCGCACAGCCTCGAGGCGCTGGCGGCCGGTCGGAGCCCCATCGAGGCGTCGGCGGTGCGGGAGGTCGGTGGCCGCACGGTCGCCGACGTCTTCCCCACCAGCATCTGGGACCGGCTACTCCTCTCCGGCTTCTCGGCCCGGGTTCACTTCCAGGCGGGCAACACGCCGGGTGACGTCCTCCGAGGTGCCGGATTGGCCCAGCTGGAACCCACCGCCCGGCCTGGGACGTCCGTCGTGCTGGGTGCTGGCAACATCACCTCCATCGCCGTGCTCGACACCCTGTACGAGGTCTTCGCGCACAACCGGGTCGTGATCCTGAAGCTCAACCCGGTCATGGACCAGATGCTCGAACCCACGCGGGCCGTCCTCGCCCCACTGATCGAGGCTGGCGCAGTCCACGTCGTCTCCGGCGGCACCGACGTCGGCGGGTACCTTGTCAACCACGAAATGGTCGACCACGTGCACATCACGGGGAGCAGCCAGAGCCATGACGCCATCGTCTTCGGGCCCGGTGCGGCCGGGGAGGAGCGCCGTCGCGCCGGGAAGCCACTGCTCCGGAAGTCGATCACCAGCGAGCTCGGCGGGGTCTCGCCCACCATCGTCGTACCGGACGGGTGGTCGTCCCGGGACGTGCGCTACCAGGCCGAGCACATCGCCACGCAGCGGCTCCACAACGGCGGCTACAACTGCATCGCCACCCAGGTCGTGGTCATCCCCGCGCACTGGCCGCGGCGTGAGGAGTTTCTGCGCGCCCTGCGCGAGGAGATCGACCGCGCTCCGAGGCGCCGGGACTACTACCCAGGCAGCAAGGACCGGGTGGCGCAGGCCAGGCAGCACCACGGCAAGGCCGAGACCCGTGACCATGGTCGGGTGCTCATCCCGGGGCTGCGCCCCGGCGACGTCGCCGCGGTCTTCTCCACCGAGTACTTCTCGCCGGTGCTCGCGGTCGTCGAGATCGAGCGCAGCGGACGCGACTACCTCCACGCCGCCGCCCAGTTCGTCAACGACGAGCTTGTGGGGACGCTGGGCGCCAACGTCCTCGTGCACCCGCGTCGGCGCAAGCAGTACGGCGAGGCCTTCGAGCAGTTCCTGGGCTCTCTGCGCTACGGCACCGTGGCAGTGAATGCGTGGACCGCGGTCGGCTACCTCACGGCGACCGCTCCCTGGGGTGGATTCCCGGGGGCGGACCTGACCGCCGTCGGCAGTGGCATCGGCGTCGTCCACAATGCGCTGCTCCTGCCGAACACCGAGCAGACCATCGTCACGGGCCCCTTCAGGCCGTTCCCCCGCTCCTACGGCACGGGAGAGTGGACGTTGACGCCGAAGCCTGCCTGGTTCGTCAGGAACCGGACGGGAGCACGAACGGCGGAGCTGCTCATCGGATTCGTCGCGGCCCCGGGCTGGCGCAAGCTCCCTCGCCTCTTCGCCTCAGCCCTGCGCGGCTAGGCGACGCGATGACCCACGGCAGCCTCGCCCTGTTCCTGGATGAATCAGCCAGCAAGTTCCCAGAGCGCACGGCACTGGTCCACGAGGACTGGACGCTGACCTACCGAGAGCTTCACGAATCGAGCTCCCGGCTGGCCGGCCTGCTCGTCCACCACGGAGTCGGGGTGGGCGACCGCGTAGCACTGAGCTGCCCGAACACGCCGTGGTTCACGATCGCCTACTTCGCGATCCTGAAGATCGGTGCGGTCGTCGTTCCGCTCAACGTGCTGCTGAAGGCATCCGACGTGGCCTTCCACCTCGATCTCGTGGGCGCGAAGGTCATGCTCTGCGGGCAGGGACGCCTCGACCACGAGCCGGAGGTCCAGGCGCTCGAGGGCTTCCGGGCATCACGGAGCGAGACGTTCATCGTGCTGACCACCGACACCGTTGCGCTGGCACCGGAGCTCTCGGCGCACCCGACGCTGGGGTCGTTGTCCTGGCAGCAGGTCGAGCCCAGGTGGGAGACCGCCCACACCGGCGGCGAGGAGGTGGCTGCTCTGCTCTTCACCTCCGGCACGACCGGGGTGCCGAAGGCGGCGGAGCTCACGCACCACAACCTCCGGTGCAACGCGGAGGCGGGCGAGGTCCTGTTCGGCGCCGACGACATGAACCCCGACACTTACCTCGCCACGCTCCCGTTGTCCCACGCATTCGGGCAGACCGTTGTCCAGAACACCGCCGTGGCCTTCGGGGCGACGGTCGTGCTTCTCGAGCACTTCGAGGAGCACCGGGCGCTCGATCTCCTGGAGCTGCACCGGGTGACCTTCCTCGCCGGTGTGCCGACGATGTACTGGTCGCTGTGTGACGCGGTGACGCAGTCGGCCGGGCTTGCGCGCAAGGCTGCCTCTCTGCGCATGGCTGTGTCGGGAGGTGCGCCCCTCGCCGAGCAGGTCCACCACGACGCGCACCGCCTCCTCGGGATCAACATCCTTCAGGGATACGGCCTGTCGGAGACCAGCCCGGTCGCTGCATTCTCCAGGATCGGCTACGCGCCCAAGGTCGGGTCGATCGGTACGCCGGTCCCCGGCGTCCGCATGCAGCTGCTGGAACCCGGGACCTGGGAGCCGATCCGCTCGGTCGATCCGATGGCGATCGGGGAGATCGCCATCAAGGGGCCGAACGTCATGCGGGGCTACTACGACGACCCGCAGGCCACCCGGGCGATCCTGCAGGATGGTTGGCTGCGGACCGGTGATCTGGGCCGGCGGGACGTCGACGGGTGGTTCTACGTGGTGGACAGGGTGTCCGACGTGGTGATCCGTGGCGGCTACAACGTCTACCCCAGCGAGGTGGAGGCAGTCCTGTGTGGACACCCAGAGATCGAGAGGGTCGCCGTGGCCGGCATTCCGGACGAGCGGCTCGGGGAAGAGATCGCCGCCTTCGTCGTGCTGCGTGAGGGTGCCCGGGTCGACGCGGACAAGATCATCGCCTGGGCACGCGAACGCCTGCCCGCCTACAAGTACCCCCGCAGCGTCACCTTCCTCGAGAAGCTCCCGGTCAGCCCCACGGGAAAGATCCTCAAGCGGGTGCTCGGGCGGGGAACGTCCGTGACTACCTCCCCGCGACGGTCGCTCGAGGCCTCGAACGGCGAGGTCGGGTCGCTCAGGTCACTGGATCTGATCGGTCCGCGGACGGACGGGTGACGGACACGTACGGTTCCAAGGGTCTGCACGGATGGGCCCGCAGCAGAGTGGTCAGTCAGCACGATGGAGAACTCTTCAACAGCGAAGGACGGTAGTGTCGACCGAGGATCAGGGGATTGCTGATGTCGTCCGGCAGCTCTTGCCGCGATGTTCCTCCATCACCTCACTTGTCGTGGAGGACATCCTGCGGGAGATCCCTGAGTTCGCGCACGACGCCAGGTTGATGGATCTGTTGGAGGCGGCGGCGACGGAGAACGTCTCCGCAGCGATGCACGCGATCGCCCTCGGTACCAGGCTCGACACCATCGACGCGCCGCAGGCGGGCGTCGAGCACGCACGCATTCTGGCGCGTCGTGAGGTGCCGATCACCGTGCTGCTCCGCGCCTACCGGCTGGGGCAGACCCGCTTCGTCGAGGGTGTGCTGGAGGAGGCCCGTCAGCAGGGGTTCGAGCTGGGCGAGGGCATGGTCGAGCTCGTGCGCGCCGTGGCCCTCTACATCGACCGGATCTCCGACCAGGTCGCCCATGCCTACGACCAGGAGCGGGAGCTGTGGGTCGGCAGCAAGGCTGCGCTGCGCCAGCAGTGGGTGGGCCAGCTGCTTTTGGACGGACCTCAAGCGGACGTCTCCCAGGCGGAACGAGCGCTTCGCTACCGGCTCGACGGTTGGCACATGGCCGTGGAGGCGTGGATCGACGACTCCCAGGACCAGTCGAGCGTCGTGGGGTACTTCGACCGCGCTGCAGCGCTCATCCGACGAGCCGGTCATGTCCGCCTCGACCACCTGAGCGTCCCGACCGACACCTTCCAGGTCCGCATGTGGTTCCCGGTCTCCGAGTCCTGGACCATCGACACCCAGGCCCTCGCCGAGGCGCTGCGCGAGGCCGGCAACCCGGTGCGCCTCGCCTTGGGAGACAAGCGACAAGGGGTTGCAGGCTTCCGCACCAGCGCGGCATCCGCACGTCGGGTCAAGTCCCTCGCGATGTCCGCGCACGGACCGGTGCCCCGCGTGCTCTCGCACGCGGAGGTCGCAGCGGTCGCCCTCCTCGTCGACGACCCCGTGGAGCTGCAGTTCTTCGTCAGCTCGACCCTGGGCGCGCTCGCGTCGCCAGACCCTCGCTGTGAGGACCTGCGGGAGACCCTGCTGGTCTACCTCGAGGCCAATCGCAGCTACCACATGGCAGCGAGTCGCCTGCACGTCCATCGCAACACCGTCCATTACCGGGTCCAGCAGGCCATGGAGTTCGTCGACTCCGAGCTCGGCTCAGACACCTTCGCTCTGCAGATGGCCCTGACCATCTGCCGCTGGATCTCGCTCTAGGGCCGGGCCCCGGCCCCCGGCGATGCGCCGTACACCGGAGTCGTCCAGGTGGACGCTGCCAGGCATTCCGCACAAGCGTGGTCGGCATCTTCGGGCGAAGCGCACTAGCGACCGGGTGCGTCGCCGAACGAATCTGGGGCCCTACATCAGCGTGATGCGCCGCACACCACAGCGGACGAGGGAAGTCGGATTCGGCAGGACTGGTGGCGTCTCCTGGACGCACTCGTCGCGGCTCCCGGCCCCATTCACAGCGAGACGGAGGATCCGATATGGCAACAGTGACGTTCGTCGAGCACGACGGAACCGCGCACGAGATGGACCTCGTCGAAGGCGAGTCCTTGATGCAGATCGCCACCGAGAACGCCGTTCCTGGCATCGACGGTGACTGCGGAGGTGAGGCAGCCTGTGGGACGTGCCACGTCATCGTCGACGATGCGTGGATCTCCAAGACGGGCGCCCGCACCGGTCAAGAGATCCAGATGCTCGACATGACGCCGGAGTGCGAAGCCAATTCGCGCTTGGCCTGCCAGGTCATCGCCTGCCAGGAGTTCGACGGGCTCAGGGTCCGGCTGCCCGAGTTCCAGATGTAGTTCGGTTCCCACTTCACCATCGAACGAGGCAGGCGGAGGCAGCATGCACAACAAGAACAGCGTTCTCGAACGCACCAAGACCAGGTTGCAGACCAAGGTCCAGGCGACGGTGCCTGTCGAGCGACAGGTCCAGGCCGCTCACATGGTGGAGAAGGCCAAGCGCATGGTCGGTCTCAACGAGCCGCTGGTCTTCACCGAACGACCCCTGCCTGACGCAGAGGACGTGCCTCTGACCGAGCTCGACGTCAGCAACCCGTTCCTGTTCCGCCAAGGCAAGTGGCACTCGTACTTCAAGCGGCTGCGTGACGAGGCGCCCGTCCATTACCAGGCGAACAGCCCGTTTGGTCCCTTCTGGTCGGTCACCCGCTACGAGGACATCCGCGCGATGGACATGAACGCGGCCGACTTCTCCGCAGAGCCGGACATCATCATCGGTGACGTCCCGCTCGACATCGAGATGTTCATCGCCATGGACCCGCCGAAGCACGACCAGCAGCGCAAGGCCGTCCAGGGTGTCGTGGCTCCCAAGAACCTCAAGGAGATGGAGTCGCTGATCCGGGAGCGGGTCTGCGAGGTGCTGGACAGCCTTCCGACCGACCGCCCCTTCGACTGGGTCGACCGGGTCTCCATCGAGATCACCGGTCGCATGCTCGCGACCCTCCTGGACTTCCCCTATGAGGAGCGCCGCAAGCTCACATACTGGTCCGACACCATCAGCGGAATCGCGGAGGCCACGGGAGGCTCGACCCACCAGGACGAGTTCTTCGAGGCCACCGCCGACCTCGCGCGCAGCTTCATGGCGCTGTGGCACGACAAGGAGGCGCGTCGTCAGCAGGGCGAGGCCCCCGGGTTCGACCTGATCAGCCTGATGCAGGGGTCCGAGGACACCAAGGACATGATCAAGAAGCCGCTGGAGTTCCTGGGCAACCTGACGCTGCTCATCGTGGGCGGCAACGACACGACCCGGAACTCGATGACGGGCGGCGTGCTCGCCCTCAACGAGAATCCCGACCAGTTCGAGAAGCTCAAGGCCAACCCGTCCGTCATCCCCAACATGGTCTCCGAGATCATCCGCTGGCAGACGCCCCTGGCGTACATGCGTCGAGTGGCGACGCGCGACCTCCACTTCGGGGGACAGTTCATCCGCAAGGGCGACCGACTCCTCATGTGGTACGCCTCGGGCAACCGTGACGAGCGTCAGTTCGACAACCCCGACGACTTCATCATCGACCGGGCCAACGCGCGCAACCACATGTCGTTCGGGTTCGGCGTGCACCGGTGCATGGGCAACCGCCTGGCCGAGATGCAGTTGCGGATCCTCTGGGAGGAGCTGCTCGAGCGGTTCGACGACATCAAGGTCATCGGCGAGCCTGAGCACGTCCAGTCCAACTTCGCCAAGGGCTACTCCAAGATGATGGTCCAGCTCACGCCGAAGTCCGATGCATGAGTCGGTAGAGGTGCAGGAGCCTGGCACGGACGGTGGACGCTGCGTCATCGTCGGCGCGAGCCACGCGAGTGCCCAGCTCTGTGCCAGCCTCCGTCAGGACGGATGGACCGGGGAGATCCTGCTCATCGGTGACGAGCCGTCGCTGCCCTACCAGCGGCCCCCCTTGTCGAAGACGTATCTGGCTGGTGCGACCACGCTCGAGGGACTGCTGATCCGCAAGCCTGACTTCTACGAGAAGCAGCGGGTGGACTTCAGGCAGGGCCTCGTCGCGAGCATCGACCGGTCGGCCCACGACGTCGTCCTCGACGACGGAGAACGGATTGGGTACGACAAGCTCGTGCTCTGCCTGGGGGCCCGCCCTCGGCGCCTGTCCGTGCCGGGGGCTGACCTGCGGGGAGTCCACTACCTCCGCGACGTCCGGGACCTCGACGGGATCCGTCAGGACCTGCCGGGCGTCACCCGAACGGTCCTGGTCGGGGCCGGCTACATCGGCCTCGAGACCGCTGCCGCCCTGCGGGGCCTCGGTGTCCATGTCACAGTGCTCGAGGTCGCCGATCGCGTCCTCCAACGCGTCACGGCGCCCGCGGTGTCGGCCTTCTACGACCGGATCCATCGCGAGGAGGGCGTCGACCTGAGGCTCGGTGTCGGGCTCGAGTCCCTCTCCGGAGACGACCGCGTCCAGCAGGTGCACCTGTCCGACGGCTCGACGCTGGCGGCTGATCTCGTGATCGCCGGGATCGGGGTGGAGGCGAACACGGACCTGGCTGCCGCTGCCGGGCTCGACGTGGCCAACGGCATCTGCATCGATGCCGGTGGCCGGACGGCTGATCCGGACATCTTCGCGGCAGGCGACTGCGCCGAGTACCCCGACGAGCGCTACGGCCGACGGCTGCGCCTCGAGTCGGTCCCCAGTGCGGTGGAGCAGGCGAAGGTGGCGGCGGCCTCGATCTGCGGCAAGGAGAGGTCGATCTCTGCGCTTCCGTGGTTCTGGTCCGACCAGTACGACCTGAAGCTGCAGATCGCCGGGCTGAACTTCGGCTTCGACGAGGTGGTCCTCCGCGGCGACCCCGAGGTCGGTCGTGACTTCACCTGCTTCTACCTGGCGAAGGGACAGGTGGTCGCCGCCGACTGCGTGAACCGTCCTCAGGACTTCATGTTCAGCAAGCGCGCCATCGTCGAGGGGCTCTCCCCGGACAGGGGAGTGCTGGCCGACCCCGACGCCGCGCTGGCAGGGCTGCTGAAGGCGGTCGCCCGGGTCTGACCCGGGGCTGGGGGAGTCGCTGGGCTCAGGCGTCGGTGCGGTCGCGGATCGCACCGGCGCTGCGGCCGGCGATGGCGCCCACGACCAGGCCGAACACTGCACTGACCATCACGGCGTACCACTGCCCCGCGGTGTCGAGCCCGACGAGCATCCGCAGCGGGATGGTGAGCGTCAGCGCAGCCAGTGCCGCGAGGGCGCCCTGCAGCCAGGTACGACGGGCCAAGCCGACCCGGCTCCCGGCCACGACGAATCCGGCGGCTCCGACGAACGAGAGCCACAGCAGCCCGATCATCGGGTGGATGCCAGCAACGACCGGCGACATCAGCTCGCCGATGATCAGCACTGTGAAGCCGCTCGACGCGCCCCTGACCAGTGCGGTCTCGTCCAGCGCGTGCCCGTGGGCCGGGGCGCTCATGCCATCGTCCAGCTCAGGGCGGCACGCACGTCGGGGTCGAGGCTTGACACCAGGTCACCCATCGTTCCGACTGCGATCAAGCGGCTGCCCTCGACCACGCCGACCCGGTCCGCCTTCCACACCCGCATGTCGGCGACGCAGGAGGTCGTGAGCACGCTGCAGAGGTGCGGCACCGTCGCCAGCAGGTCCCGCAGCAGCGCGTCGAGGGTGTGGTCGAAGTCCCCGTCCAGGATGAGCAACGGCTTCTGCCGTGACAGCGCCCTGGCCAGGGCCACCCGCCGACGTTCGGCGAGGGACAGGTCGGAAGCCGCGCTGCTGGCCCGGGCACGCAGCCCCACCAGGTCGAGCCAGTCCAGGGCTCGCTCCTGGGGCACTGGGGCCACGTGGGGATCCGGGCACGTGACGTTCCCGAGCACGGTGAGGTCGAGCAGCACCCCGTCGGACTGCGGGACGTAGGCGCACGAGTGGGAGAGCGGGGACCCGCGGCGCGCGATCAGGCGCCGGTCCAAGCCCAGCAACTTCTTGATCAGGACCGTCTTCCCTGCCCCGGACCGACCCAGGAGGACGCCGACCTCACCGTCCTCGAGGTCGAAGGAGCCGACGGCCGGGTCCTCCACCTGGACCAGCTTCATCACGGACCCCCTGGAATCAGGGTGCCGGTCCCGTCATCGGGACGCGGCTCGTACGCCGGCTCGTAGCGGACGTCCGCCGCAGCGAGCTGCTCCTCGACGAAGGACTCCCACACGAGGAGGGAGCGCTGGCCCACCAAGCTCTGCTCCACCGCCTCGCGCACCTGGCCGAACGAGCGCAACGGTGGGAAGGCGCGCACGACATGACCGACATACCAACCCCTGTCGGTGCGGACGGGACCGAAGTACCCGCCGACCGGGGCGTCGAAGGCGGCCGTCGCGAAGGGACGGTCCAGCTGTGCCCGGGTCAACGTGCCCAGGAGGCCCCCCTGGTCCCGGGTCGCGTCGTCGAGCGTGAAGCGCCTGGCGGCTGCTGCGAAGTCACCGCTCGCCTCCACCTCGTCGAGGGCTCGCCGCGCGGTGGCGGGGTCGGCGGTGACGATGGCAGCGAGGCGCCGGCGGGGCGGCACGGCCCACGCGACAGGCTCGGCGTCGTACGCCGCGCGCACCTCGGCGGGCGACACCTCCACCCCGCCGGTGACCAGCTCGAAGAGGGCCTGTCCGTCGAGCTGGAGCTTCACCTCGTCGCGGACGGCATCGATGCTGATCCCACCGTCCTCCAGTGCTGACTCGAAGCGCGCGCGGTCTCCGCCGAACAGCTCGCCGACGAAGCGGTCGATCGCCTCGCTCACCTCCGCCTCGTCGACGGCGACGCCGCGGGCTGCTGCCTCCTGCCCGATCAGGAGGGTGGCCGCGAAGGTGCGCGCCGCCTCGCGACGGAAGTCCTCCAGCTCGGCGTCCTCCTGGGGGACCGCCAAGCCGTACAGCACCTCCAGCACCTCGACGCGGTCCTCGATGTCACCGGCCGACACCTCGGTGTCGTCGATGACGAAGGCCGCCTCAGCGGTGGCCGGACTCTCGCCCTCGCCCCGCTCCGTCACCAGCCACGCTCCGCCGGCGAATGCCAGGGCTGCGGCGAGCCCGAGGACGACCGTACGGCGACGGCCAGAGCCCGCCAGACGTGCCAGCCGCGGGCGGCGAGCGTCGCCCGCTGCCTCATCGGCAGCCGACGCCGCTTCCCCGAGCTGCTGCTCACCCACGATCGACTTCTCCGTCATTGCTGTAGGTCCCCTGAGGGCGGACGGCCCTACCGGGACACGCCCGAGTGTGCACGTGGCCACCCAGTTAGGGGTTGTGCACCAGGCACAGAATGCCCGCACAAAAGTGTGCCCGTGACCCGCTCGCGATGACCGTGACCGTCATTACAGTCTGGGCCCTGGCAGTGTCCTGCGTCACCACCGGCCGGGCTCTGGGAAGAGCCGGCTCGCCGATGTGGGCGTCGTCCCGACACCGCCAGGGATCGTGGCCGTTGGGTTCCCCAGGGACCTTTCCGTCTCAGGGCAGTAGATGAATGGAGTCAACCGTGGCTGAAGCTCCCGACACCCACGTCGCACCACCACCAGTCGGCGCCGGCGGCGCTGTCGCGGTGGGTCCCGCAGCCCTGAGTGGCCCCCCCGCGGTGAAGCCGCCCCGGCGACGCAAGTCGTCCGGGATGCTGCTCTCCGCCCTGACGGAGACCGGCGAGATGATGTCGCTGGCCCGGGTCGTGGTGGTGTCCGCCGTGATGCAGCCCCGGGGCTACTGGGGCGACGTCCGCGACCAGATGCACGCGATCCTCAAGCTCTGCCTCATCCCGCTGACCGTCTCCTGCATCGCCTTCGGCCTCGGGGCTCCGGGCCTGCAGGGCGGGAACATCTACTCCCTGTTCGGCATTCCCGAGCGCCTGGGCTCGTTCTTCATCATGGCCAGCGTCCGTGAGTTCGCCCCCTGGATCGACGCGATGATCGTCGCCGGCGTGGTCGGCACCGCCATCACCGCCGACCTCGGCGCCCGCCGCATCCGCGAGGAGATCGATGCGCTCGAGGTGCTGGGCATCGACCCGATCCGGGTCCTCGTCATCCCCCGCGTCATCGCGGTGACCTTCATGACCGGGCTGCTGGTCATCTTCGCCCTCGTCTGCGGCGTAATCGGCGGCTTCATCGCTGCCGTGCCGATCCTCGACGCGACCCCGGGCGCGTTCCTCGCGAACTTCTGGTCGAACGCGTCGACGCAGGACCTGCTCGGCAGCGTCATCAAGACCACGATCTTCGGGTTCTTCATCGGGATCATCTGCTGCTACAAGGGCCTCAACGCCAAGGGCGGCTCGATTGGAGTCGGCCGGGCCGTGAACCAGGCCGTCGTCATCAGCTTCGCCGTGATCTGGATCTTCAACTACGTCTTCACGACCATCATGCTCGGGCTCTACCCGGGCATCCAGGTTGCGAGGTGACCTGCTCATGACCATGCTCGACGACAACGAGTCCGTGACAGACCGATCGCGCCAGGACCGGCGTGACCGCAAGACGACCTACGAGACCGTCGACGTGTCGGTCGCATCGTTCTCCCGACAGATGAGCGGTGCCCTCACGACGTTCGGAGAGCTCTCCAAATTCTCCATGGCGACCTTCCGGGCGATGCCGGGTCTGCGGCAGTACCCCGCCGAAGTCTTCCGACAGGCCTCGATCCTGGTCCTGTCCAGCGGACTCATCATCTTCCTGATGATGTTCGTCATCGGCGCCCAGTGCGGCATCGAGGGTGCCTACACCCTGAAGCAGATCGGCGCCCCGCTCTACTCCGGCATCTTCACCGCCTGGTGCGGTCTGCGCGAGATGGGTCCCTACATGTGGGGCTACATCCTCGCCGCGAAGGTCGGCTGCGGCCTGGTCGCCGAGCTGGGCTCGATGCGCATCTCGGAGGAGATCGACGCCACCGAGGTCATGGGTATCGACTCCATGACCTACCTCGTCGCCTCGCGCGTCGTCGGCGCCTGGCTGGCCATGCCTTTCCTTTACATCGTCGGGCTGGCGCTGATGTTCCTGGCGGAGAAGCTGGTCGTCGTCGACCAGCTCGCGGCTACGTCACCAGGTGGTTACTCCTTCATCTTCTGGCTCTACCAATCGCCAGGAGACCTAGCCTTCTCCCTCATCAAGATCATGGCCATGGGCACGGTGATCGTCTTCGTCGGGTGCTTCTTCGGGTTCAACGCCAGCGGAGGTCCCGTCGGCGTCGGGCGGGCCACCGCGCGCTCGATGATCCTCAACATGGTGCTCATCCACATCATCGGACTCCTGGGTACGCAGCTGTTCTGGGGCCTCTCGCCCAATGCGCCCATCGCGAACTGAAGGATTTTCACGTGACTACCACCCTGCCCTACGCGTCGGACAGCAAGGCGACCTCCGAGCAGAACGCTGTCGAGGTGCGCGGAGTCGAGAAGGCCTTCGGGGACTTCAAGGTCCTCCAGGGTCTCGACCTGGACTTCAAGCGTGACTCGATCACGACGGTGCTGGGTCCCTCCGGTACCGGCAAGTCGGTCCTGCTCAAGCACATGGTCGCCCTGCTCGAGCCCGACGCCGGGGAGATCGTCTTCTTCGGGTCTCCGGTCTCGAAAATGACCCGCGCGGAGAAGTACGCCATGCGCCAGCGCTACGGCGTGCTGTTCCAGGACGGCGCTCTCTTCGGGTCGATGAACATCTACGACAACGTCGCCTTCCCCCTGCGCAAGCACACGGACAAGGACGAGGAGGAGATCCGCTCGATCGTCCTCCAGCGCCTCAGCGAGGTCGGCCTGGAGTCGGCCCTCGGCAAGCTGCCGAACGAGGTCTCCGGCGGCATGCGCAAGCGCGCCGGCTTTGCCCGTGCGCTGGTCCTCAACCCGGACGTCGTGCTCTTCGACGAGCCCGACTCGGGTCTGGACCCCGTGCGGACGTCGCTGCTGAACGACCTGATCCTCGACGTGCACGCCGAGCACGGCGGGACCTACGTCCTAGTCACGCACAACATCCCGACGGCGCGCAAGGTCAGCGACTACGTGGCGCTCGTGTGGCAAGGCAAGCGGATCCACTACGGCCCCACCGAGGAAGCGTTCAACTCCGAGGACGCCTTCGTGCGCCAGTTCCTCAGCGGTGACTCCGCCGGCCCCCTGGGGATGGACTGATGGCCATCAGTGACCTGCGCGCCCACGGCGGGCGCGGACTTCGCCTGGCCGCGGTCCTCGTGGCAGCGGTCCTCCTGACCGTCGTGGGAATGCGGCTCGTCCGCGGCGACGGCTACCAGCTCCAGCTGGTCTTCCCCTCGGCCCCGGTGGTCGTCGAGGGCCTGGTCGTCCAGGTCGACGGCTTCGACGCGGGCAAGGTGACGGACCTGGAGGCCAAGGACGGCCAGGCCGTGGTGACCGTGACCCTCGAGCCGCCGTACGACGAGATGCCGGAGGGATCGACCGCCGAGATCGAGTGGAAGGCGGTGCTCGGTGAGCGCGTCATCCAGATCAACCCGGGTGACAGCGACGCCGCCCCGCTGCCGGACAACGCCATGGTCCGCGGTGACGACCGGGTCGAGGTCGACCAGGTCCTGGCCGCGCTCGACGAGGAGACCCGGAACCGACTCGCCTCGACCATCATCAACCTCGACAGTGCCGTGGCGAACCGTGGCGACGACGTCAACGCGACGCTGGAGCAGCTCGGTCCCGCCGTCGAGGCACTCGCCCAGGTGCTGGGTGGCATCGGCGCCGACGGACCCGCGATCCGCGACGTCGTGACCCGCACGGCGGCACTCATGGACGTCCTGGACCAGAACAGCGCGTCGATCAGGTCCACGATCCGTGACCTCGACGCCCAGCAGACCGACCTCGCGGCGCAGGACGAGGCGCTTGCGGCAGCCCTTCAGGAGCTGCCGTCCACGCTCGAGGTGGCCCGTGCGACCTTGGACAAGGTGCCCGGAACGGTCGAGGCCGCCAGCCCGCTGCTCGATGAGCTGACGACCTCCGTCGAGGCGCTGCCTGCCTTCACCGACGAGGTGTCGCCGTTGCTGAGCGACCTCAACCCGACCCTGTCGAGCACCCGCTCGGCGCTGGACGAGGTGGCCGAGCTTCTGGGTGTCACGCCCGAGCTCCTGATGTCCTCGACCCGGCTCCTGCCGGAGGTCGACCGGGCCACGGGTCGTCTGCTTCCTGCCCTGTCCTTCCTGCGGCCCTACACGCCGGAGATCACCGGCTACTTCACCAACTGGGCCTCCGCGGGTTCGCAGTACCTCGGGCAATACCACGTCGCCCGGATCAAGGTGCAGGAGGGCACGACCACGCCGATCGGCGTGTTCAACAGCCCCCCTCCCGGTGTGACCCAGAACCTCACGCCGGCGCCTGGCAGCAACGTGGGCCAGGCCTGGACCGACGCTACGGGATCGAGGATCCGATGAGCACCCTGCGAAGCACGATCGCAGCCCGCCCCCGTGCGGCGCTCGGAGTCGTCGGGGTGGTCATCGCCTCCCTGTTCCTGACCATCGCCACGTCGTCGGCCTCGGACCTGGTCCGGGTGGGACAACCGCTCACCCTGTACGCGGAGACCGATGACGCCGGCGCGCTGATCGAGGGCAACGACGTACGGATGTTCGGCGTCAAGGTGGGCGTCGTCAGCGACCTGGTGGTCGTCGACAACGACACGGCTCGGATGACCCTCGAGCTGATGTCGACCGAGACGCCGATCCACACGGACGCCACGCTCAAGATCCGCCCCGTCAGCCTCCTCGGTGAGCGGTACGCCGACCTCGACCCGGGGACTCCCGACGCTCCCGTGGCCGAGAACGGCTACACGCTGCCCACCGAGCAGACCTCACGTGCGGTGGACCTCGACGAGGTCCTGGACGCGGTGGACCAGCCGACGGGCCGAGCCCTGTCCCTGCTGTTGACCACGCTCGGTGAGGGTGTCGCCGGGAACGGCGAGAACGCTGCCGAGGCGCTGACCGAGCTGGCTCCGTCCATGCGCGAGGCGGACGAGCTGGTGACCGTCCTCGACGGGCAGACGGCGACCCTCCAGCGCCTGATCGACGCGTTCGCTCCCGTGATCGCCTCGCTCGGGGTCAACGGCGGAGGCACCACCGACGCGCTCGTCGACTCCGCTGCCCAGCTCCTCGATGCGACTGCTGAGGAGCGGGTCGCCCTGGAGGCGACCCTGGACCGGTTGCCGTCGACCCTCAAGACGGCCCAGCGCACCCTGACCTCGCTGTCCGGGCTCGCGGACCAGGCCACCCCGGCGCTGTCGTCTGCTCGCCCCTTCACCGACCAGCTGAACCAGATCGCCGGCGAGGCGAGCGCCTTCTCGCGTGCCGCGGAGCCCGCGATCAGCACGCTGAAGCCGGTGCTGGCCCAGGCACGACAGCTGGTGCGGGAGGCCACCCCGTTGGTGGCGCAGCTCAACAGCAGCAGCGACGCGATGGTGGCCGACGCCCGGAACGGCTCGCGGTTCCTGATGGACCTGACCGACCACCTCGGGGGACTGCTGGACTTCATCACCTACTGGTCGCTGACCACGAACGGCAAGGACGGGCTGTCCCACTACTTCCGGGTCCAGGTCGTGGTGAACAGTGACTCGGTCACCTCGCTCGTGCCGCCGCTCCTTCCCTCGGCCCCGGCCTCGGGCAACGGGCCGGGTGGTCCGTCGTTGATCCCCGACCTCCCCGACATCCTCGGCGCCCTTCCCGACATCGCGAACTCGCTGCCCGAGCTCCCGTTGCTCGGCGGGCTGGGCGACCTGGGTGGTCTGGGCGGCCTGCTGAAGGGCGCGGAGAAGACGCAGAAGAACGAGGGCGCCTCCAAGCGCGAGCAGACCCCGGCTGCCGACCCGAACAGCGCCACCGGCTTGACCATCGCCCAGGAGCAGGCACTGCTCACCATGCTGACAGGAGGTGCCTCGTGAGCAGCTCGGCACGCAGCCCATGGCGCCAGACCAACACGCTGGCCGGTCTGACGTTGTTCGTCGTCTTCGTGGTGTCCCTGGGAGTGGCGTTCACCGTCACGAAGGGCGTGCCGCTCAAGGACTACAGCTACGTCCGGGTGGCGTTCGCCGATGTCGGCTCGCTCCGCGTCGGGGACGACGTGCGCCTGCGCAGCGTTCGTGAGGGCCAGGTGACGGCCATCGAGGTCGGTGAGTCCGAGGCACTCGTCGAGCTGCAGCTGCCCGAAGACCTCGAGATCAACAGCGACGCCGTGGCCCGCATCCGGGCTCGGTCCGCGCTGGGCCAGGCCTACGTCGACCTCGACCCGGGCACCGCCGAGGCGGGCGCCCTGGGTGACGACGTCCTCCCGACGGCACAGTCCCGGAGCGCCGTACAGCTCGACGACCTGCTGGACACCTTCGACAAGCGCACGCGGGAGCAGGCTGCACTCGCCGCGCGCAGCGCCGGTCGCGGTGTCGCCGGCCACGGAGGGGACCTCTCGGACTTCCTGGCCACGGCCGCGTCGTCGCTGGACGACCTGGGGACGATCTCCCAGGCGCTCTCCTCCGACGCAGCCGACCTCGACAGCACCCTGCGTGCTGCGGCCACGCTCTCCGAGCACGTGGAGACTCGCAGCGTCCAGCTGGCAGCGCTGCTCGAGACCAGCGACGAGGTCCTCTCGGCGTTCGCCGTCGACGACGCCGAGCCGCTGCGTGCGACCCTCCGCCAGGCTCCGACGACCCTGGGGGAGGCGGAGACCGCTTTGGCCTCCCTGGTCGCTCCGCTCGACGACACCACGTCGGCCGTGCGCACCCTGCGTCCCGCGCTGGCGGACCTCGGTCGGCAGACCCCGGACCTCCGGGCGACCCTGACCTCGGGTGCGCGAGCCCTGGGCAACGTCCCCCGGGCGGCGCGCGCTGCCGACCCGGCCGTGCGCAGCCTGACCGGGACCTCCGCGGACCTGCGCCCGCTCGCACCGCAGGTGTCCGCCGCGCTCATGCGCGCCGAGCCTGCACTGTCCGTCCTGGGCGCCTACGGCACCAACGCCGGTCTGTTCTTCGACTGGTTCGCCGACGCGCTGTCGCAGAAGCTCCCCAACGGCAACCACTACCTGAGGCTCGACCTGGTCACGGGGCCGTCCGCGGTGCTCGGCTCGGTCCCTGGACCGGCGCCGCTGACGCCGAGGAACCCCTACCCGGGTCCTCTCGAGGCCTACAACGAGGGAGGTAACTGACGTGGCGATCCGCCGTCAGTTCCGAGGCATGTCGACAACCAGGATCGGTGCCGTCGCCGCGGTGCTGTGCCTGCTCGCCGGCACCCTGCTGTTCTTCAAGACGCCGATCATGGTCGCCCTGCGGGGCGGCGACACCGTGGTCGTCGACTTCGCGCGTGACTACAAGGTCCGGCCGAACGTCAGCCGGGTCAAGGTCGCCGGCGTGCCCGTTGGTGTCCTCACGGAGATCGAGCAGCACGGTGATGGCGCCCGGATGACGCTCAAGGTCGACGACGGGATCACCGAGATCCTCGGCAGCGACCCGTCGGCGGCGATCCGTCCGACGACCATCCTGGGTGGCAACTACTTCATCGAGCTGACCCCGGGGGGTGATCGGGGCCAGGCGCTGGAGGGCGCCATCCCGGTCGAGCGCACCTCGGTGCCGGTCGAGCTCGACGCCACCATCGGGATGCTGAACAAGCCCGCTCGCGCCGCCATCAGCAAGGACGTGGAGCTGATCGACGAGACGTTCTCGGGCCCGGCGACGCCGGCCCTCCGGGAGTTCGTCCAGTCGGTGCCGCCGTCGCTGCAGAGCTCCGCCCGGCTCCTGAGCGCGGTCGCCGGGACGAAGCCGGACGAGGACCTCACCAGGGCCATCACGGGGCTCCAGTCCGTGTCGCGGCAGCTCACCGCCGAGCAGGGCGCCCTGGCCGACAGCCTCGAGGGCCTGGACACGTTCTCGCGCACGCTCGCCCGCCAGTCCACCGCGATCAGCACCACCGTCGCCCGTGGGCCCGAGACCCTGCGGCGTACCCGCTCGGGCCTCGAGGACCTCGCAGGGGTCCTCGACGAGGTGCGGACCACCAGTACCGCCGCCCTTCCCAGCGTCCGGTCGCTGTCCAGCCTGCTGCGCAGCAGCCCCGAGGACGTCCGGACCCTGCGTCCTGTGGTCGCGGACCTGCGGCCCCTGATGCAGGACCTGGACCCCACGGCCCGCGAGGCCGTGCCGGCCGCGCGACGTCTCCAGACGCTCGTCGAGGACGTGCGTTCGCCGGTCATCGACCGGGTGAACGGCACGATCCTGCGGACGTTGAACTCGCCTGTGGCCGGCAAGGACTCGCCGCTGGGCTACGAGCAGATCGCCTACATGTTCACGATCTTGAACCTGAACTCGATGACGACGGATTCCAACGGAGCGATGATCAACTTCCAGCCCGGCCCTGGCCCGGACACCCTCACCGAGTTCGTCACGCCAGCCAAGCTCATGCAGTCGTGGCGTGACCTGGTCGCCTCCAGCATGGGGTTCTCGCGATGAGCGGCCGGATCGCCCGCACCTGGGGCCACATCCGCCGTACCCCCGGCTTCGGCAAGGACGTCCTGACGATCGTGCTGACCGTCGCGATCGGCCTCGCGGTCACGGGCTACCTCCTCGTCGAGCAGCGGGCACGGTGGCCGTGGACCGACGACTACACCTTCCAGGCGAGCTTCAAGGAGGCCCCGGCCATCAGCCCGGGCAACGGCCAGGAGGTCCGCATCGCCGGCGTCCCTGTGGGTGAGATCACCGAGGCCGGGGTGAACGAGAACGGCGAGGCCGAGCTGACGATGGTCCTCGAGCCCGAGTACGAGGTCTACCGCGACGCCCGCCTGGTGCTGCGACCCAAGAGCCCGCTGAACGAGATGTACGTCGAGCTCGACCCCGGCACCGAGGCCGCGGGTGAGCTCGAGGACGGCGGCTCGCTGCCCTCCACGCGGACCGACTCCACCATCCAGCAGGACGAGGTTTTCCAGCACCTCGACGGCCGGACCCGTGCAGCGGTCACCACCCTGCTCGCCCAGTCCGACGCCGCTCTCGCCTCCGCCCCGGTCGCACTCGCTCCGGGCCTCACGGCCACCGACGAGACCCTCGGCGGTCTGGGGAAGGTCGCAGAGGCGCTGGAGACGCGGCGCGCCGCCCTGGCGCGTCTGGTCACCGACCTGGGCAACGTGGCGCAGGCCGTGGGCAACGACGACGAGCGCCTGACGAAGCTGGCCCGGGACGCCGCGGAGACCCTCGGCGCCCTGCAGGCGAAGAACACCGAGTTCGACGAGACGCTGGCGGCGCTCCCGGGCTTCACCGACAGCCTGCGGGACTCCACGACGAAGATCTCCACGCTCTCGGCGCAGCTCGAGCCGACGCTGCGCAACATCCGTGGCGCCAGCGAGTCCCTGCCGAGTGCCCTGGAGCAGCTGCAGGGCACGCTGGACCAGCTGGCTGACCTCACCACGGAGGCGGGTCCGCTCGTCCGCGAGGCGCGGCCGCTGGTCGCCGACCTCAGGCCCCTCATCGCTGCTGGCAACCAGAGCCTGGTGGCCGTGACGCCGTTCACCGGACGGTTGGACTCGATCACGCAGCGGTTGATCTCCGGCCTGGACTACCGCAAGGACGGAGAGCTGGGCTACCTCCAGGACTTCCTCTCCAACACCACGTCCGTGGGGTCCCTCAGGGACGGTAACGGCGGCATCTTCCGCGCCGAGCTCGTCCAGAACCCGGGTTCGCTGATCCCGACGAGTGCGAAGGGTGGCAACCAGTGAAGATCCGCGTGAGCAGGCTGCCCGCCTGGCGCCTCGCGACCCTCATCGGCTTCACGGCAGCCATGGCCGTCGTGTTCACCTACCTGTGGGTGAACTCGGGCGGTCGGCTGCCGGGCGTGGGTCATGACTACAAGGTCACCCTGCAGTCCCAGGACCTGCAGAACCTGGTCGAGAACTCCGACGTCATGGTCGCCGGGGTGAAGGTCGGCTCGGTGCTCGAGATCAGCGGCCGGGGCGAGGCGGCCACGGCCGTCGTCGGCCTGGACGAGAGCGTGGCCCCGCTCCACGAGGGCGCGACCTTCGCGCTGCGGAGCAAGACGCTCGTCGAGGAGACCTACGTCGACATCACCGACGGCACGGGCGACGAGATCGACGGCGGGACGGCCCTGCCGCTGTCCGCCAACTCCTCCTCCGTGCACCTCGACGAGGTGCTCAACGAGCTCTCTCCGAAGGCTCGGGCCTCCCTCGGGAGCCTGATCCGGGAGGGCGGCGCTGCGACGGAGGGCCGCTCGGAGGACATCGACGCGGTGATGACGGGCCTGGGGACCCTCGGCACCCAGGGGCACGACAGCCTGGCGGCACTCGCCGACCAGCAGGACGACCTGGTCCGGCTCTCCCGCACCAGTGCGCGCGTGCTCGCCGCGTTCGACGAGCGTCAGGGCCAGATCGCCCACCTCGTCGAGGTCGCGCAGCAGAACATGGGTGCGACCGCGCGGCAGCGCCAGCAGGTCGAGGCGACCATGCGCCAGCTGCCCGAGGTGCTCTCCAGTGCCAGTGGTGCTGCCCCTGCGCTCCAGACGCTGGCCGGCGACCTTGCCCCGCTGGCGGGGGCGCTGGACGTGGCCGCACCCGGCGTCACGGAGGTGCTGACCAAGCTGCCCAGCACCACGCGAGAGCTGCGCGCCACGTTCCCGACGCTCAACACCGTGCTCCGCACGGCGCCGGCGACCCTCGACCGGGTGCCTGCCCTGAGCGGTGCCCTGGACCCGCTGGTCCCCAACCTGCAGAAGGCCCTGGCGGACCTGAACCCGATGATCGACTACATGAGCCCGTACGGGATGGACCTGGCGGCCTTCTTCGCCAACGACTCCTCGGTCTTCGGTCTGCAGGACGCCACGAGCCGGTTCGTGCGAGTCTTCGCCGTGCTCAACTCCACCAGTCTCGTGGGCAACCCGTTGCCCACCACGGCCGTGGGCGGCGTGGGTCAGAACCCGTACCCTGCGCCTGGCACTGCTGGTGACCCCCAGATCAACTTCACCGGGGACTACAAGAGAGTCACGCGCGAAACTCGATGACTGCTGTTGACCACTCGGGTGCGCCAGCGCCGTCTCGACGCTCACGCGTCGTGGCGGCGCTGGCGCTGCTCGTGCTGGCGGTGCTCACCGTGGGCGGACTGAGCCGACTGGAGTTCGACACCTCGGTGGCGACCTTCCTCGACGCCGAGGACCCGGCGCGGGAGGCCTACACGCTCGATGAGCAGCAGTTCGGCTCGGACCCGATCACGGTGGTGATCCGTTCCGAGGCCGGGCAGCCCTGGCTGACGACCGACAAGCTCCCGCAGCTGATCGCGCTCGAGGGCCAGCTCTCGGCTTTGCCCGGGGTCAGGGTGGTGTACGGGCCCGGCACGGTCCTCAACCAGCTCGCAGCCAGTGCGCAGAACTTCCTGAGCGGGATCAGCTTCAAGCGGCAGGACGTGGTGGCGGAAGCCGCTCGTCGGGCGCGGGCCGAGGGTGGCGGTCCCGAGGAGATCGCCCGGGCGAAGCGCGAGGCGCTGCGTGCCTACGACCTGAGGTACGGCGTCCTGCTGACCCAGGCCCTTCCCGCGGGCCTGCCGACGCTGTCGAACCAGGCCTTCGTCGACGCGGTGGCCTTCGATGACGACGAGCCTCGCCCGACCCTGCGCTTCGTCCTGCCGGACGAGGACACCATCGCCCTGGTCATCCGCCCCGAGGGTGGGCTCACCCAGGGTCAGGTCGCGACCCTGGTCAACGGCATCCGCGACACGGTCGGACAGGCCGACCTCGCTGCCGAGGAGCCCATCGTCAGCGGATCCCCGGTGGTGCTGGCCGGGCTGGTGGAGCAGTCCAGGTACGAGGTCCCATACCTGACCCTGGCCTCCGTGCTGGCGGTCGGCACCCTGCTCACCATCGGGGCCCGCCGGCTCCGCCGCCGGGAGCGCTGGTTCGCGAACCTCATCCCCCTGGCCGCGGCCGGGGGCGCGGTGCTGCTGGACCTGGCGCTGCTCGGCTGGTTGGACCAGCCTGCCTCGCTCGTGCTCGTAGCGGTCCTGCCGGCCATCGTCGGCATCGGGTGCGACGTGCCCATCTACCTCGGTCTGTTCGGTCCCTCGCGCCGGGTGATCGCGAACGCGATCGCCACGGCCACGGGCTTCGCCATGACCGCGCTGTCGCCCGTCCCGTTCCTGCAGCAGCTCGGTCTGCTCATCGCCGTCGGCGTGATCGCAGCGGCGGTGATCGGCCAGCTGCTGCGGTTCGCGCTCGGGGCCACGGTGCCGGTCCGCGACGACGCGGCCGACAGCGGCGGTGCGCCGCTCGGCCGGCGGGGGCGGCGTACGGCGCAGGTCGTGCTCGGGGCCATGGCCGTCTCCGCGCTGGCAGGCTGGGTGCTGCTGCCCGGCATCCCGCTGAAGGCGGACCTCGCCGGCCTGGCCGAGGGGCTGCCGGTCGAGGCGGAGGCGAGCGAGAGCCAGCGGATCCTCGGCGTCTCGGGACAGGTCGACGTGCTCCTGACGGGTTCTGCCGCACCACCGGAGACGTTGGCCTGGTCGGTCGAGGCTCGTGAGGCCGTCGTGGCCGAGCTCGGCGACCAGCTGCGCACGATCCTCTCCCCAGCACAACTCCTCGGCTTCCTCGGCCCAGATCCCACGGCGCAGCAGATCGGCTCGGCGTACGCCCTGATGCCGCCGTACCTCCTCTCGGCCGTCTCCAGCGCCGATGCCTCCACGACCGCGATGTCCTTCGGGGTCGTCCCCAGCGACATCGCCGAGCAGGGCGCCCTGCTGGAGGCGATCCGCAGGACGCTGCCGCCGCCCCCCGAGGGCAGCGAGGTCGTGATCGCGGGCGTCCCGGCGGTGGCCGCGCGCGAGTTCGAGCTGCTCGACGAGTCGCGACTCGTCGCGAACCTCGGCGGTGTGCTGGCGCCCTCGGTCGCCCTGCTGCTCGTGCTCGGGTGGCGGCACCGCGGTGACGCCCTCCGAGCCCTGCTGGCCGCCTCCATCGCCACGGGGCTGGGTCTGCTCGCCCTGCGTGTCTCGGGGGCGTCCCTGACCCCCCTCACCTGTGCGCTCGGGTCGCTGACGGCTGCTGTGGGCTGTGAGTTCACCGTGATGTTGCGTCACCGCGCCTTCCCCTGGCGCAGCGTGGTCGTCGCCGGGTCCACCTCGACGGCCGGCTACCTGGTCCTGCTGGGTTCCGACCTCGACGTCATGCGGAACTTTGCGATCGTCCTGGCCATGTCCGTGGTCTGGGCCGGGCTGTCGGCCGCGGTCGTGGCACTCGCGCTGCCGCGACGGGCGGACGACGACGGCGCCGAGCCGGCAGAGGACGCCCGCCGGTCATCGCAGGAGGTCCCGGCATGACCCACACCGAGGGGGCCGCAGCTGACGGGGCCGCGGCCAACGGGGCTACGGAGGCCACCGTCACGCGCCGGTGGCGCCGGTGGCGCCTCGTCGTACCGCTCGTCATGGCCGTGGTCGGCGTGGTCGCCGTGACGGTCGTCGTGCGCCCGTGGGGCGGGTTGCCCGAGGACGCCGTCTTCGAGCTGGACGGACGGGTGTACGTCGAGTCGGACCTGCGGCGGCACCTGGTCGAGCAGCAGGCGATGTACGGGATCGAGGCGCCCGACCTCGACGAGGAAGACGGCCGGCGGCTGGCTGCACAGTCCTTCGCGGTCTCCCTGGTGGTGGATGCCGCCGCTGACGAGGCCCAGGTCACGGTCAGCCAGGCGGACCTGGACCGCGCCGCCCAGGAGTTCCTCGACGCTGCTTACCCCGGCGGGCGGACGGAGTTCGTGGATGCGCTCGCAGACGAGGGTGTCTCCGAGGACGACGTGCTCGAGGAGCTCGAGCGCCAGCTGCGGATCGAGCGCCTCTACAGCGAGGTCACGGCCGACCTCACCATCGAGGCCGAGGAGGTGAGGTCCGCGTACGAGGCGAACCCGGAGGAGTTCGACCTACCCCGGACCCGTCGGATCTCCGCGATCGCCGTAGCGAACCGTGCCGAGGCGCTCACGCTGCGCTCGAGCCTCACTCCGAGCAACTTCGCCTCGGTCGCGCGGCGCCGCTCCCTCGACACCAGCACCGCGCCCCAGGGTGGGGACCTCGGGTTCGTCGCGGCCGGGCAGCTCCAGGGCCCCTTCGCCGCGGCGGCCTTCCGGAGCCGACCCGGCCAGGTGTTCGGCCCGGTCCGCTCGCCGGGTGCCAGCTACGTCTACCTCGGGCTGGTCACGGCCGCGCGACCAGCTCGTACGCAGGGCTTCGAGGAGGTCCGTGAGGAGCTGCGCACCACCCTGCTCGCAGCCCGGGGCCTGACCACGTGGCAGGCCTTCCTCACCGACGTCGTCGCGGGCGCCGACCTCACCTACGCCGAGGACTACCGGCCAGCGGACCCGTCCTCCCTCCCCGGGCTCGACCTCCCCGGCAGCACGCCCCCGCCGGCCACCCCGAGCGGCCCGGCGGGCCAGGAACCGTGAGCGAGGACCTTGCGACCCTCATCGCCCTGCCCGTGCTGGGTCTGCTCCTCCTCGCAGGAGGGATCTGGAGCGGGCGTCACCTCGACCTGCTGGTGGGCAGCCTCGGGGGCGAGGAGGTGCTCGAGCGTCGGCGCGCCACGATGTCCCGGGGTGCTCGGGCGATGACGGTCACGGGTGCCTTCCTCGTCGTGGGTTCGCTGGTGCTCATCGCGACGCGCTGAGCCCCGGACCGCCTCGCCCGGCTCGGAGGCGCTTGGGCACGCAGTCCAGGGATGCCGCCGGTCTTTGGGCTCAGTGCCCTCGCGGCGTTCGCCGGGGGGCCCACAAGATGGCCCCGGGCCAGCGCCGAGAGTCGGCCCGGAGGAGGTCGCGTGAGCACAGCAATCCGCATGCCGCAGCTCCCGGCCGAGGAGGTGCGCCACGACCACGTCGTCCCCCTCGACACCGCGCTGGTCCGGGCCGCGATCGGTGGCTTCAGAGGGGGACTCCCCGCTGGTCCCGCTGCGCGGTTCCTGCGTGGAGTCGGCCGGCACCCCTGGCGTCCGGCGACGAGGGCCGTGGAGCTGGGGCGCGAGCTGTCCCGGGTCGCGGCGGGTGTCTCCGAGGTCTCGCCCCCCAAGCACGACCGACGCTTCGTCGACCCGGCCTGGGAGTCCAACCCCTTCTACCGGCGACTCCTCCAGGTGCACACCGTCGTGGCCGAGAAGGCGCACCAGGCGCTCCGCGACGGTGAGCTGTCGGTCAAGGACCTGGAACGGCTCTCCTTCCTGGTCGACAACGTGATCGACGCGCTGGCCCCGTCGAACTTCCCGCTGGCGCCGGCGCCCCTGAAGGAGGCGATCGACACCGGAGGTGCCTCGTGGATCCGCGGGATCCGCTCGCTCCTGCGCGACATGTCGAGCGCGCCGCGGGTGCCGAGCATGGTGGACACCACGGCCTTCGAGGTCGGCGGCAACCTGGCCGTCTCGCCCGGGTACGTCGTGTACCGGGCGCCGATGTTCGAGCTCCTGCAGTACACCCCCACGACGCCGGAGGTGCACGAGCGGCCGCTGCTGCTCGTGCCACCCACGATCAACAAGTACTACGCGCTGGACCTGGCACCGGACCGGAGCGTGGTGGAGCACCTCACCGCGGCCGGCCACCAGGTGTTAGCCATCTCCTGGCGCAACCCCACCGCTCGGCACGCGGACTGGGGCATGGATGCCTACGTCCACTCGATCATCACCGCGATGCGGCTGACCCGGGAGATCACCGGGGCGAGCAAGTCCTCGGTGTGGGGCACCTGCTCGGGCGGCATCCTCACGACGATGGCCCTCGCTTACCTGGGCGCCACGGGCGGCCTCGAGGAGGTCGCTTCCCTCGCGCTGCCGGTGACGCTGCTCGACCAACAGGTCTCGGGCTCCGCCGGGGCGCTGATGAACCCGCGGCTGGCGGAGCTGGCCAAGCAGCGCAGCCGCCGTCGGGGCTACCTCGACGGGTCCTCGCTGACCGAGATGTTCGCCTGGTTGCGGCCCAACGACCTGATCTGGAACTACTGGGTCAGCAACTACCTCCTGGGCAGGACGCCGCCTGCGTTCGACCTGCTCTACTGGAACTCCGACAGCACACGAATGCCGGCGGCCCTGCACGCCGGTTTCGTGGACCTCGCTGCCGGCAACTCGTTGGTCGAGCCTGCGGTCATGTCTGCGCTCGGGGTGCCGATCGACCTGGCCGACGTCACCGTCGACGCGTTCGTGATCGGGGCCGTCGCCGACCACATCACCCCCTGGCAGTCCTGCTACCGCACCACCCAGCTGCTGGGGGGCAGCTGTGAGTTCGTCCTGTCCAACAGCGGGCACGTGGCGGCGATGGTCAACCCGCCCGGCAATCCCAAGGCATCCTTCCGGCACTCCGTCTCCACCCCCGCCGACCCCGAGGAGTTCCTGGCCTCGGCCGAGGAGCACCGCGGGTCCTGGTGGCCGCTGTACGCCGCCTGGCTCAGTGAGCGCTCGGGGCCGCTGCGTCCCGCCCCGGAGTCGCCCGGCTCGCCGCAGCATCCCGCGCTGGACCCGGCCCCGGGCAGGTACGTGCTCGACCGATGACGGGGCGTCAGCAGCACCAGGCTGAGGCACCGGGCCCGGCGGCCCTCCCGCCGGGGATCGTGGAGGTCCACGGGATCGGGTTGCGCGTCGCCGTACGACCCGGGACGGACCCGGAGCAGCCCCCTCTCGTGCTGGTGAACGGCATCGGGGCCCGGCTGGAGCTGCTCGACGCCTTCGTGGACCACATCGACCCCCGGATCGAGGTGATCCGCTTCGACGTCCCCGGCGTGGGCGGGTCGCCCAGCGTGCCCGTGCCCTACACGATGTGGATGCTCGCCGAGCTCGTGCGCCGGCTGGCCCGCCAGCTCGGCCACCCGACGTACGACGTGCTCGGCATCTCGTGGGGTGGGGGGCTGGCGCAGCAGATGGCCTTCCAGCAGCCGTGCTCCCTGCGCCGGCTCGTCCTGGTCGCGACGGCCACGGGCTCGATCATGGTCCCGGGTCACCCTCGGGTGCTGTCGAAGATGGTGACCCCGCACCGCTACCGCGACGCCGCCTACGCCCGTGAGGTGGCCGCCCAGCTCTACGGCGGCAAGATGCGGCTTATGCCCGAGCTCGCGGGCCAGGTGCTCGGCGCTCGTCCAGGCGCGGACAGCAGCTGGGGGTACCTGTCCCAGCTCCTCGCAGGGTGCGGTTGGAGCAGCCTTCCCGGGCTGCCCCTGATCCGACAGCGCACCCTCATCCTCGCCGGCGACGACGATCCGATCATCCCCCTGGTGAACGCCCGGATCATGAAGGCGCTCATCCGTCGCTCCGAGCTCCACGTCTACGCGGACGGGCACCTGGGCCTGGTCACGAGTGCCGACGACCTCGGGCCGCGAGTCTCCCGCTTCCTCCTCGCGCCGCAGGCGTCGTGAGCCGCGGCTGCAGGCTCTGTGCACGGCGCCCAATTCCTCGTCGATGCCTTGTTCCTGCAGACAAGCGGGAGGCGCCGCGAGGCGTGACCATGAGGTGGTCATCACAACACAGGACGACGTCAGGGGCTGGACATGCGCGAGTTCGACTACATCGTGGTGGGAAGTGGTTCGGGGGGCGCTGTCCTCGCCGGGCGGCTGAGTGAGGACCCGGGGACCTCGGTCCTGGTCCTCGAGGCCGGCGGACGCAGCCGTCCCAATCTGAACGTGCAGATCCCGGCGGCCTTCGCCAAGCAATTCCACGGGGCGACCGACTGGGACTACCACTCCGAGCCCGAGCCGCACCTCGACGGACGCCGGATCTACCAGCCCCGCGGCAAGATGCTCGGCGGCTCCAGCGGCATGAACGCGATGATCTACATCCGCGGCAACCGCGCCGACTACGACGGCTGGGCCAAGGCTGGAGCCGACGGCTGGTCCTACGACGAGGTCCTCCCGCTCTTCCGTCGGATGGAGAACAACAGCCGCGGTGCTGACGAGTTCCACGGCTCCTCGGGTCCGCAGTACATCGAGGATGCCCCTGACGCCCGCGAGATGTCGCGCGTCATGGTCGAGGCGATGGTCCGCGCCGGGATCGGCCACACCGATGACTTCAACGGCGCCAAGCAGGAGGGCGCCTCGATGTACCAGCGGTTCACCCGCCGAGGTCAGCGGTGGACGACGTACGACGGCTACCTGGCCCCGCACCGCAAGCAGTCTAACCTCACCATCACCCCGAAGGCGCTCGTCCACCGCGTACTGATCGAGAACGGCCGCGCCACCGGCGTCGTGGCCCGGGTGGACGGGAAGATCGAGACCTTCCGAGCGCGCCGCGAGGTCGTGCTCAGCGCTGGTGCCTACAACACCCCCCACCTCCTGATGCTCTCGGGGATCGGGCCGAGCGCGCACCTGGCCGAGCACGGCATCGAGACCGTCGTGGACAACCCGCACGTGGGTGCGCACCTGATGGACCACCCGATGTATCTGGTCAACGTGGACACCAACGACCGGGACAACCTGGCCTTCGCCGAGAAGCCGGCCGAGCTCGTGAAGTACCTGCTCCGGCGCAAGGGCATGCTGACCTCCAACGTCGGCGAGGCCGGCGCTTTCTTCCACACCAGCGTGGAGGACGACGCTCCTGCCATGCAGATGATCGGGGCGCCGGTCTACTTCTGGGAGCACGGTGCCGCGACGTACGACGGCCAGGCCCTGGCCATCGGGCTCTCGCTGGTCGGTGCCCGGTCGGAGGGCTGGGTCAAGCTGGCCTCGTCCGACCCCGAGCGCAAGCCGCTGGTCTGCAACAACTACTTCGAGGACCCCGACGACATGACGTCGATGATCGACGGCATCGAGCGCGCGAGGCAGGTGCTGGCCGACCGTGCGCTGTACGGCGGCCGCGAGATCCACCCCGGCGAGAAGTTCAGCACCCGCACGGAGCTCGAGCAGGCCGTCCGGGCGGGCGTGGAGCACACCTACCACGCGAGCTGCACCGCGCGGATCGGCGTCGAGGGCGAGGGCGTCCTCGACGCTCGCCTGCGGGTCCGTGGGGTCGAGGGCCTGCGGGTCGTGGACGCCTCGGCCATGCCGAAGGTCACCCACGGCAACACGCACGCGCCGACCATGCTCATCGGCGAGAAGGCCGCTGAGCTGATCAAGGACGGCATGTAGGCACACGCCGCTGCGGGCGGGGGCGCCCTCTCCACGCAGACGCACGCCCCCGCCCGCGCGACGGCCACCTGGCTCCCCGCGTCCAGCGGCGAGGGTCAGGGGTCGTGCGACGACGTCACTGCGTGATGACGACCTTGCCGCGTGCGCGACCCTGCTCCACGTGGGCCACGGCCTCGAGGGTGTCGTCGAAGTCGAAGGTGCGGTCGAGGACAGGACGCAGGGTGCCGTCGTCGTACAACGCCGCCAGCGTGGCCAGCTGCTCGCCGCTGGCGCGCATGAAGAGGAACGAGTAGCGCACCCCGAGCTTCGCGGCCCGGCGACGGACCCCGCGGCTCATGAGCGCCATGACGGGGCGCAGCAGCGGCTTGCCCAGCTGGGCTGCGAAGGCCGGGTCAGGGGGACCCACCACGCTGATCGCGAGGCCACCGGGGCGCAGCGCCACGTCGACGCGGCGGCGTGGCTCGAGCAGGGTCGGGAAGAACGACCCGGTGCGGAGCTTGGGAATCCTCACGCTCAGGTCGCCGGCTGTCGTCGAGACCGTTTCGGACCGGGTGCCATTGCGGTGCGCAACGCGGTCTTCGGTCCGCTCGTGCGGAGCTGCGCCGATCGCAGCGGTGGCCTCGGCGTCGACGAGGGCTTGGAGCATGAACCCGAGCATCTGACGCATCGCATCGCATCGCCGCCATCAGCGGTGCGCAGCATCTGGGTGAGCTCGAGCAGGGCAGACTGGTTCAGGGTCATCGCGTGAGTCCTGTTCTACGAGTTGATTAGAGCCTTCTCGCAGAGCCTCACGCGATGGCCCGCCCTCGTCCTGGACCGACACTCACAGGAGGGCTGGTCCGTGCTCGAGCCGGGCTGCTACTTCCACCACTCCAGGGGACTCACCCCGGGGCATGGGTCGCTACAGCGGTTCACAAGTTCACGATCGGGCACACTACGGGCACAGCGGAGGCGTAGATCCACCCAGATCGACCTGATTCGGACGTCACTGTGAGCGTGGATCCACGCTCACAGGCGCAAAACCGGATCTCTACGGATCAGAAGGTTTGGGGTTCGAATCCCTACAGGCGCGCAGATCGATCAGGCCCCAGGTCAGCCCGCTGACCTGGGGCTTCGTCGTTGCCAGGGCCGTCAACATCGGTTGTTGATCAGCCACCGAGGTGTCCGGATCCGGCTGCAGGCACTCTTCGGGCACAGTTGCTCCGAAGAGGGCGCCGCCGAGGCGGCCTGCAGGCGTACGGAATCGGGCCCGGAAGGCGCTCGACGCTGGCCCGCGAAGAGGGCAGTTCCTCGATGAACCGAACCATCCGAGCCGTGACCGCCCGGATCTGCCGCTGTCCACCGACCATCAGTTGGGGCCGAAAGGGGCCGGACATCTATCGGCCGCCACTGCCGCCGTCGGTCGAAGGGCCTCGAGTCGCCGCCGTCGGTGAACCTGACACGTGCTGCGGGGACCGGGCGGCACTTCGCTCCGTGAATCTTCGAACTCATGCCCCGCAAAAGTTCGACTTACAGCTGCGCAATAGCTGGAGTTAGCGAGTGGTGAACTACGTCCCCCGCGTCGCGGACCGGGAGCTGGAGACGCGGCTCGCGGTGATGGGCGCGGTCCTGACCGAGGGGCCGAAGGCGTGCGGGAAGACCGCTACGGCCTCCCAGCGCGCCGGCACCATCATCCGGCTCGATGAGGACGCAGTCGCTCGCGCCCAGCTGGATCTCGACCCTCAGGAACTGTTCGCGGGGGAGCCGCCCCTCCTGTTCGACCAGTGGCAGGTCGATGGGCCACCGCCGCAACCCCGGCAACCTGCGCCGCCTCTCGACGCATGACCACTGACATCCACGCCACTGCCCCGTCCGACCACCCGGCCGCCGCCACGATGCGGGCCGTCGCCTTCACCCGCAGCCTGCCCGTCGACGACCCGGCCAGCCAGGTCGACGTCGAGCTGCCCCGCCCCGTCCCCGGCGCCCGTGACCTCCTCGTCGAGGTCCGCGCGGTGTCGGTGAACCCCGTCGACGTCAAGGTCCGCGGCGGTGGCGACCCCGATGGCGCCCGGGTCCTCGGCTTCGACGCCGCGGGCGTCGTCGTCGAGGTCGGCGAGGACGTCACGCTCTTCCAGCCCGGCGACGAGGTCTGGTACGCCGGCGACATCCTGCGCCCGGGCACCAACGCCGAGCTCCACGTGGTCGACGAGCGGATCGTGGCCCGCAAGCCGCGCAGCCTCTCCTTCGCCAACGCGGCGGCCCTGCCGCTCACGGCCATCACCGCGTGGGAGGGCCTCTTCGAGAAGCTGCGCCTCACCGAGGCCAGCACCGGCACGCTCCTGGTCGTCGGCGCCAGAGGTGGCGTCGGCTCGATGGTGCTGCAGCTGGCCGAGGCGCTGCTGCCCGGCGTCCGTGTCGTCGGCACCAGCTCGCCCGAGGAGTCCGAGGCGTGGGTGCGCGGCCTCGGCGCCGAGGCGACGGTCAACCACCGCGCCGGCGACCTGCGGGGCCAGATCGTCGAGGCCGCCCCCGACGGTGTCGACTGGGTGTTCACCGCCCGCGTCGCCGACCCGGACCAGCTCGAGCTCTACGTCGACGTGCTCAACCCCTTCGGCCAGATCGTGGCCATCGACGACCCCGAGACCCTCGACATCGCGTTCCTGAAGTCGAAGTCGATCAGCTTCCACTGGGAGCTGATGTTCACCCGCCCCATCGCCGGCGGCGACGGCCAGCTCGCCCAGCACCGCCCGCTGACCGACGTGGCCGCGCTGGTCGACGAGGGTCGGGTGCGCAGCACCGCCACCACCGTCCTGCGCCCGATCGACGCCGAGCAGCTCCGTGCCGCGCACCGGCAGGTCGAGAGCGGCCGCACCATCGGCAAGGTCGTGGTCGCCGCCCAGTGAGGCTCGTCCGGTGAGTTCCGCCCGGTGAGGCCTCAGGCGTCGACGACCTCGCGGTAGAGCGCCAGATGCGCCCGCGCGGCCCGCTCCCAGGTGTAGGACCCTGCCAGGGCCTGCCCCGGGGCCGGGTCGCCGGGCGTGCGCAGCGCCGCGGCCAGTGCTGCGGCGATGGCAGGGACGTCGGCGGCGAAGGACACGGTCGTCCCCAGGACCTCCCGCAGCACCGGCAGGTCGCGGGCGACCACCGGCACCCCGGCGGCAAGCGCCTCCATGGCGGCGAGGCCGAAGCCCTCCTTGGTGGAGACGAAACCCAGCGCCGACGCCTCGGCCACCAGCGATGGCAGCGCCGGGTCCTCGACGGGTCCCAGTACCAGCGGCTCCGTGCCGAGCTCCTCGGCGAGCTCGGCGGCGCGGGCGTCGAAGGCCGCACGGTAGTCGCGGTAGTCGAAGAGCGTCTCGCCGCCGCCGAGCACCAGCCGGACGTGGCCGAGGTCGGGCTGGGAGCGGACCATCGCGGCGTACGCCTCGAGCAGGTCGAGCGTGCCCTTGCGCGGCTCGATCCCGCCCAGCGCGAGGACGTACGGCGCACCGATGCGCTCGCGCCACCCCGCGCGCCCCTCGTGGTCGGTCGCGGCCGCGGCGAAGCGCGCAGCATCGACCCCGTTGGGGATGACCGCCGGCTCCAGCCCCCAGCCGCGACGCACCTCCTCGGCCACCGCGGCCGACACGCAGACCCGGGTGCTCGGCTCGACGACCGCCCGCTCGTGGCAGGCCACGAGCGCCGGCGTCGTGAACGTGTCGAGGTGGTGGATGGTGCGCACGCAGGGGAGTGCGGCGTTGGCGCTGATGCAGTCCTGGGCGTGCACGACGTCGTAGCGGTCCCGCTCGGCGGCGAACGCGGAGCGCAGCACCTCGATCGAGCGCACGATGCGCTCCCCGACGTCCTCGCCGTCGACCTCGGGGAAGGGCACCGCCCGCACACCCACCCGCGGGTCGACCGCCCGGAAGAACGTCGTGTCCCCACCCCGACCCAGCGTCCAGACGTCGACGCTCTCGCCGAGCGCGGCCAGCGCCTCGGCGAGCGCGAGCGTGTGCACCACACCGCCACGGGGCTTGGTGGAGTAGGTGAGCAGGGCGATCCGCACGCCTCAGGCCCCCGGGACGTCGGCGTCGGCGGACCGGAGCGCCCCGTAGGCCTCGGGGGTGCGCTCGGCGAGGTGGTGCAGGACCCGGCGCGCCCGGGCGACCTCGACCCCGGGGTCGAGCTCGGCGACGGCCAGCCCGCCCTTGGAGGAGGTGCGTGCGAGCACGTCGCCGCCGGGGCCCACCACCTTGGCCTGCCCGAGGAAGCGCAGACCGCCCATCACGCCGGTCTGGTTGGAGGAGACCCACACGACCTGGTTCTCCGCGGCGCGCGCGCAGTCGTAGAGGTCGAAGAGCCGGGACTGGCGGTCCTGCGGCAGCCGCGAGGCGCGGTCGGTGACCGATGCCGGCCAGGCCGACAGGCAGGCCAGCACCGTCGCGCCGTCCATCGCCAGCGTCCGGGCCGCCTCGGGGAAGGTCTTGTCGTAGTCGATGAGCATGCCGAGCCGGCCCAGCGGGGTGTCGAACGCGCTGAAGGAGTCGCCGGCGTCGTACACGAGGGACTCGCCGGCGGGGCGGTGCACCTTGCGGTGCCGCCCCAGCACGCCCGACCCGTCGAGGCAGACCGCGGTGTTGAAGAGCCGGTGCTCGCCGTCGACCACCGTCTCCTCGGTGTAGCCCAGCGCCAGCACCATGTCGCCGGCCAGCGCGCGCACCCGCTCGATCTCCGAGGAGTCCTCGCACAGGCCCGGCGGCAGGCTCGTGGCATCGGGGCGCCGCAGGTCGGAGAGGTAGCCGCCCAGCGTGGCGTCCGGCAGCACCAGCAGCTGCACGCCGACGGCCCGGGCGTCGGCGACGATGCCCGCGAGCTTGGCCAGGGAGCGCTCGATGTCACGGCCGAAGTGCGCGGCGACGGCGCCGATGCGCAGGACTCCCACAGCCGACCAACCCATCCGGCTAGCCGACCAGCGCGACGGACGAAGCGGTGAGCGCAGCGGGGATCGGGCCCGGCGAGACCCGCCGCGCCAGGGCGGCCGCGGACTCCGTCAGCGCCGGCCCGGTGCGCCCGGTGAGGTGGCCGGTGACGTGCTCGGCGTCCGCGGCGATGCCGAGGAAGCGCCCCGAGCCCCACGTGTGCAGCCACGGCAGCCCCAGGAAGTACAACCCCGGCACCGACGTGACGCCACGGGTGTGGGTCGGGCGGCCGGAGCCGTCGAAGACCCCGGCGCGCACCCAGCGGTAGTCGGGCCGGTAGCCGATGGCCCACACGATGCTGGTGACGCCGGCCGCGGTCAGGTCGAGCGAGGTGGGGTCGGCCTCCGGCTCCCACACGGGCTCGTACGCCGGAGCCGGCGGCGCGTCCACGCCGTGGGCGTCGATCCAGCGGTCGATGTCGCGGCAGATCGAGCGGTACACGTCGTCGGCGGCGTCCAGCGCGGCACGCATCGTCGGGCGGAAGGCCAGCTCGGTGCCGCCGGGCGCGACGCCCTCGAGCAGGCCGTAGAGGGCCATCCCCTCCCGCGCGAACTGGCGCAGGTCGATGTCGCGGCCGCCGTCGCGGCCGGTGACGTAGTGGTTGGTCTTTTCGCGTGCCGTCGCGCCGCCGGGGTACTGCGCGACACCGGTGTCGTAGAGCCCCATCTCCGCCAGCCAGGTCATGCAGTCGCGGCCGCGGTGGAAGCGCGCCACCCGCGGGGCGTCACCGAGGGCGAGGTGGACCCGGCGCCCGGCCAGGTGCAGGTCCTCGGCGATCTGGGCACCGGACTGGCCCGACCCGACCACCAGCACCTCGCCGTCGGGCAGCTGGTCCGGCGAGCGGTAGTCGGCGGAGTGGAGCTGGGTGACGGTCGGCGACAGCGCCGGGGCCCAGGGCGGCACGATCGGCAGGTGGTAGCCGCCGGTGCACACCACCACCGCCTCGGCGTGCCAGGTCTCCGGGCCGTCGGGGCCCACCGCCTCGATGACGAACCCGCCGTCGCCGGACTCCGTGAGCGAGGTGACCCGGGTGTGCTCGCGCAGCGGCGGCCCGAAGGTCGGGGCGTAGCCGGCCAGCCACTCCACGACCTGGTCGCGGGTCATGAACCCGTCCGGGTCGGGGCCGGCGTAGGCGTAGCCGGGCAGCCGGCAGTGCCAGTTGGGGGTGACCAGGGTGAAGGCGTCCCAGCGGGTGTCGGACCACTCGTGGCCGGCCGTGCCGGCCTCGAGCACGACGTGGTCGACGCCGTCGCGGACCAGGAACCAGCTGGTCGACAGGCCGGCCTGGCCGCCGCCGACGACGACGACGCGGGTACGCCGGACCGTGGGCTGCTCCGAGCGGGGGGCCGGGGGAGAGGTGGGTGCGGACATCTCAGGACTCCTGAGGCAGGGGTGGGTGGAGGCGGAGGACGATCACGGTGGACGCGTCGGGGCAGGACGCGGCGAGCGCGTCGATGTCGGCGAGCGTCGCGGCCGCGGAGGTGCAGGCGAAGCCGAACCGGGCGCGCACGCGCTCGCTGGCGATGCCGAGCGCGGTGGCGGCCCGCTCGCGGAAGTCGTCGACCGGGTAGGTCGACCCGGCCGTGAGGTGGTCGTGGACCACCAGCGAGGGCGAGTAGTGGTCGACCACGCGACCGTCGGGCCAGCGCACGGAGAAGGTCATCTCAGGCACGGACGGCTCCTGCCATCGGGGCGGCGGTGACGGCGGCGTACGTCTCGGGGCGGCGGTCGCGCAGGTGGAACATCGCGCGTCGGGCGGTCTCGAGCGCGGCCGGTACGTCGAGCTCGGCGACCGCGAGGCCGGCCTCGGTCCCGGTGCTCGCCAGCACGTCGCCGCCGGGGCCGACGACCTTGGCGTGGGCGACGAAGCGGAGCTTGCCGAAGGTGCCGTGCTGGTTGGCGGCCAGCCAGACGACCTGGTTCTCCAGGGCGCGGGCGGCGTCGAAGAGGTTGAAGCGCTGGGTCCAGCGGTCCTCGGCGAGCGAGGCGGCGCTGGCGGTGCGCGACGCGGGCCACGCGGAGATGCAGGCGATGACCTCGGCGCCGTCGACGGCCAGCGCACGGGCGGCCTCGGGGAAGGCCTTGTCGTAGCAGATCAGCGTGCCCAGGCGACCCATCGGAGTGTCCACGCAGGCGAAGTCCGAGCCGGCCGAGTAGAACAGCGACTCGCCCAGGGGCTGGTGCACCTTGCGGTGCGCGCCCAGCACGCCGTCGCCGGTGACGACGGCGGCGGTGTTGTAGCGATCCGTGCCGTCGGACTCGCACAGGCCCACGACCACGGTCATCTCGCGTGCGATCTCGGCGACGCGCCGCAGCTCGGGACCGTCGAGGTCCATGACGGGGGGCAGGTCCTCGGGCTGCTCGTCGTGGCTGCCGTCGCGGCCGGCGCCGAGGACCGAGAGGTACCCGCCGAGGCAGGCCTCGGGCAGCGCGAGCAGGCCGACCCCGCGGGCACGGGCGTCCGCGACGAGGCGGCCGACCTGCGCGAGGTTGTCCTCGACGTCGCGGCCGAAGCCGGCACAGGCGGCGGCGACGGCGGTGCCGGGCGTGGTGCCGGGAGTGGTGCCGGGAGTGGTGGTGGGAGTGGTGGTGGAGGAGCTGGTCATGAGGCGGTTCCCATTCCGGTGACGGTGGAGGTGACGGCGTCGGTGACGACGCCGTCGGGCCAGCGCAGGCCCACGCCCGAGCCGGGCTCGAGGTGGCCACACACGGCGGTGGTGAGGTGGCGCGGCAGCAGACTGGTGTCCGGGGTGCCCGGGCTGTCGGCCTCGGCCGAGACGATGGCGAAGCCGGGGAAGCAGGTGAGCCAGTCGGCGGTCCCGGCCGCCGCCGGGGCGGGGACCGCTCCGACGTCGAGCACCGCCCGGCACCCGCTGGCCTCGGCGAGCATCCCGGTGCTGCCCACCAGGCCGCTCATGGAGACGTCCTTGGCGGCCGTCGGGGCGAGGGCGGGGACCACCGTCATCTGCGAGCGCAGCTGCTCGGGCGTCCGGTGCGAGGTCGAGTCCCACTGGGCGCCGGTGTAGCCGCGACGCCATGCACCCCCGAGGTCGGCGGTCACCCGCAGCCGGTGCCCCGCGCGGCCGCCGCCACCGGGCACCGGGGCGGACGTGCGACCCAGCGCCGTGACCGCGAGCTGGCCCGGGACCCCGAGCTGGGTGTGCCCGCCCAGGACCGGCACGCCCCAGGCCGCGGCGGCGTCGGTGAGGCCGCGCAGGACACGACGCGCGAAGGAGGCGTCGCGGGCGCCGACCGCGTCGAGGAGCCCGACGGGCGTCGCACCCATGGCCGCGAGGTCGTTGAGGTTCACCAGCACGCTGCACCACCCCGCCCACTCCGGGTCGCGCTCGACCATGGCGGGCAGGATCGCGTCGCAGGCGGCGACCATCTCGCTGCCCGGCACCGGTGCGGCGTCGTCGCCGACGAAGCCGCGCGGAGCACCGGCGGCGAGCTCGTCGAGCAGCAGCTCCAGCGGTGCCTTCGTCGCGTCGGCCAGCCGCTGGATGCGGGGGATCGGGAAGTCCACGACCAGGTGCGGGTGGCCGTGCCGCAGGGTCTCATAGCGCACGCTCCACCCCAGCCGCTCGAAGAGCCTGCGGTGCTGGGCCTGGACCTCGGCGTCGAAGCGCAGCGCGCCCTGGGTCTCGGCCCGGGCGCAGGCCGCGCGCACCAGCGCGGCACCGACCCCGAGGTGGAGCCGCGCGTCGGACGCGACCGCCAGCCGGCTGCCCCGCCACCAGCCCAGGTCGCGCAGCGGCGGCGTGCCGTCGGCTCCCGGTGCCGGGTGGATGCGGACCCCACCGAGCAGCTCGCCGTCGCCGGCCAGCGCCACGAGCACCACGGTGCGGGGGTCGTCGTCGACGAGGTCGGCGTCGGAGCCGGCGAAGAGACCCTGCTCGGTGACGAAGACGTCGTGCCGCAGCCGCCGGTAGCCGGCCAGCTCGCGCGGCCCGGCTTCCACGACGACGTACGACGCGTCGCTGTGCCGGTCGTGGCCGCTCCCGCGCAGCGGTCCGGTGAGGACCGAGACGTCGAGGGTCATCTCAGGCCCCCTCGCAGGAGAGCGCCGAGCAGGCACCGCAGGCGGCGCAGCCAGCGGACTGGGCGGCGCCCAGCATCCCGGCGCGCCGCAGCGCCGCGCCCACGCGAGCGGTGACCGAGGCGACCATCCGGGCGTCGGGCGCCGGCACCCCGTCGACGTCGGTGGCCAGCGTGCCCGCCAGCGGGCGGAAGGGCACCACGAAGGGGTAGACGCCCATCTCGATCAGCTCGGTGGCCGCGGCGACGGTCTCGTCGGGGTCCTCGCCGAGGCCGAGGAGGAGGTAGGTGGAGACCTCGTTCCAGCCGAAGACACGGACCGCCTCGGCCCAGGCGGCGCGGTACTCGCTCATCGGGACCGAGCCCTTGCCCGGCATCCAGCGGCGGCGCACGTCGTCGTCGAGCGACTCGACGTGGATGCCGATGGAGCGGGCGCCCGCGTCGTACAGCTCCTGGATCGTGGCCAGGTCGCCCGGCGGCTCGCACTGCACCTGGATCGGCAGGTCGGGGAGCACCGCGCGGACCGCGCGGACGCAGCGGGCGAGGTGGGTGGCGCCGCGGTCGCGACCGTTGGAGGTGCCGGTCGTCATCACCATCTGCGTGATGCCGTCGAGGTCGTGGGCGGCCTTGGCGACCTCCGCGATCTGCGCGGGCGACTTCACCGCGATCGTGGAGCCCTGGCGCAGCGACTCCTCGATCGCGCAGAACCGGCAGCGCTGGTCCTCGTCGTAGCGCACGCAGGTCTGCACGACCGTCGTCGCCAGCACGCGGGCCGAGTGCAGCCGGGCGATCTGCTCGTAGGGGACCCCGTCGGCGGTGGTGAGGTCGTAGAAGCGCGGGCGGGAGATGGTCTCCACGCCCAGGCCGGTGTCGGCGCCGTCGAGCAGGAGCTTGCCGCCGGCGAGGGTGTAGGGGCTGCGGGGGTTGAGGGGGATGGCCGCGCCGACTCCGTCGAGCAGCAGGTGCCCGTCGTCGCTTGGTCCGGCTCCGGCCCGGCGGGAGACCGGCGCGTCGGCGAGCCGGATCCCCTGGATCGCCAGGTCCACGCGGGTGACGCTGGCAGTGCGGTCAGGGCTGGTGGTGCTGGTCGGCGCGGCCATCTCAGCGCCTCAGAGGTTGTAGACGGAGTTGATGATCGCGCCCTTGTTGGCGAAGTGGATCACCGCGTCCTGGACGTCGAGCGGGTGGCAGGGGATGACGCCCTCGATGAGGTCCTCCTCGCGCTGGCCGTGCAGGGCCATGCCGAACCGGCAGCACAGCACGGTGCCGCCCTCGGAGATGAAGGTCTTGATGGCGTCGTTCATGTTCTGGTTGCCCGGGAAGGCCACGTCGCCGGTCGTCGGGAAGCCACGGGTGTCGGCACAGGCGAGGGCGCCGGGGCCGTAGAAGTAGAGCGTGGCGTCGAAGCCCTTGCGCAGCGCCCGGGTCGTCTGGAGGACGGCCACGAACGACACCGAGGACTCGTGCGGGATGCCGTGGACGAGGGTGAGCCAGGCCTGGCCCTCGCTGGCCTGGTAGTCGGGGAAGAGCTTGGTGGAGCCGTAGAGGTTGGTGCCCTTGCCCTGGGAGGGGTGGGGAATCTCGGCCTTGGACTTCTCCATCGCGGCGAGGATCTCGTCGTCGAACACGGACATGTGCATCTCCTGGTGTCTCTCGAGGGTGGGGTGGCGCAGCAGGTGGTGCTGGTCGGTGGTGCCGGTCGGGTGGTGCCGGTCCTGCCTTCAGGACCCGTAGAGGGCCTCGAAGTTGCCCCGGAAGAGCGCGTCGGTGAGCTCGGGGTCGTCGGTGGCGGCGGCCAGCCGGGCGTGCTCGCCGGCGTGGTCGCCCCAGGGGGTGTCGGTCGCGAACAGGACGCGGTCGTGACCGATGCCGCGGCGCTGGATCTCCTGGCACAGCCACGCCGGCGCGAAGCCGATGGCCCAGGAGGTGTCGGTGTAGACCTGCAGCCCGCGCTCGATCCAGTCGAAGAAGCGGCCGCCGATCAGCTTCATGTGCCCGCTCATGCCGCCCCCGAGGTGCACGAGGTGGATGCGGGTCGTGGCGCCGTAGGCCTCGACGAGCCTCCCGATCTGGTCGACGTCGCTGGCGGCGCCGGGAGAGGTGTGCACGTGCACGACGAGGCCCTTCTCGGCGGCGGTCGTGAAGATCCGCTCCAGCTCCTCGACGGAGTCCTCGGCGTCGACGGCGCCCCCGAGCAGGAAGCTGGTCTTCAGCGCCGCGACCCCCTCCTCGCCGGCCAGCGCGAGGGAGGCGGTGTTGCGGTCGTGGTCGCTGCCCTTGGGGGAGACCCACAGCCCGCAGCGGACCCGGTCGTCGGCCTGCGCGGCCTCGAGGGCCAGATGGTTGAGGCCGAAGGCGACGTCGGGGTCGGGGACGCCGTAGTTCGGCAGCACCAGCGCGCGCTCGGTGCGCTCGGCGTCGAGGTCGTCGAAGAGCTCGGCGACGGTCTCGCGGGCGGTGGTGTCGGGGCTGATCGGCGGGCCGCCGTAGAAGGGGTACGACGGCAGCCGGCCGATGTGCCGGTGGGCGTCGTGGGCGGCGGTGGGCATGGAAGAAGTCCACTCGCCGGGTGTTTCAGGGTGGTTCCGGCAGGAATACGGGGTGCTACCCGGTGTGTAAGTTCGCCGTTACCCCGACGGGCCTGCCGGCCGCCTGCGTGACGGGCCGATGTCGGAGGTCGGGCACCATGGCTCCCATGCCGCGGAACCCCCACGCCCGCATCGAGATCGACGCGTCCCTGGACCGGGTGTGGGAGGTCATGCTCGACACGGCGTCGTACGGCGAGTGGAACCCGTTCGTGCTGCGCGCCGACTGCGCGAGGGCGGGCCGGAGCGACGCGCCCTGCGCCTGCTCGCCGACGGGTGCGAGCAGTCGCACCGCGACGACCGCTACCGCGTCGAGGACCCCGACAACGCCGACCTCGAGGACGTCGACCTCTGGCTCGTGGGCGAGTCGCCCGAGGGCCTCCCGCTGCTGCTCGTCGTGGCGCCGGTCGGCGGCAGCACGGCGGTCCTGCGCTACTTCCGCACTCTCGGCGCCGGACCGGCGCACAGCAACGCCCGCTACCTCGGCACCGCCGTGCTGGTCGAGGAGCTCGCCCGCCGCGGGGTCGTGGCTCGCTTCGCTCGCACCTCGAGTGGCGGAGGGGCTTGCCGCGCTCGCACCTCGACCGGCGGAGCGGCTCAGACCAGGCTGACCCAGTAGCCCCAGAACCGCTGGAGCACCAGGACGACCACGACGAGGTAGAGCCCCATCAGCACGACGGCGTGGTTCTCGGCGAGCACACCGACGGCGCGGCTGTCGGCCACCCGTCGGCCGAGGCGGCCACTGGTGAGGTTGGCGAGCGTGACGTACCAGAACGCCGGGATGACCACGGCCCACACGACCATGCAGTAGGGGCACAGGGCGCCGATGTCGTAGAGGCTCTCCTCGACCAGCCAGGCCACGAAGACCAGGCCGAGGGTGGCGCCGACCTGCAGGCCCAGCCAGTACCACCGCGGCAGCCGCGCGCCGGTCGCCAGCACCACGCCCGAGGTGATCAGCACGGCGAAGGCGACCAGGCCGATGAGCGGGTTGGGGAAGCCGAACAGCTCGGCCTGCTCGGTGCTCATGATCGAGCCGCAGCTGAGCACCGGGCTGATGCTGCAGGTGGGGACGTAGTCGGGGTCGGCGATGAGCGCGATCTTCTCGACGGTGAGCGTGAAGGCGGCCACGAGCCCGACGACCCCGGTGAGCGGCAGCAGCCAGCGCAGGGTGCGGTCGAAGAAGCCGGCGTAGTCGGTGGAGGGCGGGAGCCCGGGGTCCTCGTCCACGGGGAGGTCGTCGACGTCGTGCTGGGAGGTCACGGCTCGATCCTCTCCCCGAGCACCAGGGCCGGGTGTGCCGGGTCGCCGCACGAGCAGTCGCTGCAGCACACGGAGCCTGCCGGCTGCTCGCTGCCCGTCGCGGAGGCGGTGGGACCGCAGCAGCTCTCACCGCGCCAGGCCTCGCGCCCCTCCTTGACCGCGACCGCGGCGATCACCAGGCCGGCCACCGGGTCGGCCCAAGACCAGCCGAGGGTCGCGTTGAGCACCAGGCCGACGAGCAGCACCGCGGAGAGGTAGGTGCACAGCAGTGTCTGCGTGGAGTCGGCGACCACGGCGTGGGAGCCCAGCGCCCGGCCGGTACGCCGCTGGGCCCAGGACAGGAAGGGCATGACGCACAGCGAGGCGATCGCCAGCCCGATGCCGACCCGCGAGGTCTCCGGGTCGTGCCCGACCAGCAGTGCCCGGACCGACTCGAACCCGACGTACGCCGCCAGCGCGAAGAACGACAGCGCCATCAGCCGCAGGGCCTGGCGCTCCCGCGACTCCGGCAGCCGGTGGCGGAACTGCCACAGGATGATCAGACCGCTGGAGACCTCGACGACCGAGTCGAGGCCGAAGCCGACGAGCGCGACCGACCCGGCGACGATCCCGGCGGAGATCGCGATGACCGCCTCGACGAGGTTGTAGCCCACGGACACCCCGGCCAGCAGCTGCGCGCGGCGCCCCAGCCGGGCCCGCTCCTCGGCGGGGATGACAGTGGCGTGCACGTGGCCGCTCACGGCCGGGCCTCCGCCCGGGTGCCGGTGCGATGGGTCCCGTGGTCCGGGCACAGCGTCACGGCGTCCCCGGTGAGCGAGAGCAGCCGCTCGGCCACGGACAGCAGCGCGAGGACTTCGCTTTCGTACGACAGCGACCACAGCGTCGCTCGCCCCTGCGGACGTGAGGCCACCAGGCCGCAGTCGCGCAGGCAGGCCAGGTGCTTGGAGACCGTCGACTGGGCCAGGCCGAGGTGGCCGACCAGGTCGACGACGCGGTGCTCCCCGGTCAGCAGGTGCTGCAGGATCGTGAGCCGCGACGGGTCGGACAGGCCATGGAAGAGGCAGGCGGCCGCCGAGAGTGCCTCGGGCTCGGGGAGCGATACATCCGCCAGGCGCCCTGTCATCGTCATATGGCGATGAAAGCACTGGTAGTCGGTGCTGGTCAACCGTGCGCGTCGCTACGGTGGGCGCGTGCCCGACCCGCCTCCCGTCGCCCGGCCCTCCCGTGCGACGGCCTCGGCCCAGGACGGGCCGGCCCTCGTGAGCGTCACGGCGCTCCACCTCCCCGGCGCCGACCGGGGGGAGCTCCGCGAGGCCGCGCACCGGCTGGTCGCCGAGCAGGCCGGACGCCAGGTCGGGGGCCGGGCCGCGGGCCGGGTCACGCGGCTCTGCCCGCGCTGCGGCTCCGTGGCGCACGGGCGGCCACACGTGCGCGGCGCCCACCTCAGCCTGTCGTACGCCGACGGGCTGGTGCTCGTGGCGGTCGCGGCCGTGCCGGTGGGCGTCGACGTGGAGCCGGGCCGCCCCGACTGGGCCCGGGCCGAGGCGGTGCTGAAGTGCACGGGCGAGGGGCTGCACGGGCAGCCCGACGAGACCGGGCTGCACGTCCAGCCGCTGCCCCTCCCCGATGCCTGGGTTGCCGCCCGGGGCGCGACTGTCCTCCGGTTCAGCTCGGCAGGGCGGGCAGCTCCAGCTCCCGGAGCCACGGGGTGAGCAGCGACTCCACGTCGCTGCCGCTGACCGAGGCCGCGTGCTCGAGGAACTCCTCGGTCGTCACCGACGTCCCGGCGCGCGAGGCGACCCAGGTGCGCAGCACCTCGAAGAACGCCTCGTCACCGACCTTGACCCGCAGGGCGTGCAGGGCGCAGGCGCCGCGCTTGTAGACCCGGTCGTCGAACATCAGCTCCGGGCCCGGGTCGGCCAGCAGCAGGTCCTGCGGCTTGTCGGCCAGCCGGCCGTGGTGCTCGGCGGCCAGCTCGGCGGCCGGGGTCGACCCCGACTCCTCCGACCACAACCACTCGGCGTAGCAGGCGAAGCCCTCGTGCAGCCAGATGTCGCGCCAGTGCCGCAGGGTCACGGCGTTGCCGAACCACTGGTGCGCGAGCTCGTGCGCGATCAGCCGGACCGAGTCCCAGTCCTCGCCGACGATGTTGCGGCCGAAGGTCGACAGCGACTGCGACTCCAGGGGGATCTCGAGCTCGTCGGCGGTGACGACGGCGGCGTACCCGGAGAAGGGGTAGGGGCCGAAGAGCCGCTCGAAGGCGTCGACCATCTCGTGCTGTCGGGCGAAGCCGGGGGCGTCGAGGTCGGCGGGCCCCACGACCCGCACGGGCAGGCCGGACGCGGGCCGCCCGGCGGGCTGGTGGTCGACGTAGCGGCCGATCTGCACCGTGGCGAGGTACGTCGCCATCGGTTCGTCCTGCTCGAAGACCCAGGTCTCGGTGCTGCCACCGCGGCGGTGCTCACGCAGGACGCCGTTCGCCACGACCGTGTAGCCGGCGGTGACCCGGAGCGCGATGCGGTAGGAGGCCTTGTCGTCGGGCCGGTCGTTGCAGGGGAACCACGTGGGCGAGCCGTGCGGCTGCGCGGCGACGATGACGCCGTCGGTCAGCTCCTCCCACCCGGCGTCGCCCAGGTCGCGGGCGACCAAGGGGCGGGGGGAGCCGGAGTAGCGCACGACCACGGTGAGGGTGGTGCCGCGTGGGACCTCCTCGGCGAGGTCGAGCACCAGCCGGTCCGAGCGGGTGGCGAAGCGCTTGAGCCTCGCCCCGCTCACGCGCACCTTGTCGACCGACAGGTGCGCCAGGTCCAGGACCAGGCGGCTCGTCGCCAGCAGCACCTCGACCTCGAGCGTCGCGTCGCCGGACAGGCGGTTGCCCTCGACGGCATAGGCGAGGTCGAGGTCGTAGCGGCGGACGCCGAAGGAGAGGTCGCCGTGGCCGGGGAGGTAGGGGTCCGCGGTGGGCAGCTGCGACATCAGGCTCCCGTCCACGGGCCGATGGGGTTGCCGATCCACACGGTCTTGTCGGGCACCGACTCGCCCCTCATCACCAGTGACACCGGGCCGACCGTAGCGTGCCGCCCGATCGACGCGGCGGGCAGCACCACCGAGTGCGGGCCGAGCGTGCCGCCGCGCCGGATCCGGACCCGGTCGGTGGCCAGGACGCGGTCGTGGAAGAGATGGGTCTGGACGACGGTGCCGCGGTTGACGACGGCGCCGTCCCCGAGCTCGACCAGGTCGGTCTCGGGCAGCCAGTAGCTCTCGCACCACACTCCGCGCCCGATCCGCGCACCCATGGAGCGGAACCACCACGACAGCAGGGGGGTGCCGCTGGCCGCGCCGGCGAACCAGGGGGCGGCCAGCGCCTCCACGAAGGTGTCCGCGAGCTCGTTGCGCCACACGAAGGAGCTCCACAGGGGGTGCGAGCCGGCGGTGTGCCGTCCGACCAGCAGCCACTTCGCCGCGGACGCCACCAGTGCCGCAAGCACGCCCGCCACCACCAGCAGCGGGCCGGTCACGAGGACGGCGACCACCGGTCCCGCCGCGTCGAGGGCGGCGAGGACGAGCAGCGCGACCACCAGGTGCAGCAGCACCGTCAGGGTCACCGGCACGACCCGGGCAGCCTCGAACACCGCCCGCGCCACCCGCAGCCGGGCGGGAGGGGCGAAGGTGCGCGAGTCGTCGGAGTCCGCCGCGGCCCGCCGCAGGGTGGTCGGCGGGCTCCCCAGCCAGGACTCGCCCTTGCGGGCCGTGCTGCGCCGCGGGGCCGCCGAGAGCACCGCGACCAGCGCGCGCTTGGGGACCTTGCGCCCCGGGGAGGCCATGCCGGAGTTGCCGACGAAGGCCCGCTTGCCCACCTTCACCCTGTCCACCCGCAGCCAGCCCCCGCCGAGCTCGTAGCCGCCGATGAGGGTGTCGTCGGCGAGGAACGCCTGCTCCCCGACAGTCGTCATCGCCGGCACCATCAGCACCGTCGAGGCCTCGACGTCGTCCCCGATGCGCGCGCCCAGCAGGCGCAGCCAGTGCGGGGTGAGGGTGGAGGAGTAGAGCGGGAAGAGCCAGGTGCGTGCGTCGTCGAGGACCCGCATCGTCGCCCAGACCCGCAGCGCCGCCAGGCTCCGGACCGGGTGCACCCCGGGCTCGAGGCCGCGGCCGCACAGCCGCACGACGCCGAGCACGGCAGCGGCCAGGACCAGCCAGCCCAGCACCACGCCGGGCACCAGCCACGGCAGGAGTGCCGCCAGCAGGTCGCCGGGCCCCCGGACGGCGGCGAGGTCGGCGAGCAGCAGCGCCGCGGCGCCGCCGACGAGCACGGCCAGGGCCGGCAGCAGGCCCAGGAACAGCCCCGCGACGGCGTACGCCGCCAGCCAGGCGGGTGACCCGGACGGCCGGTCCGACCAGGGGCCGCGGGCGTCCTCGGAGACCAAGTGGGCGGGGGAGCCGGACCAGAACTCGCCGGCCGGCACCTCGCCCAGCACAGCCGACCCGGGCGCGACCTCGGCGTCCGTGCCGACGACGGCCCCCGGCCCGAGGGTGGACCGGGTGCCGACCCGGGCGCGCTTCCCGACCTGCACCGAGCCCAGGTGCACCACGTCGCCGTCGACCCAGTAGCCCGCCAGGTCGACCTCGGGCTCGATCGAGCAGCCCGCGCCGAGCCGGAGCCGGCCCGTGACGGGAGGCAGGGAGTGCAGGTCGACGTCGCGGCCGACCCGGCAGCCCAGCAGCCGGGCGTACCAGGTGATCAGCGCCGCCCCGGTGAGGGCCGTGGCGCCGAGCTGGTCCACGGCGCGCTCGGCGAACCACAGCCGCAGGTGCGCCCGGCCGCCTCGGGGATGGCTCCCCTCCTCGACGCCGGCGAGCGCCAGCCGCGCGACGCCGGCGGCGAGCAACATCCGGCTGGGCGGGGTCAGGAAGGCCAGGACCGCGGCGACCAGGACCCAGGTCGGCAGCCGGGGCAGCCACCCGAGGCCGTCGACGCCCGAGGCGACGGCGGAGGCCAGCGCCACCCAGGTCACCCAGCGCGGCGCCGCGAGCAGCCGCAGCCCCAGCACGCCCACCAGCTGGCCGGCCTGTGACTTCACCGGCACCGGTCGGATCTCGCGGTCCAGGACCCGGTCGTCGCCGGCGGCCAGGGTGTCGACGTACGTCGCCAGCGCGCCGAGCCGCGGGTGGTCGTAGATGTCGCCGACCATGACGTCGGGGTGGGTGCGGCGCAGCAGGGTCACCAGCTGGGCAGCGGTGAGGCTGCCGCCCCCCAGGTCGAAGAAGTCGGCGTGCGCGGAGTCGGGGGTGGCGCCCAGGACGTCGTGCCAGAGCCCGGCGATCATCGCGGCGGTGCCCTCGAGGCCCGTGCTGGCCGGGGTGGGGGACAGCGGCCACGGCAGGGCGTCCCGGTCGACCTTGCCGGAGGTGCGGGTGGGGATGTCGTCGACCACCGCGAGGCGGGGCACCAGCGCCGCCGGCAGGTCCGTGCGCAGCGAGGCCATGCAGGAGGCCAGGTCGAAGGCGTCGGTGACGGTCACGTAGCCGACCAGGAGGCTGTTGCCCGTGCTGGTGCGGCGTACGGCGGCGGCCGCACCGACCACCCCGGGGAGCCCGAGCAGGGCCGAGTCGATCTCGCCGAGCTCGATCCGGCGTCCGCCGATCTTGACCTGGTCGTCGGCGCGGCCGCCGAAGAGCAGGCCCGCGGGGTCGTGGACGACCAGGTCGCCCGAGCGGTAGGCCCGCTGCCACCCGAGGGTCGGCATCGGGGCGTACTTCTCGGCGTCCTTGGCCGGGTCGAGGTAGCGGGCCAGCCCGACCCCGCCGATGATCAGCTCGCCGGTCGCGCCGACGGGCACCGGGTGGCCCTCGGCGTCGACCACCGCCAGGTCCCAGCCGTCCAGCGGCAGCCCGATCCGGACCGGGCCCTCGGCCGTGAGCTGCGCGCCGCACGCCACGACGGTCGCCTCCGTCGGGCCGTAGGTGTTCCAGACCTCGCGGCCGGGACGCACGAGGCGCGCGGCGAGCTCGGGAGGCACGGCCTCGCCGCCCAGGATGAGCAGCCGGACCCGTTCCAGGGCCTCGTCGGGCCACAGGCTGACCAGGGTGGGGACCGTGGAGACGATGCTGACCCGGTTGGCGCTCAACCAGGGCCCGACGTCCATGCCGCTGCGGACCAGCGCGCGCGGCGCCGGCACCAGGCAGGCGGCGTAGCGCCAGGCCAGCCACATCTCCTCGCAGGAGGCGTCGAAGGCGACCGAGAGCCCGGCCATGACCCGGTCGTGCGGGCCGATCGGCTCGTCCTGCAGGAACATCGCCGCCTCTGCGTCGACGAAGGCCGCGGCGTTGCGGTGCGTGACGGCCACGCCCTTGGGCGTCCCCGTCGAGCCCGAGGTGAAGATGACCCAGCAGTCGTCCTCGGGCGTCGGCTCCTCACGCTCCCGGGGTGCGCGCTGCCCGCGCACGTCGACGGCGAGGTCGGCCCCCACCACCGCGGCGACGTCGGCCTCGCCGAAGACCAGCCGCGCCCGTTCGTCGGGGTCGTCGGCGTCCACCGGCACGTAGGCGGCGCCCGCGTGCAGCACGCCCAGGATCGCGACGTAGAGGTCTGTGGTGCCGCTCGGCAGCCGGATCCCCACCCGGTCACCGCGCCCCACGCCGCGGGCGGCGAGCTCGTCGGCGAGCTCGTCGGCGGCCTCGGCGAGCTCGGCGTAGGTCAGCCGCTCGGTGCCGCTGTCGAGGGCGGTGGCGTCCGGGCAGCCGGCCACCGAGGCGTGGAAGACGTCGACCAGGGTCCGGGGGGCCGGGGCCCGATCGCTGCGCAGGAGGCTCACGGGCGGCATCCAAGCGTTGCCAGGTGAACGGGACGTGCTGCGTCCGGCGTACGACGACGAAGGCCCCTCCCCCCGGGATCGCCGGGGGGAGGGGCCTGGGCCGTGCCGCACCGGCTCACGCCGTGCGGCACCCGCCACCGGGATCGGGCGGCGGAGCCTGCGTCGGTCGGGCCTCAGGCCGCGGAGGACTCCTCGAGGACGGGGTAGTCGGTGTAGCCCTCGGCGCCGCCGCCGTAGAAGGTGCTGGGGTCGGCCTCGTTCAGCTCGGCCCCACGACGCCAGCGCTCGGCGAGATCGGGGTTGGCCAGGAACGGGCGGCCCACGGCGACCAGGTCCGCGAGGTCCTCGGTGATCAGCTCCTGGACCTCCTCGAAGGTGGTCGGGCTGGCGAAGCCGGAGTTCAGGACCACGGGTCCGCCGAAGCGCCGCCGGAGGTCCTGGGTCAGCTCGCCGCGCGGGTCGGCCAGGATCGAGAGGTAGGCCAGGCCGAGGTCCTTGATGCCGTCGATCACGGCCTCGTAGGTCGCACGGGTGTCCTCGGCGTCCTCCTCGAGCACGCCCTGGATGTTGTGGGCGGGGCTGATCCGGATGCCGACCTTGTCGGCGCCGATCGCCTCGGCCACCGAGCGGGTCACCTCGACGGTGAGGCGGGCGCGGGCCTCGGGGGAGCCGCCGTAGGAGTCGGTGCGGGTGTTGCTCACCGGGGAGAGGAACTGGTGCAGCAGGTAGCCGTTGGCGGAGTGGACCTCCACGCCGTCCACACCCGCGGCCACGGCCTGCTTCGCTGCGTGGACGAACTCCTCGACGATCCCGGGGAGCTCGTCGGTCCCCAGGGCGCGCGGCTCCGGGTGCGGGAAGGAGCCACCGGCGGTGATCATCTCGCCGGGCGCGGCGATCGGGCTGGGCGCGACCGACTCGAGGCCGCCCTTGTTGTCCGGGTGCGCGACCCGGCCGGCGTGCATCAGCTGCACGACGATCCGGCCGCCCTCGGCGTGGACCGCCTCGGCCGTACGCCGCCAGCCGGCGACCTGCTCGTCGGAGTGGATGCCGGGCGTGCCGAGGTAGCCCTGGCCGACCGCGCTGGGCTGGGTGCCCTCGCTGATGATCAGGCCGGCGCCGGCGCGCTGGGCGTAGTAGCGGGCGTTGAGCTCGGTGGGCACGGTCTCGGGCGAGCGGTTGCGCGTCAGCGGGGCCATCACGAACCGCTGCGGGAGCTCCCAGGAGCCGACCCGGACGGACTGGAACACGGCGGAGTTGCTGTTGTCGCTCATGCAGGGTGGAACGTTCCAAGGGGTGTGGAACCTTCCGGATCCGTGCCGAGACGAGGCTCACGCCGGGAGGGGTGAGCAGGCGACAGCCGCCCGTCGCGGCCCTAGGGTCGGCAGCGTGAGCGAGAGCGCCTCCCCGTCGTACGCCGCCGCCGGCACGCTCCGCGAGCTCTGGCGCTTCCCCGTGAAGTCGATGGGCGGCGAGCAGCTGCAGGAGTCCCTGATCGGTTCGCGGGGCCTGCACGCCGACCGGATGTGGGCCGTGCGCGACCTGGAGCTCGACGCGGTCACGACCGCCCGCCGGCTGCCCGGGCTGCTGCTGTGCGCCGCCCGTTTCGAGACCGAGCCGCCCCCGGGGGTCGGGCCGGGCGACGTCGCGCACGTCGTCGTGACGTTGCCCGACGGCACCGAGATCGGCAGCCGCGACGGCGCCCGCCTCGGCGCCGCGCTCTCCGAGCTGGTCGACACCCGCGTCTCGCTCGTGCCGCTGCCACCGCTGCACGACAAGGCGGCCTACCGCGGGGTGCTGGCCTCGCAGAAGGACCTGCGCAAGCAGTTCGGCCTCGCCGAGGGCGAGCCGCTGCCGGACCTGTCGATGTTCCCCGTGCGCAAGCTGGCCGAGCTCGCGGTCTACGCGACGCCGGTCGGCTCCTTCGTCGACGCCTACCCCGTCCACGTCCTCACCACCTCCAGCCTGCGGGCGATCGCCGAGCACGCGGGCGCGGCCGAGGTCGACGTACGCCGCTTCCGCCCCAACCTCCTGCTCGACGGAGCGCCCGACGGGCTGGCCGAGCAGGCCTGGGTCGGCGGCACGCTGCGGGTCGGCGCGGCGGAGCTGCGCGCGGAGATCCCCACGGTCCGGTGCACGGTGCCGCTGCGCGAGCAGGCCGGAGGGCTCCCCGCCGACCCGGCCGTGTCGAAGGCGGTCTCGCGGGTCGGCGACCGGTGCCTGGGCGTCTACGCCGAGACGACCCGACCCGGCGTCGTGCGGGTCGGCGACCCCGTCTTGGTCGCGGTCCCCCGATTCCCGGGTGCCGTCGCGGCCTCGGTCGGCCGGGTCGCCGAGCGGGTCAAGCGGGGGGCGCTGCGCACGGGCAACCGGTTCCTGCCGCGCTGACCCGGCCGGCACGGTGGCATGTGCCGCACATGCAACGTAGCCTAGATGCATGACCATGATCCAGATCCGCCACGTGCCGGAGGACGTGCACCGCCGGCTCAAGGCGCGCGCGGCGCTCGAGGGCGTGTCGCTCTCCGAGCTCGCCCTCGCCGAGCTGCGGCGGTCACTGGAGCGGCCGACCCGGCGCGAGCTGCTCGAGCGGGTGGCTGGCAGGTCGGTCGAGACCGAGGGACCCACCTCGGCCGCGCTCGTCGAGGCGGGCCGGGCCGGCCGTTGATCGTGCTGGACGCCTCGGCCACGGTCGAGTGGCTGCTCGGTCGCGCCGGGGCCGACGACGTACGCCGGCACCTGCAGGACCCGGAGACGACCATCCACGCGCCCGCGCTCCTGGGGGTAGAGGTGGCCTCGGCCCTGCGCGGCCGCGTCCTAGCGAGGAAGCTCGACGCCGACCGCGCGAGGGCAGCGCTCGAGGACCTCGTGGACCTCGGCGTGGAGACCTACGACCCCACCGACCTGCTGCCGCGGGTGTGGGACCTGCGCGACAACGTCTCGGCGTACGACGCGGCCTACCTCGCGCTCGCCGAGGTGCTCGACGCTCCGCTCGTGACCGCAGACGCCCGTCTCTCGGGGGTGCCCGGGGTGCGGGCCGAGGTCGAGGTCGTCGCCTCGGGCGGGTAGCGCGACCGGGACAGGTCCTAGGGTCCCGGCATGGACACCAACCCCGCCCGCCCGGACGTCCCGCCCACCGTCGCCGCGTGGCACGCGCTCGCCGCTGCCCGCGACCCCGCCGGGCTCGATGCGCTGCTGCACGAGGACTGCGTCTTCCGCTCGCCGGCGGTCCACACCCCGCAGGTCGGCAAGGCCCTCACCACGGCGTACCTCTCCGCGGCCCTGGTCGTCCTCGGCCCGACCCTGACCTACCGGCGCGAGTGGTACGCCGAGGACTCGGCGGTCCTGCAGTTCGCGGCCGACCTCGACGGGATCGCCGTCGACGGGGTGGACATGCTCACCTGGGGCGAGGACGGGCGGATCACCGAGTTCGCCGTGATGGTGCGGCCCTTCAAGGGGCTGACGGCGCTGGTGGAGCGGATGGCGGCGGAGCTGTCGCAGGGTTGAGGGGTCCGTCCGGGTGGGTCGGGTGGGGCCTGCGCGGCCACGGCCTCCCGGGGGCGGTGGCGGTGCCGCGTGCCGGCCGACGGCGCCCCCTTCGTCGCAACCACCCGTCTCGTTCGTCCCTCACGAGCCGGGGGCCAGGCCCATCCACGCTCCTCCGGGGGCGCCGTCGGCCGACCCACGTCACCGCGGTCCGCCTCCGTCCGGCCGTGGCCGCGCACGCCCCACCCTCCAGCGGGTGTCCGGTGGCGGCCGTGGGTGGTCGAGCGGGCTGGTCCTTCGGGAGACGTGCGCCGGTTCGAGGAGCCTGGGTCAGCTGGGGAGGTCGACGTTGTGGCGGTGCAGCCAGCGGACGAGCTGGCGGGCGCCGTTCTCGGTGGGCATGACGCCGTGGACGAGGGTCGGCGGGAGGCCGGAGCTGGCCGGCCAGACGTGCCGGACCCAGCTGCCCTGGGTGGTGAGGCCGAGCCCCTCCTCCTGGCCGGGGTGGTCGGGGTCGGGCTCGAGGGTGACCAGCCAGAAGCGGGTGTCCTCGGCCTCGGCGCGGCGACCGCGCAGCCAGCCGGTCGCGACCTTGGCGGTGGTGCCGGCGTGGGTCTGGACGCCGCGCGCGCGGACGAGGTCGGCGATCCGGGCCGGGTCCTGGACCAGGGCCACGGCGGCGACGTCCTGGTCGGCGGCGATGGCGCGGGCCTCGCGGCGGGCCTCGGGGGTGGCGCCCTCGCAGGCGGCGCACCAGTCGGCGGTCGGGACGCCACGGCGGAAGCCGCGGTGGGCCGCGCAGAAGGCAGCACCGTCCTCGGCGCACCTCGCCAGCACGGACCCGCGGCACCGCGAGCCGTTGCTGAGGAAGAGCTCGCAGCGTCCGGTCATGCCTTCATGATCGGCCGGGGACGGCCCGGATGTAACGGGCCGGGCCTTCTGTTACCGAGCGGTGGAGGAGTGGACCAGACCAGTCCCGGTGGTGCGGGCTGGTGCCGGAATCCCCGGATATCAGGCTCTTCTGGCGGTTCGGGAGGGTTGCAACCCCTGACAACCGTCAGGAAGGCCTGATATCCGGGGATTCCCGCAGCCGCTGCCCACCCTCGCCCGTGCGGGGCTCAGTGGGCGGCGAGCTGGCCCTGCCGCCGGCGTACGGGGTCGGACAGCCAGGTACGCCGTGCCAGCACCACCCAGCACAGCACCGCGAGCGCCGACAGCAGGGCGGGGACGACGTAGCCCAGCAGGCTGGAGGCGACGGTGGAGGAGACGAAGGCGACCAAGTTGAGCACCACGTCGTAGACAGGCGCCACGAAGAGCCGGTTGGCCACGTGGGCGACGGCGATGAGCACCCCGCACCCGAAGGTGACCGAGAGCAGCAGGTTGACCATGCGGCCCATCCTCGCGCGGGGGCGGTCGCCGGCCGGGGCCGGGCGGGGCCGACTGCGGCGAGCGGCGGGCAAAGTCGGCCACACTGGAGGCGTGATCGACGCCCTGACCCGTCGCGGGTACGCCGCGCTGGGCTCGCGCTATCCCGTCGCCGTGGTCGGCGTGACGGTGGCCGAGTCGGTCGGGATCGCGGTCATCTCGGTGGCGATCATCGCCACGTTCTACCGTCCCGAACTGGGCGAGGTGGCCGCTGTCGCGGCGGTCGCAGCGCTCATGACGGCGACCTCGGTGGTGCTGGCGGCGTGGCGGGCCAGGGACGAGCGGCGGGGGCTGGGGGAGTGGATCCGGCTGACCCACCCGACCCCGCGGGAGACCGCGAAGGCGTGGGAGGTGGTGACGACGCTGACCCTGGAGCAGTACCGCCGGTCCTCGGCCGTCGTCGTGCTGCTCTCCGTCGTCCCCACGGGGCTCGCGGCCGCCGCGTGGTGGGACATCGGCTGGGGCGGTCTCGCGGCGGTGCTGCTGGCGGGCGTGATCCCCGGGCTGTACGCGACGGTCCTGTCCTACTCCATCGGCGAGCGGCTGCTGCTGCCCGTGGTCGAGCACGTGGCCTCGGCGCTGCCCGACGACTTCACGTTCTCCGCGCGGGGGCTGCCGCTGCGCAAGCGGCTGATGCTCGCGGTGCCGGCGTACACCACCACCTCCGCGGTGCTCGTGGGCGGTCTCGTGGGACTCGGCTCCGACGACGGGTCCCCCTCGGGGCGGCTCGCACTGACCGTCGGGGTGTCGATGGCGATCGGGCTCTTCATGTCCTTCGAGCTCACCGGGCTGCTCACCGGCAGCATCACCCGTCCGCTGCTGGACGTGCGGACCCAGCTCGCGCGGGTACGCGACGGCGACCTCGCCGCTCGCGCGCCGGTGCTGAGCAACGACGAGCTCGGCGAGCTGGCCCGCGACTTCAACACCATGGCCCGCGGGCTGGCCGAGCGCGAGGAGCTGCGCGAGCACTTCGGCACCTACGTCGACCGCGAGATCGTTCGGCTGATCCTGGCCGGCGAGGTGCCGCAGGAGGGGTTCGAGGTCGAGGTGTCGGTGCTCTTCGTCGACGTCCGCGGCTTCACGAGGTACGCCGAGCGCCGGCCGGCCCCCGAGGTGGTCGAGACCCTCAACGGGCTCTTCGCCGAGATGGTGCCGGTCGTCGAGGCCTACGGCGGCCACGTCGACAAGTTCATCGGCGACGGGCTGATGGCGGTCTTCGGCGCGCCCGCCCCGCAGCCCGACCACGCCGACCGCGCCCTGGACGCGGCCCGGATGATCCTCGACGCGGTGCACCTCGGCTCGACCGGCCTGCGGGTCGCCGCCGGCATCAACTCCGGCCAGGTCGTGGCCGGCCCGATCGGCGGCGCGGGGCGGCTGAACTTCTCGGTCATCGGCGACGTCGTCAACGTCGCCGCCCGGGTCGAGGCCGCCACCCGCGACACCGGCGACGACGTGCTGCTCACCGCCGCCACCCGCGACCTGCTCACCCGGCCACACGCCCTGGTCTCCCGCGGGGAGGTCGCGCTCAAGGGCAAGTCGCAGCCGGTCGAGGTCCTCGCGCCCGTCACCCGCCTCGCCGACGACGTCACCGTCGAGATCCAGCTGCCGACCCAGCCATCGACCCAGCCATCGACCCAGTCATCGGCGCAGCCATCGGTCCAGCCATCGGCCCAGCCGGTGCCCGGCGAGGTCCCCGGCGAGGCCGTGCCGGGGCACGCCGGGTGAGGCAGGGACGGCAGGCGGGGACCGGGCGTCGAGGCGGGGGACCCGGAGGCCGGCGTCTGACAGGACGTCCTGTCCGATCGGTGGACCCACCCGGACGACCCCTGGTGATCGGGGTCACAGCGATCTAGGTTCGAGGGCACGCACCCGGCGTACGCCGGTGACAGCGAACGACACCGAGGAGGATGCGTGCCCGAGCGGGAGACCTACGACTACGTGGTGGTCGGAGCCGGCAGTGCCGGTGCCGTGGTGGCCGCCCGGCTGACCGAGGACCCGCGCACCCGGGTGCTGCTGCTGGAGGCCGGTCCGCCGGCCGACGCCGACGAGGTGACGGTGCCCGCGGCCTTCCCCAACCTCTTCCGCACCAAGTGGGACTGGAACTACCACACCACCGAGCAGAAGCAGCTCGAGGGACGCCGCGCGCACTGGCCGCGGATGAAGGCCCTCGGCGGTTGCTCGTCGATGAACGCGATGATCTACATCCGCGGCAACCGGCACGACTTCGACACCTGGCGCGACGCCTACGGCGCGACCGGCTGGGGCTACGAGGACGTGCTGCCCTACTTCGTCCGCTCCGAGGGCAACACCCGCCTCGGCGGGCCGTACCACGGCCAGGACGGTCCGCTCCACGTCGAGGACCGCTCCTACACCCACCCGCTGACCAGCATGTGGGTCGAGTCGGCGGTCGCGACCGGCTTCAAGCCCACCGACGACTTCAACGGCGCGGAGCAGGAGGGCGCCGGGCTCTACCAGGTCACGTGCAAGAAGGGCCGTCGCTGGTCGACGGCCAAGGCCTACCTCGAGCCCGCGATGTCGCGCCCCAACCTCACGGTCCACACCGGCGCGCTGGCGCACCGGGTCGTGGTGGAGGGGGGTCGCGCGACGGGCGTGGAGTACGAGCTCGAGGGCACCCGCCGCACGGCGTACGTCGAGGCGGAGGTCGTCCTGAGCGGCGGGGCCGTCAACAGCCCCCAGCTGCTCATGCTGTCGGGCATCGGCCCCGGCGAGCACCTGCGCGAGGTCGGGGTGGACGTGCTCGTCGACCTGCCGACCGTCGGCGCCAACCTGCACGACCACCCGGCGCTGCCGATGGTCTTCCGCACGCGCGACATCGGGGACCTGCTCGACCACAACAACCTGGTGCAGTTCCTGCGGGCCAAGACCCGCGGCACCGGCCCGCTGACCTCCAACGTCGGCGAGGGCGGCGGGTTCTTCAAGACCCGCGACGAGCTGCCCGCGCCCGACCTGCAGGCGCACGTCGCGCCGAGCGGCTTCTGGGACAACGGCCTGCACGAGGCGACCGCCCGCTGCGTCACCGTCGCGCCGACGCTGGTGCACGTCGCCAGCCGCGGCTCGGTGCGGCTGCGCGGCACCGACCCGCGCTGGCACCCCGAGATCGACGCCGGCTACTACGACGACCAGGTCGACCTCGACGCGATGGTCGCCGGCATGCGGCGCCTGCTCGACACCGTGCACAGCGGCCCGCTGGCCAAGCACGTCGAGGACGGGCTGCTGCCCACCATGCGCGGCTGGGGCGTCGACCCCACCGACGCCCAGCTCGAGGCGCACCTGCGTGCGGAGACCCAGACGCTCTACCACCCGGTCGGCACCTGCGCGATGGGCTCCGACGAGCGCGCGGTCGTCGACCCCGAGCTCAAGGTGCGCGGCGTCGAGGGCCTGCGGGTCGCCGACGCCTCGGTCATGCCGATGGTCACCCGCGGCAACACCAACGCCCCCTCCATCATGATCGGCGAGAAGGCCGCCGACCTCCTGCGCGGAAGGACCGCCCGATGACCCAGCTCGACGACCGACCTGCCAGCACCGACTCCTTCACCTCGCTCAACCCCGCGACCGGCGAGGTCGTCGGCACCTACCCCGTCCACACCGCCGCCGACGTCGACGCCGCGGTCGCCCGCGCCCGCGCGTCGGCGTCGTGGTGGGAGGGCCTGGGCTTCGAGGGCCGCAAGGAGGTGCTCGACCAGTGGCGCGGGGTGCTGGCGCGTCGCGTCGCCGCCCTCGTCGACGTCGTGCACCGCGAGACCGGCAAGCCGCACGGCGACGCCCAGCTCGAGGCCGCGCTCGCCATCGACCACCTGGCCTGGATCGCCTCGCACGCCAAGAAGGTGCTCGGCCCCAAGAAGGTCTTCGCGGGGCTGCTGCTCGCCAACCAGGCGGCGTCCGTGGAGTACCGCCCGCTCGGCGTCGTCGGCGTCATCGGCCCCTGGAACTACCCCGTCTTCACGCCGATGGGCTCCATCGCCTACGCGCTGGGCGCCGGCAACACCGTGGTCTTCAAGCCCAGCGAGCTGACCCCCGGCGTCGGCCACTGGCTGGCCGACAGCCTGCGCGAGGTCGTGCCCGGTCACGACCTGCTCCAGGTCGTGACCGGCTTCGGGGAGACCGGCGCGGCGCTGTGCCGCGCCGACGTCGACAAGATCGCCTTCACCGGATCCACCGCCACCGGCAAGCGGGTCATGGCGGCCTGCGCCGAGCGGCTCACGCCGGTCGTCATCGAGGCCGGCGGCAAGGACGCGATGCTGGTCGACGAGGACGCCGACATCGAGGCCGCCGCCGATGCCGCCGCCTGGGGTGCGTTCTCCAACGCCGGCCAGACCTGCACCGGCATCGAGCGGGTCTACGTCCACGACAAGGTCCACGACGCCTTCCTCGACGCCCTCACCCGGCGCGCCCGCGAGGTGCGCTCTGGGCACGACCCGGCCGCCCAGTACGGCCCGATGACCATGCCGTCCCAGCTCGACGTCGTACGCCGCCACGTCGACGACGCGCTCGCCAAGGGCGGCCGCGCGGTGGTCGGCGGGCCCGAGGCGGTCGGTGACCGGTTCGTCCAGCCGACCGTGCTCGTCGACGTGCCCGAGGACTCCGAGGCCGTCTGCGAGGAGACCTTCGGCCCGACCGTCGTGGTCAACCGCGTGCGGTCGATGGACGAGGCGATCGAGCGGGTCAACGTCGGGAAGTACGGCCTGGGCTCCTCGGTCTTCTCCGCCTCCCGCGGCGAGGAGATCGCGAGGCGGCTGCGCACGGGCATGACCGCGATCAACTCGGTCATCTCCTTCGCCGCCGTGCCCGGCCTGCCCTTCGGCGGCGTCGGCGACTCCGGCTTCGGCCGGATCCACGGCCCCGACGGGCTGCGGGAGTTCTGCTACGCCAAGGCGGTCACCCGCACCCGCTTCAAGGCCCCGCTCAACCTCACCACCTTCGAGCGGACCGCCGAGCAGGACGCCCAGGTCGCCACCCTCCTCGCCGTGCTCCACGGCCGGGCCACCCAGCTGCCCAAGCGGCCGCTGCGGGTGCGGAGGCACAAGAACCTCTGATCTGTCTGGTGCTCGACAGACACGACGCCGAGCCGGCCCGTCCTTCCGGACGAGGTGCACGGAAGGACGGGGCGGCTCGGCGACCTGGCGGTCGGTCCTGACAGAGTCGGCGGCATGGGTCTCGACGGGCTGACGACGTACGACGTGGGGCGCGTGCGCGCGTGGTTCCCCGGGATCCGGGGAGGGCTGGCCCGCTTCGACTCACCCGGCGGCTCGCTCGTCGCGCGGCAGGTGGCCGACGCGGTGCACGGCGCCATGACCGCCGGGCTCAACCAGCGCGGGACCCTCCACGAGCATGAGCGGCGGGCCGAGTCCGTGGTGCAGGAGTGCCGCGCCGCCCTGGGCGACCTGCTCGGCACCGACCCGACCGGCGTGGTCCTCGGTCGCTCCGCGACGGCCCTGGTCATGCAGGCCGCTGCGACCCTGGCCCAGGGCTGGGGCCCGGGCGACGAGGTCGTGGTGTGCCGGCTCGACCACGACAGCAACATCCGGCCGTGGGTGATCGCCGCCGAGCGCGCGGGTGCGACCGTGCGGTGGCTGGGGATCGACCCGGTGACCGGCGAGGTCGACGACGTGGCGCCGCTGCTCACCGACCGCACCCGGCTGGTCGCGGTCACGGGCGCCTCGAACCTCGTCGGCACCCGACCCGACGTCGCGGCGATCGCTGCCGCGGCGCACGCGGTCGGGGCGCTCGTGCACGTCGACGCCGTCCACCTGACCCCGCACGCACCGGTCGACCGGGTCGCGCTGGGGGCGGACCTGCTCACCTGCTCCCCCTACAAGTTCTTCGGCCCGCACCTCGGCGCCCTGGCGGCCGACCCCGCGCTGCTGGGGACGCTGCGCCCGGACAAGCTGCTGCCGTCCTCCGACGCGGTGCCCGAGAGGTTCGAGCTCGGCACGCTGCCCTACGAGCTGCTCGCCGGCACGACCGCCGCCGTCGACGTGATCGCCGACCTGGTGCCGGGCCGCGAGTCCGACGCCGAGCCGGGGTCGCGCCGCGAGCGGGTCGTGGCCTCGATGACCGCGCTGGCGGCATACGAGGCGGGGCTGCTGGCGCACCTGCTCGACCGGCTCGCCGCGATGCCGCACGTGACGGTCCACGGGCGGCCGGCCCGCCGCACGCCGACGGTGCTGCTCACCGTCCCCGGCGTCGCGAACACCGAGGTCGCTCGGCACCTCGCCGAGCACGGGGTGGTCGCGCCGCACTCGTCGTTCTACGCGCTGGAGGCCTCGCGGGCACTGGGCCTCGGGGACGCCGGCGGGGTGCGGGTCGGGCTCGCGGCGTACACCACCCGGGACGAGGTCGACCGACTCCTGACCGGGCTCGCCAGCCTCGGCTGACCGTCTCCCGTCGCGCCGGCGCGACGGGACGTCATACGACCTGCCGCGGGGGACGTCCTGCCCGTATGACGTCCCGCGCGGCGGGGCGGCGGGTGCGCGAGGCACAGCACTCAGCGGCGAGGGAAGGTGAAGACCGTGTGCACCCCGGGGCTGAAGGCGACGTGGTCCGGGGGCCGCTCGGCGAGTCCGGGGAACCCGGCGACGGCCAGGAGCGAGTCGTCGAGGGAGACCAGCCGGGCCTCGTGCAGCGGCCAGGGGTCGTGGGCGTTGCGGACGTAGAGGCGCTGCCGCGCGACGGTGGTGTGCAGCGCCCACCGGGCGGTGAGGAAGACGTCGAGCGGGGTGGGGGCGCGGCGCTCGCCGACCTCGAGCTCGATCCGGGTGGCGGCCGGTCCGCCGGGCGGCGCGGGCCAGCGCACCGTGGAGGCCCAGGTGTGCCGGGTGCCGCCGGCGACGGGTCGGTGGGTGTGACGCATGCGGGCCCAGCGGTACGGCGTGCCGAACCCGAGCCGGGCCGCGGCGGTCACGACGAGCCGGTCGCAGTCGAGGCTGAGGAAGACCACGCCGCGGCGGCCCTGCTCGTCGACGGAGTAGACCCGGACGTTGGTCTCCAGGAACGTGCCGAGCCACGGGACCGCCGGGCCGCGGCCGAGCCCGGCGTCGACCATGGTGAACGGCACGAGCCCGACGTAGGTGCGCCCGTCGAGGGTGTCGGGGCGCACCCCGCGCGGCAGCAGCGGAGCGACCTGGACGGGGTCGACGGCCCAGTGCACGAAACCGACGTCGCGCCAGTCCTGCGACATCAGCGCCCGCCCGGGCAGCGGCGGCGGCCGGTCGTCGGGGCGCCTCATGCGCGGGTGGGGCAGAGGAACGGGGTCAGCGGCACGCCGGCTCAGCCCTCGCCACGGATCAGTCGCAGCCGCTCGGGCTGGGGGCGCTGGTGGCCGAGCTCGCCGCCGATCCGTCCGCCGTAGGGACGGCCGTGGTCGGCGTACTCCTCGCGCGCGAAGGCCAGGCAGTGCTCCCCGAGCTCCAGGCGCGTGCCGGTGCGCAGCAGGCCCTGCTGCACCCGGGCGCCGTGCACGCGGACCTCCCCGTCGACGGCCTCGGCCACGAACTCGTCGTCGTCGTCGTGCACGACCAGGCAGTGGTGGGCAGCCAGACCGGGCAGCCGGATGTGGCAGTCCTCGGCGGAGCCGATGAGGAAGGTGTCGCCGCAGTCGCCGGCGAGGGAGTAGATCGTGCGTCGCGTGTCGGGGCCGGCGAGGTCGGGCACGACCACGAGCCGCGGGCTGCCGCCGCGGGCCGGGTCGTGGGTGCCGGTGACGTGCCGAGGCCGGGCGCCGAAGGTCGGCAGGAGCGGCGAGAGGGTCGGCGGCGGTGCCGAGAGCAGGCTGGGGAGGACCGGCTCGCGGCCCTGGGCGCGCGCCTGGGCGGCGGTCCAGAGGCCGCGGAGGCTGCCGACGCGCAGGTGGCGCGAGCGGGTCAGCCGGCGCTGCCACCAGGGGGCGCGCACGTCGCCGAGGCGCACCAGCGTGGAGCGCCCGTCGGTGACGCGGACCTCGAGCCGGCGGGCGGCGAGCTCGTCGGCGACGTACCGCACGGCCGCGGCGTCACCGGCGCCGGCGAAGGCCCCCGGGTCGTCGATGCGCAGGGTGAGCACCTGGCCGCTGCCGGTGAGGTGCCCGTCGATGCGCTGGCCGTCGGCGTCCTCGACGCGGAAGCAGAGGTCGGCCTCGACCGAGGTCCTCACGACCGGTCCGCGGTGCCGCGCGTCGTGACGTCCGAGGTGGTGACGGCGATGGTGCCGGAGAGCTTCCAGGTGGCGCGCGGCGAGGTCGGGCCGGTGTCGCGCGGGACCTCCACGACGACGTCGTCGAGGTGGTAGCGGATCTCGGCCTCCCGGCCGGTCAGGAAGTCCCACATCTTGCGGCCGAGCGCCGTCCAGTCGACGACGTCCTCGTCGGGGGTGCCGTCGATGGACTGCCGGTCGATGTGGATCTGGGGTGCCTGGGTCATGACTGCCTCCGGAGGTCGGTATCTCAACAGTATGTTGAGATCAGTCACTCCACCATGAACCTGTTGTTGAGGTCCTGCCTCACATGCAGGGGTGAGGGCCGGGAGCCCAACGGGGTACGCCGAGCGGGCAGCTCTTCCACGAAGCCCTGCCCGCTCGGCCACCCCTGTGACGGTCAGCCCTCGAGCAGGGCCTCCATCTCGGCGATCTCCGCCTCCTGGGCCTCGATGATCTCCTCGGCGAGCGCCACGGCCTCGTCGTACTCGCCCTCGGCGACCTCGACCTCGGCCATCTCCACGGCGCCCTCGTGGTGCTCGATCATCATCGAGAGCCACATCTGCTCGAACGCCGAGCCCTGGGCCGCCTCGAGGTCGGCCATGTCCTCGGCGCTCATCATCCCGGTCATGTCGTCCATGTTGTCCATGTCCATGTCGCTGTGGTCCATGTCGGACATGTCGCCCGAGCCCATGCCGCTCATGTCCCCGAGGTCGGGCACCGGCTGGTCCCAGTCCTCCAGCCAGCCGGTCATCTGCTCGATCTCGGGGGCCTGGGCGGCCTCGATGCGCTCCATCAGGTCGGCGGTCTCCGGGGAGATGTCGCGACCCTCGGCCATGTCGACCATGACCAGCGCCTGGGCGTGGTGCGGGATCATCTGCGAGGCGAAGTCGACGTCCGCCTGGTTGAACCCGGCGTCCGCCGGGATGTCGGCGGCGGTGCCGGTGTCGTCGTCTCCGCCGCAGGCGGTCAGCAGGACGGGTGCGCCCAGGGCCAGGGCCAGGGCGGCGAAACGGGTGCGTGCGTGCATGGTGGTTCCTCTCGGTACGTGTCGGTACGGCTCGTGCTGTGGGGTGGTCGTGCCGCGGTGGCCCTCACGGGCGCGCGGCGGGCACCACCCTCAGCAGCGGAGGACCGACAGTGCGTGGAGGTCGGGAGGGCGCAGGACGCGCCGGGTCGCCGCGCACGGCGTCGCCAGGTTCGGGACATCGGCGCGTAGGACCGACGGTCGGTGCCACTCCCCGCCCAGGAGCAGCAGCCCCGCGGCGGTGAGCAGGATGGTCAGGCACAGGGTCATCAGCACCTCGGACACCTGCCGAGGCAGCGGGGCGGCGACCTCGCCGGCGCACGATCCCGGGCACGAGGCCTGGACCGCGTCGCCGTACGACGCGTGCCCCGCCGCGGCGTGGGCGTCCTGCACCTCGGCGGTGTGCCCGCTCACTGCGCCGGCGTGCCCGTCGGAGGCGTGCACCTGTCCGGCGTGCGCGCTGTGAGCGCCCACGCCGTGCATCAGCAGCAGCCCCAGGAGGGCTGCGGCGAGTGCGAGCACGCGACGGACCACGGCTCCATCCAAGCGCGCGGCACAACCGCCCCAGGGTCGGGGGTCTCTCCACGGACCCCGGGGCGCCCATTCCGGGTGGTCAGCCTTACCAGCCGGGCACGGACTCCAGGGTCCGCCCGCGGTCGGTGCTGCGTCGCAGCCCCTCCCCGTCGAGGACCCACACGGTGCCGTCGGGTCCCACGGCCATCGCCTGCAGCCCCTCGCCCGCGCGGGCGCCGGAATCCTCCCAGGACCCGTCGGCGAGGCCGGTCTGCAAGGAGCCGTCCGCCGCGACCCCGAGGGTCGTGCCGTCGCTGAAGAAGTCCACCAGCAGCAGCCGGGGTGCCTCCGGCACGGGGTCGAAGGTGCGACCACCGTCCTCGCTGGCGACCAGCACGCCCTGGCCGGTGGTGCCGAGGAAGCGGGCGGAGGCCGGGTCGGCGGCGAGGTCCAGGAAGCCGTCGGGTGCGTCGACGTCCTCCCACTGCTCCCCGTCGGGGCTCAGGCGCAGCTGGCCGGTGTTGGCGTCGTAGCCGACCACCCCGTCGTCGTCGGCGGCGAGGGCGTGGAAGTCGGCCTCGCCGGCCAGCGAGACCGGCTCCCAGCTGCGTCCGCCGTCGTCGGAGCGGATGAGCCCCAAGGACGACGGCCCGTCCTCGCCGCGGCCGGGGTGCCCGGACCCGTACAACGTGCCGTCGGGACCGATGGTGAAGCCCATGAAGTCGGCCGTGGACCCGCTCACCCGCTCCACGCCGTCCTCGGTCCAGGCACCCAACCCCTCGTGTGTCGCGACGAAGACCCGTTGCGGGTCCTCGGGGTCGACCGCGAGGCCGTGCACGTGCGTGACGTCCAACGGCTGGCCGGGCTCGGCGTCCGGCGCCTCGGAGCAGGCGGCCAGAGCGAGGAGCGGGGCGAGCAGGAACGCGGTCCGGGCGCGGCGGCGGCCGGGAGCGTGCCGGGGGCGGGTCACCGCTCGCGGGCGCCGTACAGCAGGTCGGCGTAGTCGGGGTGCTTGTCGATCCAGCCCTTGATGAAGGGGCAGGTCGCGATCACCTCGCGCGGACCCAGGGGCTCCTCGCCGGCCCGCACCGCGTCGAGCGCCCCGCGGGCCAGGGCGGAGCCGACACCCTTGCCCTCGAACGCGGGGTCGACCTCGGTGTGGGTGAAGACGATGAGTCCCTCGGCCAGCTGGTACTCCGCGAAGCCGGCCAGCTCCCCGCCGAGGTGGGCCTCGAAGCGGGTGCGGTCCGGGGCATGCGTGGTCGCGACGTCGCTCATGAGGCCACGGTAGCCGCGCGTCACAGCGGCCGCCCGTGTCGAGCCGCGGGGACGCTCGTTGACCCGGCATGCGTCGTACGCCGCTCGCCACCGCCCTGCTCTCCCTGGCAGCCCTGCTGCTGCTCCTCCCCGCGCTCACGCACGCACCGGCCCAGGCCGGCGAGCGCGAGGACGCGACCTGGACCGAGGTGTACTTCCAGACCCCCGACGGCACCACGCTGCACGCCGACGTCCTGCGCCCCGCGGGGCTCGCCGACGACGTGGAGACCCCGGTCGTCCTCACCGTCAGCCCTTACACCAGCCACTCCGGGGGCGCCTCGGCCCCCGACCCGACGGGCGAGCCGCCGAGCGAGCGGTTCTACGACTTCCTCGACCTCACCGACGCGCTGGACGAGGGCTACACCTACGTGATGGTCGACCTGCCCGGCACCGGGGGCAGCGGTGGGTGCAACGACTGGGGTGGGCCGGCCGAGCAGGGTGCGGTCGAGGTGGCCGTGGAGTGGGCCGCGGACCAGCCGTGGTCGACCGGCAAGGTCGCGCTCATCGGCAAGTCCTACGACGCCTGGACCGGGCTGATGGGTGTCTCGCGGCGCCCCGACGGACTCGAGGCCGTGATCGCGATGGAGCCGGTCTTCTCGGGCTACTCCTACCTCTACAACCGCGGCGTGCGCTTCGCGAACTCCGTCGGCACCCCGGTGGTCTTCCAGGCCAACGACCTGTTCCCCGGCTCGCTGGCCGATTCCCCGGAGTACCAGCTGACCGGTGCGCCCCGCACCCCGTGCCACGCGCTCAACCTCGTCCAGCAGCAGGACGACGTGGAGGGCTCAGCGTTCTGGGTCGAGCGCGACCTCGTGCCGACCTCCCGCGGGTCGCGGCTGCCGGTGCTGCTGACCCAGGGCTTCCTGGAGACCAACACCAAGCCCGACCGCGCCTTCGACTACTGGTCGGGGCTGCGCGGCGCCCACAACATCGGGTGGTTCGGCCAGTTCGACCACGTCCGCGGCTGGGAGACCGACGCCGAGGGCCGCCCCCAGGTCGGCCGCGACCCGGTGGTCTTCGCCCGTCAGGTCGAAGCGTTCCTCGACAAGCACCTGCGCGGCGAGCGCGGACGGTCCGTACGCGCCGCCCGACCCGGGGTCCAGGTGCAGGACAACCTCGGCCGGTGGCGCCGCGAGGCGGTCTGGCCGCCGGCCGACGTCCGCTCCCTCCGCACGGTCCTCGAGACCGGCTCGTACGCCGACGACGGGGCCAACACCGCCACCGGGCCGGACGCGGGCCAGGGCGTCTGGTCGGTCTCCGCGCCGCTGCGCCACCCGGCCTGGGTCGCCGGCGAGCCGGTGCTGGACGTCACCGTCACCACCTCGGTGCCGCGCACGAACCTCGTCGGGCTCGTCTACGACATCGCACCCGACGGCTCCGCGACGGTCCTCAGCCGCGGCACGCAGCTCGTGCGGGACGCCGGCACGACGGCGTACTCGCTGCCGCTCTACGGCCAGGACTGGCGCCTGGCCCGCGGCCACCGGATCGGGGTGCTGCTCACCGGTGCCGACGCCGGCTGGTGGGTGCACGCCCCCACGGGCTCAGAGGTCGTCGTGGACGAGGCCGCGGTCCGGCTGCCGTTCCTGACCCGCGAACGCACCCGCTTCCTGGCCGGCGGGTCGACGCCGCGGCTCGAGGCGCACCTCGCCGACACCGCCACCGTGCCGGCCGAGGTGCTCGAGGGGTCGCGGGTGCGGTTCCGGGTGGCGCGGCTGCGCTGACGGCTGGTTCGTCGTCACGACCCTGCCCCGGCCTCACCCGATCCGCTCGCGCACGTGGTGCCGCCCGATCGGCAGCACGATCGGCTTGCCCGAGACCGGGTCCTCGACCACCTGGCACTCCATGCCGAAGACGTCACGCACGACGTCTGCGGTCAGCACCTCGGCCGGGTCGCCGTTCGCGTGGATGCGGCCGGCACGCACGGCGACCAGGTGGTCGGCGTACCTCGCGGCCAGGTTGAGGTCGTGCAGGACCATGACGATGGTCGTCCCGCGTTGCCGGTTGAGGTCGGTCAGCAGGTCCAGCACGTCGACCTGGTGGGCGACGTCGAGGAAGGTCGTGGGCTCGTCGAGCAGCAGCAGGTCGGTCTGCTGGGCCAGGGCCATTGCGATCCACACCCGTTGGCGCTGCCCGCCGGAGAGCTCGTCCACGCAGCGGTCGGAGAGCCCAGCCGTGTCGGTGAGACGCAGCGCTTCGGCCACCGCCTCGTCATCCGCCGCCGTCCACCGCGCCAGCATGCCCTGGTGCGGGTGGCGACCGCGAGCGACCAGGTCGGCCACGACGATCCCCTCCGGCGCGATGGGGGACTGCGGCAGCAGGCCCAGGGTGCGTGCCACCTGCTTGGTGGGCATCGCGTGGAGGTCCCTGCCGTCGAGCACGACGTGGCCCGCGCGCGGCTTCAGCAGCCGGGCCATCGCGCGCAGCAGGGTCGACTTGCCGCAGGCGTTGGCGCCGACGATGCAGGTGATCCGGCCCGGCGCCACGTCGAGGTCGACGTCCTCGACGACGGTGCGCTCGCCGTACCCGAGAGTGACACCCTCGACCCTCAACCGGTGGCGTGGGGCGGTGGTGGTGGGGGAGTCGGTCACAGCGAGCCTCCGGCGCGGTGGGTGCGGACGAGCAGGTAGACGAGGTACGGCGCTCCGAGCACGCCCGTGACGACCCCGACGGGGTAGCGGGCGTCGAAGGCGAACTGCCCGGCCAGGTCGGCGGCGAGCACCAGGGTCGCGCCGACCATGGCAGCGGGGACCATGAGCGAGCCACCCGGGCCGACCACGCGCGCCGCGATCGGCCCGGCGAGGAACGCCACGAACGCGATCGGCCCTGAGGCGGCCGTGGCGAAGGCGATGAGCACGACCGCGGTCACGATGCAGAGCAGCCGGGTGCGCTCGACGCGGACGCCGAGCGCGGCGGCGGAGTCGTCCCCGTGCTGGAGCAGCTCGAGGTTCCTGGCCTGGCGCAGCAGGAGGGGTGCGACCACTACGAAGGCCAGCGCGAGCGGGCGGACCTGCTCCCAGGTGGCGTTGTTGAGCGAGCCGGTCAGCCAGCGCATCGCGACCTGGAGGTCCCACTGGGCGGCGCGCACGATGACGTAGGCGACGACGCTGTCGAGCATCGCGGCGATGCCGATGCCGATCAGCACCAGCCGCGTCCCGACGACCCCGTCCTTGAAGGCCAGCAGGTAGATCAGCAGCGCGGTCGCGAGGGCGGCGGTGATGGCCACGACCGACGTCATCGTCTCGGACAGCTCGAGCAGGACGAGGCCGACGACGGCTGCGGCGCTCGCGCCGGAGCTGATGCCGATGACGTCGGGTGCGGCGAGGGGGTTGCGCAGCATCGTCTGGAAGGTGACGCCGCCCAGGCCGAAGGCGATCCCGACCAGCAGCGCCATGGTGGCGCGCGGAAGTCGCAGGACACCGACGGTGAAGGAGGCGCCGGGCACCGTCTCCCCGCGCACCACCGCCCACACCTCGGTCGGGCTGTAGAAGGTGTTGCCGACCATCAGGCTGGTGCAGAACAGGGCGACCACGAGCAGCGTGAGCACCGCCACCACGCTCCCGCGGCGGCGACGTCGCGCGCGACGGCCACGCGTGACGTCGGCGGCCGTGAGCCCGGTGGGGTCGAGCAGGGAGGTCACAACGCACGCACCTTCTGTCGTCGCACGATCCAGATGAAGACGGGGGCACCGAGCAGCGCGGTCACGATGCCGACGTCGAGCTCGGCCGGCCGCGCCACCAGTCGGCCTACGACGTCGGCGGCGGTGAGCAGCGTGGCCCCGGCGACGGCGGAGAACGGCAGCAGCCACCGGTGGTCGGTGCCGACGAGCAGCCGGCACAGGTGCGGCACCGCCAGGCCGACGAACCCGATAGGGCCGGCCACGGCGGTGGCGGCGCCGGCCAGGGTGATCGCCCCGACGGCGGCCAGGAGCCGGGTGCGGCCGACCTTCTGGCCCAGTCCTCGGGCCAGTTCGTCGCCGAGCGCCAGGGAGTCCAACCCCCGTGCCGCGGCGAAGGACACCAAGGCGCCGACGACCAGGAACGGCAGCACCTGCAGGGTCCTGGCGGTCTCTGCACCCCCGACGCCGCCGATCTGCCAGAACCGGAAGGAGTCCATCACGTCGATACGGGGCAGCAGGATCGCGCTGATGAGCGAGGTGGACGCAGCCGACGTGGCCGCGCCGGCCAGCGCCAGCTTGAGGGGCGTCGCGCCGCCCCGGCCGAGCGAGCCGACGGCGTACACGAAGGTGGCGGCGCAGGCCGCCCCCGCGATCGCGACCCAGGTGTAGGAGGTGGGGTCGGAGAGGCCGAGGAAGGCGATGCCCGAGACCACGAAGAGCGCTGCCCCGGTGGTGACGCCCAGGATGCCGGGGTCGGCCAGGGGGTTGCGGGTCACGCCCTGCATCACGGCGCCCGACACCCCCAGGGCCGCGCCGACGAGCATGGCCAGCACCGTGCGAGGCACCCGCTGGGCGACGGCGGCCTCGGCGATGGTCGCGGTGTTGCCGGTGACGCCAGACCAGATGTCCTGGAGCCCCACGGCGCGCACCCCGAATGCGACCGAGGCTGCGCCGGAGAGCGCGAGCAGGGCCAGGCCGAGGAGCACCCACAGGGCGCGCGTCGGCACCGGCCGCCGCAGGGAGGCGGCGGCCGGTGCCGACGGGTCGCTGTCGAGGAGCGTCACGACGGGCGGCTCAGCCCTCGAGGGGCGCGGCGAGCAGGTCGAGGTAGTCGTCGAGGTTGAACGTGATCGACAGCGGGGTCGGGTTCGCGGCGGCGGCCAGCGGGGTCGCGTCGGGCAGGACGGCGATCGCGCCGTCGCGCACGGCCGGGATCTTCGAGAGCAGCGGGTCCGCGCGCACCTCGTCGACGAAGGCCTCGTCGCCGTACGTCACCAGCAGGTCGACGTCGTCGAACGCGTCCGCCTGCTCGGCGCTCACCGTCGTGTAGAACTCGTCGGTCCCCTCGGAGGCCTCGGCGACCAGGTCGGGGGTGTCCATGCCGTAGGCGGTGAGGAAGGCGGGGCGGGTGTCGAGGGAGGTGTAGAAGCCGACCTGGCTCAGGTCGGTGGGGTCGAGGTAGCTGAAGACCACCTTCTTGTCCGCCAGCACCTCGTGCTCGGCGAAGGCCTCGGTGACGGTCGCGTCGAGCTCCTCGACCAGCGCCGCCCCCTCCTCGGCCATCCCGATGGCCTCGGAGTTCATCAGGATCATGTCCTGGTAGGAGGTGCCCCAGGCGTTCTCGGGGTAGGCGACGACCGGGGCGATCTGCGAGAGCGTGTCGTACTCCTCCTGCGTGAGGCCGGAGTACGACGCCAGGATGACGTCCGGCGCCGTGTCGGCCACCGCCTCGAAGTCGATGCCCTCGGTCTCGTCGAAGAGGACCGGGGTCTCGGCCCCCAGCTCCTCGAGCTCGGCCTCGACCCAGGGGAGCACGCCGTCGCCGTCGTCGTCGCCCCACGTGGCCTTGCTCATCCCGACCGGGACCACGCCGAGCGCGAGGGGGACCTCGTGGTTCATCCAGGCGACCGAGGCGACCCGTTCGGGGCGCTCCTCGATCACGGTCTCCCCGAAGGCGTGCTCGATCGTGACGGGGAAGGCGTCGGTCCCGTCGGCCTCGCTCCCGGCAGCGGGACTGCCGGCGGGATCCACGGCGGACGAGCCGTCGTCGGTGCCGCAGGCGGCGAGCAACAGGGACACGACGCCGGCGGCGGCGAGCGGTCGCAGGGCGCGGGTGGTGCGCATGGGGTTCTCCTCGGCAGGCTAAGAATAGGTAAGGCAAACCTAAGGTGAGGGTGCCCTTAGTCCGGCAAGCGGGGTCCGGATCGCGGTCTGGACCGGCCGGCGGGTCTCGTTGAGACCCGCACCCCCGGGGGTGTCTACTGAGAGACGGTCGGTTCCATGGGGGTGGACGCCTGGCCAGCACTGCACCACACCAGGGGAGGGTCCTGATGGACCTCGTGGACGTTCCTGCCAGCACGCAGCAGCTCGACCAGCACGAGCACCTCGACGTGCCGCACCGCCTCATCGGCGCTCGACGACCACTCGAGGCCGGTCAGGTCGTGGTCGTGCGCGACCTCGACGGCCGGCACCGCTGGGCCGCGGTCGACCGGCTGCGCTTCACCGAGACCGAGACGATCTACGAGATGCAGCTCGGCCACCCGATGCCGGTCGAGCGCGCGGTCGAGGTCGGTGCCTACGACGACCGCCCGCGCAGCAGGCCCTTCCTTCGCGGCAGCGACGTGGCCCGGATGCTCGAGGGGCTTCGCGACCAGCAGGAGCGCGTCCACGCCGATGCCCTGCGCCGGCGCGCCCACCTGCGTCCGGCCTGAGCCTCGATCCACCGATTCTCGCCTGCTCCGCGACACCATCCGGGCGCCCTGGCGGCGTTGTCACGCCTCGACGGGCCTGGTGCCCGCCTTCGGCGCTCGCCTTGCCAGCGCACCCGCCTGGTGCCACTCGCGACGGCGACCATCGGTAGATCGAGGCTGAGCCCCGCTCCCGCGTCCCCCGCACACCTCGGCGAGGCGTGGGGCAAGATCGGGTCATGCCCGCCACCGCGTCCGACCCCGGCCCGTCGGGGCGTTACCCCGTGACCCTCGCCCCCGCCGCCCCGCTGGTGCTCGGCGGCGCGCGGGTGCTGCCGGTGGCGCCGCTGCGCGTCTACACCTGCGGCATCACGCCGTACGACGTCACCCACGTCGGCCACGCGGCGACCTTCGTGTGGGCCGACCTGCTGGCCTCGGTCGCCCGGGCTTCCGGCGCCCAGCCGGTGCTGGCCCGCAACGTCACCGACGTCGACGACGTGCTGACCGCGGCCGCGGCCCGGGCCGGTCGTCACTACGACGAGCTGGCGGTGGTGCAGGAGTTCCAGTTCGACCGCGACATGACCGCCCTGGCCGTCGCCCGACCCGCCCTCACCCCCCACGCCCGCGGCCACGTGCCTGCGGTCGTGCGGCTGGCCGCGGCGCTGCTCGACGCCGGCGCTGCCTACGAGCGCGACGGCCACGTGTACTTCGACGGCTCGGCCGTCCCCGCCCGCGCCGGGCTCGACGAGGAGACCGCGCTGCGCCTCTCCACGGAGTACGGCGACCAGGAGGGCGTCCCCGGACGCCGCTCGCCCTTCGACGTCGCGCTGTGGCGCCCTTCGGCCGACGACCAGCCGGCCTGGCCCAGCCCCTGGGGCTGGGGCCGCCCCGGGTGGCACGCCGAGTGCGCGGCCATGGCGATCAGCAGCCTCGGTCACGCCATCGACGTGCTGGTCGGCGGCGTCGACCTGGCCTTCCCGCACCACGCCTACCAGGCCGCGATGGTCGAGGCCGCCACCGCTGTCGCCCCCTTCGCCCGGGCCACCCTGCACGTCGGGGAGGTGCGGCTCGGCGGGGAGAAGATGGCCAAGTCCACCGGCAACCTCGTGCTGGTCGCCGACCTGCTCCAGCGCTTCCCCGGCCCCGTGCTCCGGCTCGGCCTCCTGCACCGCCCGGTCGAGGCGCCGTGGGAGTGCGACGAGCAGGTCTTCGTCGAGGCCGGCGCTCTCCTCGACCGGCTGCACGAGGCGGCCGGGCCCCCCAGCGGCCGCACGGAGGACGCCGAGGGCCGGGCCCGGGTGCTCGCCGCGTTGCTCGACGGCCTCGACGTCCCGGCCGCGGTCGAGGTCGCGCTCGGCGTCGGCGGGGACGCCGCGGGCTACCTGCTCGACGTCCTGCGCCTCACCGACCGCGCGGGCTGATCGCACACGCCGAGTCGGGCCAGCCCCGGCGCCACCCGCACCCACCCGGACCGCCGAGGTCGGGTCGGCTCTGCCGACCCGGGGCGTGCGGGGGCGAGGGGGAAGGACGCTGCCCCGGAGGAGGGTGGATGGGCCGGGCCCCCGTCTCGTGAGGGACGAACGAGACGGGTGGTTCCGACGAAGGGGCAGCGTCCTTCCCCCTCGCCCCCGTGGGCCCCACCCCCGGGGGAGTCGAGCCGGCCGGCCCCACAGCCAGCCCCCACCGCCGCACGTCTCAACTGGAACGATCCAACCCACCCCGCCCGGTCGGGGCCGCAGGTCCGGACTAGCGTGACGGGAACCTGGCGGACTCCGGAAGGCGAACGATGGTCGACACCACCGCGGTGAGCAGCAACGACGTTGAGAAGGTCCTCGACGAGGCGGGTGTCTCCAACCCGCACGTGCGGGAGTACGTCACCCACTGGGCCGGGATCACCCAGCCCGCCCGCGTCGAGGTGGTCAACGCCTCCGACGACGCGCGGCTCATCGCCGAGGCCCTCGAGGCCGGTGAGCTCCTGCCTGCCGGCGAGGGGCTCTACTACTCGCGCTCCTACTTCAAGGACACCGCGCGCTCCGAGGAGCGCACCATCGTGGCCACCTCCAAGCCCGAGGACCGCGGCGTCTACAACAACTGGCGTGACGGCGAGGAGATGAGTGCCGCCCAGCTGGAGCGGATGCGCGGCCAGTCGGCCGGCAAGACGATGTACGTCGTCCCCTACCTCATGGCGCCGCAGGGCTCGCCCCTCGAGGCGTACGCCGCCGGGGTCGAGCTCACCGACAACCGCCCGGTCGTGCTGCAGATGATCCGGATGGCGCGGGTGGGCGTGTCCTACCTCGACCAGCTCGCAGACCCGGCGCACTTCGTCCGTGCCGTGCACGTGACCGGCGACCTGGAGAACCTCGGCCAGGGCACCCCCGAGGACCAGCGCTACTTCGTGACCGTCGCCGACCAGCGCACGATCCTGCACTTCGGCTCCTCCTACGGCGGCAACGCACTGCTGGGCAAGATCGCGCACGGCCTGCGCCAGGCCTGCTACGACGGCCGCGCGTCGGGCCGCTTCCTCGCCGAGCAGTTCATGCTCCTGGGCATCTCCGACCTCGAGACCGGCAAGCGCTGGCACATCGCCGGAGGCTTCCCCAGCGCCTCGGGGAAGACCAACCTGGCCATGACCCTGGCCCCCGACGCGCTCGGCTCGCGCTACCGCGTCGACTTCTACGGCGACGATATCGCCTGGCTGTGGGTCGGCGACGACGGCCGCGTCTACGCCATGAACCCGGAGTACGGCGTCTTCGGCGTCGCCAAGGACACCAACGCCTCGACCAACCCCGGCGCGCTGGACTCCATCCAGCCCGGCACCGGCGCGATCTTCACCAACGTCGCCTACAACGAGAAGACGCAGGAGGTGTGGTGGGAGGGCAAGACCAAGAATCCGCCCGCCGACCTCGACGGCTGGCTGGACTGGAGGGGCGAGCGGATCTCCGACCGGGAGAACGGCGACGACTCCCCGTGGGCGCACCCCAACAGCCGCTTCACCACCACGCTCGCCAACGTCCCCAACGTCGCCGCCGACTTCGAGGCGCCGCAGGGCGTCCCGGTCGACGCGATCATCTTCGGCGGCCGCACGCGTGACCGCGAGCCGCTGGTGCGCGCGATCACGGACCTGGCCGAGGGCGTCTATGACGGCCTCACGCTGGGCGCGGAGGCGACCTTCGCCGCCGACGGTCTCGACGGCCAGCTGCGCTACGACCCGATGTCGATGCGGCCCTTCATGGCCTACGGCGAGGGCGACTACGCCGCGCACTGGCTGAAGATCATCGGCGAGGCCAGCAACCCGCCGATCTTCGCCCACGTCAACTGGTTCCAGCGCGACGCCGAGGACGGTCACTTCCTGTGGCCCGGCTACCGCGAGAACCTCCGCCCGCTGCTGTGGCTGATGCAGTTCAAGGACGGCGAGGTCAAGGGCGTGCAGACCCCCGTCGGCGTCATCCCCGCCGAGTCCGAGCTGGTCATGGACGGCCTCGAGGTGCCGGCCGAGGACCTCCACCGGCTGCTCACGATCGACACCGACCGGTGGCGCCAGGAGATGGGTTTCCGCGAGGAGCACCTCAAGCAGTTCGACCGGCTGCCCGAGGAGATCTGGGACGCCCACCGCCGGGTCGCCTCCGACCTGGGCTGACCTGGACCGCCGAACCGTCAGTTCTGAACCCTCGACCCGTCACTTCCGCACAATCCCGTGTGCGGAGGTGACGGGTCGGGGGTTCTTTCTGACGGTTCGGCGGTGCGGAAGTGACGGTTCGGCGGGTTTCAGGAGAGCCGGACGGGGAGGGTCTCCCAGCCGCGGAGGATGCGGGTCGGGCGGCGGGTGCCGCCGGGCACGACGGCCAGGTCGGGGAACCGGTCGTGCAGCGCCTTGAGGCCGACCTCGCCCTCCATCCGGGCCAGGGCGGCGCCCAGGCAGTAGTGCCGGCCGGCGGAGAAGGCCACGTGGTCGCGGGCGTTCTCGCGGGTGACGTCGAAGGTGTGCGGGTCGGTGAAGACCTCGGGGTCGCGGTTGGCGCCGGCGAGCAGCGTCGTGACGACCGAGCCGGCCGTGACCTGCTGACCCGCGACGGTGGTGTCGCGCAGGGCGGTGCGACCGGTCAGCAGCACCGGGGGGTCGTAGCGCAGGACCTCGTCGACGGCGTTGCCCCACAGGGACGGGTCCTCGCGCAGCAGCGCACGCTGCTCCGGGTGCTCGTGGAGCAGGGCGGTGCCGTTGGAGAGCAGGTTGACGGTTGTCTCGAAGCCCGCGGCCAGCACGAGGCCCGCGGTCGCGAGCAGCTCGGCCTGGCTCAGGCCGCCGTCCTCGTCCTGGATCGCGACGAGGCGGGAGAGCAGGTCGTCGCCGCGGTTCTCGCGCAGGTGCTCGAGGTGGGCGATCAGCCACGTCCGGAAGTCGTCGAGCGCTGCCTCGACCTCCCGCATCTCGCGGAAGGACAGTCCCAGGTCGAGCGAGGGGGCTGCCGCCGTACCGAAGTCCAGGACGCGCTGCCGGTCGGCCTCCGGCACCCCGAGGACCTCGGCGATGACGGTGACGGGCAGGGCGGCGCAGTACGACGGGACGATGTCGACCGGCTCGCCGGCCGCGGCCCGGGCCTCGAGGTCGTCGAGCAGCCGGTCGGCGATCTCCTGGGTGCGCTGGCGCAGCTCCTCGACGGCCTTGACGGTGAAGACCCGCGTGACGAGCTTGCGGTAGCGGGTGTGCTCGGGCGGCTCGACCACCAGCAGCGAGGGCGGGTTGAGCGGACCGATGCGCTCGGGCTCCTCCGCCCAGAGCGCGAGCTTGCCCAGCGGCCCCTCGCCGGGCAGGAAGACCCCGGCGTGGAAGTCGTTGCTCGTCAGGACCTCGCGCACCACCGGCAGGGAGACCGTGACGTAGGCGAACGACGACTTGTGGATCGGTCCGCTCGCACGCACCTGCTCGATGACCGGCCAGAGGCCACTGGAGTCCGACGACTCGCTGCGCACCACCAGCTGGCCCTGCAGGTCGCCCTTCTTGGCGGCCCGGTGCATCAGTCGGCTGGGCAGGCCGTGGCCGAGGCCCCAGCGGACCCGCTGCTTGACCCCGCCGACCGCGCGTTCGCGCAGGCTCCGGGGGGAGCGGGTCGGGGCGGGAGGTGCGGGCGCGAGGGAGGGCTGGGCCGACATACCGACAGTGTGCACGTTGGTGCGACGGCGGTCACCGTGCCGCGCGTCACCGCAGGGCCTCGCGGCTCGCTCCGCTCGCACCTCGACGAGCGGGGCGCCAGCGCTGAGCCACGAGACCCGGCGGCGTACGACGTCAGCCGACGGCGACCTCGTCGGCGGCGGTCGTGCGGGGAGCCGCGCCGACGCCCACCCGCCGCGGCCACCAGAAGCGCTCGCCCAGCCGCACCGCGATCGCGGGCACCAGCACGGTGCGCACGAGGAGCGTGTCGAGCAGGACGCCGACGCAGATGACCACGCCCAGCTGAGCCAGGACGACCAGCGGCAGCACGCCGAGGGTCGCGAAGACCGCCGCGAGCAGCACGCCTGCGCTCGTGATCACGCCGCCGGTCGCGGCGAGCGCCCGCAGGACGCCCTCCTCGGTGCCGTGGGTCTCGGCCTCCTCGCGGGCCCGGGTGACGAGGAAGATGTTGTAGTCCACGCCGAGGGCCACCAGGAAGAGGAACGCCAGCAGCGGCGTGCCCACGTCGAGCCGCTCGAAGCCGAGCACCTGGGTGAAGAGGATCCAGGAGATGCCGAGCGCGGCGGCGTACGTCGCCACGACCGTGCCCACCAGGATGATCGGCGCGACCAGCGACCGGAGCAGGCCGACGAGGGCGAGCAGCACCAGGCCCAGGATCAGCGGCAGGATCAGCACGCGGTCACGGTTGGCCGCGTCGCGCTCGTCGATCCGGGAGGCGTCGCTGCCGGCGACGTGGGTCTCGCCGGGGAGGTCGGCCGAGTCGAGGTCGTCGCGCAGCTGCAGCACCGCGTCCTGGGCCTCCTCGGTGCCGGGGTCGGCGGCCAGGACGGCGTCGACCTGCACGACACCGCCGCCCTCGGCGCTGATCCGGGCCGAGGCCACGGAGCCGGAGGACTTCACCGCGGCGAGGACCTCCTGCGGTGCGGCGGTCGAGAGGACCCGCGCCGGCTCGGTGGTGCCGGAGGGGAAGGACTCGCCCAGCCGCTCGGCGGCGGTGATGGCCTCGGGCTCGTCGAGGAACTGGTCGGAGAGGCCCAGGCCGGTCTTGCTGCCCAGGGCGGGCAGGGCCACCAGCGCGAGCAGCAGCCCGGAGGCGACGGCGACGGTCGCGGGCCGGGCGGCCACGCCGCGACCCACGCGGCGCCACAGGCGGGCGGTGTCCACGGTGCCCTGCGAGCCGACCTTCGGCACGCGCGGCCAGAAGATCCAGCGGCCGAAGACCACCAGTGCGGCGGGCAGGACCACCAGGACCATGGTGGCAGCCACGACGATGCCGACGGCGCTGGCCAGGCCGAGCCCGCGGGTGGCCGGGGTGAGGGAGAGCAGCAGGGTCAGCACGCCGACCACGACGGTGACCGAGGAGCTGAGGACCGCCTCGGACGTGCGGTGCAGCGCGCGGGCCATCGCGACGTGGCGCGACTCCTCCTGCCGCAGCTCGTCGCGGTAGCGGGAGATGAGCAACAGCGCGTAGTCGGTGCCGGCTCCGAAGACGAGCACGGACAGGATGCCGGTGGTCGACTCGTCCCAGGCGATGCCGGTCGCCTCGAGCACGTGGGTGGCCAGCACGACGGCGAGCCGGTCGGCCACGCCGACGACGAGGAGCGGCACGACCCAGAGGATCGGGCTGCGGTAGGTCAGCACCAGCAGGATCGTGACTACGGCGGCGGTGGTGGCCAGCAGGGTCAGGTCCGCACCCTCGAAGACCTTCGCCAGGTCGGCCTGGACGGCGGCCGGTCCGGTCACCTGGACCTCGATGCCGTCGGGCGCGGACTCCACGAGCGACTCGCGCAGCTCCTCCACGGCGTCGGCGTTCTCGACGTTGCCCTCGGCCTGGACCTCCAGCGGCAGCAGAGCGGCGGTGCCGTCCTCGGATGGGATCGGCGCGGCGTCCGGGGCGGTGCCGGGCAGCTCGGCGACGACCCCCGCGATCGCCTGCAGGTCCGGTCCGGTCAGCTCACCCGACTCCGCGGTCCACAGCACGATCGCGGTGCGGCTGGACTCCTCGGGCAGTTGCTCGGCGAGCAGGGCCGCCTCGGCGGCGCCGCTGCCCTCGGGCAGGTTGTCGGTCACGCCGATCGTGCGGTCGGCGGTGCCGAGGGCCACGACCAGCCACGCGCCGAGCAGCAGCGGCAGCAGCGCTGCGATCGGGGCGACGCGGGCCCGGGTCGTCCAGGTCGACCAGCGGGGCGGGGTGTGGGGGGCCATGGCAGACTTGCACCTGTTCTCTCAGTCAACTGATTGCTAACTCAGTGAGCGATATTAGCGACACCACCCAGCAGCCGGGTCACCTGGTCGGTCCGGCGACCGCGTTCGCCGACGCCTGGGAGCAGACACCCTCCCTGGAGGCGCTGCGCGCCCTCGTGCAGGTCGGGTCGCGCGTGCGCCCGGCCGTCGCCCGACGCAGCGGGCTCACCGAGACCGAGCTGGTCACCCTCGAGCGGCTCGTCGAGGGCCCGGTGGGGTTCGCCGAGCTCGCCCGGCTGCTCGAGGTCTCCACCGCCGCGGCGACCGGGGTCGGCGACCGCCTGGAAGGCCACGGCCACGCCGTACGTCGGGCGCACCCCTCGGACCGGCGGCGCGTCGAGCTGCACGTGACCGACTCCGGCCGCGAGGAGGTGCTGGGCCACCTGCTGCCGATGTTCCGCGCGCTGGCCGAGCTCGACGCGCGGTTCAGCCCCGAGGAGCGCGACGTGGTCGCGCGCTACCTCGACGGCGCGCGCGCCGCGCTGGTCCGGGCCGCCGAGGGCGAGAACCCCGACGTCAGCGCCGACGGGCGAGGGTGAGGGCGAAGTCGCCCGTGGCGACCCCGTCGCCGTCGTCCCAGACCCGCTCCACCTCGAAGCCGGCCTCGGCCAGCTCCTCGGCCACGAGGCCCGGGCGGAACTTGGTGGAGATCTCCACCCGGATCTCCTCGCCCTGGCCCAGCTCGAGCACCAGGTCGGCGCCCGGCACCCGTACGGTCTGCGGGGCCTCGGCGCGCAGCCGGAGGTCCATCCGCTCCATCTGGCCGTCCCAGAACGGCACGTAGCTGAAAGCGCCCGGGTCGAAGTCGGCACCGAGCTCGCGGTTGAGCACCCGCAGGCTGTTGCGGACGAACGCCTCGGTCACCCCCGCGGCGTCGTGGTAGGCCTCGACCAAGCGGTCCACGGGCTTGACCAGGTCGGTGCCCAGCAGCAGCCAGTCGCCGGGCTCCAGGGAGTCGGCCAGGGCGCCCAGGAAGGCGCGGCGCTCCTCGAGGTAGAGGTTGCCGATCGTGCTGCCGAGGAAGGCCACCATCCGCGACCCGCTCGCGGTGCGCGCCGGCAGGTGCGCCAGGTGCAGGGTGAAGTCGCCGACCAGCGCCTCGACCGCGAGGCCGGGGTAGGTGCGGCTGAGCAGGTCGGCCGCGTCGCGCAGGGTCTGCTCAGCCACGTCGACGGGCACGAAGCGCTCCAGCCGCCCGGCGGCGGTGAAGGCGTCCAGCAGCATCCTGGTCTTGTCCGAGGTGCCGCTGCCGAGCTCGACGAGCGTGGTCGCGTCGCTCGCGGCGACGACGTCGGCGGCGTGCCGGGCCAGGATCGCCCGCTCGGTCTCCGTCGGGTAGTACTCCGGCAGCCGGGTGATCTCGTCGAAGAGCCGCGAGCCCTCGTCGTCGTAGAGCCACTTCGGCGGCAGCGTCAACGGGCGCGAGCCGAGGCCGCGGCGCACGTCCTCCACGAGGGAGCCGGAGGCCCAGTCGGAGTCGAGCAGGACCGAGACGGTCGGCTCCAGGGGGGTGCTCATGCGGGGGCGCCTCCATCGGCGAGTCGGACCCCGGACATCGCCCAGCGGGCGGCGTGCGGGAAGAAGTTGCGGTAGGTGAGTCGTGCGTGGTCGGGCGGCGTGAGCGCACAGCCGCCCCGCAGCACCATCTGGTTGGACATGAACTTGCCGTTGTACTCCCCGATGGCGCCGTCGGGGGCGCGGAAGCCGGGGTAGGGGTGGTACGCCGAGGCTGTCCACTCCCAGCAGTCGCCGTAGAGCTGGCGCAGCCGCGGGCCGCCGCCGGTCGGCGCGGCCGCCGCGCGCGGGTGGAAGGACTCCAGGTCGGCCAGGTTGGCGCCCCGGGTGGTCGGTGCCCCCGGGTCGCGCTGGCCGTCGACGACCGCCGCGTGCTCCCACTCGGCCTCGGTCGGCAGCCGCTTGCCGGCCCACGTCGCGTAGGCCTCGGCCTCGAAGAACGAGACGTGCGTGGCCGGGCTCGCCGGGTCCACCGGCCAGGTGCCGTGCAGCGTGTGCTCCAGCCAGACCCCGTCGTGCTCGGACCAGTAGAACGGGGCGCGCCAGCCCTCGGCCTGCACCCGGGCCCACCCCTCCGAGAGCCACAGCTGCGGCCGGTCGTAGCCGCCGTCGGCCATGAACGTCAGCCACTCCCCGTTGGTCACCAGCCGGTCGGCGATCCGGTAGGGCTCCAGCCACTGGCGGTGCCGGGGCAGCTCGTTGTCGAAGCAGAAGCCCTCGCCGCCGTGACCCACCTCGACCAGGCCGCCCTCGACGTCCAGCCACCCGAGGCGGTCCGGCTCCCCGGGCGCCCGCCTCCCACCGGCGTACGACGGTTGGAGGGGGTTGCGTGAGAGGACGTGCTTGATGTCCATGAGCAACAGCTCCTGGTGCTGCTGCTCGTGGTGGAAGCCGAGCTCGAGGACCGGGGCGAGCTTGCCGAGGGCGCCGTCGTCGAGCCGCTCGACCAGGTCGCGCACACGGGCGTCGACGTTGCGGCGGTAGTCGCCGACCTCATGGGCGCCGGGCCGGGTGACCAGGCCGCGGTTGGGGCGGGCGTAGCGGGGGCCGAGGGACTCGTAGTAGCTGTTGAAGAGGAACCAGTACTGCTCCTGGAACGGCGTGAAGCCGTCCTCGTGCTCGGCGAGCAGGAAGGTCTCGAAGAACCAGGTGACGTGCGCGCGGTGCCACTTGGTGGGCGAGACGTCGGGCATCGACTGGACCGTCTGGTCCTCGGGCGACAGCGGGGCGGCGAGGAGCTCGGTGTGGGCGCGCACCTGCTCGAAACGGTCGACGACAGTGGTGGGATCCCAGGCGGCCGGGCCGTGGTCGGTCATGGGCGGTTCCTCTCGCGGCGAGGTCCCACGGTCACAAATCAGGTCGGGGGTGTCGACCCCTGAAGGGTGACGGAGCGGTGACGAGTGGGGCCCGGCCTCCTGCCCGGCGCGGCTCGTTCACCGAGTTGTGACCTCGCCCCACACGAAGGGGTGAACGGTGCGGGTCCCGGGCGGGACACCGTGGGTGCATGCCCCCGGCCGCATCCGCGGGCGCGGAGGTCCCCGACCTTCACGCCTCCCTCGTCGCCCTCGCGCGTGGTCGACGTGAGGCGCTGGCGCAGGTCTACGACGGCAGCGTCGACTCGGCGCTGCGCCTCGCGCTCGCGCGCACCCGGGGCGACCGGTCCTCCGCGGAGCAGCTGCTGTGCAGGGCCTACGTCGAGGTCCGGCGCCGCGCGGCCGAGTACCCCGCCTCGGGCATGCGGGCCCTGCCCTGGGTCCTGGGGGTCGCGGCGCGCGTCTGACCGCGCGTGCCGACCTCCCGGCGGCTCAGCCCGCCGGTGCCGCCTCGGTCGTGTCCTGCGTGCGCGGCTCGCCGAGCGCGACGGCGAAGACGACGACGTTGGAGGCGTAGCCCGTGCCGTCCCAGTCGGTGCAGGAGACCAGGACCAGGCGCCCGTCGCCCGCCTCCTGGCCGAAGACGTCGACCGCGTTCACGGCCAGCTCGTCCTTGTCGTAGACCTTCTTGCGCTGGACGAGGTAGCGCATCGTGCCCTCGGCGGTGCGCACGTCGACGACCGCGCCCCGGCGTACGTCGCGGAGCGGGTCGAGAGCGCCGCCGCCGGTCTTCACGGTGTGACCGGCGATGACCGTCGAGCCGGTCGCCGAGCCGGGCTGCGCGCTGGCGTCCCACCACCCCACGTCGACCACGTCGCGGGGCGGGTCGAGCACGAGGTCCTCGCTGAGCGCGATCGGCACCACCGGCGCCTCGATCTCGAGCGAGGGGACGAGGAGCAGGACGGGGTCGGCCGGGTCGAGCGAGCGGTACGCCGACCTCGGCGGAGGCTCCTCGGAGGGGATCACCAGCCCGCCGACCACCAGGCCGCCGCTGAGCAGCAGCAGGGCGGTGCTCACGGCCGCGAGCGCACCGCTGAGCCGGCCTAGGAACGAGTCCAGCCGGCCACCGGGGGAGCGGGTGCTCCCACCGGTGGCCGGCTGGTCGTTCATGCGGTGTCCTTCAGGCCGCGCGGATCAGGCGCGCAGGCTGCGGCGGTAGCTCGCCACGCCCGCCCCGGCCGACAGGGCGACCAGGGCAAGCAGCGCCAGGTTGCCGCCGGCACCGAGGCCGTCGTCACCGGGGCCCGCGCTCTCGACGCCCGCGGGCACCGCGGTCGGGACCGGCTGGGGCTGCGGGTTCGGGTCGGGGTCCGGGTCCGGGTCGGGGTCGGCCGCGACGCGGGTGTTGGGGCCGCAGGCGGACTCACCGATCTGCGCGCTCAGCACCTGGAAGCCGGCGGTCTCGGCCGCGGGCAGCAGGTTGAGGTCCAGCGCGGTGACCTCGATCGAGTCGTCGCTGGGGAACTCCTGCTTGTTGAGGGTGATGTCGAGGACGTTCTCCTCGAGGGGGGCCAGCTGCTCGCCGACCTGCTCGAGCGCCTCGGCGAGGACCTCGGCGCCGTCGATGACGGCGGTCAGGGGGCCGAGCGCGCCGTCGATGGCGGTCTCGAACTCCACGCGCAGGGCGTCGAGCAGGGACTGCACGACCACACCGAGGTCGGTGACGACCTTGGTGTTCGGCGGCGGGTTGGTGGGCAGCTCGATGAGGTCGATGCGGGTGCCGCCCAGGGTCGCGAAGAGCGAGGCGTCGGTGATGTCGGTGCCGCCGTCGGCGCTGCCCGGCTCTGCGGTGCAGAAGCTCTGCACGGCGCCGAGGTCGAGGCCCAGCTCGATGCCGCCGCCGTCGAGGACGGTCTGCAGCGCGGTGGTGAGCCCGCCGAGCAGCGGGTCGAGGACGGGCTGGAGGGCGTCCTGCAGCTCCTGGGGGAACTGGTCGCCGAGGATCTGGATGCCGGTCAGGTCGGCGCTTCCGGCGTTGAGCGCCAGGTTCTCGCCGGGGACGATGCAGCCGCCCTCGGCCACCTCGACGAGGGTGGCGCCGTCGCCCGCGAGACCGGCACAGGCGGCGGAGAAGCCGCGGCGGTCACGGATGACCGTGCCGGCGTCCTGCGAGAGCGTGCCCGCCTGGATGAAGCTCTGCCCGCCGAGGGCGGAGATCGCGGGCTCGTTGGAGCCGGTCGCGGTCTCGCGCTTGCCGTCGTTGGTCACGGTGTAGGTGCCGCTATCGGTGGGCGTGCCGCCCAGCGTCAGCCGCAGCCCCGTGGCGCTGGCCTGTGCGACCGGCTCGGCGGCCATCGCCGGACCGGCGCTGACCGCGAGCACGGCGGCGGTGGTGAGCAACGCGCCGCCGCGTGCGAGTCGTCGTGTCGTGTTCCCCATGTCGGGCACCCTCCCAGGTGGTCTTCGTGTTGTCGCGCCGACCGCAGGAGCAGTCGGAGATGTCCCCCCTGTCAGGTGCAACGCGGGAACCGGGGCCGGGTCACGGCTTCGCGCCGGATTTCCTGTGCGGGACAGCAGGCGTGCGGGACGAGGCTGATGGGTGGGCCGCGTCGCCGTCACCGTACTGTCCGCTCGTGAGCGTGTGAAACGCGGCACCCAGGCGTGGACGGCGCTGGAGCCCAGGGTGGTCCCCCCCCCGGATCGCGCGGTGCTACTGGACGAAGCGGAACAGCGGGCTCTCGGGAGGGACCGGCTCGACCCGCAGCGGCGAGGCAGCCATCCGCGCCAGCAGGGGCGCGTGGTCCGCGGCGTCCTGGAGCTCGACCCCGACGAGCGCCGGGCCGGTCTCGCGGTTGTTGCGCTTGACGTACTCGAAGAGCGTGATGTCGTCGTCGGGCCCGAGCACCTCGTCGAGGAAGCGGCGCAGCGCCCCCGGCTCCTGCGGGAACTCCACCAGGAAGTAGTGCTTGAGGCCCTCGTGGACCAGGGCCCGCTCGACGACCTCGGCGTAGCGACTGACGTCGTTGTTGCCTCCGGAGAGGATCACGACGACGGCGCGCCCGTCGGTCGGCCGCTCCTCGGTCGTCAGCTGGGCGAGTGCTGCGCTGGCCAGCGCGCCGGCGGGCTCGGCGATGATCCCGTCGGACTGGTAGAGCGCCAGCATCTCCACGCACACCGCGCCCTCGGGCACGGCCACGAGCCGCGGCCGGTGCCGGTCCACCACGGCGTGGGTCCAGTCGCCGACCCGACGTACGGCGGCACCGTCGACGAAGCCGTCCATCGACTCCAGGTCCGCCGGCGACCCTGCCGCGAGCGCGGCGGCCATGCTGGCCGCGCCGGCGGGCTCGGCGCCGACGACGGTCACGTGGGGGCGGCGCTCGGCCAGCCAGGTCAGGGAGCCGGCGACCAGGCCCCCGCCCCCGACCGGGACGACGAGGGTGGCGAGGTCCAGGCCCGCCGCCTCGGCCTGGGCGGCGACCTCGCTCGCCACCGTGCCCTGGCCCGTGATCGTGCGGGGGTCGTCGAAGGCGGGCACCGGGGTGGCGCCGGACTCGCGGGCCCACGCGGCGCTGGCAGCGGCCGCGTCGTCGTAGGTGTCGCCGACGATGACGACGTCGACCAGCGAGCCGCCGAGCACTGCGATCCGCTCGCGCTTCTGGCGAGGCGTCGTGCGGGGGAGGTGCACCCGCGCGCGGACCCCGGCCTGCGCGCAGGCCAGCGCGACGCCCTGGGCGTGGTTGCCCGCCGACGCGCAGGTCACGCCACGGGCACGGGTCTCGGTGTCCAGGGAGCCGATGAGCGCGGAGGCGCCACGCACCTTGTAGGAGCGGACCGGCTGGAGGTCCTCGCGCTTGAGCCACACCTCGAGCCCGGTCGCGTCCGAGAGGCGGGCGCTGCGCTGCAGCGGTGTCGGCTCGAGCACCGCGGCCAGCATCGCGGCCGCCGCCTCCACGTCCTGCGCGGTCGGCAGGGGGCCGGGGGTGCTCATGGGCCCAGGGTCCCAGACCTCGGGGCCGGCGTGGACGTGGCCCCGGCGTACGCCGGTGTGCAGGCGTGGCCGGATCCGGAGACACCTGACCCCCGCAACCGGGGGGCGAGTGCGGGGGTCAGGGACTGGGGGGGAGACGCTCAGGGAGCAGTCGTCTCCGTGGGCTCGGCCGTCTCGGTCGGCTCCGCGGTCTCGGTCGGCTCCGCGGTCTCGGTCGGCTCGGCGGTCTCGCTGGGCTCCGCGGTCTCCGTCGGCTCAGCCGTCTCGGTGGGCTCCTGGCCCTCCTGGCACTTCTCGAGCTTGGCCTGCTTCTTCTCGACCCGCTTGGCCTGGGCCTTCTTGGCCTTCTTGGTCTCCTGGACCTCCTCGGTCGCCTCGGCCTCGTCCTCGGTGCCCTCCGCGTCCTCGGCCTCGTCCTTGGCCTCGGCGAACTTCGCCTGCAGCTCCTCGAACTTCGCGACGGCCTTGTCGTACTGCTTCTGCTCCTTGGCGCAGGCCACCTTGTCGGGGCCGTGGCCCTGGTGGTCGTCGGGGTGGGCGGCGGACAGGGACGCGGCGCCGGTCACCATGCCGGCGGTCAGGGTGAGACCGGCGAGCGAGGCCAGGACGGTGCGGGTGTGCTTCACGAGAGACTCCTTGAGGGGGGGGCTGGCCGAGGGCCGGCAGCGGGTGAGCCCGGTCACGGTATGCCCCCGAGGGGACCGGTGACGAGGGTCCTAGGACCATCGGGCACCTCCTTCGAGCCGATCGTGGGAGCTGGTCGGTGACAGGGTCGTCGAGCAGCCGGGACGGGCGTCAGGAGTATCGGCAGCGGACAGGAGCGACCTGAGGCGCGCAAGGCGTCGTACGCCCGGATGCGGTTCGACCGGCCGGACCGGAGGCTTGGCGACGTACGTGGTGTCGCGCACGCACTCCGGTCGTCAGCCGGTGACGTGGCGGAGCGGACACGTCGAGGCCCCGCGACCGGACGGTCGCGGGGCCTCGGTGCTGCTGTGGCTCAGGGAAGACAGAGCGGCGTGCCCGGGATGAGGCAGGTGGGCTCGTCGCTGGGCGTCGCCGTCCCGGTCGGGCTGGTGGTGGCCGTGGCCGTGCCGGTGGGGCTGGTGGTCGCGGTCGCGGTCGCGGTGCCGGTCGGGGAGGTGGTGGCGGTCGCCGTGCCGCTCGGGGAGGCCGTGGCGGTCGGCTCCTCGGAGTCGCAGAGCCCGGGCAGCGGGAGGAACTCGCAGAGCGGGTTCTCCGGGTCGGCCATCGGGGAGGTCGTCGCCGTAGGGCTGGTGGTGGCCGTGGCCGTGCCGGTGGGGCTCGTGGTCGCGGTCGCGGTGCCGGTGGGGCTGGTGGTCGCTGTCGCCGTACCGGTCGGGCTCGTGGTGGCGGTGGCCGACGGGGAGGACTCGCACTCCTCCAGCTCGTCCTCGGCGCGCTCAAGCTCCTCGCGTGCGTCGGCGACGCGGGCCTTGGCGGCGCGGACCTTCTGCTTCGCCTTGCGCTTCTCGGCCTTGGTGTCTGCCTGCTTGAGCTGCTTCTTGGCCTTGCGCTTCTGCTTCTGCGCGGCCTGCAGCTCGTCCTCGGCGCGGTCGACGGCGCGCTCCTCGTCGGTGCAGTGGTTGCTGCGCTGTGCGGCCTGGGCGGCCGCGTCGACCGTGGGCGAGCCGGCGCCGGCCCAGCCGACGGTCGCGAGGGCCGTCGAGCCGGTCAGCAGCAGGACGCCGAGCAGGGCCGTGATGACGACCTTGAGCTGGGTGCGAACCATGGGTGGGCCTTCCGAGGTGGTGGCGGAACTTCTTTACCGTCGGTCCAACGACGCGGGGGCGGGTCGGTCACGCACGACCTGACCCGCCCCCGCGTTCGGGGACTGCTACTTGCCGCAGAGCTTCTGCAGCGGCTTCACGCAGACGACCGGCAGGACCGAGCTCACCGGCGCCGGGATGATCGACGGCAGCATCGAGGTCACCGGGGCCAGGGCAGTCTCGAGCGCCGTGGGGAGCGCCACCGGGCTGGGCGTCGTCCCCGTGGTCGGGCAGAGACGGGCCGGCAGCTGTGCGTTGCCGTTGGCCGCGTTGCAGGCGGGCGTGAGCACGGGGCTCGCCGCAGCCGTCGCCGACGCGAGCGCCGGGGTCGGGAGCGGGACCGGAAGGGTAGGCGTGGCGCCCGGCGAGGGGATCAACGAAGCCAGCGCCTCGGGGCTCGGGGCGATCGGAGCCACCGCGGACTCGATCGCCTCGGGGAGAGCCTGGAGGTCCGGCGTGGGAGTGCCGGGGTCGCTAGGCAGGCCCGGAATACCTGGGGGCGCCATCGGCAGCGCTTCGAGGACGGGGAGCAGGACGGCCTGCAGTTGCTCGACAACCTCCTCGGGAGATGCCGGAGCCTCCGGCAGCTGGTTTTGTGCCTGTTCGAGGGCCGCCACCACCGCGTTCTGCAACTGCTGCGGCGCGTCGACCGGGGGCTCGTCGCCGTCGGGGTCGCCGGGTGCTTCGCCGCCGGGCAGGCCGGGGATGGGCAGGGGCAGGTCGCTGGGGTCGGTGGGCAGGTCCTCGAGTCCGGGGAGCTGGTCGAGTCCGGGGAGGTCCTCGGGGCTGGGCAGCCCGTCGGGTGCGGGGATGTTCTCGAAGAGGGTTTCGGCCACGGTCTGGAGGACGGGGGCGAGCTGCTCGCCGAGGACGGGGATCATCTCGACGTCGTCGACGACGGGGTCCAGCGGTGTGGGCACGGGCTCCTCGCCGACGGGCGGCTCCTCGCCGTCGCCGGGGTCGGTGGGCTCCTCGCCGCCGGGCAGGCCGGGCAGCGAGGGCAGGTCGCTGGGGTCGGTGGGGATGGGCAGGGCGCTCGGGTCGAGCTCGGGGAGCTCCTCGAGTCCGGGCAGCTCCCCGAGTCCGGGCAGCTCGTCGGGGTTGGGCAGCCCGTCGGGTGCGGGGATGTTCTCGAAGAGGGCTTCGGCCACGGTCTGTACGACCGGGGCGAGCTGCTCGCCGAGGACGGGGATCATCTCCAAGCCGTCGACGACGGGGTCCAGGGGCGTGGGGACGGGCTCTTCGTCGACCGGGGGCTCCTCACCGTCGCCGGGGTCGGTGGGCTCTTCGCCGCCGGGCAAACCTGGCAGCG
>CAEZYQ010000015.1_pt1 | contig 93717 bp, 88 predicted proteins | sample 7265561 | NCBI WGS metagenome assembly CAEZYQ01 (sample SAMEA6813939, study PRJEB35770) | uncultured Nocardioides sp. | biome: Freshwater; feature: Freshwater reservoir; material: water | place: Czech Republic | collected 2017-04-14 | depth 30m m | reverse complement strand
GGGGTGAGCCCCTTGAGCTGACCGACCTGGTCGGTGGTGGCCGCCGCCCCCTTTGGGCAGATCCCATGGCCACCACCGGGCAGTTCTCGTGACCGTCAGCGGGCAGGTCTTATGTCCGCCACTGGGCAGTTCCTACTGTCCCTTGACAGCCGGATCGCCGGACTCCTTCACCACCTCCAGAAATGCTGTACAGGAAATCTCTTCAGGCGACTGGTGCCGTCCGATTGCGGCTGTGAGACCGAGAGTCGGTCTCACAGTTCGAAAGGACTCCCGCAATGAGCACCAACTCCCTTCCTCACCCCATTCCCGGCATTGTCGGCGGCCCCTTGACCGTCAGCGACATGAAGTGGGCCTCGACCCGCGCTTTCAAGGCTGACCTCCTCTTCCAGGGCGAAAGACTCGAGATCCTCTGCTTGCACGGGGCCGTAGTAGAGCAGTCAGCGAACGCTTCCGAGTGGCTGTCTATGCAGCAGTCTCTGCGTAACGTCCTTCGGTCCGCGAGCGGCTTCACGCAAGGTCCCGCGGTCTGGTTCGACACATGGCTGGAAGCGCTGACCATGTGCCGCGCCTACATCGCCGAGGGTCGCGCGAGTGCTGTCGTCTCTGACTCTTGGGGCACCTTTGATGGGTACGCCGTCCTTGTCAGCATGCCCTGGGACGAGTACATCTTCGCCACGTGAGGCCTGCGCCGGGGTTGGGCTTTGTCGCGGTTGAACCGAGCCCAACCCACGCTGACGCCCTCTTCAGGCGACGTCCTCTGGGAGAGCGGTCTGCTTGATCTGATGCAGGGTCGCAACGATGGCGTCTACATCGGCGTCCGGGAAGACGTAGTCGGGTCCCGTGGGGGCGTGGTCGGTGTAGGGGGACTCGAAGAGGCGGGCCGGCTCCATGACGCCGTTCCTGGTCAACTCGTCGACGATGAGGCTGATGAAGCGGACCTGGTCGGCGGAGAACCTGGTGCCGTCCAGGTAGTTCTCGAAGGCCTCCGCCGCCGCGGTGCGGTCGAGGCCGACGAGACCGCGAACGAAGAGCCCGAGCCCGCCCTGCTCAGTTGCCCAGGTGATGTCGACCTGCTGTCCACCGGAAGCGACGAGCATCTGCTCCAGCTCGGTCAGGTCTGCTGCGGTGAGCTGTTTGTTACGGCGGAGCCGTTGCAGGGCGAGGTTGTCGAGGTGCTCGCGGAGGTACGCCTCGGCCTTGGCGCGGAAGCGCTCGAAGTTCGTCCCGGGCGTGACTCGTGGAAGCACCACCTCGACGCCCTCACCGATCGTGTCCTCGAAGTCGGTGTAGACGGGGTTGCGTGCCGTCTTCTCGATGAACCGTGCGAGACCGCGGATGCGGAGGCGCGCTAACTCCAGCATCGGCAGGGTTACGTCGATCCACCACTCGTCGCCGGCCACCGACTCCAGCAGCACGGCCTGCTCGGCGACGGACGGGATGGTGGTCTTGCCGAGCAGCGCGGCTGCGATGTGCTGGATGGGCTCGCGGAGTCGCTCGGCAAGCACAGCGTCGCCGTCGAGCTGGGCGAGCTGGCGTCGCAGGACGAGGAGGTCGAAGCGCTTGGCGTCCTCGTCGTCATCGCGGACCGAGGAGGGAAGCCCGGCGAGTGTGAGCAGCGCCTCCGAGTCCTCGGGCTCGATGCGGTTCCACGCGTCTGCATCCGCGTACTTCTCGACGGCCCGGCGGTGGGGGCGGACGACGAAGTTGTCGAGGTTCATGCCAGCGACGACCTCATGCAGCGTCGCGGCGGTGGTCCAGCGCAGGTCGGGTTCTTCGTCGCCGAGTCCGGTGACGAGTCCGAGCCTTGCCTCGAAGAGACGCTGGGAGAGCGACTTCTGGGTCTGTCCCTGGGATCCGGGGAGGTCCTGGCTGAAGTACTCGAGGTTGCCGCAGAAGTCGAAGACGAGGAAGTCCTGCTTGTCCTCCCCGGGGCCGAAGAGGTCGGGGCACAGGCGGGTGCCGCGGCCGATCATCTGCCAGAACTTCGACTTCGAGCGGACCATCTTGAAGAAGACGAGGTTGACGACCTCGGGCACGTCGATACCGGTGTCGAGCATGTCGACGCTGATCGCGATGTGCGGCGCCTTGTCGTGGATGGAGAAGTCGTCGATCAGCGACTGGGCGTAGGGCGTGCCGTGGGTGATCACCCGGGCGAAGTGGCCGGCGAGCTCGGGGTAGGCGAGGTTGAAGCGCTTCTCGATGAACTCAGCGTGCTTCTGGGACTTGGCGAAGACGATCGTCTTGCCCAGCCGGTCGCCGCCGGCGACCTTGTAGCCCTGCAGCATCAGGGTCTCGAGGACCTTGTCGACGGTGTCTTCGTTGAAGAGGAAGCGGTTGATCTCCTCGGCGCCGACCTCGTCGGGCGGACCGTCCTCGCCCCAGTCGAGGCTGTCCCACTGATCCTTCTCCTCTTCGGTGAGGTCGTCGTAGGTGATGCCGGAGCGCAGGAACTGGGTTCCGACGCTGATGCCCTTAGGGGGCACGAGGTAGCCGGCGTCGACTGCTTCGTCGAGGGAGTAGTTGTCGGTGGGGACGCCGTCCTCGAGGTGGAAGAGCCGGTAGGTGTTGTGGTCGACCTCGTCCTTGGGCGTCGCGGTGAGCCCGACGAGCAATGAGTCGAAGTAGTCGAAGATCGCGCCGTATTTGGCATACACCGAGCGGTGGGCCTCGTCGATCACGATGAGGTCGAAGTAGCCCGGCCCGAAGCGGCGCTGGCCGTCGTCGATCTCGTTGATGAGGTTCATCATCGTGGGGTACGTCGAGACGTAGACGCGTCCCTCGATGGCCTTCTCGGTCACGAGGTTGACGGTGGTCGAGCCAGGCAAGTGCTGCTTGAAGGCGTTGGCTGCCTGGTTGACCAGAGCAGTCCGATCGGCCAGGAACAGCACCCGCTTGACCCAGTTCGCCTTCTGCAGCAGATCTACGAGCGCGATGGTGGTGCGGGTCTTCCCGGACCCGGTGGCCATCACCAGCAGGGCCTCGCGCTGCTTGCGGTCGAACGCATCGCCCACGGCCTTGATGGCCCGCACCTGGTAGGGGCGTCCGGCGATGTCGGTGTTCGCCTGCGCCGAGGACAACGGGAGCTTGGTCTGGCGGCGCTGGATCAGCAGCTCCAGCTCGTCGCGGGTGTAGAAGCCCTGGGTCTCGCGTGGCGGGTAGCCGCCGGCGTCGTCCCAGATCCGGTGCTCGTAGCCGTTGGTGTAGAAGATGACGGGTCGCCGACCGAACTGCTTCTCGAGGCAGTCGGCGTACAGCTTGGCCTGCTGCTGGCCGATCTCTGGCGACTTCGACGTCCGCTTCGCCTCGACCACTGCCAGCGGGAGACCGTCGGCCCCCCAGAGGACGTAGTCGACGAAGCCGTGGCCCTCGGCATTCGGCATGCCGGTGACGGGGTACTCGCGGTCGCGCTCCTCGTCGAGCTTCCATCCGGCCTCGTGGAGGAGGACATCGATGAACAGGTCGCGGGCGGCGGCCTCGTCGTAGTCACGCGTGTCGGGCGCGGCCTCCGCTTGGGCGGCGGCGATCTGAGCCTGCAGCTCCGCGATCTCCGCATCGCGTGCCGCTACGAGGTCGTCCTTCTCGGCCAGCGCACGGGAGTGGGCCTCGTCCTGCTCCTTGAACTTCGCCGCGAGGCGCGCGACGTCTTCACGCGACAGCGGCGCAGCCTTGGCGGCCAGGGCCGGGTCGAACTGCGCCTGCAACGGCACCGCGGTCGGCGCCGGGGAGTGGTGGTACGAGGTCCACACGACGACGTTGAACAGCTCGCGCAGCACCGCCAACGACACGTCAGGGCGAATCTGCCGATTCTCGTGCACCGCGGTGTTGGCGATACGACGGATCGCGGTCAGCTTCTGCGTGATGCCTTGGGGAACCTGCGACTTGAACGCGGCGTCGCCGATCTTCGCCGCCAGATCGTCGCGGTACGGGATGGGCAGGGCTAGGACGTCGTAGAGGTAGCCGACCAACTCCTCGACCACCCGGCGGCTGTAGAAGCAGGCCGACCTCGGGTCGGAGGACAGGTACGACTCGGCCCGCGCGCAGTCATCGTGCAGTGACGGCAGCGTCTGGCGGACGAAGTCGAAGTTCCCCATCGTCGACTACTCGCCCTCGTCGATATCGAAGTGGTCGGCCAGGCGCTCGAGGGTGAACTCCTGGCGGAGCTTGCAGGCACTGTGCTGGCTGGCGAACATGCCCTTCTCCCAGAACGCCTCGCCCTGCGGTCGGGCATCGAGCCACTCCACCGGCACGACCCATTCCGCGTCATCGTCGTGAAGGTCGGCGACAGCGAACGCATAATCCGTCGCGAGTGGCTTGTCCGCCAGCGGCGTCCACTCACCATTGATCAGCACCTCGGCCGTTTCGAACCGAGCAGCAGGTCCCAGGGTCCTGCCCACGGCCACGAAGCCGGTGCCCGGGACGTTGACCCAGACGCGGGCGCCCTCGGGCAGCGAACGGATGGTCTGGGAGTAGAACTTGCCTGCGCCCGCCGAGATGAAGTTGAACGTGCGGCCGTCCTCCCAGACACGGTGACCTCCATAGGAGACGTACCAGTCGATGCCGTTCCACTGCGCCTTCTTGCTCTTTTTGCTGAGGCTGGGCGCCGCAAGAGCGTCCTCATCGGACGCCGCCAGCCACGAGCGGGCGAGGTAGCGACGGTCGTCGTCCTCCAAGTAGGAGAAGAACACCGCGTTGACCGGGACCCCGAAGTCGCGCAGGTAGTTCACAATGCGCTCGGAACTGGCGTCGAGTTCAGCCGCCACGATGGTGAGGCGAAGATCGCCGTTGAGCTCATCAGGTGGTGCGCTACCGAACACATCCTCGAAGGCCGCCTCGAACGGCTGATCAAGGTGTTTGGTGGCGATGTCGATGACGTCCTCACGAGACAGAGTCGAGGCCCACGAGCCGTAATCGAGCACCTGGGCCACGACTTCGCGGGGAGTCTTGTCACGCTTGAGCTCGAGCAGGTTGAGATTGCCCTCGGCATCGATCGCCAGCAGGTCGAGGCGCGGGCCGTACGGCGTGATGACCTCGCTGCCGATCACGAGCAGCCGCTCGCCCAGCAGTGACGGGTCACGCTTGAGGAACTCGTGCAGATCTTTCTCAGCGGGCAGTACCGACGTTGTTAACGGCTTTGGCTCGTCGCCATCGATGCGCCACATCCTCATCTCAACGGGCATCGGTCACAATTCCCCTCGGAATGCGCGTGACTGGAGTGAGGCAAAGAGGCTGTCGTTGGCTTCGAGAGCGCGCTGGACGGCGACGCCTTGCACTGTCATCCTTTCTACCCGATCTGCGAGACGCCGTTGGGCTTCCACCGGGTAGAGCGGCATCGGCAGCTCCTTTAGGACAGTTGTGTTGACGACTCCTTGAGCGGATCCAACTCGTCGCCCGACAAGTCGTCGCTGGGTCCCGCCGCGACTGATGTAGCCAAGAACTGTGCTGGGCAGCAGACGATCACTCGGGCGGACGACGATGATGTTCGCGCAGTTGGCTCCATCGAACTCAGGTGGCGTTACTGCGGCACGCACCTCGTCGGTTATGACTCGCGAGATAAGGACGTCGCCCTTGCGAATCTGGCTCTTCTGCAAACGTTCGTGAAATTCGGTCGTGACATGGGCCAAGCCATCACGAACGAGTCGCCCCTTGCCTACGTTCCCGGTCCGCAGGAAGGGAACCCCTGTAGGACGGAAGAACTCGCTGGTCGGCCCAACGTGTCCAACGACCACCTTCTCCGCTAGGTCGTTCAGTGGCCACCACCGACTCGGCGGTTCTGCGAAGAACTCGTCGAAGATTGATTCCGCCAGAACGTCGAGGTGAGTGAGAACCTGCTGGCGCTTACTGCGCAGGGCGTCGGCGTGGTCGAGGATCGCTGCGATGCGGCGCTGCTCGGCGACCGGTGGGACAGTCACGTTAAGTCGGTAGACGTCATCGCGATTCAGGCCAGGCACCGCGGCGGACTTGTTCATCGTCTCCAGGTGGAGCGACCGGAGCATCCAGTAGGCCCAACGTCGGTCGAGGTCATCCCCCTTCGGTTTCACGAAGTACGCAGTATCGATGGGCCAGGCAGGACCATCGACCCACGTGACGCTGCCGATGCTGCCCTTACGTCCGACGACGATGGTCGGTGCATCGGTGATGCCGCTGGAGTGCCCTCCGACGACGCCTCCGGAACCGACCACCGGCACGTCTCCGCCGTCCCTGTCGGCCTTTTTGAGCGCCTTCCCGTACGAGAGTTCCAGGATGTCGCCGACCGCCGTCACGAGAGCATCGCCTTGAGTTCGGTGAGACCCTTGGCGATCTCGTCCTCAAGCGTCTCCATGTCGGCGATGATCTCCAACGGCGCGCGGTGCTCGACCTCGTCTTGAACGACCTCCTTGTAGCGGTTCAGCGAGAGGTCGTAGTCCTGGGCGACGATGTCGGTCTTGGGTACGAGGAACGACTGCTCGGTGCGGGCGCGGCTCTTCTCAACGTCGCGGCGCTGCCAGCGACTGAGCACGTCGGGCAGGTCGTTGGCCTCAACGAGGCTGCGCTTGTCATCGAGGGAGAAGCCGTCGGCGCGAACGTCGTAGAACCAGACGTCGTCGGTGCCGCCGGAGTTGGTCTTGGTGAAAAAGAGGATCGCCGTCGACACGCCGGCATACGGACGGAAGACACCGGAGGGCAACTTCACCACCGCATCGAGCTTCTGCTCCTCCACCAGCATCTTGCGCAGTGCTTTGTGCGCAGTGCTGGAACCGAAGAGGACGCCGTCGGGAACGATCACTGCTGCGCGGCCGCCCGGCTTGAGCAGCTTGAGTAGCAGTGCAAGGAAGAGGAGTTCGGTCTTCTTGGTCTTGACGATCCGCTGGAGGTCCTTGGCTGTCGACTCGTAGTCGAGCGATCCGGCGAAGGGCGGATTGGCGAGGATGAGGGTGTACTTGTCGGCGTCCCCGGCCGCTCCCTCGGAGAGGGAGTCGCGGTAGCGGATGTCAGGGGTCTCGATCCCGTGCAGCAGCATGTTCATGCTGCCGATGCGAAGCATGGTGGAGTCGAAGTCGTAGCCGTGGAACATCGAAGCGTGGAAGTGCTTGCGCTGCGCCTGGTCGAGCAGCGCGTCGGCGTGCCTGTCGCGGACGTACTCGCTCGCGGCGACGAGGAAGCCGCCCGTGCCGCACGCGGGGTCACAGATCTCGTCCCCCGGCTGGGGCGCGGTCATCTGCACCATCAAATCGATGATGTGGCGTGGGGTGCGGAACTGACCATTGACGCCGGCTGAGGCGATCTTGGAGAGCAGGTACTCGTAGAGGTCGCCATTGGTGTCGCGGTCGGCCATCGGGATGTCGTCGAGCATGTCGACGACCTTGGACAGCAGCGCCGGCGTCGGGATGGTGAACCGGGCGTCCTTCATGTGCTCGCTGTAGGTGCTGCCGTCGCCCAGGCCGCGCAGGAACGGGAACACCTCGTCGGCGATCGTCTTGTGCATCACCTCGGGCGAGGTGTTCTTGAACTGGCTCCACCGCAGGTGCACCTGGCCGGGCAGGAAGACGGAATTCTCGACGGCGGCTCCCGTGACCCGGGCCTTCTTCTCGGCCAGCGTCTGGATGTCGTCGAGGCGGCGGATGAAGAGCAGGTAGGTGATCTGCTCGATGACCTCGAGCGGGTTGCTGATGCCGCCGGACCAGAAGGAGTCCCAGACGCGGTCGATCTTGCTCTTCAACTCACCCGTGATCACGGGATTTACCTTAGTGACCGCAGCGCCAGTGGGCGTGGACATGGAGGACCTCCTGCCGGCCGGTCCTTCCGGGCAGCCGAGCAGGATGTCGGAGGCCTCCGACAACGGCGTGGAAGGTCGGCCGCGGATCACCTCTTGGCGACCTCAGCGGGCCCGGGGACGGGCCTCTCTGACGGGCGTCAGAAGCCCTCTGCCGAGAGGCAACTGTGCCCGGAGTGTGCCCGCACAGTGCCCGGAGCCGGTCTTGGGCCCGTTGCTTGCGGGTTCAACGAGCGGTTCTGGCGACCTCAGAAACGACAAAACCGCAGGTCAGCGGGCTGACCTGCGGCTTGATCGATCTGCGCGCCTGTAGGGATTCGAACCCCAAACCTTCTGATCCGTAGTCAGATGCTCTATCCGTTGAGCTACAGGCGCCCATCCTGCGCGGGGCTGCCGCGAGGACTGGTTGATACTAGCGAACGCCCGCGGTGCTGCCGAATCGGCGGTACAGGACGCGGCCGGGACTGCCGGTGAGCCCGTGCACGACGGTGCTGGCAGCGACGACGGCGACGCCGGTCGTGACGACGAGTGCCGAGCCGGGGACACGGTGTGCCACCTCGAGCAGGTAGTAGAGGCCGGAGACGCCGATCGGGCCGAACCAGCCCAGGAAGACCGCGTCCCTGACGGGCAGCCGCAGCGGTCGGGCGAGCAGCAGCAGGACCGGCAGCCGCCGCAGGACCAGCACGCCCACCACCAGCGGCACCAGCACCCAGCCGGTCTCCGCCCAGGCAGACCAGGGCAGGGCCGCACCGAGGAGGACGAAGAACGGCAGCACGGCGTAGCGGTTGAGTGCCTCGTCGAGGGTGGCGCCGCGGACGCGGTCGTGCCCCGACCAGCCGGCATTGAGGGCGAGACCGGCCACCAGGACCGCGAGCACCTCCGCGACCTTCAGCAGGTGGGCGGCGGCGAGCACGCCCACCGCGAGGACGAGGGTGAAGACGACGACGGGGCCCGGCTCGGTCGCACCGTGGCTCTCGCCGAGCCGCACGGCACGCGCGGCGACGTACCCGACCGCCAGCCCGAGCGCGAGTCCCCCGAGCACCCCGCGCACCACCTCGACCGCCGCGTCCCCGGCGGCCAGTGGGCCGGCGACCGCGACCGCGACGACCACCAGCGGCAGGGCCAGGGCGTCGTTGGCGCCGGACTCCAGGGAGAGCAGGCGGCGCGCACGCCCGTCGACGTCGCGCTCCGCGAGTTCGCCGGTCACCACGCTCGAGGACAGCACGGGATCGGTCGGGCAGACGGCGGCCCCGAGCAGCAGCGCAGCCGCGGCACCGAGCCCCGCCGCGGGACCGAGCACCAGCCAGGCGACGCCGGCCGAGACGAGGGCCATCAGGGGCATCGCGACCCCGACGAGGACCCCGGCCGAGCGGGCCGCGCGGCGTACGTCCGGCCAGGGGTAGCGCAGGACGATCGCCATCATCGACAGCGACAACAGCACGACGGCGACCTCGCCGAGGACCTGTGCCCCGGCACCGGAACCGCTGCCGTCGAGCGGCGGCAATCCCAGGAGGTCCAGTGCCTGCGGTCCCACGGCGACGCCGACCCCGGTGGCGACGAGGGGCTCCGACAGCGGCAGCCGGTCGATGCGTGCGGAGAGGCTTGCCACCGCCAGCCCGAGCACGGCGACCGCCACCACGAGCACGTCGATCCGCAGGTCGTCCATGCGGCCGAGGCTGCCGCTTGCGGTCGGACGTCGCGACACCCTCCGGAATGGTCCCGGCCCCCGCTCGGAGGCGGGCGCGGCGCACTAGCCCGGACGCCGCGGACCAGCCTTGTGACCTGGCCCACGAGTCTTGGCTCGATCCAATATGCGGACGCGAGCGTCCGAAGTTAGGGTCACGCCAGCCGGGCGGAGCCCTCGTCTCGAGCGGTGGGCCCGGCATCGCGAGCGTGGCCGGCAACGGCGCCAGAGGTCCACCTCGATCCCCATCCAGGCGAGACCCGAAGAGGCCAGATGACCGTCACGCAGGACTCCCTCGACCTCAGCGACGCCCCCACCACGCACGAAGGCATCCTGTCCTTCGTCCGCGAGGTGGCCGCGCTGACCCAGCCCGACGCCATCCACTGGTGCACCGGCTCCGACGAGGAGTGGGTCATGCTGACCGAGGCGCTCGAGGCCACGGGCACGTTCACCCGGCTCAACCCCCAGATCAAGCCGAACTCCTTCTACGCCGCCAGCGACCCGATCGACGTCGCGCGCGTGGAGGACCGCACCTACATCTGCTCGGTCGACGAGAAGGACTGCGGGCCCACCAACAACTGGATGGACCCCGAGCAGATGAAGGGCATCATGCGCGGCCTCTACGAGGGGTGCATGAAGGGCCGCACGATGTACGTCATCCCCTTCGTCATGGGCCACCTCGAGGCCGAGCGCCCGATGTTCGGCGTCGAGCTCACCGACTCGGCGTACGTCACCGCCTCCATGCGCGTCATGGCCCGCATGGGCACCCCGGTCCTCGACAAGATGACCGAGACGAACGCCGACTACGTGCAGGCGATCCACTCCGTCGGCATGCCGCTGGCCGAGGGCCAGGCCGACGTCGCGTGGCCGTGCAACGACACCAAGTACATCGTGCAGTTCCCCGAGGAGCGCGCGATCTGGTCGTTCGGCTCCGGGTACGGCGGCAACGCGCTGCTCGGCAAGAAGTGCTACGCGCTGCGGATCGCGTCGGTGATGGCGCGCGACGAGGGCTGGCTGGCCGAGCACATGCTGATCCTCAAGCTCACCAGCCCCCAGGGCGTCGTCAAGTACGTCGCCGCGGCCTTCCCGAGCGCCTGCGGCAAGACCAACCTCGCCATGCTCAAGCCGACCATCCCCGGCTGGAAGGTCGAGTCCATCGGCGACGACATCGCCTGGATGCGCATCGGCGAGGACGGGCGCCTGTGGGCGGTCAACCCCGAGTACGGCTTCTTCGGCGTCGCCCCCGGCACCAACGAGCACACCAACCCGCACGCGATGGCCACCATCAACAAGGGCAACTCGGTCTTCACCAACGTCGCCCTCACCGAGGACGGCGACGTGTGGTGGGAGGGCCTGGAGAACCCGCCGGCCAAGGCGACCTCCTGGAAGGGCGAGCCCTGGACGCCGGAGTCCGAGGAGCTCTCCAGCCACCCCAACAGCCGCTACTGCACCCCGATCAAGCAGTGCGACATCCTGGCGCCGGAGTTCGACGACCCGCGGGGCGTCCCGATCGACGCGATCCTCTTCGGTGGCCGCCGCAAGACCACGATCCCGCTGCTCTTCGAGGCCCGCGACTGGACCCATGGCACCTTCCTCGGCGCGACGCTCTCCTCGGAGACGACCGCCGCGGCGATCGGCGCGACCGGCGTCGTGCGCCGCGACCCGATGGCGATGCTGCCCTTCATCGGCTACAACGCCGGTGACTACTTCAGCCACTGGATCTCGATGGGCAAGGACAACGACGAGTTCAAGCTGCCGAAGATCTTCTACGTCAACTGGTTCCGCCGCGACGAGGACGGCGGCTTCCTGTGGCCGGGCTTCGGCGAGAACTCCCGCGTCCTGAAGTGGGTCGTGGAGCGCCTCGACGGCCAGGCCGCCGCGGTCGAGACCCCCATCGGCCACGTCCCGGCGCCGGGCTCGCTCGACACCGACGGCCTCGACATGACCGAGGAGGCGCTGGCCGCCGCCCTGCACGTCGACGTGGAGGAGTGGAAGGCCGAGGTGCCGCAGATCCAGGAGTGGTTCGAGAAGTTCGGCGACGACCTCCCGACCGTCCTGTGGTCCGAGCTCGACGGCCTCAAGGCGCGCCTGGGCATGTGAGTCCTTCGCTCCGTTGGAGCCTCAGCGAGCCCGTCCCGGTCGTCCGGGGCGGGCTCGCTGCGTGATGGGGGCAGGACCGGCCAGTTGCAGGAATGTGCAACGCTTGGCCACCTCGGGACGGATCGACGAAGGGAGCGCCCGGTGTCGACGTACGGGCCGGAGCAGCGGGCCCTGCTGGAGTCCGAGGGCCTGGCGTTCTTCGAACGGGTCCTCGAGGAGGACGGCATCGCCGTCGACGACGAGCGGATCGCCGAGGGCGGTCCCGACCGGGCGGCGCTGGAGCTGCTGAGCAGCCTCGGGCTGCTCCTGCTCGACCCCGGCGCCGACCGCTGGCTGCCCGAGGACCCCGCCCGCGCCCAGTCGCGCGTGGTCTCCCCGCTGGCCAGCGAGAGCGCCCGGCTGCTGCAGGAGTCCGGCGACTGGGCCGAGGCGTTCACGGGCGTCACGACCGCCTGGCGCCGCGCTCCCCGCTCCGACGCCCGCGGCCCGTTCACCTACCTGCGCGACGAGGCCATCGGCACCTTCCTCGCCGGACTGGTCGCCGAGGTCGAGACCGAGATCCTCACCGCGCAGCCGCAGGCCGGCCGCGACCCGCAGACGCTGGCCGCCGCCGCCCTGCGCGACGTCGCCGCCCTCGAGCGCGGGGTGAAGATCCGCACGCTCTACCAGCACTCCGCGCGACGGTCCTCGGTCACCCACAAGTACGTCGCCGACGTGACCGCCCGCGGCGCGGAGGTGCGCACGCTGGACGAGTTCTTCAACCGGATGATCATCGTCGACCGCCGGGTCGCGCTGATCCCCGGCGCCGAGGACCTCAGGGTCGCGGTCGCCGTGCGCGAGCCGTCGATCATCGCCTACCTCGTCGACGTCTTCGAGCGGGCCTGGGAGCGCGGGCGACCGTTCGGCGACCGTGAGACCTCGATGCTCAAGGACATCGCCGCCGAGCAGCGCGCCATGACCATCCGGATGCTCATCGAGGGTCACGCCGACCCGGTCTCGGCCAAGCGGCTGGGCGTCAGCCCGCGCACGTACGCCGGCTACGTGGCTGACCTCAAGGCCGAGTTCGGGGTGCAGACCCGCTTCCAGATCGGCTACGCGATGGGACGGCTCGGCATCACCGGGAGCGAGCGACCCGGCGAGGAGCCGTCGCCCGGCGGCGTACCGGGCGGCGCCGGCGGCGCTGGCAGCCCCAGCACAGAAGACTGACCCGGCGCCGGGGGACGTCCGGGCGCCGGGTCAGGTGTCGGTGGCCCAGGGGGGTGGGTGGCCACCTCGGCCGAGAGGGTGGTCGGCCGGGTCTGCGGGTGGAGCGGAGGGTCAGGGAGCGGTGCGGCAGAAACCGCCGCAGCCCCAGCTGGTGTCCTTGGCCTCGGCGGGCGAGACGGCGCCGAGGACGCCCAGGGACATGATCGAGGTGGCCAGGACGACGCCGGCCTTGCGGAGGATGGTCATGCGGTGTGGTCTCCCTCGTGGCTGCGGGCCCACGGAACGGCCCTCGGCACCCATCATGCGTCGGGCCCGCGGGGATCCCCACGGCTGCGCTGGCTCACCTCTGTGCAATGCAGAAACCTGCAACTGAGGCGACACCCGAGGGCGAGCCCCGGGGCAGACGGCTCGGCCCCCGACCTGGCGGACGGGGGCCGAGGCTGGCGGAGGCGGAGGGATTTGAACCCTCGATGGGGTTGTAGCCCCAAACCCGCTTAGCAGGCGGGCGCCATAGACCTGACTAGGCGACGCCTCCTCGCGACAGCGCCGACAGGCTACTAGCAGCGCGGCGCGCCCGCCGAATCGCCCTGCGGATGGCCGGGACCGCACCCGGTCGGCCGGGCGGGCGTCAGGAGAGCGGGCGGAGCTTCTGGCCGGCGGCGAGCCGGCGCTGCATCTCCCGCACGAAGTCCTCGCGGTCCACCGCCAGGGCCTGCACCGGGATCGTGGTGGCGGTGCCGTCCTTGAGGTGCAGCACGAAGCACGGGATGCCGCGCGGGCTCGCGGTCGCCGCCTGCGCCACGTCGGTCCAGCGCGCGCGGCGGGTGCCGGCGCCGCGCACCAGCCCGACGGCGTACCCGTCCTCGTCGACGCGAAGCACCCACGCCCGCGTGCGCAGCCACCAGCCGAGGCCCAGGACGGCCAGCAGGCCGAGGGCCGCGCCGAGGACGAGGAGGTCCGGGGAGAGGTCGGCGGCGGCCACGAGGGCGGTGAGGCCCAGGACGAGGACCGCCAGCAGCACCAGCGCCGGCCCGACCAGCCGGGCGGCGAGGGCGGGCGCCAGGCGGTAGGTGTACGGCGTGGGCAGCGTCGACATGGCGCCATCCTCTCAAGCGGGGTGCAACCGGGCGGCGGGCCGGGTCGGCCGCGGTCGAGGCGTGTGCGGCGCACCACCGTCCGGCGCAGGGGCGGACAGCGGGGGCACGGGGAGCGTCTCCTAGGCTGGCGGTGGTCCGGCACTGCGGCGGCGGGCCGAGGAGAGGTGCCGGAGTGGCCGATCGGAACCGCCTTGAAAGCGGTCGTAGCGAGAGCTACCGCGGGTTCGAATCCCGCCCTCTCTGCCGGCTGGCCGGGAGCGTCCCCGGGGCGCTCAGGAGGCGCTCAGGCGCGGAGGGTGAGCAGCACGTCGCCCTCCTGGACGACGTCGCCCGGCGTGACCGTCACCGCGGTGACGGTGCCGGCGTGCTCGGAGATCACCGGGATCTCCATCTTCATCGACTCCAGCAGCGCCACGGTCTGCCCGGCGGCGACCTCCGCGCCCGGGGCCACCGTCACCTCGAGCACGTTGGCGACCATCTCGGCCACGATGTCGATCAGCTGTTCGCGGGGCACGGATCGAACCTAAGGGTTACCGGTGCGTACCCCGATTCGCTCGGCCCGGCGCCGGGGAGTCGCGCTCGAACCCGTGCCGAGTCGCGCTCGAGGCAGTGCCGCGTGAGCGGTCCCCGCCCTCAGAACAGGGCGCGGCTGCGGGCGGGCTCGGGGCGCTCGGCGGAGTCCTGCTCGTCGCGGCGGGCACGGCGGCCGCGGGAGCCGGTGAGGCGCAGGTCGACCCGGATGACGGCGTACCCCAGGACCAGGCCGAGGACGAGCCCGTAGAGCACGGAGAGGCCGCTCTCGAGCAGCGCGACCGAGGGGTCGGTGAGGGCGTTGGCGACCGAGGCGGTGCCGGCGGCGCCGAACGCGCAGACCCACCAGCCCTGGCGGCGGCGGGCGCGCATGTGGCAGCCCCACGCGAGGGCGGGCACGCCGAGGACGGTCTCGAGGGGGCGCGGGAAGGCGCCGAGGTTCTCCCGGCACCAGCGCACGCCGTCGAGCAGGGTGGCGACCAGGTCGCTGGGGCCGTAGGTGCGCAGCAGCTCGGCGTACCCGACGAAGGCGAGCAGCACCGCGCCGCCCCCGACGGTGGCGAGCAGGCCGCGGCGCCCGAGGCCGTGGAAGCCGGCGCCGAGGCGGTGCACGAGCAGGAAGGCGCCGACGAGGGCCAGGCCGAGGGTGACGTACTGGAAACGCACGACGGTCAGTGCCGGGGCGAACCCGACGGTCGCCAGCGCTCCGACCGAGGCGACGGCCACCGCGAGGGTGCACTCGCGCGCCGCCTCGCGGAACCGCTTCGCCGGGACCGTCGTCATGACCGCCAGCACCGCGGCGATCGCGCAGGTCATCACGGCGGCACCGGTGCGACCGCGGTCGTCGTCGATGAGCAGCACGAGCACGCCCACCACCAGGGCCAGGGTGCCGAAGACCGCGGGCCGGCCGCCGGTGCGGGCGGCGAGCGCCCAGGTGTAGGCCGTCACGACCGCCACCGAGCCGGCCCCGCCCAGCCACGACGGGCCGACCGGCACGGCGCCGCACACGAGCAGCGCGGTGCCGGTCAGGACGGTCAGCCACCAGGCGACCTGCGGGACGCGGGAGCGGCGGAGGCGGGTCAGGCGCTCGCGCCAGGCGGTGGCGCGGGCGGAGGGCTGGTCGGGGCGTGCGGGGCTGTCGGGGCTGTCCTGGCCAGCGACGGCGGTGGACGGCGGTGCCGCGACTGCTGCGGGCGCGGCGGGCGGGGTGGGCTTGGGGGCGGCGGGGACGTCGGCGGCGGGGGCCTCGGCGGCGGGGGCCGGTGCGGGCTCGTCGGACACCCGACGTACGACGGGGCCGACGGCCAGCGAGGCGGGCGCCACGGGGGCCCGGTCGCGACCCCGGCGGACGCGGCGCGGCTTCTCGGCGCGACGTCGGGGGGCGGCTCGGGACACGCCGAAGGACCTTACAACCGTCGGTTGGCCAGGGAGGGGTTGGTCCGACGGGCCTCGAGCAGGCGTGTGAGGCCCACCTCGGCCCGCACGACCTCGACCTCGTCAGCGCTGCCGGGACCGGCCTCCGCGAGCACGTCGCCGAGCGGGTCGACGACCATCGAGTGCCCGCTGTAGCGCGGGGCGGGCTGGGCGCAGGCGGCGACGAAGACGGTGTTCTCGATCGCGCGCGCCCGCACGAGGGTGCGCCAGTGGTCGACCTTGCGCTCCCCGGCGACCCACGCCGCCGGCACCACGAGCAGCTGGGCGCCCGCGTCGACCAGGGCGCGGGCGTGCTCGGGGAACCGCAGGTCGTAGCAGGTCATCAGGCCGACGACGAGTCCACCGACCTCGACGGTGACCGGGGTGGTGGGACCGGCCGTGAGCCGGTCGGACTCGCGGTAGCCGAAGGAGTCGTAGAGGTGGATCTTGCGGTACGCCGCCACCGCACCGCCCCGCACGAGCAGGGTGTTGAACGGGCGGGTCGGGTCGTCGCTGCGCTCGAAGGAACCCGCGACGACGGTCGTGCCGCGGGCGGCCGCGACCCGGGAGAGCTCGGTGTCGAAGGGCCCGCCCTGCTCCTCTCCCGCCGGGGCGAGGTCGTCGTCGACCGGACCGAAGTCACGGGCGAACGCCTCCGGCAGGACCACCAGGTCCGCACCCTCGGGGACCAGCTCGGCCAGGCGCTCGCGGTTGCGGGCCGGGTCGCGGTCGGAGGCGACCTGGACCAGCGCGACCCGGAGCACGGGGTGAGTCATGTCTCCACCCTCCCACCCCGGCCCCGGGGTCTGTGAGAGTGCTGCCCGTGAGCCCGAGCCCGTCCTCACCGCCGCCCGTCCCGTCGTCGCCCTCCGCGCTGGGGGCCTTCTCCGCGGTCGTCCTCGCGGGTGGCACCGCTGCGCGGATGGGCGGGATCGACAAGGCCTCCGTCGAGCTCGGCGGCCGCACGCTGCTGGCGCACGCGCTCGAGGCGGTGCTGGACGCCCGCGAGGTGGTGGTGGTCGGCGACGAGGTGCCGACCGACCGCCCCGTGACCTTCGTCCGGGAGGACCCGCGGCACGGCGGTCCGGTCGCCGGCCTGCTCACCGGTCGCGACGCGCTGCTGCGGCCGCCGCCGCTCCTGGCGGTGCTGGCCGTCGACATGCCCCGGGTCACGCCCGCGACCTTCGACCGGCTGCGGGCCGGGGTCGACGACGCCGACGGGGCCCGCCTGCTCGACCCCGGAGGCCGGCACCCCCTGGCGCTGGTGCTGCGGACCGACCGGCTCGACGGCGTACGGCCCGACCGGGAGGGGCAGCACGGCATGGCGCTGCGGGCGCTGCTCGCGCCCCTGCGGCTGGCCGAGGTGCCGACGGTCGGGGACGAGCACCGCGACGTGGACACCTGGGAGGACCTGCGGGACCTCGCGGAGGACTGAGTCCGCGGCGGCGACCGGGCCGCTCGTCAACCGACGTACCGAAGTCAGGTGCGGCGGGCCCGTCCCCCGGGGGCGTGGCCGGCGCGAGGCGCTTGTGTACGTCGTCTGACGAGCCCGCGCGACCAGACGGCACGCCCAGGGTCGGGCCCGCGACGCGCCCGGACCCTGCCGGGGGCTTGTCGCCCGTGGTGGCCCCGCGGATAGTGGGCCGAGTGAACCTGCACGACTGGATCGACGAGCTCTGCGACGCGCTGGACCTCGACGCCGAGGTCGACGAGGGCCTCGTGCTGGACCTGGCCAGGGTCGCCGCGCACAACGTCACGCGTCCCGCGGCGCCGATCTCGACGTTCCTGCTCGGCCTGGCCGCCGGGCGCCAGGGCGCCGACCCCGAGAAGGTCGAGGAGCTGGCCGGCCGCGCCCGCGCCCTCGCCGAGTCCTGGGACCGGCCGCGCGGTGCCGACGAGCCGAAGGTGGACGTCGAGGTCCCCGACGACAGCGCCGTGGACCACACCGCGGACGTGCGGGACCTCGAGGACGCCTGAGCCGCCGGCGTACGGCGCGGGCGGGTCTCGTGGCTCGCTCCGCCCGCACCTCGACCACCGGGACAGCCCGGCGCAGCTCCACCAGCGGGACAGCCCCTCTCGGGTCGAGGCCTGGGTCGAGGCCTGGGTCGAGGCCTGAGGACGCGCTCCTGCGCGTCCCCGCACCTCGACTCGCACCTCGACTCGCACCTCGACCCGCACCTCGACCCCGGCGGGCACGGCGGGCACGGTCGGACCGGCTGTCGGCACCCCCGGTCACCGGCGACGCACGCGGGCCCAGCACCCCGAGCGGGCGAGCCACCCCGGGCGGGCGAGGCCGGCACCCGGGCGGCTGGGTAGCGTCGCGGCCATGCGTGCCGTCGTCGCCCAGGGGACCGGTGGTCCCGAGGTCCTGTCCGTCACCGACGTACCCGATCCTGTCGCCGGAGCCGGCGAGGTGCTGCTCGAGGTGGTCGCCGCGGGGCTCAACCGGGCCGACCTGCTGCAGCGCCGCGGCTTCTACCCCCCGCCCCCGGGCGCCTCGGAGATCATCGGGATGGAGTGCTCGGGCCGGGTGCTGGCGCTCGGCGAGGGCGTGACCGGGCTCGAGACGGGCCAGGAGGTGTGCGCGCTGCTCGCGGGAGGCGGGTACGCCGAGAAGGTGGCCGTGCCCGCGGGGCAGGTCATGCCGGTGCCCGCCGGGGTCGACCTGCTGACGGCCGCCGCGCTGCCGGAGGTCGCGGCGACCGTGTGGTCCAACGTCTTCATGGTGGCCGGCCTGCGCCCCGACGAGACGCTGCTCGTGCACGGCGGCGCGGGCGGGATCGGGACGTTCGCGATCCAGCTCGCCCACGCCCTGGGGGCGCGGGTGGCCACGACCGGTGGGACCGCGGAGAAGCTGGCGTTCTGCCGCTCGCTGGGCGCCGACATCACGATCGACTACCGCGAGCAGGACTTCGTGGAGGTCGTGCGCGAGGCCACCGGCGGCCATGGCGCCGACGTGGTGCTGGACAACATGGGCGCGAAGTACCTCTCCCGCAACGTCGACGTCCTGGCGCTCGAGGGCCGGCTGGTCGTGATCGGCATGCAGGGCGGCTCGAAGGCCGAGCTCGACATCAACGCCCTGCTGCGCAAGCGCGGCGCCGTGATCGCGACGTCGCTGCGCTCGCGTCCGGTGGAGGGAAAGTCGGCGATCTGCGCAGGCGTCGTGGAGCACGTCTGGCCGCTGGTCGCCGACGGCAGCGTGCGCCCGGTCGTGCACACCACGATGCCGCTGGAGGAGGCAGTCGCGGCCCACGAGCTGATGGAGTCCGGCGCCCACACGGGCAAGATCCTGCTCACCACCGGGGCGTGACTACGGTGGGCGACATGAGCGAGCAGCAGCAGGCCCCGGCCGACCAGCAGGGCGGTCCCGACGCCGACGGCGAGCAGGTCGTGGTCGTCGTCGGTCCTGACGGTCAGCCCCTCGGCACCATCCCCGCCGCGCAGGCGCAGGCCCTGGCCGCCGCAGCGGCGGGGCAGTCCGAGGACGACGAGGACGACGACGAGCGGCACATCACCGAGCTGGTGGAGCAGCCGGCGAAGGTCATGCGGATCGGCGGGATGATCCGCCAGCTCCTCGAGGAGGTGAAGGCGGCCCCCCTCGACGAGGCCAGCCGCAACCGCCTCCGCGACATCCACGCCGCCTCCATCACCGAGCTCGAGGCCGGCCTTGCCCCCGAGCTGGTCGAGGAGCTGCACCGGCTCTCGCTGCCCTTCACCGAGGACGTCACCCCGTCCGAGGGGGAGCTCCGCATCGCCCAGGCCCAGCTGGTCGGCTGGCTCGAGGGACTGTTCCACGGCCTGCAGACCGCGATCTACGCCCAGCAGATGGCGGCGCGGGCGCAGTTCGAGCAGATGCGCCGCGGGCTGCCGGTCGGTCCGGGCGGGGCGGCCCCGCAGCCCGGCGCCGAGGCGCCGCACGCGCCGGGCGACTCCGGGGGCATGTACCTCTGACCCGACCGGAGTGCGCATGACGCGGCTGCCGCGTCGTACGCACTCCACTCGCCTCGTGGGCCGGGGCGGCTCAGTACGGTCCTGCGCCGATGGGGCGCGCCGCGAGATTTGTCGGGTGACGTCGATACCCGGAAGTCCCACGACGAAGTTCTGTCGTGGGACTTCCGGGTTTGTCGGGGAGCCGACGAACCCGGCCCGGCGCGGACGCAAGGTTTGTCGGGTAGCCGACGAACCCGGCCCGACCGGCCTCAGCGGCGGTTGAGCCGGCGTACGACGAAGAGCCCGAGCAGCCCGGCGACGACGAGCGCGGCGCCCGGGGCCACGGCGCGGCTGAGCGGGGCGGGCTCGTCGACCGGGAGCGGCTCGAACTCCGCCTGTGCCGGGTCCGCGGGGACCGGCGGCGAGGGGTTGGGCAGGATGCGCTCGACAGCGTCGAGCAGGTCGGCGTCGGCGGCGGCGGTGCCGGAGTCACCGGAGGCGACGAAGACCAGCGGCTCGGCGACCTGGCCCTCCTCGTCGGTCTGCGCACGCACGAAGAACACGACCTGCTCGCCCTCCGCGAGGCGTCCGAGGTTGCAGGCGCCGGGCACGCCGCGGGTGGTGAGGACCTGCAGCTCGGCGGGGACGTCGACCCGCGCGGCCTTGTAGACGGCCTCGACGGTGACCTCGTGCACGAGCTCCACCCCGCGACGGTCGCCCTCGACCGGGCTGGTCGTGACCGAGCGGACCTCGCCGGTGAAGACGGCCTGCGCCTGGCGGGTCTGGGTGGGCACGCCGACGTCGGTGCAGGACGGCTCCGGGGCGGCGTACGCCGGCGGGCCGGCCACCAGGGTGACGGCACCGGCCCCGGCCAGCGCGCTGGTGAGCAGCGTCGCGGCGAGGATGCGGGCGGTCGTCAGCACCGGGCCATGGAAGCAGGTCACAGGTCGAAGACACCAGCCAGGACCCGGGCCACGCCGTCCTCGTGATGGCTCGGCGCGACCTCGTCGGCGACCTCGACCACCGTCGGGTGGGCGTCGGCCATCGCCCACGAGCGGCCGGCCCACGAGAGCATCGGGATGTCGTTGGGCATGTCGCCGAACGCGATGACCTCCTCCGGGCCGATCCCCAGGTCGGCGCAGACCATCGCCAGCGTCGAGGCCTTCGTGACCTGCGCGGCGCTGATCTCCAGCAGCGTGGTGGAGCTCGACCAGGTGATGGTCAGGCGGTCGCCGGTCGCCGCCTCCGCACGGTCCCAGAACTCCTGCGGTGACAGCTCCTCGTGCCGCGCCAGGAGCTTCCAGGCGCCGGCGTCGAGCAGCTCGTCGACGTGCGCGCGCCGCACGACGTCGGGGATCGGGTAGCGCTCCATGAACCCCGGCTCCAGCTCGATGCCGGCCAGGGTCTCGACGGCGTACGCCGTGCCCGGCACCGCCTCGCGCAGCAGGCGGGCGAACTCGCGCCCGGCCTCGGGGGTGATCGGGCGCTCGAGCCGCGCACGGTCGGCGGCCACGTCCCAGACGGCCGCACCGTTGGAGATCACCGCGAGGCCGTGGGAGCCGACGTGCTCGAAGACGTCGCGGGCCCAGCGCAGGGGGCGGCCGGTCACGAAGACGACCGGGACCCCGAGGCGCTCGACCTCCAGCAGGACCTCGCGCGTGTACTCGGAGACGTTGCCGTCGCGGTCGACCAGGGTGCCGTCGAGGTCGGTGGCGACCAGGCGGGGGCGGGGGTGCTCAGCCACGGGAGACCTCCGGCGGCAGCGGGCGGGCCATCACGAGCCGGCCCTCCTCGTCGGCACCACGCAGGCTGGTGAAACCGCTCTTCGCGAGCACGCGGAGGCCGGCGGCGTTGTCGGGCTCGACGTTCGCGCGCAGCCGGACCCCGGCGGCGTCGGCGGCGGCCAGCACCGCGGCGAGCGCCTCGGTGGCGAAGCCCCAGCCGCGCGCCTCGGGGACCAGCCCGTAGCCGACCTCGGTCTCCAGCACCTCGTCCGGCGCGAGCGAGGGCGGGCCGAAGCAGCCGATCGAGCCCAGCACGGTGGTGCCGCGCACGATGCTGCGCGGACCCCACGGGTCACCGTCGGTCCAGAGCGTCGCGGCGTCGAGGTCGTCGGTGCGCGGGAAGTCGCGGTGCCACTCCGGGCGGCGGCGACCGGCGCGGAGGTCGGCGACCACGTCGGAGGACCACAGCGGCAGGACGAGGCGCTCGGTGGTGAGCACGGGGGCAGGGGCGGGCGTGCTCAGAAGTACCGCCCCAGCTCGAGTGCCGCGCCGTCCTCGTCGACCGGTGCGGTGACGTCGTCGGCAGCGGCGCGGACCTCCTCGATCGCCTGGCCCATCGCGACGCCGCGCCCGGCCCAGGCCAGCATCTCCAGGTCGTTGCGGCCGTCGCCGATCGCCAGCGCGTCCTCGGCCGAGACGCCGAGGCGGTCGCAGACCAACTGCAGCCCCGAGGCCTTGGAGACGCCGACGGGTGCGAGGTCCATCCACGCCGTCCAGCCCACGACGTAGTCGGTGCCGTGCAGGCCCAGCCGCTCCGCGAGCGCCACGAAGTCCTCGGCGGTGGCCTCGGGGTCGCGGATGATCACACGGCTGACCGGCTCGGCGACCATCTCCTCCAGCGGCGTCGGGATCATCTCCCCCGACAGCTCGCCGTCGGGGAAGGGCTTGTTGACGCGGTAGCCGCGGCCGCGCTCCTCGACCCCGACCAGCGCACCCGGGTGCTCCTCGAGCACGGCGGCCACCGCGGCGCGGGCGTCGAAGGTCTCCTCGTGCACGACTTCGAGGGTCGGGTAGCGGAAGACGACGGCACCGTTGGAGGCCACGACCCACACGGGTTCGACCTCGCCGTCGGGCCCGGCGTGGAGGTCGAGCATGTCGGCGACCGGGGTCATGCCGTGCGGGGAGCGGCCGCTGGCCAGCACCACGTGGGCGCCGGCGTCCTGCGCCCGGCGTACGGCGTCGCGGACCGCGGGCGCGACGTCGGCGTGCGTCATGCCGGCTCCCTCGACCCAGCGCAGGAGGGTGCCGTCGATGTCGAGGGCGACCAGCTTGGGGACCCAGCCCTCCCGAGGGCCCACGCCGGGGTCAGCCACCGAGCGGCCTGAGCACCTCGAGGCCGCCCATGTGCGGCTGCAGGGCCTTCGGGACCCTCACCGAGCCGTCAGCCTGCTGGTGGGTCTCGAGGATCGCCACGATGGTCCGCGTCATCGCGCAGAGCGTGCCGTTGAGCGTGGCCAGCGGCTTGGTGCCGTCCTCGAACCGACCCCTGATGTCGAGGCGACGGCTCTGGAACTCGGTGCAGTTGGAGGTCGAGGTGAGCTCGCGGTACTTGCCCTGCGTGGGGATCCACGCCTCGCAGTCGAACTTGCGGATCGCCGAGAGCCCCAGGTCGCCGGCGGCGACGTCGATGACGCGGTAGGCCAGCTCGAGCTTGTCGAGGAAGTCACGCTCCCACTGCAGCAGCCGCTCGTGCTCGGCGTAGGACTCCTCGAGGGTCGTGTAGACGAACATCTCGACCTTGTCGAACCAGTGGACGCGGATGATCCCCTTGGTGTCCTTGCCGTGCGAGCCGGCCTCCTTGCGGAAGCAGGGGCTGAACGCGGCGTACCGCAGCGGCAGCGTCGCGGGGTCGAGGATCTCGTCGGAGTGGTAGGCCGCCATCGGCACCTCGGAGGTGCCGACGAGGTAGAGGTCCTCGCCCTCGATCCGGTAGACGTCGTCGGCGGCCTGGCCGAGGAAGCCGGTGCCGTCCATGGCCCGCGGGCGGACCAGCGAGGGCGCGATGACCTGCGTGAAGCCGGCCTCGCGGGCCTGCTCCATCGCGAGGTTGACCAGCGCCAGCTCCAGCTGCGCGCCGACGCCGGTGAGGAAGTAGAAGCGCGAGCCCGACACCTTCGCGCCGCGCTCGATGTCGATGGCGCCGAGCAGCTTGCCGAGCTCGATGTGGTCGCGGGGCTCGAAGCCCTCGGCGGCGAAGTCGCGCGGGGTCCCGACGGTCTCGAGCACGACGAAGTCGTCCTCGCCGCCCTCGGGCGCCTCGGGCGCAGCGAGGTTGGGGATCTCCTTCAGCGCCGCGTCCCAGGTCTCGTCGGCGGCGATCCGGGCGGCCTCGGCCTCCTTGACCTCCGCTGCCAGGGTCTTGGTCTGCGCGAGCAGGGCCTGCTTCTCCTCACCCTGCGCCTTCGGGATGAGGGCGCCGAGCTGCTTCTGCTCCGCGCGCTTGGCCTCGAAGGTCGCGATGGCGGCCCGGCGGGTGGCGTCGGCCTCCAGGGAGCGGGAGACGACCTCGTCGGACAGCCCGCGCTTGGCGAGCGCGGCACGGACGCGGTCGGGGTCGTCCCGCAGGACCTTGGGGTCGATCATGCAGAGCAGGCTATCCGGGGCGGCCCGGGCCGTCTGCGATCGCCGTCGCGAGCGGCGTCAGGCGGGTGTGAGGGCAAGGCGCGGGCGCGAAGGCGGGCCGCCAGGCCCGTCGAGTCGTCCGCAACGCCGCCATCGCGCCCGCCTGGCGTCGCGCAGCAGGCGAGCGCGGGCGGGCCGGGCCTGGCCCCGGCTCACCCCAGTTGGTGGCCGCCTCCCCTCTGCCATGCTGTCGCCCGTGCTCGACCGCTCCCGTTCCCTGCTGCTCGCCTGGGCGCTGCTGTGCTGGGCCGGCCTCGCGCTGCTCGCCGTGGCCGTCGTCCAGGGGTGGGGCCCGCTGGCCGACGTCGATGCCCGCGGCAGCTCGGGCCCGGAGACGCCGTACGTCGATGCCGGCTCCCCCGCCTACGACCTGCTCCGGTGGGTGGAGCTGACCTTCGGCACGATCGGCATGACGGTCCTCACCGTCGTGGTGGCGGGCCTGATGCTCGCCAAGGGCTACCGCCGCGCGGCCCTCGTCGCCGCCCTCGTCCCGGGGCTGACCGCGGCCGCCACCACAGGCATGAAGGTGTGGCTGGGCCGCGAGCGACCCCCGTGGCAGGACCCCGAGGCGCTGCTGTCGACCAACTCCTTCCCCTCCGGCCACGCCTCCTCCGCCGCCGCGCTCGGCGGCGTCGTCTGCGTGCTGGTGCTGATGCTGGTGCGTCGGGCGAGCATGCGGCGCACGGCGTACGTCGCCGTCGGGCTCGTGGTCGTGGCGATCTGCCTGGACCGCGTGCTGCTGGGCCGGCACTACCCCAGCGACGTCGTGGCCGGCGTGCTGCTCGGTGCGGCCATCCTGCTGACCGTCGTGGCGGCGTACTCCCCGCTGCCGCGCAGCCACGCCGTCAAGGCCGAGCCGCTGCCGGTGGCCATCCCCGGCACCAAGCGGCTGGCCGTCGTGCTGAACCCGATCAAGGTCGAGGACGTCCGGCAGTTCCAGACGGTCGTGACCGGGATGGCCCGCGAGGCCGGCTGGGCCGACCCGACCTGGCACCTGACCACCGTCGAGGACCCCGGCACCGGCATGGCCGAGGAGGCCTCCGTGGCCGGTGCCGACCTGGTGCTGGTGTGCGGCGGCGACGGCACCGTGCGCGAGGTGTGCGCCGAGCTCGCCGGCACCGGCATCCCCGTCGGGATCGTCCCCGCCGGCACGGGCAACCTGCTGGCCCGCAACCTCGACATCCCGCTCTACCTCCGCGCCGCCATCGACGTCGCACTGACCGGCCAGGACCGGGCCATCGACATGGTCGAGGTCTCCGGCGACGGCATCGAGGACAGCTACTTCATGGTCATGGCCGGCATGGGCTTCGACGCCGCGATCATGGAGGGCGTCAACGAGGACATCAAGAAGCGGGTCGGCTGGATCGCCTACGTCATCTCGGGCCTGAAGTCGCTGATGTTCCCCGCGGTCAAGGTCGAGATCTCCGTCGACGGCGGAGAGTTCACCAAGCACCGCGCGCGCACCGTCGTGGTCGGCAACGTCGGGTTCCTCCAGGCCGGGATGCCGCTGCTGCCCGACGCCGCCATCGACGACGGCACGCTCGACGTGGTGATCCTGCACCCGAAGAACTTCCTGGCCTGGATCCCCCTGGCCTGGCGGGTGCTGCTCAAGCGGCCGCACACCGACGCGCTCATCGACCGCCGCACCGGCTCGACCGTCGTCGTCCGCGCCGCCACCGACACCCCGCGCCAGCTCGACGGCGACTCCATCGGCCCCGGCCGGGAGCTGTCGATGCGCTGCGTGCACGGCCGGGTGCTCGTCCGCGTCCCCCGCTGAGGACCGCCGAGCAGTCAGGTTCTTGGGGCCGAACGGTCAGTTGCTCGCGGTCGACCGGTCACTTCCTCGCACTGCGGGGCCCCGCTCTGCCAGGCTGACCCCGACTCTCGGGACGGACGGGTCGAGGAGCACAGCATGGGATTCCTGGTGGCGGCGGCAGTGGCGGCGGCGGTCGCGGGCGTGGCCTGGTGGATGGGCCGGTCGGCCGAGCGGCGACGCGGGGCGATGCTGGCGACCGAGACCTCCACGGTCGCGACGCTGCGCGAGCTCGCGGCGGCCGCCTCGGCGGCAGCCGGGGCCGGGTCCTACCGCGAGGTCGTCGAGCTCTCCGGCGAGGCGGCGCCCGGGCCCGGTGGTCCGCTGCGGTCCCCGGAGACGGGTACGCCGTGCGTGTGGCACCGCCAGGTGGTGACCCGGCGCTACACGAAGGTCAGCAAGGACGCCCAGGGCAACCGGACCTCCTCGACCGCGGAGGAGACCGTCACCTCGGAGAGCTCGGAGTCGGCCTTCGTGCTGCGCGACGCCACCGGCGAGGTGCTCGTCGAGCCGACCTCGGGGGTCGACGGGGCGCGGCGGACCGTGTCGGAGTTCCGCGAGGGTCGTCGCGGTGGCGGACGGGACACGATCGGGTTCGAGCACGAGGAGTGGGTGCTGGAGCCCGGCACGCGGCTGTTCGTGCGCGGGGAGGTCAGCGAGCGGGACGGCCGGCTGGTCGTGGGAGCACCGGCCAAGGGCGACCTCGTGATCACCACGCGCACCGAGGAGCAGCTGGTGGAGTCAGCCGCGGGATCGGCCCGGACGGCCGGGATCGTGACGAAGGTGGCCGCGGTCGCCGCGGTGGGGCTCGCCGTCGTCGGGGCGCTCAGCCTGCTCTGAGCCGGGCGCGGCGGCGTACGGCGGCGGGACGGCGGCTGGGTCAGAACTTTCGGCGTACGGCTGGACCTTCGCCCGTGGACCGAAAGGTCCAGCCGGCACCAGCCGAACCTTCCGCGGGCCAGCCCCTACGGACGCGCCGCCTCGACGGCCTCGGACTCCTCGGGCGAGAGCTGCAGGTCGCAGCGCCAAGAGGCGATCGACTTGGCGTAGGTGCGGGCCTCGGAGCGGCCGTGGATCGAGGTGAGCACCACGCCGTTGCCGCCGTCGTCGAGCAGGGCCACCGACCAGGAGAGGTGCCCGCCCATGTCGCCGAAGGCGTCGTAGCGGACCGCGGCCAGGTGCCGCAGGGCATCACGGCCCTCGGCGCGGAGCGCGGCGACCTCCTGGCGCAGACCCAGGACGTCCTCGGGCAGCGCCTCGACCGAGTCGCGTCGGGCGCCCGCCCGGACGGTCCGCAGGGCCTGCACGGCACAGGCCAGCGCGGCGAGGGCGACCACCAGGGTGAGCACGACCAGGATCTCCACGGCAGCGAACCTAGCCCGCGGCCACCGCCCGTCGCCTGCTACGCGACACCATCCGCGCGCCCTGTCTGCGTTGCCGACGCTCGACGAACGAACGAGTGGGCCTTCGCATCGGCGCCTTGCCAGGCCACGCGTCTGGCGCCGCTCGCGACGGCGACGGGCGGCGGCCGCGGCCTAGACTGCGCGGGTGCCGGATCCGCGACGCATCGCCTACCAGGGAGAGCCGGGCGCCAACTCCCACATCGTGTGCCAGGAGCACTACCCCGACCTGGAGGCCCTGCCGTGCGCCTCCTTCGAGGACGTGTTCGCCGCGGTGGCGGGCGGTGAGGCCGAGCTGGCGATGATCCCGATCGACAACTCCATCGCCGGCCGGGTCGCCGACATCCACCACTTCCTGCCCGGCAGCGGGCTGCACATCGTGGCCGAGCACTTCCTGCGGATCCGGTTCCACCTGATGGCCGTGCCGGGCGCGAGCCTGGACACGATCCGCACCGTGCACAGCCACGTGCACGCCCTGGGCCAGTGCCGCCGGATCATCCGCGAGCACGGCCTGACCCCGCTCATCTCGGGCGACACCGCCGGCGCCGCCCGGGAGGTCGCGGAGGCCAAGGACCCCACCCAGGCCTCGATCAGCCCGCCGCTGGCCGCGGAGATCTACGGCCTGGAGGTGCTCGCCGCCGACGTCGAGGACGAGGACCACAACACGACCCGGTTCGTCGTGCTCAGCCGCGACTTCGTGCAGGCCCCGCCGGGCAACGGCCCCGTGGTGACCAGCTTCGTCTTCAACGTGCGCAACCTGCCGGCCGCGCTCTACAAGGCGCTGGGGGGCTTCGCGACCAACGGCGTGAACATGACCAAGCTGGAGAGCTACATGGTCGACGGGCAGTTCACCGCGACGCAGTTCCTCGCCGAGGTCGACGGGCACCCCGAGGAGACGCCGCTGCGCAATGCGCTGGAGGAGCTGGCCTTCTTCACCACCGACATCACGATCCTCGGGGTCTACCCGGCCGACCCGTTCCGCGCGCAGGCCTGACCTCGCACGCGGCGGCAGGCGACTGACTGCTCGAGGGCGAGGAACTGACTGCTCGGCCGTCCGGACCTCACGGGTGGCCGGGGACTAGGCCCGCGTTCACTAGGGTGCGGTCCATGAGCGAGCGCCCCGCCCCGTACGCCGACAGCGAGGTCGGTCGTCTCCGCACGGTCATGCTGCACCGGCCCGGCAACGAGCTGAAGCGGCTGACCCCGCGCAACAACGACCGGCTGCTCTTCGACGGCATCCCCTGGGTGGCCCGCGCGCAGGAGGAGCACGACGCCTTCGCCCAGGCGCTGCGCGACCGCGACGTCGAGGTGCTCTACCTGACCGAGCTGCTCACCGAGACCCTGCAGGACGAGATCGCCCGCAACCACGCGGTCACCTCCGCCCTCTCGGGGCTGCACCTCGGCGACACCCTGCGCACCTACCTCGCGCACTTCCTCCACGACGCCTCGCCCGAGGAGCTGACGGCCTACCTCACGGCCGGCATCCGCAACGACGAGGTGCGCGGTGGGTTCGGCCTGGTCACGAGCCTGCTCTCGCCGTACGACTTCCTGGTCGACCCGCTGCCCAACCTGCTCTTCACCCGCGACTCCAGCGTGTGGGTGCGCGACCGGGTCGCCATCACCTCGCTGGCCATGCCGGCGCGCTCGCGCGAGACCCAGCTGACCGAGCTGATCTACACCGAGCACCCCCGCTTCCGCGGCACCCGCAAGATCCACGGCTGGCACTCCGAGCACGTCGAGGGCGGCGACGTCCTGCACCTCGCGCCGGGCGTGATCGCCGTCGGCGTCGGGGAGCGTACGACGCCGGCCGGTGTCGAGCGCTTCGCCCGCCAGGTCTTCCACGCCGGGCTCGCGCGCACGGTGCTGGCGGTGCCGATCGCCCAGGAGCGGGCCACGATGCACCTGGACACGATCTGCACGCTCGTCGACGTCGACAAGGTCGTGATGTACCCCAACGTCGCCGACTCCCTCGTCGCCCACGCCGTGACCATGACCGAGCAGGGCGACGAGGCCACGCTGACCCTCAGCGTCGCCGAGCCCGAGCCGTTCCTCGTGGCGGCGGCGCGCGCGATGGGCATCGACCAGCTGCACCAGATCGACACCGGCCTGGACCCGGTCACCGCCGAACGCGAGCAGTGGGACGACGGCAACAACACCCTGGCGCTGGCACCCCGGGTCGCGGTCGCCTACGAGCGCAACGACGAGACCAACGACCGGCTCGAGGAGGCCGGGATCGAGGTCGTGCGGATCGCCGGATCCGAGCTCGGCTCGGGCCGCGGCGGCCCGCGCTGCATGAGCTGCCCGATCACCCGCGACCCGCTCTGACCTGCTGTGACCCGCGAGACGCTTCCTTTACACCTCTGACACGCGTCCGCGAGGATGCGGCCGGGAGGACCCACGACCGGCGGAAAGGACCCCCATGTCGTTCTTCAGCGCGTTCACTCCTCAGGAGATCGCGAAGATCAGCTCGGCCGGCACCCGCGTGACCCTGCCGGAGGGCTGGGCCCCGATCTCGGAGCGCACCGGCGCCGACAAGGCCTACATCATCTTGTCCGGCACGGTCTCGGTGCGTCAGCACGGCAAGGAGATCGCCCAGGTCGGGGAGGGTGACATCGTCGGCGAGGCCGCGATCCTCAACCACTCGCTGCGCTCGGCCAGCATCGTGGCGCTGACCCCGCTGGAGCTCATCCACTTCACCGCCGACCAGCTCAACCGGCTCGCGGTCGAGATGCCGAAGTTCGGCGAGCAGCTCGAAGCGGTGGCCAAGGAACGCTTCGCCGGGGGCGGCGAGCAGTCCTGACCCGGTCCGGAGCCCCGCGCTGAGCACCCCCGAGCAGCCCGGACGGCCCGAGGACCCGGCCGGTCCCGGCGCCCCGCCGCCCGCGCCCGACCCAGTACCTGACCCCGCACCCGACCTCGACGACGAGGGGTCGGTCGAGGAGCTGCTGCTCGGCGAGCGCCCCTCGTTGACCCGGCTCGAGGTCGCGGCCGCCGCCGGCGTCCCCCTCGAGGTCGCGCGCGAGCTGTGGCGCCTGCTCGGCTTCGCGGCCACCGCCGACGACGACCCGGCCTTCACCGCCGCCGACGTCGAGGCGCTGCAGCTGGCCGGGGACCTCGTGGGGCTCGGCATCCTCGGCGAGGACTCCCAGGCGGCGCTGGTGCGCACCTGGGGCCGCTCCTTCGCCCGGCTCGCGGAGTGGCAGACCACGCTGCTGGCCCGGGTCGCGGCCGCCGACCCCGACGCCGACCCGGTCGAGCGGCTCCGGGTGCTGACCGGTGAGGTCCTCCCCCGGGTCGAACGGCTGCAGTCCTACGTCTGGCGCCGGCACCTCGCCGGCGCCTCCGGTCGGCTGATGGCCGGCACGGAGTCCGACGAGACCGGGGCCACGGCCGGGACGACCCCGCAGGCGGTCTGCTTCTGCGACATCGTCGGCTTCACCTCCCGCTCCCGCTCGATGCGCGACGCCGAGCTGGTCGCGTGGATCGAGACCTTCGAGGCCCGCACCACCGAGGTCGTCGTCGACCACGGCGGCCGGGTCATCAAGAACATTGGGGACGAGGTGCTGCTCGTCGCCGACGACCCCGCCGCGGCCGCGCGGATCGCGCTGACGTTGGTGGCGATGGGCTCCGACGAGGACGACCCGTTCCCGCAGGTGCGCGCCGGCATCGCGTACGGCGACGTCGTGACCCGCCTCGGAGACGTGCTCGGCCCGACCGTCAACATCGCTGCCCGCCTCACCGGCATCGCCCGCGACGGCACCGTGCTGGTCGACGACGGCATGCGCGAGCAGCTCGGGGACGACCCGACGTGGTCGCTGCGCCGGGTGCCGCGGACCTCGGTGAAGGGCTACTCCTCGCTGCGGCCGTGGGCGCTGCGCCGGCGCGAGGACGACGGCGACCGCTCGGGCTGACCCGTGCCCCCGGCCCAGCGCCTGCCGTCGTACGCCGACGACGCGGCGACGCGGGACCCGCCAGTATCGAGTACGCCGGGGCCCGGCCCTTTACCTAGGATGCGCCGGTGACCCGGCTGATGACGAAGGTGCTCTCCGACGACCCGCTCATCCGCTCGATGTCCTACCAGTCGGTGCTGTCGGCCTTCGGCGAGGGCGCGTTCCTCACCGGGTCGGCGGTCTACTTCACGCAGATCGTCGGGCTCTCCCCTGCGCAGGTCGGCCTGGGCCTGACCATCGGCGGCGTCGTGGTCTTCTGCGCCTCGGTGCCGCTCGGCCGGCTCGCGGACGCGGTCGGCACCCGGCGTACCTGGATCCTGGGCTCGCTCCTCGAGGCGCTGCTCTTCGGCTCGTGGTTCCTGGTCGAGGGGTTCGCGGCGTACGTCGCCGTCACCATCGCCCTGGAGCTGGCCGCCTCGTGGATGCGGTCGGGGCGCAACGCCTACCGGTTCGAGGTGTTCCCGCGGGAGACGCGCGTGCGGTCGCTGGCCTACATGCGGGCCTCGCGCAACGTCGGCTACACCCTCGGCGCCGGCGCGGGCGGCCTCGCACTGGCCGCCGGCTCCGACGGACCGATCATGGCGATCCCGCTGGTGACCGCGGTGATCCTGCTGCTCAACACCGCGTGGATCACCCGGATGCCGCGGCTCTCGCGCGAGGCGGAGGCGCACGCCGAGGCCGGGGACACCGCCCTCGAGGCGGCGGTGGCGGGCAGCCGGCGCAGCGACCCGCGCGCCGCGCTGCGGAACCGGCCCTTCATCCTCACCTCGACCCTCAGCGGGATCCTGTCGACCCACCAGGTGCTGCTCAACGTCGTGGTGCCGCTGTGGCTGGTCGCGGAGACCGACGCCCCGCGAGTGCTGCTGGCGTGGCTCTTCGGCACCAACACCGTCATGGCCGTGGCGCTGCAGGTGGCCACCGCGCGCGGGGTGTCCGACGTGGGCACGTCGCTGCGGGCGGTGCGCCGGGGGGCGTTCTTCTTCGTGCTCTCGTGCGGCATCCTGCTCGTCACCCACGACACGATCGGCTGGGTCACCATCGCGCTGATGTGGATCGGGCACATCACGGTGACCTTCGCCGAGCTCTACGACTCCGCCGGTGCGTGGGGCCTGCAGGCCGAGCTGTCCGACCCCGACCGCCGCGGGGAGTACCAGGGCGTCTCGCAGCTGGGGTTCATCCTCGGCTCGGTCTGGGCGCCCGCCGCCTACACCTTCCTCGCCATGGAGGTCGGCACCTGGGGCTGGATCACCATCGGCGCCCTCGTCGTCCTCGCAGCAGCCGCCATCGCCCCCGCGGCCCGGGCCGCCGAGCGGCACCTGGTGCGGGTGGGGGCGCCGGGGCAGGCGGTCGCGGCGGGGTAGTCCGAACTCTTTTTCACCCTCAGCTCGAGCTGAGGGTGAAAAAGAGTTCGGAGTAACCCCGCTCGCCGGCCCGCGAGCCTCAGCGCCAGGCGGTCAGCGCAGCGTGACCTGGCGGTTGGCCAGCCCGTTGCGGGCCGAGCGCTCCTCCTGGGTCAGGTCGGAGTCGTCGGCGAGCGCGGCCTCGAGCTCCTGCTGGAACGCGGCGGCCGGCTCCTCGAGCGCGTCGGCACCGGTGCCGACCTCGAGGTCCCACACCGGGGCGAGCAGCCCGTGGGCGCGGAACATCCCGACGAAGCGGGCACCGGGCACCAGGACGTCCTTGCCGGCGGCGTGCAGGCGGGCGAGGGCGGTGAGCAGCGCGTCCTCGGGGTGCGGCATGACCCAGCGCAGGTGCTCCTTGGTGCCGATGTTGGTCCAGTACGCCGCCTCGACGCCGCTCAGGCGCGAGGTCGGGACGGCCGCGGCGTTGGCCTGGTCGAGGGCGCCGGCGAGGTCGTCCTTGTCCTCGACGTCGGCGAGCCAGAAGTCGAAGCCCTCGTGCACGGTCACGTCGAGGGAGTCGCCGGTGACGAGGTCCTGCAGGCGGGGGGCGTCCTCGGGCAGCTCGGTCAGCCCGACGATGCCGGGCTCACTGGCCTCGGCCTGGGCGACCGCCTTCCGGAGCACCGCACCGAGGTCGCGGGCGGGGTCGCCGAAGTGGTGCTGCACCTGCATGCCGAGCCAGATCGCACCGGACTCGCGCACCATCGCCGGGGCCGCCATCGGCAGCAGCGAGCAGAGCACGACCTCGCGGTCGGACCCCTCGAGGGTCAGCGGCGCCGTACCGGCCGGGACCAGCTCGCGCAGCGCGATCACGTCGCACTCCGAGGGCAGCCCCTCGAAGGGACGCTTCACGAAGGCGGGCATCGTCTTCTTGGGCTTGCCCTTGGTGCGGTTCTTCTTGGCCATGGCGGTGAAACTACCCGGCCTGGTCCGACTGCCCGTCCAGCAGGTCGAGGAGGTACGCCGGTCGGTCGCTGATCACGGCCTTCACGCCGAGCTCCTGGCAGACCCGCAGGTCGTCGTCGGTGTTGACCGTCCAGACGTGCATGTCGTGGCCCGCGGCGGTGATGCTGCGGCCCAGCCTGGGGCTCTCGTGGAGCAGCTTGACCCCCGGGCCGATCAGCCAGTCACGGCCCACGATGCGGCGCAGCACCGGCCAGTAGGGGATGTGCTCGACCAGCTGCACCACCTGCACGCCCGGCGCGATCCGCTCCATCCGCTGCAACGCGGTGTGCGAGAACGACATCACCCGCGCCGGTCCGCCGGGCCTGTCCCAGCCGAAGTCCTGCAGCAGGTCGGCCACCCGGCGCTCCACCAGCCCGCCGTACCTCGTGGGGTGCTTGGTCTCGACCGCGATCTCGATCCGTCGGTCGAAGTCGGCGCACACCTCGAAGAGCTTGCGCAGGGTCAGCACCCGCCCGTGCTCCTCGACCAGGTCGGGCCGCTCGTCGTCGAGGTCGGCCCAGGGGTGCTTCCAGCTGGAGAAGTCCAGCTCGCTCAGCTCGGCGAGGTCCATCGTCGAGACGATCCCGCGCGTGGAGGCGGTGCGGCGCAGGTCGCGGTCGTGCACGCACACCAGGTGCCCGTCGGCGGTCAGCCGCACGTCGCACTCCACGCCGTCGGCACCGGCCTCCAGCGCCGCGAGGTAGGCGCCGAGGGTGTGCTCGGCGTGGTCGTGGCTGGCTCCGCGGTGGGCGAGCACGAGGGGCCGGTCCTGCATGGCTCCATGATGGGGCCAGGTCGCCCGTCCGGGTGAGCGATCAGCGCTCCGGCGTGCCGTCCTCGCGTCGTCCCTCGGCGATGGCGCGGGCCGCAGCCAGCAGGTTGTGCTCGGGCACGTCGACGTCGGCCGGCAGCTCGGCGCGCAGCCGCGCCACGACCTCCTCCTCCGGGGCTCCGCGCAGCTCGTCCTCCACGTGCCGGATGGTGCGCTCGAGCACCACCGTGGTCCGGTCGCCCTGGCTGTCGGGGTTCGCGTGGTCCATGACCCCGACCGTGCCCGCGGCCGAGCGCCCGGACACCACCCGGTCGAGCGGGTTGCTCTCCGCGTGCGTCCGGCCGCCGGCGTACGGCGTACGGCCGGCTACTCCTGGCCGAGCAGGTAGCGGCCGAAGTGCGGCACCGTGAAGGCGATCCGCCCGCGCTCGCCGGAGTAGATGAGGCCCTTCTTGAGCAGGGCGTCGCGGGCAGGCGACAGCGACTGCGGCTTCTTTCCGAGCACGGCGGCGACGTCGGCGGTGGCGACGGCCCCGACCGCGTCGGTCTCCTGCCCGAGGGCGGCGTCGGCCATGGCGCGGAGGTAGTCGCGCTCGGCGGGGGTGGCGCGCTCGTAGCGGGAGCCGAAGAACCCGACGGCCAGCTCGCGCTCGGCCTCGGGAGCGGCGACCTCGACGTCCTCGGCCGTGATCGGGCTGCGCGGGGCGAGGTCCCAGACGGTCTTGCCGTAGGCCTGGATGAAGTAGGGGTAGCCGCCGGTGGCGGCGTACATCGCCTCGAGGCCCTCGGGGGTGAACTCGGCGTCCTCCTCGGCGGCCGGGGCGGCGAGCGCGCGGTCGGCGGCGTCGCGTGAGAGCCGGTCGATGCGCTGGTAGGAGAAGAGCCGCTCGGAGTAGGACTTGCTGGCGCTGAGCACCGCCGGCAGGTGCGGGAGGCCGGCGCCGACGACGATCACGGGCAGGCCGGACTGGCTGATCTCGTGGCAGGCGGCGCACAGGGCGCTCACGTCAGCCGGGCCGAGGTCCTGCATCTCGTCGATGAAGACCGCGACGCCCTTGCCGACGTCCTGCGCCAGGCCGCCGACGTCGCCGAGCAGCTCGACCAGGTCGATCTCGATGTCACCAGAGTCGGCGCGCCCGCGCGCGGGCGGCACGTCGATGCCCGGGCTCCAGCGGTCGCGCAGCTTCGCGTCGCGACCGGCGTCGCGCTCGGCGAAGGCGCGCAGCACGCCGAGCACCTGGTCGCGCTGGTCCTCCTCGGGGTGACCGAGCTCGCGGACCGCCTGGTGCAGCGCGCTCGACAGCGGCCGGCGCAGCGGCTGGTCGGGGCGGGCCTCGAGCTTGCCGGTGCCCCAGCCGCGGCGGACCGCCGCGCCGCGCAGGGCGTTGAGCAGCACCGTCTTGCCGACCCCGCGCAGGCCGGTCAGCACCAGGCTGCGCTCGGCCCTGCCTCGCGCCACCCGCTCGAGCACCACGTCGAAGGCGGCCAGCTGCTCGTCGCGGCCCGCCAGCTCGGGCGGGCGCTGACCGGCGCCGGGGGCATAGGGGTTGCGTACCGGGTCCACGATCGGACGGTATCGGGGTGTCTAGGGAAATCCTGAGATTCCGTGCGGCGCGGCCGGCGTGAGGTTCAGCGGGGCGCCGCTGGACCTTCCGGCGCACCGATGCACCTGCGCCCCGGGCCCGTCAGGTTCAGCGGGGGGCCGCTGAACCTTCCGGACGGCGCCCCGGCCCCGGCCCGCCGGCACGAGATCGCCGACGGACCCGGCCGGGTGCCGCGACCGCCCTAGGATCGGCCCATGCCCGAGCTGCCCGAGGTGGAGGCGCTGGCCCAGGACCTGACCGGCCGGCTGGCGGGGCGCGCGATCGTGACGGTCCACGTGCCGCAGTTCGCGGCGCTCAAGACCTTCGACCCGCCGATCTCGGCGCTGCACGGCACGCTCGTCGACGGCGTACGACGGCACGGCAAGTTCCTCGACCTCGACTGCTCCGGGACCCACCTCGTGCTGCACCTCGCGCGGGCCGGGTGGGTGCGGTGGCGTGACGAGGTGCCGACGATCCCGCCGAAGCCGTCGAGCAAGTCGACCCTGGCGGTGCGGATCGTGCTCGACGACGACGGCACCGGGGTCTCCCCCGGGCTCGACGTCACCGAGGCCGGCACCCGCAAGAGCCTGGCGATGTACGTCGTGCGCGACCCCCTCGACGTCCCCGGGATCGCCTCCCTCGGCCCGGACCCGCTGGCGCCGGAGTTCACCGAGGAGGTGCTGGGCTCGATCCTGGCCGCCGAGGGACGCAAGCAGCTCAAGGGGGTGCTGCGCCACCAGGGCACGATCGCCGGCATCGGCAACGCCTACTCCGACGAGATCCTGCACGCGGCCCGCATGTCGCCGTACAAGCCGGCCGGCACGCTGGAGCCCGAGGAGCTGACCACGCTGTACGCCGCGCTGCGCACCACCCTCGGCGAGGCCGTCGAGCGCTCGCGCGGGCTGGCGGCCAGCGAGCTCAAGGGCGAGAAGAAGAGCAACCTGGCCGTGCACGGCCGCACCGGCCAGCCGTGCCCGGTGTGCGGAGATGTCGTGCGCGAGGTGTCCTTCGCCGACTCCAGCCTGCAGTACTGCCCCACCTGCCAGACCGGCGGCAAGCCGCTCGCCGACCGCCGGATGTCGCGGCTGCTGAAGTAGCGACGGCGCCGGGGGGCGCATGTCGGGGGCCGAGCCGGCGCATCCTTCCGGAACTGTGCGCCGGCTCGGCCCGCGGGAAACGGTCGGGCTGGGAGACCCAGGGGTCAGCGCAGGGCCGAGGCGTGGCTGCCCGACTCACCCGCTCCGACCTCGTCGGCCACCGAGACGACCAGACCGCCCACGAAGAACGCGGCGATCGCGGCGACCAGCACCGGCGTCTGCAGGGCAGGGATCCAGGGGCGGACGACGTCGGCGCCGTGGAACTCGTGGGTCAGCGCGTGGCCCTTGCCCCGGGCGAGCAGCCACTTGTTGACGGGCAGCGCGGCGAAGAAGGCGATCGTGAGCGCGAGCGGCATCGAGAGCCAGAAGACCGGGTTCACCAGTCCGGCCTCCATGGCGCCGGGGACCAGCGCCATCACGGCGTTGTCGACGACCTCCATGACCGCGATGGACAGGGTGTCCGCGGCCAGGACGACGCTGAGCGCCGTGCCGACGCCCAGACCGGCGCGCAGCAGCGGCAGGGTCGACAGGGTGTAGCCGAAGAAGAAGGCCAGCGAGACGGCCAGGGCGATCGTGGCGATCGTCGACAGGCCCAGGGCGGTGCCGATGATCAGGCCGAGCACCTCACCGATGGCGCAACCGGTGAGGCAGTGGAGCGTGGCGGAGACCGCCATCCGGTTCGAGGCCATGTCATGACCGGAGTGACCGGCGTGGTCCTGCGCGTGTGCGGTGTGGCCCTCGTGGGCATGGGTGCTGTGGTCCATAGGGTGGGAACAGGTACCCCACCGGGGTATATTCCACACATGCTCGACCGAATCGCCACGATGCTCGTCCTCCTTCCCGCGCTCGCGCTCGCCGGCTGCGGAAGCGACGAGGCCGACCAGGTGCTCTCCGACACCGAGCACAGCCAGCAGGACGTCGCCTTCGCCACCGACATGGTCCAGCACCACGCGCAGGCGCTCTCGATGGTCGACCTCACCCGCGGCCGCCCGCTGGACCCCGAGGTCGCGGCACTGGCCGAGGAGGTCCGGGACGCCCAGGCGCCGGAGATCGAGCTGATGACGGACTGGCTGGTCGACTGGGACGAGGACGTGCCCGCGACCATGCGCGACCACTCCAACGCCGGCCATGGCGACCACTCCGCGGCCGACGCGATGGAAGGCATGGAAGGCACGGGCGGGAGCGACATGCCCGGCATGCTCACCGCCGAGCAGCTCCGCGGGCTCGAGGAGGCGGGCGACGCGGAGTTCGAGGACCTCTGGCTGGAGCTGATGATCGCCCACCACGAGGGGGCCGTGGCGATGGCCGAGGAGCAGGCCGCCGAGGGCACCTACCGCCCGGCCGTCGAGCTGGCCGAGGACGTCGTGGCGGGCCAGACCGCGGAGATCGAGCGGATGCGGGCCCTGCTGGGCTGACATCGGCGTACGACGGCAGCCCGACGACGTACGGCGACGGCGGCCGCCCCGTGCGACCTCACTCGGCCGACGGCGACTCCGGCACCTCCGGGTCCTGCCCGGCCCCCGCGGCGCACGCGGTCGTGGCGTAGCCGACCATCGCGTCGACCTGCGCCTGCTCGCGCGGGGTCAGGTCCGGGTCCTCCAGGGTGGCGAGGTCGCGCGCCGTGGCGTCGGGCTCGACCCGGTCGAGCACGTCGAGGTAGACCGCGAGCCCCGCCTGCGCGTCCTCGCCCGCCTCCTCGGGGAGCCCGGCCTCGGCGAGGCTGTCGCGCAGGTCGGCCACGTCCTGGCCGTCGCCCACGCTCGCGGTCGCCAGGAGCGCCTCGCAGAAGGGGGCGACCGAGGTGGCCTCCTCCTCCGAGTCGATCCCGGGGCTGACGGTGCCGGAGCCGAGCGAGGACTGCCCGGCGTCGTCGGGGTCGCCGGCGCCGCAGGCTGCCAGGGACAGGCCGAGGACCAGGGCGATCGGGACGAGGGCGAGCTTCACGGGGGACCTTCCGTCGGGTGCATCGGGTGCGGCCCTGACGGTGCCATCCCGACCCAAGAGGCACCTGAACGCCCTGGGACGGCGGCCCCGCCGACGCGAGGGACACGCCTCGGCGGGGCGCAACCGACGCTCCGGGGGTCCAGATCCGACGGCTCGGCGGTTCAGAAGTGACGGCTCGGCGGTTCACAACTGACGGTTCGGCGGTGGGGGTCAGCCGGCGAAGACGGCGGGCAGCGGGAGCCCGATGGCCACCTCGAGCCGTGCGAGGTAGGCCACCCGGGGCACCTCGACGACCCCGAGGCTGGCCAGGTGCTCGGTGCGCCACTGGACGTCGATGAGCCGCTCGGAGGCGTGCTCGTCCCGGAGCAGCCCCACGAGGGAGACGAGCGCGGACTTGGAGGCGTCGGTGACCCGGTGGAACATCGACTCGCCGGCGAAGAGGCCACCGATGGCCACGCCGTACAGCCCGCCGACCAGCCGGCCGTCCTGCCAGGTCTCCACGGAGTGCGCCCAGCCGAGGCGGTGCAGCTCGCAGTAGGCCTCGCGGATGTCGTCGTCGATCCAGCCCTGCTCGCGACTCGGGTCCGCGCAGGCCGCGACGACCTCCTCGAAAGCGGTGTCGACACGCGACTCGAAGTCGCGGGTGGAGCGCCGCAGCGAGCGCGAGACGTGCAGCCCGTCGAGGGGCAGGACGCCGCGCAGCACCGGGCAGAACCAGTACATCGGGTCCCCGGGGTGCCCCGAGGGCATCGGGAACAGCCCACGCCGGTAGGCCGCCAGCAGGGTCCCCGGCTCCAGGTCCGCACCGATGCCGACCAGGTCGTCGAGCGCGTCGAATCCCCGGGGGTCGCTGAACGTCCACGCGGTAGCAGGGGGCTCGACGGGCATTCCCGTGAACGTACGCCTCTTGGCGCCGCGGCGGCACACCCTCGGACCCGGGGGGTGAGCGCACCCTTCGTAGGATCGTCCGCAGGGGCAGCACCCCCTCCCCGCACGAGCACACGACGAGCACACCACGAGCACACCGCGCTCCTCACCGCGGTCGATCACCAGCAGGAGGGTCCGTGAGCAGGAGCCGCAGCGTCGCCGGTCTGGTGGGCCGCCAGCTGGCGCCCAGGGTGGCCGGCGCCGCCCCCGGGATCACCGAGACCTTCGTCCGCGAGGCCCTCGAGCGCGCCATCCGCGGCGTCGGGCCACTGCCCGGTGCAGCGCAGGCCGCCGAGACCCAGCTGCGCGAGCAGGGCGGAGACGTCGAGAAGGCGGTGCACGAGGTGGTCGAGAACCACGTGCGGTACGCCGGCGCGCAGGGCTTCCTCACCAACATCGGCGGCGTGGTGACCGCGGCGGTGGCCATCCCCGCCAACATCACCGGCCTCGCGCTGGTGCAGTGCCGCATGATCGCCGGCATCGCCCACCTGCGCGGCTACGACCTGGCCGACCCGCGGGTGCGCAACGCGATCATGGCCTGCCTGCTGGGCGCCGACCAGGTCGACGACCTGCTCAAGCGGGGCACCCTGCCCGCGCCCCCGATGGCCCTGGCCACCGCCCCGGTCGTCGACCCGACGCTGCACCGCACGATCGCCACGCAGGTCGGCACCGAGATCGTCGCGCGGATGACCGGCAAGCGGCTCGCGGTCACCGTGGGCCGCCGGGTCCCGGTCGTCGGCGGCGTGGTCGGCATGGGCGCCGACGGCTACGCCACCTGGAAGATCGGCCGTTACGCCGGCCGCGAGCTCCGCCCGCGCGCCAGCCGGTAGACCCGGTGCAGCCCGCGCCCGACGGCGGTGCGGCGCACCCCGCGCAGGAGCTTCTCGCGGACGCGGTACGCCGGACGCAGGTACGCGCGGTCCAGCGCGGCCCGGGCCTCGTGCAGCTCGTGGGCCAGCCGCTGCTCCTCGGAGCGGATGCGGGCGTTCTCTACCAGCAACGCACGGATCGCCTCGACGGCCGCGCCGGCGACCTGTGACTCGCGGGGCGAGTCCGGGTCGGCCCAGTGCTCGGGCGGCGGGCCGGGCTCGAGGTCGGCGAGGTCCCCGACGACGTCGTACCCGCGGCGGCGCACCTCCTCGCTCCACCGCTGGCCCAGGTCGCGGGCCCACTCGTGGAGGTCCGGGGGCAGCGCGAGCCGGGGCGTGCGGGTGCGCCGCGACAGCGTCTGGTGGGCGAGCAGCTCCCGGACCAGGGGGCGGTAGTCGGGCGGGTCCAGGACGGGGTTGACCGCCTTGTTGATCCGCCGCAGCAGCGCGGTCTCGGGCACCCCGAGCGAGGGGTTGGCCCGCTCGGCCTCGAGGTCGAGGTCGAGGCCGTCGAGGCCGAACGCAGCGCTGAAGCGCTGCCACAGCACGTCCGGCGGGCCGCCGGGGGCCGGGACGGTGACGAGGTGGACGTTCTCGGGCGGCAGGTCGTGGCCCCACCGGTCGAGGATGTCGGGGATCTCCTGCACGCCCCAGAACCAGCTGGCGATCCGGCTCGAGCGCGCCGGGTCGCGCAGCTGGGCGAGGAACTCCTCGTAGGAGACGGTGCTGCGGTGCTTGACGTTCTCCTGCCACTCCGCGGGGATCTGGCGCACGAGGTCGCGCACCGAGAGCACCAGGTGCACCTCGGTGCCGTCGTCCCGGGCCAGCGAGGACAGCGCCCGACCGACCTGGCTGCGCGAGGCGGTGGCGAGGATCTCGTGGCTGATGATCGAGGTGCCGCCGTGGCGTCGGACCTGCTCGGCCAGGGCGTCCCAGCGGCCGATCGCCTCGGCCTGGAGGCCGCCCCAGGGCAGTGCCATCAGGTCGAGTGCGGCGAGGAAGTGCGCGTCGAACCGGTCGGCGGGGTAGAGCACGCCGTGCCGCTCGAGCCGCTCGCGGTTGCGGAAGAGGACGTCCTGGAGGTGGGACGTGCCGGTCTTGGGGGTGCCGACGTGCAGCAGGACCTTCGCGCTCACGCCTGCTCCTCTCGTCGTGCCCGACCCGGCCCCGCCTGGCCCTGTGCTGCTGCCTGCCCCTGTGCTGTCCCGTCCGGCCCGGTCCGACCCAGCAGCAGGTCGGCCGCGAGCGCGAGCACCCGATCGTCCGCGACCGCGGCGGGCGCGGGGGCGCGGGCGGCGAGGACGCGCGGCCGGCTGACCAGGTCCTCGACCTGGCCGAGCACAGGGTAGTCACCGGCGCGCACGGCATCTCGCAGCCGCAGCGAGCGACGGTGCACCCACCGGTGGTGCTCGGGGGGGACGCCGAGGGGCGGGCCACCCGTGCGGGCCGCCTGCTCCAGGAGCCGTGGCAGCAGCACCTCCCGCATCAGCCTCCGGCCGGGCTCGGGGGTGACGAGCAGCCCGAGGGCACCGGAGACCAGCCGGGCGAGCTCGACGGCGTGCGCGGGCAGCACCGGTCGGGCGGCGACCTCGTCCACGCCGAGCAGGTCGGCCAGCGCACGGTCGTCCAGGACGATGCGGATCCGGTCCCGCCCGACGCCCGGCGCCCAGCGGGCCGCGACGGCGGCGGGGTCCGCTCCACGGGCGACCCGGCGTGCGCCGGCCAGCGAGTCCAGCCAGGCGCCCCACGCGGGCACGGCGACACCGGTGGAGAAGCAGCGGTCGGTCCAGAGGTCGGCGAGCATCGTGGCCAGGTCGTCGGCCACCACCAGCACCAGCGCCCCCCGGCCACCGGGAGGTCGGCCCCGCGCGACCAGGTCGCGGCGCAGGACGTCCGCGCGCCAGGGGTCGCCGACGAGGCGGTAGCGGGTGCGCCAGGGCCGGTGCCACGCGGCGCGGCGGCGCACCCGGCGGGCGGCGTCCGCCGCGAGCCGACGGAGGTCGTCGTCCTCCGGGGCGCCGGTGTCCGCGGCTGCGAGGTCCTCGGCCAGCAGCAGCGCGGCGACGCGCAGCAGCTCCTCGGCCGGCAGGTCGGCCGGGTCGACCGGCGGCGGGCCGAACTCCGAGGGCGGCCGCGAGCCGACCAGCTCCTGGTCGGGGCGGCCGCGACCGGCGGCGCTCGCCGCCAGCACCCGCTCGGTGAGGTCCCCCGGCACCGGGCCGACCTCGTTGAGCCGGCGCAGGAGCTCCAGCTGCTGGGCGCCGGGCAGCACCCGCGGCGCCGGGCCGTCGGTGGTGCCGGTCCATGCCGCCCACGGGGTGGTGCCGCCGGCACGCAGGTGCGCGACCCAGGCGGTCGCGCGCGCGGCGCCGGGATCCGGGGCGCTCACTGGGGCCTCGACGACGGGACGTCATGCGCTCGGCACGGGCGGACGTGCCCGCCGTATGACGTCTCCGGACGGGGGCGGGTCGCCCGTCGCGGGACGTCATGCGCTCGGCACGGGCGGACGTCCCGTCCGTATGACGTCCCGCGGCCCGGGGACAGCCCGGTCGCCCCGGTCACGACTCGCGCAGCCGGCGTACGCCGGAGCGCAGGCGGTGGGTGAGCTGCTGCTCGGGGTCCTCGCGCCGCGCCGCCTCCTGGGTCATGACGGTGAGGGCGTCGAGCGCGGCGGCGAGCTGGGCCTTGGAGGTGACCTTGTCGGGGTTGGTGTAGTCGACACGGCGGGTCGGGAGGGGGCGGAGGTCCTCGAGGTCGCCGATGACGTCGACCCCGCTCTGCTCCAGCCACTCGACCCAGCGCGCGGACTCGGCCTCGACCCAGTCGTGCATGCCCGGGGGGAGCAGCAGCTTGGCGCTCTCGCGGCCGGCGAGCTCCTGCTCGGCGAGCAGGCCGCGGACCAGGTCGTCGTACGTCGCGTCGCGGCGCACCGTGCGGCCCAGCCGCTTGTTGAGCCGGCGGATGAGTGCGGCCTCGGCGACCCCCAGCGAGGGGTTGGTGCGCCGGGACTCCTCCGGCGCCCAGGCCGGGTCGATGGAGACGGCGCGGCAGAAGCGGTGCCACAGCTCGTCGGGGCCGGCGGTGCCGGACTGCGGGACGGTGACGACGTGGACGTTCTCCGGCGGCAGGCCGGCCGACCAGGTGCTGAGCACGGCCGGCACGTCGAAGGCGCGGTAGAACCACGGCTTGCCCGTGCGGACCTTGCGCAGGAACCCGCGGTAGGTCCACTTGCGGCCCTGCTTGATGCTCTCCTGCCACGCCGCGGGGAGCTGTCGGGCCAGGTCGCGCACGCCGTAGACGACGTGCAGGTCGTCGCCGGCACCGAGCTCGGCCTTGGCCCGGGCGACGGCCTCGGCGGGTGCGGGGGCGAGGATCTCGTGGCTGACGATGACGCTGCCGCGGGTGCGCCGCACCCGCCGCACGAGGGCGTCCCAGTTGCCGTCGGCGTGGCCGGGGTCGCCGCCCCAGTCCTGGCCGAGCAGGTCGAGCGCTGCGCGGAACTGGAACATCCCGGGGCTCACCAGCGGGGAGCGGCTCGGGAAGTGCACGCCGTGCTGGGCCAGCGTCTTGGCGTTGCGGCTGAGCCGGTCCTGCACGTAGGTGGTGCCGGTCTTCGGCGCACCGATGTGCAGGTAGACCCGACGCTGGGATGTCACGAGGTGGATTGTGCCAGCGCCCGGACCACCGCGGAGGGGCTGGGCCGACCGAGCTGCCGAGCCATCCACGCACTGGTCGCCACGAGGGCGTCGAGGTCGACCCCGTGCTCGATGCCCAGGCCGTCGAGCAGCCAGACCAGGTCCTCGGTCGCGAGGTTGCCGGTCGCGCTCTCGGCGTAGGGGCAGCCGCCGAGGCCGCCCGCGCTGGCGTCGTACGTCGTCACGCCGGCGCGCAGGCCGGCCTGGACGTTGGAGAGGGCCTGGCCGTAGGTGTCGTGGAAGTGCAGCGCGAGCCGATCGAGCGGGGTGCCCGCGGCGGTGAACGCCTCGACGAGCGCGGTGACGTGGCCGGCGGTGCCGACGCCGATCGTGTCGCCGAGGCTGAGCTGGGTGGCGCCCATGTCCAGCAGTCGCTGCCCGACGGTGACGACCTGCTCGGGGGCCACGGGGCCCTCCCAGGGGTCGCCGAAGCACATGGAGACGTAGGCGCGGACGTCCAGGCCGGCCGCCAGGGCGCGCTCGACGGTCGGCTCGAACATCGCGAGCTGGGTCTTGAGGGTGCGGTTGAGGTTCTTGGCGGCGAAGGCCTCGGTGGCGCTGGCGAAGACCGCGACGTGGCGCAGGCCGAGCTCGAGCGCGCGGTCGAGGCCGCGCTCGTTGGGCACCAGCACGGGGCAGTCGAGGCCGTCGGGGCCGAGACGGGTCATCAGGTCGGCGGCGTCGGCCAGCTGCGGGACCCACCTGGGGTGCACGAAGCTCGTGGCCTCGACGACGGGGAGCCCGGCGGCCAGCAGCCGGCGGACGAACTCCTCCTTCACCGCGACCGGGACGACCGCCTGCTCGTTCTGCAGGCCGTCGCGGGGTCCGACCTCGTAGATCGTGACGCGGTCCGGCATCCCGGCGGCAGGGACCGGGATCGCGTGGCGGATCACCCCGGTCACGCGGCAGCCCCTCGCGGGACGTCATGCGTTCGGTGGTGGGGGACGTCCCGTCCGGATGACGTCCCGAAGGTCCGGGTCGCGGTGGTCACTCCGATCCCTCCTGTTCCACGTGGAACAACACGTGCCCCAGGGGCACCTGCCGCCCCACGGCCGCGTCGACGATGGTGACGGTGCCGGCGTACGGCGCCTTCATCGCGAGCTCCATCTTCATCGCCTCCAGCACCCCGAGCACCTGGCCCTCCTCGACCTGCTGGCCGGCCTCGACCCGGACGTCGAGCACGGTGCCGGGCATGGGGGCGAGCAGGTCGCCGTCGTGGTCGTCGGCGTGGCCGGCGAGCCGGTCGGGCGGGGTGAAGCGGAAGAGCTGGCCGCGGTGGGCGACCTCGACGAACCCGCGGCCGTCCAGGCCGAGCCGGGCGTTGACGACCGCGCGGACGCGCTGCCCGTCGACGACCAGGTCGAGCACGTCTTCGGCGGCCGAGAGCTGGCGCACCTCGAGCCCGTCGACCGTGCCGGTGCCGTCGGGTCGCCGGTGGACCACGACCGGCCGGTCGAGCTCGACGGTCGTCGGGGCCGGGTCGGCGCCGAGGCGGAACCCGTCGGCGACGTACGCCGTGCCGTGGCCGTCGGAGGCGCGCACCATCGCGGCGGTCCAGGCGGCGAGGACGCGCGGGAGGTCGTCGGTCGGCGCCGGCAGCTCGGCCGGGATGTCGACCCGGTCCAGCCACGCGGTGTCCAGGCCGCCGGGGGCTCCGACGTCGCGGAAGGCGTCGCTGGCGGCGAGGGCGCGCAGGAAGCCGGTGTTGGTGGTCAGGCCGAGCACCGACGTGCGGTCGAGCGCGTCGACCAGGGCCAGCCGTGCGGCCTCGCGGTCCGGGCCGTGCACGACGACCTTGCCGAGCATCGGGTCGAAGCTCGTGGAGACGACCTGGCCGGACTCCAGGGCGTGGTCGACGCGGACGCCGGCGCCGCTCGGCCAGCGCACGATCGAGGCGGTGCCGGCCTGCGGCAGGAACCCGGCGTACGGGTCCTCGGCGTAGACGCGGGCCTCGATGGCGTGGCCGTGGATCACCAGGTCGCCCTGCTCGAGCGACAAGGGGTGGCCCTCGGCGACGCGCAGCTGCTCCTCGACCAGGTCCACGCCGCCGCAGATCGCCTCGGTGACGGGGTGCTCGACCTGGAGGCGGGTGTTCATCTCCAGGAAGTAGAAGTCGTCGGAGCGGGTGTCGAGCAGGAACTCGACGGTGCCGGCGCCGGAGTAGCCGACCTCCTTCGCCAGGTCGACGGCCGCGCTGGTGATCCGGTGCCGCAGCTCGGCCGTGATGCCGGGCGCGGGTGCCTCCTCGAGGACCTTCTGGTGCCGGCGCTGGGCCGAGCAGTCGCGCTCGAAGAGGTGCACCACGTCGCCGTGGTCGTCACCGACGACCTGGACCTCGACGTGGCGGCCGCGCTCGACGTACCGCTCCACGAGCATGGCGTCGTCGCCGAACGCCTTGGCGGCCTCGCGGCGGGCGGCGGCGATCGCCTCGGCGTACTCCCCCGCGTCGCGGACCACCCGCATGCCCTTGCCGCCGCCGCCGGCCGCGGCCTTCACCAGCACGGGAAAGGCGAAGGTGGTCGGGTCGGCCTCGGGGTCGTACGACGGCACGACCGGCACCCCCGCGCGCTCGGCGACCTCGCGGGCGGCGTCCTTGCGCCCCATGAGGTCGATGACCTCCGCGCTCGGTCCGACCAGCCGGACCCCGGCCGCCTCCAGGGCGCGGGCGAAGGGTGCGCGCTCGGAGAGGAAGCCGTAGCCGGGGTGGACGGCCTGGGCGCCGCTCGCCACGGCGGCGGCGACGATCGCCTCGACGTCGAGGTAGGACGGCACCTGGACCGCGTCGTCGGCCGCGCGCACGTGCAGCGCGTGGGCGTCGGGCTCGGTGAAGACCGCGACCGTGCGGATGCCGAGGCGGGCCGCGGTGCGCATGACGCGCAGGGCGATCTCGCCGCGGTTGGCGATGAGGAGGGTGCGGATCTGGATCATCGCGCTCATCTCGGGGTCCCCGTGGCGTTGTTCGCGGAGGAGCGGAGCGGGGGAGCGAAGAAGGTCATGGGGTGAGTTCACATCCGGAAGATGCCGTAGGAGGGCTCGGGCACGGGTGCGTTGGCGCAGGTGGCCAGCGCCATGCCCAGCACCCGGCGGGTGTCGGCGGGGTCGATGATCCCGTCGTCCCAGAGCCGCGCGGTGGCGTAGTAGGGCGAGCCCTGCTCCTCGTACTGGGCGCGGATCGGGGCCTTGAACTCTTCGTCGTCGGGCCGGTTCGCCACCGTCGCGAGGACGGAGGCCGCCTGCTCGCCGCCCATCACCGAGATCCGGGCGTTGGGCCACATCCACAGGAAGCGAGGGTCGTAGGCACGCCCGCACATGCCGTAGTTGCCGGCGCCGTACGAGCCGCCGATCACCACCGTCAGCTTCGGCACCACCGAGCAGGCGACCGCGGTGACGAGCTTGGCGCCGTCGCGGGCGATGCCGTTGTTCTCGTACTCCCGACCCACCATGAAGCCGGAGATGTTCTGCAGGAACACCAGCGGGATGCCGCGCTGGTTGCACAGCTCGACGAAGTGCGCGCCCTTGAGCGCGGACTCGCTGAACAGGATCCCGTTGTTGGCGACGATGCCGACGGGGTGGCCCCACACGTGCGCGAAGCCGCAGACCAGCGTCTCGCCGTAGAGCGCCTTGAACTCGGTGAACCGGCTGCCGTCGACGACGCGGCGGATGACGTCGCGCACGTCGTACGGCGTGCGCACGTCGGCGGGGACGACGTCGTAGACCGTCTCCGGGTCCTCCAGCGGGTCCTCGACGTCGCGGACCTGCCAGGGCGCCGTCGTGCGCGGCCAGCTGAGGGTGTCGACGATCCCGCGGACGATCGCCAGCGCGTGCGCGTCGTCCTCCGCCAGGTGGTCGACGACCCCGGAGCGGCGGGCGTGCACCTCGCCGCCACCGAGCTCCTCGGCGGTGACGACCTCGCCGGTCGCGGCCTTCACCAGGGGCGGGCCGCCGAGGAAGATCGTGCCCTGCTCCTTGACGATCACCGTCTCGTCGGACATCGCCGGCACGTAGGCGCCGCCGGCGGTGCACGAGCCCATGACGCTGGCGATCTGCGGGATGCCGCGGGCGGACATGGTGGCCTGGTTGAAGAAGATCCGGCCGAAGTGCTCGCGGTCGGGGAAGACCTCGTCCTGCATCGGGAGGAACGCCCCGCCGGAGTCGACGAGGTAGATGCACGGCAGGTTGTTCTCGGCCGCGATCGTCTGCGCCCGCAGGTGCTTCTTGACCGTCATCGGGTAGTAGGTGCCGCCCTTGACGGTCGCGTCGTTGGCGACGACCACGCACTCGCGGCCGTGGATGCGACCGATGCCGCCGACCACCCCGGCGCTGGGCACGGGGGTCTCCCCCGGCGCGCCGTACATCCCGTACGCCGCCAGCGGGCTCAGCTCGAGGAACGGGCTGCCCGGGTCCAGCAGCCGGTCGACCCGGTCGCGGACCAGCAGCTTCCCGCGGCTGGTGTGCTTCTCGCGCGCGGCCTCGCTGCCGCCCAGGCGCACCTGCGCCAGCCGCTCGCGCAGCTGCGCGACCAGGCTCCTCAGGTCCGGCGGGGCTGTCTGAGTGCTCACCGCGCCAGGTTAGCGATCGTTAACCGGGGGCGCCAGGCGCGCGGTAGTCCGAATAAGATCTGATGCTCGGCGCGCGCTCGGCATCAATTCTGATGCGGAGTATCCGGACTCAGCGCACCGAGCACACCCCGTCCGGGCACGAGCCCAGCCACTCCCGACCACCCCGCAGCGAGGAGAGCTGCTTGCGCCCGGCAGCGTCGTCGAACCACAGCAGCGCGTACGCCGCGGGCAGCCCCTGCGCGCGCAGGGTGCTGGTGATGACGGCGGGGTCCCAGTCGCCGTCGGGCGAGTGCGCCGGGCCGACCTCGGTCAGCGCGGCGCGCGGGGCAGCGGCGGCCAGCTCGGCGTACCCCGTGAGGTCGACCTCGTCGACGGCCAGCTGCTCGGCGCCGCGGCCGCCGCAGTCGGGGTGGACGCTCTCGCAGTCGTAGGTGTCCAGGCCCACGAGGTCGACGGCGTCCGGCAGCAACGAGCGCGGCTCGTCGACCCCCTCCCAGGTGCGCACCGCCGCGCCGTAGGACCACAGGAAGTGGTGCAGCCCGGCGTCGGCGGCCTGCTGCTGGAGCCGCGCGAAGAGGGCGCGGTACGTCGTCGGGTCGGGGCGGCCCCACCAGAACCAGCCCCCGCCGGCCTCGTGCAGCGGGCGCAGCACGACGGCCACCCCGCGCTCCTGGAGCGGGGCCAGCAGGGCCAGCGCCTCGGCCCAGTCCGCGGCGAACCGGCGCGCGGCAGGCGTCGTCGGGTCCAGGAGCTCGGCCAGCCGCTCCGCGCCGGTGCGGTCGAAGGAGTCCCCGCCGGTCCACGGGTTGTGGGCGTGCCAGGAGGCGGTGAGCAGCGCCCCGTCCTCGGCGAGCAGGGCGAGGTCCTCGGTGCGGTCCTGGCCACGACGGGCGGCGTCGACCAGCTCGTCGAGGTCGAAGCCGACCACCGCGGGTGAGCCGGTCCGCCACGCGCGCAGCGGGGCGCTCCAGCGGTCGTTGGAGATGTTGACCTGTTGCCCGACCGCGGTCGCCCCCTCGGCCAGCCAGCGGTCGAGGGTCTCGGCCGCGCACCGGGCGGCGGGCGTCGCGTCGGGGTCGACGGGGGGCACCTCGGGGGTGCAGGTGCGGGCGGGGGCGCTGGAGGAGACAGCGGTCGGCCCGGTGGCGGGGAACGTCGGCGCGGTCGAGGACGGGTCGGCGCTCGGCCAGGGAGACGCCGTCGCGACGGGGCGGGCCGCCGGCGTTGTACCCGAGGGGCCCGGCGACGCCTCCTCGGCGCCCGCGGTCCGGGCCGCGTGCCAGCCACCGGTCGCGGCGAGGGCGGCGCACGTGGCGATCAGCGCCGACGCACGCCGGGACCTCCTGCTCCCCCCGGACATGGGTCCATGATCCGCGATCCCGCAAGGATCGGCAGCGGTTCGGCTGCGGCGGCGGGGTAGTCCCCCGCTCGCGGGCTCCTGCCGGGCCGGTCGGCTCAGGGACCGAGCGCGCGCGAGACGTGGGCGAGGGCGGCGGCCAGGGCCTGCTCGCGGTCGGGGGCGGCGGTGCCGGCGAGGGGGCCGTCGAGGTGCAGGGTCGCGAAGCCGTGGACGACCGACCAGCACAGGACCTCCGCGCCCGGGCGCCGCTCCTCCGGGAGCCAGCCGCCGTCGACGAGGTCGTCGAGGGCCCGGTTGAGCACCGCGAACGGGTCCGCGTCGAGGTGGGGGGCGGCCTGGGCCGCGGCAGCCGGGTCCGCGGGGTGCTCGGTCCCGGCGTACGCCGGACCACCGGCCAGCACCACCTCGGGCGGCGCGGCGAAGCAGACCCGCTGGGCGCGGCGTTCTCCGCGGTGGCGCTGCCGGGGCGCGGCTTCGTGCCGCCGGCGCGCGAGGCGTTCGGCGACGACGCGCCGACCGACCGCGACCCGGATCGGTTAGCGACCGCTAACCCCGCGTCCTAGTCTGGGCCGGTGAGCAGGCGCCAGCAGATCCTCGACACCGCGGCGGAGCTCTTCGCCGCGCGGGGTTTCCACGGCGTCTCGGTGGCGGACCTCGGTGCTGCCTGCGGGATCTCCGGGCCGGCGCTCTACAAGCACTTCCCGTCCAAGGACGCCCTGCTCGCGGAGATGCTGGTCTCGATCAGCCGCTGGCTGCTCGACGGCGGCCGGGCGTGCGTGGCCGCGGCCCCCGACCCGGCCGCCGCGCTAGCCGCGCTGGTCGACCACCACGTCGGCTTCGCCCTCGGGCACCGCCCGCTCATCGTCGTGCAGGACCGCGACTGGTCCTCGCTCCCCGCCGAGGCGCGCGAGGAGGTCCGCCGCACCCAGCGCGCCTACGTCGACGTCTGGGCCGACCAGCTCCGGCTGCTCCACCCCGACCTCGGCCTCGACCGGGCCCGCTCGATGGCCCACGTCGCCTTCGGCCTGATCAACTCCACCCCCCACTCCGGCCTGCTCCCCGACGACCAGATGCGCGAGGTGCTGCGCTCCATGGCGCTCGGGGCGCTGGGGGTACCGGTGGGGGCGGGGGCTGCGGCCGGGTAGTCCGAATCAGAAGTGATGCTCGCCGCGTGCCCAGCATCAGAAATGATTCGGAGTACCCCGGCTCACGTGCCGCAGTACGTCACGAACGGCCCGCCCGCGGGATCGGGCAGCGCGTACTCCGCCCACTCCGGACGCTCGTCGTACGGGTGGGTGACGACCTCGAGCATGCGATCGAACGGCGCGAGGTCACCGGCGTCGGCGGCGTCGAGCGCGGCCTGGAGCAGGTGGTTGCGAGGGACGTGGACGGGGTTGACCCGGTCCATCGCGTCCGGGTCGGGGCCGAGGGCGCGCCACCGCCCGGCCCAGGCGTCGTACGCCGGCAGGTCGAGCACCCGGTCGCGCGCGGGGGCCCCCCGGCCGCGCAGCTCCCGGGCGAGGTCGCGGAAGAAGCCGGTGTGGTCGACCCGGGCCCCGGCCATGACCGAGAGCAGGTCGCCGACGAGGTCGGTGCGGGTGACCGGGTCGAGCCCGGCCGAGACGGCGGGCGGCAGCCCGATCTTGGCGGCCAGCAGGGCGGCGTACTCCTCGCCGTAGAGCGCCGGGAAGCGCTCCAGGACCTCCACGCACCGCGCGATCGCCTTGTCCTGGTCGCCGGTCGCCGCCGTGACGAGCGGCAGCAGGCCCTCGGCGAGACGGGTGAGGTTCCACTGCATGACCGCGGGCTGCTGGCCGAAGGCGTAGCGGCCCCGGGTGTCGATGGAGCTGAAGACCGCGGCCTGGTCGAACCCGTCGAGGAACGCGCACGGGCCGTAGTCGATGGTCTCGCCGGAGAGCGTCACGTTGTCGGTGTTCATGACGCCGTGGACGAAGCCGACCGACATCCACCGCGCGACCAGCCGGGCCTGCACCTCCACGACTCGCTCGAGCAGCGCCAGTGCCGGCACCTCGGCCTCGAGCACCTCGGGGTGGTGGCGCTCGGCGGCGTGGGTGACGACCCGGGCGAGGAGGCAGTCGTCACCGGGGTCCGTGCCGGCCGCGGCCGCGCGCTGGGCGTAGTGCGCCGCGGCGTACTGCACCGTCCCGACCCGCAGGTGGCTGGCCGCGACCCGCGCGAGGACCGCGCCGGGCATGGGGGTGTCGCGCTGCACGACCCGGCCGGTGCCGACCACGCCGAGGCTGCGGGTAGTCGGGACGCCGAGCGCGTGCATCGCGGCGCTGACCAGGTGCTCGCGCAGCATCGGCCCGACCACGGCCAGCCCGTCGCCGCCGCGCGACCACGGGGTGCGGCCGGAGCCCTTGAGGTGCAGGTCGAGCAGCCGGCCGTCGGGAGCAGTGAGCTCGCCGAGGAGCAGGGCGCGGCCGTCGCCGAGGCGCGGGGAGTACCCGCCGAACTGGTGCCCGGCGTACCCCTGGGCCACCGGCCGCGCGCCCTCCGGCGGCTGCTCGCCGGTGAGCAGCCGCAGCCCGTCGGGGGTCCGGAGCGCGGCCGGTCGAGGCCGATCTCCCTCGCGAGGTCCTCGTCCAGCGCCAGCAGCCGGGGGTCAGGTGCGGCCTCCGCACGCCAGTCCAGCGCCAGCTCGGGGAGGGCGTCGGCGAAGCGGTGGTCGAGGTGGAGGGTCATCCCCACCACGGTACGGGTGTGAGGTTCAGCGCCCCCCCGCTGAAACTCACGGCACCCGCACGCAGGTGCACCGGCGGACCGTGAGGTCCAGCGGCCCCCCGCTGAAACTCACACACCCCGGGGCGCCCCGCGCCGAAGGTTCAGCGGCCCCCCGCTGAAACTCACGGCACCCGCACGCAGGTGCAGCGGCGGACCGTGAGGTCCAGCGGCCCCCCGCTGAACCTCACACCTCCACCCCCCACACACCTCTCACCAGCACCACCCGTCACAGCAGGTGCTCGACCGCCGGATCCCCGGCCTCGAGCCGCTCGAGGAACCGGGCTGCGCGGGCAGCGGCGTCGAGGGCTGCGTCGAGGTCCGGGTCCTCCGGGGCAGCGGGCTCGGGAGCGCGGCCGCCGGCCGAGCCGGGCCCGAGCGCGTGCAGCCGGGCGAGCAGCTCCTCGCGCGGCAGCCCCCGCAGGTGCAGCAGCACGAACGGGTCGGCCTCCAGCAGCCACCCGACCTGTTGGAGCAGCGCCAGCGCATGGACGCAGGGGTCGACCCAGGCGTCACAGGTGCACGAGGCGACCAGCTCACCGCCGTACGGCAGGAGCTCGACGCCGGCCTCCTCCGCGTGCTCGACCAGCTCGTGCGGGAGGTCGCCGGCCAGCAGCGAGGTGATCCGCCCGGCAGCGGCGGCGACGGTCTCGACGAGGGCGTCGGCGAGGTCGTCGTCGAGCACGGGTACGACGACGTCGGCCGCCCAGAGCCCGCCGGTGTCCTCGACCGCGGCCCAGGCCCGACCCTGCTCGACCCGGATCCCGCCGACCTTCCCGGCGCGGGCCAGCCTGCGCGCGGCGACCAGGTCCTCCTCGGCGTACGCCGCCTCCTCGACGCCCCGCACCCAGGCGCGCCCCCACCAGCTCGTGGCGCGAGCCGTGCGGGTGCGCGGGGGCAGCCGGGGGTGGGTGACGGCGACCGGCTCCCCGCTCACGCCCGTCACCCGAGCGGCTCGGGCCGCAGCGTGACCAGGTCGCGCAGCTCGGCGTCGCTGAGCTCGGTGAGCGCCACCTCCCCGCGCCCGAGCACGGCGTCGGCGAGGGCACGCTTGCGGTCGAGCAGCAGCCCGACCCGCTCCTCGATCGTGCCGCGGGTGACCATCCGGTGCACCTGCACCGGGCGGGTCTGCCCGATCCGGTAGGCGCGGTCGGTGGCCTGGTCCTCGACGGCGGGGTTCCACCAGCGGTCGAGGTGGACGACGTGCTCGGCGCGGGTGAGGTTGAGCCCGGTGCCGCCGGCCTTGAGCGAGAGCAGGAAGACCGGCACCCGGTCCTCGCCGTCGGACTGGAAGCGCCGCACCATGGCCTCGCGCTCGCGCACCGGGGTGCCGCCGTGCAGCAGCTGGTGCGGGATGCCGGCGTGGGTGAGGTGCCGGGCGACGAGCCGGGCCATCTCGACGTACTGCGTGAAGACCAGCGCCGCACCGTCCTCGGCGAGCACGGTGCCGAGCAGCTCGTCGAGCAGGTCGATCTTCTCCGAGCGACCCGCGATCCGCCCGCCGCCCTGCTTGAGGAAGTGCGCGGGGTGGTTGCAGATCTGCTTGCAGCCGGTGAGCAGCGACAGCACCAGCCCGCGGCGGGCGTGCTCGTCGGCGCGCTCGATCCGCTCCATCGTCTCGCGCACGAAGGCCTCGTAGAGCACCACCTGCTCGCGGGTCAGCGACAGCGGGTGGTCGGTCTCGGTCTTGGGCGGCAGCTCGGGCGCGATGCCGGGGTCGGACTTGCGCCGGCGCAGCAGGAACGGCCCGATCAGGTCGGCGAAGCGTCGGGTCACCTCGGGGTCGACGCCCGCCTCGATCGGGGAGGCCCACACCCGCCGGAACGCCTGCCGGCTGCCGAGCAGCCCGGGCACGCACCAGTCGAGGATCGACCACAGCTCGGTGAGGTCGTTCTCGACCGGCGTGCCGGTCAGCGCCACGCGCGCACCGTGCGGGATCGAGCGCAGCCCACGGGCGGTGGACGAGCGGGAGTTCTTCACGTGCTGGGCCTCGTCGGCCACGACCAGCCCCCACGGGACCGCCGCCAGCTCCGAACCGCCGACGCCGCCGGACCCCGTGGTGTCCACGCGCATCGTGCCGTACGTCGTCAGCACGAAGCCCGGGTCGTCGACCGGCTCCGCGCCGGACCCGGCCTCGGTCGCCGTGAGCAGGTCCGGCTCGGCGTCGGGACCCGCGAAGCCCAGTCCGGCCAGCGACCGCGTGCCGCCGTGGAAGCGCCGGACCGGCACCCCGGGCGCGAACTTGCGGACCTCCGCCTCCCAGTTGCCGAGCAGCGAGGTCGGGCAGACCACCAGGGTCGGGGCCGGTCGGCGGCCCTCGGCGCGGGCCGCCTCGGCGCGGCGCAGGTGCAGCGCGATGAGGGTCAGGGTCTTGCCGAGGCCCATGTCGTCGGCGAGGCAGGCGCCGAGCCCCAGGCCGGTCAGGTCGCTGAGCCACGTGAGCCCGTGGCGCTGGTAGTCGCGCAGGGTCGCCCGCAGCCCCGCCGGCGGGTCGACCGGCTCCCGGCTGGCCGCCGCCAGCAGCCGCTCTCGCACGCGCAGCAGGGAGGCCCCGACCACGACCTGCGCGGGCTCGTCGCCGGCGGCACCACCGAGGGTGGCCAGGCCGGACAACGCAGCGGCGACCGCCTCGGCCGGCTTGACCTCCCGCACCAGACGACGCCGGGCCTTGCGCGCCACGCTCGGGTCGACGACGGTCCAGGCGCCGCGCAGCTTCATGATCGGCGCCGCGGCGCTCGCCAGCTGAGCCATCTCCTCGCCCGTCAGCGGGTCGCCGCCGAGCGCGACCTCCCACGAGAACGCGAAGACCGCGTCGGGGGTCAGCAGCCCGGTCTGCAGCGGCGCCTCCTGCGCCTGGCCCCGCTGCGGCGCGGTGTCGAGCACCGCGCGGGTCGTCAGGTCGCGGCCCAGCGCCCGCGGCCACAGCACGTCGACGCCGCGCGCGGCCAGCGCCCCGACCCCGTGCTCGAGCAGGTCCGCGATCTCCTCGGCGTCCAGGGTCAGCTGGTCGGGGACCCTCAGCTCCAGGAACCGGTCGAGCACCGGCCACGCCTCCGCCGCCGCCCGCAGCGCGATGGTGGCGTGGGTGCGGGCCCGGTCGCCGAACCCGTGCACCTCCGGCTCGTCCAGCCACAGCGACGCCGCGTCCGCCAGGTGCAAGGGGTCGCGCTCGTCGTGGACCTGCAGCACCAGGCGCACCGAGCCCGCGACGAGCTCCTCCTCGTCGGCCTCGACCCGCAGCGAGACCGTCACCAGGTGCGGCAGCGCGCTGGTGTCACGGTGCCGCGCGAGACGTTGCTGCAGCCGCTCCTGGAAGGTCGCAGCCTGGTCCCGACCCGCCTGGCGTCGTACGGCGTCGGCGGCCGGGCGGGGAGCGACCGGCCGCACCATGGCGGCTCGGGACCCGGCGACCGGTGCGCCGCGCGGCACGGCGTCGGCCACCGCGTCGAGCACGGCCCGCACGACCGCCTCGGCCTCCTCGACGTCCCAGCCGTCGGCGGCGCGGGAGCGTGCCAGCATCCGCACCCGGTCCTCGTCGGCGGCCTCGAGCTCGCTGACCCGCCACGACGGCGGGCTGCCGTCCTCGACCGGGGCGGGCTCGAAGGAGCCGGCCGCGACCAGCCGCATCCCGAGGAGCGCGGCGCCGCTGAGCAGCGCGACGCTGGGGTGCAGGTCCTCGCGGGAGTGGGCCTTGGTGAGCACCGGGATCGCGGCCCGGACCGGCAGCGCCACGGTGCGCCGCTCGTCGACGAACTCCACCACCGAGTCACGCGGCGGCACCGCAGGACGGAAGGTCGCGGTGCCGGTGACGGGCACGAACCCCACGGGCGACCTCCCTCGATCCCAGCCGCCCCCGGGCGGAGGCTGACCCGACGCTAACGACCCGCGCCGACAGGACGTTCCCGGGGCCGTCGGCGCCGGGGTACTCCGCACGAGATCTCACCCTCGACTCGAGCTGAGGGTGAAATCGAGTTCGGACTACCCCGACCTCGACCCCTCAGCCGATCAGGATCCCCGCGATCGCAGCACTCATCAGGTTCGCCAGCGTGGCGGCCAGGATCGCGCGCAACCCGAGCGAGGCGATGTCCCCGCGCCGCTCGGGGGCGATCCCGCCGAGGCCGCCCAGCAGGATGCCGAGCGAGCCGAGGTTGGCGAAGCCGGTGAGGGCGAAGGTGATGATCGCGGCGGTCTTCTCGGAGTACTCCCCGGCCACCGGCCCGAAGTCGGCGAACGCCACGAACTCGTTGAGCACGATCTTCTGCCCGACGAAGCTGCCGGCCTCGACCGCCTCGTTCCACGGCACGCCGATCAGCGCCATCACCGGCGCGAAGACGTAGCCCAGCACCTGCTCGACCGTCAGGTCCTCGGCGCCGAACCAGCCGCCGATCCCGCCGACCAGCAGGTTCACGAGCGCGATGAGGGAGATGAAGGCCAGCAGCATCGCGCCGATCGTCAGCGCCAGCCGCAGCCCGTCGGCCGCTCCGTTCGCGGCGGCGTCGATGACGTTGCGCGCCCGCTCCGGCGACTCCTCCCCGACCGGGTCGCCCTCGTCGTACGACGTCGTCGACCCGCCGCGGGGAGCGGCCGCCTCCCCGCGGGACCCGTCGGCGGGTGCCACGGCAGCCTCCCAGCCGGCCGCGACCTCGCGCTCGGGCGCGGCAGACCCAGCGGCGGACCCAGCCGCGGACCCTGAAGCAGACCCAGCGCCAGCCTCCTCCCCCCGCGGCTCGGGCAGGATGATCTTGGCCATCAGCAGCGCCCCGGGCGCGGCCATGAAGGACGCGGCGATGAGGTAGTCCAGCTCGGCGCCGAGCAGCGAGTAGCCCACGAGCACCGAGCCGGCGACGGTGGAGAGCCCGCCGACCATGACGGCGAAGAGCGCCGAGCGCGACAGCCCGGCGACGTACGGCTTGATGACCAGGGGCGCCTCGGTCTGGCCGACGAAGATGTTGGCCGCGGCGTTGACCGACTCCTCGCGGCCGGTGCCGAGCAGCCGGCCGAGGCCCCCGCCGAGCACCTGGACGACGCGCTGCAGCACGCCGAGGTGGTAGAGCACCGCGGTCAGCGAGGCGAAGAAGATGATCACCGGCAGCACCTGGAAGGCCACGACCGTGCCCTGGTCCTCGGCGGGCAGCACCGGCCCGAAGAGGAAGCCGATGCCCTCCCCGGAGGAGTCGATCACCGCCTGCACGCCGCTCGAGGTCGCCTCGAGGGCCCGGCCGCCGACCGACCACGACAGGACGAGGATGCCGAAGCCGACCTGCAGCAGCAGCGCGGCGAGCACGGTGCGCGGCCGGATGGCGCGGCGGTCGCTCGAGCACAGCACGGCGATGAGCAGCAGCGCCGCCATCCCCCCGACACCCCAGAGCACGTCGATCATGGGCGGTGTCCTGCCCGCACGAGCGTGCCTGCACACCCCGCCCCCCGGGCTGGCAGGGCGTGGCTACGCTCACGGCCATGGGCACTGAACTACTCGACCTGCCGATCGCACGACTCGACGGCACCCCCGCCACCCTCGGCGAGATCACCGGCGGCAAGCCGGCCCTGCTGGTCAACGTCGCCTCCAAGTGCGGCCTGACCCCGCAGTACACCGGGCTCGAGCAGCTCCAGGAGACCTACGGCGAGCGCGGCTTCACCGTCGTCGGCCTGCCCTGCAACCAGTTCATGGGCCAGGAGCCGGGCAGCGCGGAGGAGATCCAGGAGTTCTGCTCCGCGACGTACGGCGTCACGTTCCCGATGACCGAGAAGATCGAGGTCAACGGGGACGGCCGCCACCCGCTCTACGCCGAGCTGACCGGCACCCCCGACGAGCAGGGCGAGGCCGGGGACGTGCAGTGGAACTTCGAGAAGTTCCTCCTCGCCGCCGACGGCTCGGTCATCTCCCGCTTCCGTCCCGGCGTGGAGCCGCAGGACCCGCGCCTGGTCACCGCGATCGAGCAGGTCGTCGGCGCCTGACACCGGCCCGCCGGGGACGTCATGCGGGCGGGAGGTCCCTCACTGCGGGGCGTATGACGTCCCAGCCCGCCCCGCCGGGGACGTCATACGGACGGGATGTCCGCTTCTGCGCTGCGGATGACGTCCGCAGGTCGGAGGTCAGTAGACGCGTCCCGTCACCGGCGGCAGGTCGGCCAGCGTCACGATCCCCGGCGCCGCCGCGACGACCAGCGGCAGCGCGTTGACCACCGGCATCGCGGTGTAGATCATCCCGAGCCCCATGAACCCCTCCTCGGCCCAGTCGCGCGGCGGCAGGCAGGAGATGACGGTGCGCATGTTGGGCACGCCGAACACCTGGACGACGTGCCCGTGGGCCAGGGGCTTGGGCGGGACGACGTGGTCGCCCATGGTCCAGTTGAAGCCGACGCTCACCACGTTGCGCTCCCCGAGCCAGCCGCGGTGGTAGCCCATCACGCCCCCGACGGTGCCCTCGGGGATCTCCATGAACCCCAGGTCGGTGTGGCCGGTGGCCTCGGTGAAGGTGACGTCGAAGGTCAGGCGGTCGAGGGTCACGCCCATCGCGTCGGCCATCATCGCCGCGGACTCGGCGAAGACCTCCGACTCGACCCGCACCGACTCCTCCAGCCCGGGGGTGTCCAGCGGCCGACCGAAGCCCATCGCGCTCTGAGTGCCGGCGCTCTCGTACGTCGAGCAGTCGACGCTCTCGGTGATCCGCACCTCCTCGACCCGCTCGCAGGCGCCCGAGAGCACCATCGCGACCATGTTGGTCATGCCGGGGTGCGCGCCGCTGCCGAAGATCGTCGACCCACCCGCCTCGCACGCGGCCCGGATCCGCGCCAGGTCGGCCGGGGACTGCTTGCCGCCGGTGATCCAGGCGGCGCTGGTGCACACGTCGATGCCGGCGGCGAGCAGCGCGCACAGGTGGTCGAGGTCGGGCCAGAGCGGGTTGTAGACGCACGCGTCCGCGCCGGTCGAGAGCAGGGCGTCCACGTCGTCGGTGGCCAGGACGCCCGTCGGCCCGGGCCAGCCGCACAGCTCGGCGGCGTCGCGACCGACCTTGTCACCGCCGAAGGCGAAGACCCCGGCGAGCTCCAGGTCGGGCCGGGCCAGGATCGCGTGCAGCGAGCGGCGCCCGATGTTGCCGGTGGTCCACTGCAGGACCCGGATCGGGGTGTCGCGGTGCGCAGGCGTCATGCCGGGAGGCTAGCGGCCCGCTAGAACGTGTTCTAGTCCTCCGCGCACCAGTCGCGGAAGTCCTCCGGCCGCGGCGAGCCGTTGCCCTGGCCGTACCACTCCAGCCAGTCCCCGCCGCCGCACAGCTCCTGCCCGGCCTCGGCGTAGGCCTCGCTCGTGCGCCGGCCGACCGCCGGGTCGGTGACGATCGCCGCGAGCGCGTCGCCCAGGGCCGAGGCCTCCTCGTCCGGGCCGCCCTCGTCGTCGGGTGCGATGAAGGGGCCGTAGGCGTAGGCCCACACGACCTCGTCCCCGCGCTCGGACCAGGCGAGGACCACCCCCGGGTCCTCCTCGGGGTAGCCCGCCTCGTAGAGGAGGGTCCCCGCGACCTCGTCGGTGCCGACGTCCTGGCACTTCCACGGCCCGGCGCAGGGGTCCTCGTCGTCGCGGCCGTACGGAAGCCGGTCGGAGACCACCACGCGCACGTGGGTGTTGTCGCCCTCGGGCCGGTCGAAGGCCAGCTCGACGGCCAGGTCGCCGCGCCGCAACCGCTCGTCGCCGAAGATCGGCGCCACGGCCGCCAGCGGCTCGTCGTAGTGCGCGAGCGCCGCCGCTGCCAGCGACTGCGGGGTCGCCTCCTCGGCGTCGACGGCGTCGTCGGAGCAGCCGGTCACCCCGCCCAGCAGCAGCGCCACGAGCGCGAGCACGGTCGTCGTACGTCGGTCCCGAGCCATGCCGCGACGGTACCGCCGCTGCGGGGTCACCGGCGCCCGCAGCCGCCTCAGGCCCGCACAGCCAGCACCAGCGGCTGCACCGAGAGCGCGCCGGCCCTCAGCACCGCCCGCGCGGCCAGCGTCGTGGACCACCCGGTGTCGAGCAGGTCGTCGACGAGCAGGACCCGGCGACCCTCGAGCGCCCCGGGCTCGGCCTCGAGGCCGCTGCGTCGGGAGACCGCGGCGACCCGCTGCGCGGAGTTGGCCTGGCCGCGACCGGGCGGGACCTCGGGGTCCATCACGGCCCAGCGGGCCAGCAGCGGCACCTGGAGGTAGCGCGAGAGCCCATCGGCCAGCGAGCCGACGAGCTCGGGCCGGGAGGCCGACTCGACCTCGACGACCGCGTCGACCTCGGGGCGCCAGTCACCGAGCACCTCGATCACCGCCTGGACGAGCGGCACCGGCACGGGGCCGTCGGGGGTGCCCTCGCGGAAGAGCTCGCGCAGCGCCTGGCCGTAGCCGAGGTCGGTCAGCCGTGCCACGGCCCGGCCCTCGAGGGCCTGCTCGGCGACCTTGCCGCGCAGGTCCATCCCGAGCCGGTCGAGCCCGGTGGGCCACATCTTGCGCGGGGGCAGGGGCACGCCGGGGCGGGCCAGCCGCTCCTGGGCCTCGGTCACCGCCGCCGCCGAGACCTCCGTCGAGAGCGACAGCCCGCCGCAGTTGTCGCAACGCCCGCACGGCGCTGCCTCGGGGTCGTCCAGCTGCTCGCGCAGGAAGAGCATCCGGCACCGGTCGGTCCGGAGGTACTCCAGCATCGCCGCCTGCTCCCGCTCCCGCGCCTCGCGGACCCGGTCGTAGCGGGCGGCGTCGTAGGTCCACGGCTGGCCGGTCGACTCCCAGCCGCCCTTGACCCGGCGCACGGCGCCGTCGACGTCGAGGACCTTGAGCATCGTCTCGAGCCGGGTGCGGCTCAGCTCGACGCGGGTCTCGATCGCCGCGGTGCTCATCGGACGGCCCTCCTCGGCGAGCACGGCGAGCGTCTCGCGCACCTGCTCCTCGCGCGGGAAGGACAGCGAGGCGAAGTAGGCCCAGATGTCGCGGTCCTCGACGGCCGGCAGCAGCACCACCGTCGCGGACTCGCTGCGCGCGTCGAGGCCACGACCGGCACGGCCGACCTGCTGGTAGTAGGCGACCGGCGAGCTCGGCGACCCGAGGTTGACCACGAAGCCGAGGCTGGCGTCGAAGCCCATCCCCAGCGCGCTCGTCGCGACCAGCGCCTTGACCCGTCCAGCAGCGAGGTCGGCCTCGAGGGCCTGCCGCTCGGTGGCCTCGGTCTGGCCGGAGTACGCCGCGACGTCGTGTCCGCGGGAGCGGAGGTAGTCGGCGACCTCCTGGGTCGCGGCCACGGTCAGGCAATAGACGATGCCCGAGCCGGGCTGCTCGGCCAGGTGGTCGGCCAGCCACGCGAGCCGCTGGTCGGCGGTCCTGAGGTGGACGACGCCGAGGCGGAGGGACTCGCGGTCCAGGGTGCCCCGCAGGGTCAGGACCTCGCCGTCGCGCAGCGAGCCGAGCTGGCCGGCGACGTCCTCGGTCACCCGGGAGTTGGCGGTGGCGGTGGTGGCGAGGACCGGGATGCCCTCGGGCAGGTCCTCCAGCAGGGTGCGGATGCGGCGGTAGTCGGGGCGGAAGTCGTGGCCCCAGTCGGAGATGCAGTGCGCCTCGTCGACGACGAGCAGCCCGCAGGTGGCGGCCAGCCGGGGCAGCACCTCGTCGCGGAAGCCGGGGTTGTTGAGCCGCTCGGGGCTGACCAGCAGCACGTCGACCTCGCCGGCTGCGATCTGCTCGTGCACCGGCTCCCACTCGCCCATGTTGGTGGAGTTGATGGTCACCGCCCGGATGCCCGCACGTTCGGCGGCGGCGATCTGGTTGCGCATGAGCGCCAGCAGCGGGCTGACGATGACCGTCGGCCCGGCGCCGGCCTCGCGGAGCAGCAGCGTGGCCACGAAGTAGACCGCCGACTTGCCCCAGCCGGTGCGCTGCACGACCAGTGCGCGACGGCGATCGACGGCCAGCGCCTCGATCGCCGACCACTGGTCGTCGCGCAGGGTCGCATCGTCGCGACCGACCAGTGCCCGCAGGTGCGCCTCCGCGGACGCGCGGGCGGCGGTGCGGTCGAGCGTCGCGGGGTCGGCAGCCATGGGTGCGTGTCTACCAGTGCCCGCCGACGGCGCCGGCGTCCTCCTCCACAGGGTGCGAGGCAGGTCACCTCCTCGCTCACCCCGATGGAGTTGAGAGTTCACATACCAGGAGTACGTTCGACACATACCGTCAGTACGGTCATCACTCCCCCACCCCAGGAGTCCCCATGGCACAGCACACCCAGGCCTCCGGCACGGCCCGCACCACGGAGCACCTGCTGCGCAGCATCCCCGCGCTCGCCGGCTGCTCGTCCCGACAGCTGCGCCGCATGGCGTCCCTCATGGACGTCGTCACCCTCCCGACCGGGGCCACCCTCACCACCGAGGGCGCCTACGAGACCCAGGCCTTCCTGCTCGTCGAGGGCTCGGTGGCCGTGAGCCACGACGGCGACCTGCTCGCGGTGCTCGGCCCCGGCGAGGTCGTGGGCGAGCTCGCGGTCCTCGACCGTCGCCGCCGTCGTACGGCGTCGGCGACCGCGCTGACCCCCCTCACCGTGTGCGTCATGACCCCACGCGACCTGGACTCGCTGCTGCGCGGCTTCCCCGAGATGGCCGCGCTCGTCCACGGCGCCGCCGCCGCGCACCAGGCGCCGTTGGCGGGCTGAGTACCCACTGCTCCGACCACCGACCTAGGGTGCGGCCATGGCTCCGCCCCGTCGCGCACAGGTCCGGCGCGGCGGGCTGGTCGGACTCGGGCTGGGCCTGGGCCTCCTGTCGCTGGCCGTCTTCTTCCTGACCGCACCCCTCGAGGCCCCCGAGCAGGTGCTGGGTGTCTTCCTGCCGCTCGCTGTCGGCATGCTCGCCCTGCCGACGGGCGTGCTGGCCCTCGCTCCGCTGTGGCTCGGGGACACCCCGCGCACGGCCCGACGTCTCGCCCCGGCGCCGGCGGCGGTGGCGCTGCTCGGCCTCGGGCTCACCGGCTGGGGCGTCGCGAGGGGCGACCTGCCGTGGACGCTCGGTGCCGTCGCGCCCCTGGCCGTCGCCGCGCTGCTGCTCGGCACCGCGCGCCGGCTCGCTCGCGCCGGTGCGTCCACCGACCACCGCTGACGGCCTTCCGATGAGCCCTACAGCTGGGCGCCGTCGTCCCGCGGGGGCTGGTCCCGCACCGGCGCCGGGACCGGTCCGGCGTGATAGAGCATGACGCGGTGGCACACGACGCACGTCAGCACGTCGAGGTGCACGGACCGTCGCCGCCAGAAGGACCCGAGCGATGCGCGCTCGATCGCCAGGTCCGGGCTCCCGCACTGCTCGCACGCGTCCCGACGTCGGGTCGCTGGCTGTTCCTCGGTCACGGGGTCCTCTTCCAGACGGTCGTCACCAGATCCGGACGCGCTCCTGCGGGTCCAGCCACAGCCCGTCGCCGGGCGCGGTCTCGAAGACCTCGTGGAACTCGTCGAGGTTGCGCACGATGTTGGCGCGGAACTCCGGCGGGCTGTGCGGGTCGATGGTGAGGTACTGCCGCTCCTGCTCCGGGCGGCGCTTGGTGCGCCAGACGTAGGCCCAGTTCATGAACAGGGTGCGCCGGTCCTCGACCGTCGCGGAGCCGTCGGTGGAGATGACGTAGGCCTTGTGCCCGATGGTCAGGCCGCCCAGGTCGCCGATGTTCTCGCCGACGGTCAGCTGGCCGTTGACCTTCTCCCCGGGCAGCGCGCGCGGCTCGAACCCGTCGTACTGCTCGACCAGCTTCTTGGACTTCTCCTCGAAGGCGGCCTTGTCGGCCGGGGTCCACCAGTCGCGCAGGTTGCCCAGCGGGTCGAACTGCGCGCCCTGGTCGTCGAAGCCGTGGCCGACCTCGTGGCCGATGACTGCGCCGATGCCGCCGTAGTTCTCCGCCGGGTGGGCGTCGGGGGAGAAGAACGGCTTCTGCAGGATGCCCGCGGGGAAGCAGATCTCGTTGGTGCCGGGGTTGTAGTAGGCGTTCACCGTCTGCGGCAGCATGTGCCACTCGTCGCGGTCGACCGGCGAGCCGATCTTGGCCAGCTGGCGGTCGGTCTCGAACGCCGAGGCCGCGGCCACGTTGCCCATCAGGTCGTCGGGGCGCACCTGGAGCGCGGAGTAGTCGCGGAAGGTGTCGGGGTAGCCGATCTTGGGACGGAAGGTCTCGAGCTTCTCGTACGCGCGGAGCTTGGTCTCCTCGGTCATCCAGTCGAGGGCCTCGATGGACTGGCGGTAGGCCGCGAGCAGGTTGGCGACCAGCTCCTCCATCATCGCCTTGGAGGTCGGGGGGAAGTGCCGCGCGACGTACTCCTTGCCGACCGCCTCGCCCAGCGCGCCCTCGACCAGCGCGACGCCACGCTTCCACCGCGCCCGCAGCTCGGGGGTGCCGTTGAGGGTGCGGCCGTAGAAGTCGAAGTTGGTCTCGACCAGGTCGTCGGTGAGGTACGGCGCCGCCGAGCGCAGCACGCGGGTCAGCAGCCACGGGCGCCACTGGTCGAGCGGGACCTCGGCGAGCACCTGCGACAGACCGGCGAAGAACGACGGCTGGCGCACGTTCACCTCGGCCAGCAGGTCCTCGGCGCTGCGCTTGCCCGCGGAGAGGTTGGTGACGTAGACGTCGAGGTCGAAGGCGGGCAGCAGGGTGCGCAGCTGCTCGAGGGTGTGCAGGTTGTAGGTCTTCTGCACGTCGCGGGTCTCGGCGCGCTCCCAGTGGCCGGCCGCGATCCGGGAGTCGATGTCGAGCACCGTGCGCGCCGCCTCGCCCGGGTCGCCGAGCCAGTCGGCCCCGGTGCCGCCGAGCTCGAGCAGACGGGTGAGGTAGGCGACGTACTTCTCGCGCGTCTCGGCGTGCTTGTCCTCGCGGTAGTACGACTCGTCGGGCAGGCCGAGGCCGCCCTGGACGAGGTTGACGAGGTAGCGGTCGGAGTCCTTGTCGTCGGTGTCGACGTAGGAGCCGAAGACCCCGTGGCCGCCGACCCGCTCGAGCTCGCCGAGGAAGGCGGCGAGGTCGCGCAGATCGCGCAGGGCACCCACCGCGTCGACCAGCGGCTGCACCGGGCGCAGGCCCTTGGCGTCGATCGCCTCGGTGTCCATGAAGGAGGCGTAGAGGTCGCCGATCTTGCGGGCGTCCGCGCTGTCACCGCCGTGGGCCGCGAGCTCCTCGATGATCGCGCGCACGTGCTGCTCGGCCTCGTCGGCCAGCTGCACGAAGGGACCCCAGCTCGAGCGGTCCGAGGGGATCTCGGTCTCCGCGAGCCAGCGGCCGTTGACGTGTCCGAAGAGGTCGTCCTGGGGTCGGACGGCCGGGTCCATGCCCGCGCGGGCGTCGTCGAGGATGCTCACGACGGCGACCCTAGCCCGCGGGGCCACCCGACCGGAGCGACCTACCCCGCCGCAGCCGCGTCCAGCGCCGCCCGCACCGACATCACGACCGCCTCCTCGTCCACCCCGTCCCGGGCGGCGAGCTCGGCGACGAGCCGGCGTACGACGAGCAGGGTGCCGCCGATGAGGGGCGAGATGTCCAGCTCGAACTCCTGGGCCTCCTCGTCGAGGAGCAGCTCGATGGCGTCGATCTCCAGCAGGTGGGAGAAGACCAGCTCCAGCGCGGCCTCGGCCGCCTCCGCGTCGTCGCCGCCGAGGTCCGAGGCGACGACCGCGTCGAGGACGATGTGCCCGGCCCGGCGCACCTTCTCCCCGCTCGGCAGCTCCTCGTCCTCGCCGTGCTCGTGCTCGTGGTCGTGCAGGTGGTCGTGGTCGCTCACTGCCCGGCCTCCCGCACGTGCACGACCGACTTGCCCAGGGTGCGCCGCTGGTCCATGTCGACCAGGGCCGCGCCGAGCTCGTCGAAGGCGTACGTCGCACCGATCGGCGGCTTCACGACACCGGACTCCACCATCGGCAGCAGCGCCTCCCACTGCCGCTTCATGTACCCGGGCCGCACCATGGCGTAGGCGCCCCAGCCGACCCCGCGGACGTCGACGTTGTTGAGCAGCAGCCGGTTGACCTTGACCTCGGGGATGCCCGCGCCGGCGGCGAAGCCGACGACGAGCAGCCGGCCCTGGGGGGCGAGCGAGCGCAGCGAGTCGGTGAAGGCCGACCCGCCCACGACGTCGACGACCACGTCGACACCGGTGCCGCCGGTGAGGGCGCCGACCGACTCGCGGAAGCCGTCGAGCAGCACGGCCTCGTCCGCCCCGGCCGCCTTCGCGTAGTCGCACTTCTCCTGCGTCGAGCAGACCGCGATCACGCGGGCTCCCATGCCGCGGGCGACCTGGATCGAGGCGGTGCCGACACCGCCAGCGGCGCCGTGCACCAGCACGGTCTCGCCCTCGCGCAGGCCGGCACGCTCGTCGAGCGCGAACTGCGCGGTGAGGTAGTTCATCGGGAGCGCGGCGCCCTCGTCGAAGGAGAGGGAGTCCGGGAGCGCGAAGACCGCGTCGGGGTGGAAGGCCGCGAGCTCGGAGGCCCCGCCGTACGGACCCACCGCCGCGACCCGGTCTCCCGCGGCGAACCCGGAGTCCTCGGGCGCCGAGACCACGACACCGGCGACGTCCACGCCGAGGGTGAAGGGCGGCTCCGGCTTGAGCTGGTACTCCCCGCGCGAGAGCAGCAGGTCGGGGAAGGACACCCCGACGCTGTGCACCTCGATCAGGATCTCGCCCGCTCCGGGCTGGGGGTCGGGGACCTCGCGCACCTGCAGGTGCTCGGGTCCGGTGGTCTCGACGACCTGCACGGCTCGCATGCGGGCCAACCTATCGGCCCGCCTGCTCCGAACAGCGGGGGTGAGGCTGTCGGACCGGATCAGCGTGACCCTGATGCACCACACCGCCCGCTGGACGGTGCGGTACGGCGAGGGGCTGCGCTTCGCCGGGTCCGACCTGCCCCGGCCGACCCGGCTGCGGGCCCCCACGCGGCACGGCGAGGTGACGGCCTTCGCGTACAGCCCGGCCGGCTGGTCGGACGGCGGCCCGACCCACGTCCACCTGCACGGCGGCGCCTGGCTGATGCGGCACCCGCACATGGACGACTGGTGGTGCCGCTACCTCGCCGCGACCGCCGGGGTCCGGCTGCTCAACGTCGACTTCCACACCGCGCCGTACGCCGTCTTCCCGCAGGCCCAGGAGGAGGCGCACGACGTCGCGGCCTGGGCGGCGGCCCAGGGGCCGGTGTCGGTCGGCGGCTTCTCCTCCGGCGGCGGGATGGCCGCCGCGGTCTGCCTGATGGCGCGCGACACCGGGTCGTTCACCCCGCGGCTGCAGGTGCTCGGGGTCCCGGCCCTCGACCTCGCGACCGACGCTGCCCACACGAGTGGGCAGGGCGGCACCGGCCAGATCAACCCCTCGCTGCGCGCGCTGGTGCGCCGGGCCTACTTCCCCGACGTCGACTCGCGCCGCTCGGCGTACGCCTCCCCGCTGCTGGCCGACTCCCTCGAGGGGCTGCCGCGGGCGCTGGTGATGACCGCGGAGCGCGACACCCTGCGCCGCGACGGGGACGCCTACGCCGCGCGGCTGCGCGAGGCCGGTGTCGAGGTGTGGCACGACGTCACCCCCCGCACCGACCACTACTTCCTCACCGAGGACCCCGTGCGGGCCCGGACCACGATGGGCAAGGTCGCGGTCGAGGTGGCGGCCGCCCTCAGCCCGGCCTGACGATCCGCGCCATCTCGAAGTGCATGGGGTCGGTGTAGGACCAGTCGCCGCCCCAGGCGAAGCCCCACTTCTTGAAGATCGAGACCACGGTGCGGTCCATCTCCCCGACGGTCCCGCGCAGGTTGCCGGGGACGTTGAAGTCCAGGGCGGTGCCGAAGGAGTGGTTGGACAGCGTCGTGGTGCCGGCGATGAAGCGGGGGTAGTAGCACCCGGCGTACTCGTCGGGGTTGATCTCGTCGGCCAGCCCGCGCTGCACGATCTCCTCCAGGGCGGCGCGCAGCTGCGGGAAGATCGCGTTGTTGCAGGTGACGCTGCCCAGGATCGGCACCGGCTGGGTGCTGATGTTGGCCCGCACCCACGCCGGGTCGGGCGCGATCCGCCCGCCGCCGATCGGGCGATAGGTGAAGACGCCGATCGCCTCGGCCAGCGAGCCCACGACCTGCGCGGTCTGCACGGCGTCGGGGTCCAGGCCGTAGCGGGCGACCGCGTCGAGACGCTCGACCGAGGTGTCCTTCGGGAGCATCTCGGTGAGCGGCTCCACGACCACGTCGGGGGCCGCGAGGCCGGTGGAGATCAGCAGCGCGTTGCCGGGGGTGGCGCCGAGCGCCTCGCCCCACTTCTCGTTCACGACCGCGTCGACGGCGTTGGTGATCTGGGGCGCCATGACACCGAGGTGGATCTTCGGCACCTCGGTGGTCAGCTCCAGGAAGTCGTCGTCGTCGAAGGGCAGCCGCTTGGCCACGGCCTTGCCGACGGCCAGCTCGCCGGCGGCGATCCGGTCCCAGACCTCCTGGTTCTGCGGGAGCTCTCCGGGCGCGTAGCGGCGGTAGGTCGCGGGGTCGACCGCGGCCAGGTTGAGCACCCGGTTCTCCACCGACACCTGCAGCAGGCTCAGCTGCTCGACGGCCTCCACGCCCTTCATCCGCTCGATGGCGGCCAGGGTCTCCTCGTCGATCGTGTCCTGCGCCTGCACGACGATGTCGGCGGTGCGGGGGAGGCTCTTGAACCGCCCCGGCGGCTCGACGGCGTACGCCGGGTCGAGCCCGGCCACGCTCGGCTGGGCCGAGGGCTGCCCGGCCGCGCCGCCGCCCCCGCCCCCCTCGGTGCCGGCTGCCTGGGGGTCGTCGGTCGCCGTCGTACCCGCACTGCACGCGGCGAGGAACACCGCGCCGACCACGGACGCGGCCAGGCCAGCACGGATCGCCGCCGGGCCGCGGAACGGTCCGGCGGTGGGTCCTGGTCGCCGCACGCGCACGGTCCTCCCCTGGTCTGCCTCACATCCAGGGTAGGCGGCGGCGACGAACGCCACAGGTGATCGTCCGACCTGACCGCTCGCGCACGCCTAGGGTGGGCGCCGTGCCCGCCACCTCAGCCGACCGCCTGGTCGAGCACGTCGCCCGCCTGGGCGAGGAGCACCCGCCCATCCCGCTGGACGCCGTCGACCTGACCGTGCGGGACCCGCTGGCCTTCGAGGCGCGGTTCGGGCACGTCCTCGACTACATGGCGCGCGTGGAGCTCGAGGTCGACCGCAACGTCCTCGAGCTCACCACGATGCTGCCGGACCCGCCCGAGGTGGACGTCTTCTTCTACCGCGACGTCTGGCAGCCGCAGGAGATCCAGCACGGCCGGATCCTCGACGCCCTCCAGGTCCAGCTCGGCCGCCCGCCCGCGGACGCCGACCTCGACTCGATCGGGCTGAAGCTGAAGGTGCTCGGCGCCCTCGCGCACCTCGGCCCCTTCCAGGACGTGTGCCGGATGCTCTACTACGTCACCGGCATGGCCACCGAGCGCTCCGCGGTGCTGGCCTACAACCTGCTCCACGACGGGGTCCGCGAGATGGGCGAGACCGCCATTGCCGAGACCGTCATCGCCCCGATCAAGCGCCAGGAGCCGGGGCACTACGCCTTCTACCAGCTCTCCGCCCGGGGCCTGTGGTCCGAGCTGGCGCCCTGGCAGCGCTTCCTCGTGCGGCTGATGAGGCGCCTCTCCTTCTCCCCGGTCGGCGCCAACAACCCCGAGCAGCTGGCCGACTTCGGCGACGTCATGCGCACCCTGCACAACGACGAGGACTCCGACTTCACCGCCCAGATCGCCCGGGTCGAGATGGAGCTGTTGTGGGCCCGCGACAAGGGGCTCCCCGTCCCGCCGTACGTCACCCGCGCCTTCACCGAGGCCCTCGAGCTGTCCCGGGCGCGGGCCGCCGCCTGAGCTGGGCAAGGTTCATCGGCCGGCCGACAGACCTTGCCCCCGGCCGATGGAAGGTCATCGTCCAACGGCAAGGTTCATCGGCCGGCCGATGAACCTTCCGACGACCTACCCCAGGACCCGGGCGGCGATCCAGGCGATCGACTCGGCGGTCTGCGCCGGGGGGGCCGAGGGCTGCATGACGTGGGAGAGGACGACCCGCACGACCATGTCGATGGCGGCGTCGAGGTGCTCCCCGGCGATGGGCACGTCGTAGGGGACGATCCGCTCGGCGATGACGGCCTTGGCCGCGACGAGCAGGGACTCGGCGTGCGTGGTGAGCAGCGGCAGCAGCTCGGTGTCGGCGCCGTGGGTGGCCGAGACGACCGCGTGCAGCAGGTCGTTGCCCTGGGCGTGCTCGAGGACGTGCTCGGCGGAGGTGCGGATCGCGGCGACCAGGTCGTCGGGGTGGGCGTCGAAGGCCTCGGTGACCACGCCGAGGAAGCGGTCGAGCTCGCGCAGGATCATCGCCTCGGCGAGACCGGGCTTGGTGCCGACCTCGTTGTAGACGGTCTGCCGGGAGACCCCGACGACCTCCGCGAGGCGGGCCATGGTGACCTGCGACCAGCCGACCTCGCCGGTCAGCCGCACGGCGGCGTCGACGACACGCTCCCGCATCGTCGCCGCTCCCTCGCTCACGCGGCCCAGTCTAGGAACTGGGTGGCTGAGCGTGAGCGAGGGCACGGCGTCGTACGGCGGGGCGGTGGTGGTGCGGGGCGCCAGGGTCAGTCGACCAGGCTCAGGGCCAGCACGGGGCAGGCCTGTGTGGCGGCGTGGACGTGCGCGCGATCGGGCTCGGGGACGTCCTCGGTGAGGACGTGGACCATCTCCACGCCGTCGTCGTCCTCACGGACCTCGAAGTAGTCCGAGGCCATCGCCTCGCACATGCCCAGGCCCTCGCACTTCCCCAGGTCGGCGACGATGCGCGCCATCAGGAGACCTCGCTCGGGCTCAGCGGGACGAAGTCGACCTTCTCGCGCACGCCGCAGTCGGGGCAGCACCAGTCGTCGGGGATGTCCTTCCAGGCGGTGCCGGCGGCGAAGCCCTCGAGCTCGTTGCCCACGGCGACCTCGTAGGTGTAGGAGCAGCCCGGGCAGCGGGCGGCCAGCACCTCGTCGGCCTGCGCGGCGGCGGCAGCCGCGGCAGCCACCTCGGCGGCGGTGGGGGCCTGCTCGCGGACCGGCGGCGGGTACTTCGCGAGGATCTTGTCGCGCTTGCGCGGGCTGAGGTTGGCCCGCGTCAGGTCGCCGTCGAAGTGGGCGAGCACCCGCTGGTCCATGACCCGGCGGAAGAGCGGCGGGACCAGGGCCAGGACGATCATGCCGGCGTACCCGGTGGGCAGCACGGGGCTCTCCTCGAAGTCGCGCAGCGTCTGGTAGCGCCGGGTCGGGTTGGCGTGGTGGTCGCTGTGGCGCTGCAGGTGGTAGAGCAGCACGTTGGTGGCGATGTTGTTGGAGTTCCACGAGTGCGAGGGGTCGACCCGCTCGTAGCGCTGGCGCTCGCCGGAGCCGACCTTCTGGCGCAGCATCCCGTAGTGCTCCATGTAGTTGACGACCTCGAGCAGCGAGAAGCCGATGACCGCCTGCACCACGAGGAAGGGCAGGATCGAGGGGCCGAGCCAGACCACCAGCGCACCCCAGAGCACGACCGACATCAGCCAGGCGTTGAGCACGTCGTTGCCGAGGTGGAACGGGTGGGTCTTCTTGCGCTGGTAGCGCTTGGCCTCCAGCTCCCAGGCGCTCTTGAGCGACCCGGCGACGGTGCGCGGCCAGAACTGGTAGAAGTTCTCGCCCATCCGGCTCGAGGCAGGGTCCTCGGGGGTGGCGACGCGGACGTGGTGGCCGCGGTTGTGCTCGATGTAGAAGTGGCCGTAGAAGACCTGCGCCAGCGCGATCTTGGCCAGCCAGCGCTCGTTGGCCTCGCGCTTGTGTCCCAGCTCGTGGGCGGTGTTGATGCCGATGCCGCCGATGCAGCCGATGGAGACGGCCAGGCCCAGCTTGCCGAGGGTGCTGAGCTCCTCCATGCCGAAAGGCGTGCCGCCGGCGATGAGGTACATCGCGGCGACGAACCCGGCGTACTGGATCGGCAGGAAGAGGTAGGTCACCCACCGGTAGTACTTGTCGTTCTCCAGCGCCTCGATCGCGTCGTCGGGCGGGTTGGAGCGGTCGAGACCGGCGACCAGGTCGATCGCGGGGACGACGCCCAGGATCACGATCGGACCGATCCACAGCCACACGGTCCAGTCGGTGGCGGCGTACAGACCGACGGCGAGGAACGCCAGGGACGGCACCACCAGGCCGATCAGCCACAGGTAGCGCTTCTTGTCCTTCCAGGCCTCGGTCGACCCCGCGGGGACCGTGCTGTTCGGGATCGTCTCGGACATCTCCACCTCCTGCGGTGACGGGCGTCACCTCATCTGCTTGACAAGAGGATAGAGAATGTCAAGCAGGTTGACAAGAGGTATGTGTTTGTAAATCTCTCCGTCCGTGGGCCGACCCCTCACCGCTTCCGGGCCGTACGCCGGGCCGCGCCGACGGCCCGGGCCGCCTGCTCGGCCAGCGCGAGGGCTCCCAGGCAGCGGAACCGCGCGACGTGGCTCGCCGTGCGCAGCCCCACCGACCGTTGCACCACGCCGCCGCCCAGCTCGACCCCGACCACGTCGGCCAGGTCCAGCGTGAGCGTGCCGGCACCCGCGCCCACCCGGTGCGGGACGAAGGTGGCGTGCAGGGCCGTCAGCGTCAGGCGCCCCTGCACCCACACCGGCCCCCGTGCCAGCAGGAAGGCCTGGAGGGCCGCGTCGCTCCGGCTCGTGCCGGCGCCGCGGAGCGTCTCCACCAGCAGGTGGCCGGCACGCGAGCCGAGGACCCCGTAGGACATGGCACCAGGCTGCGCACCCCGCGGGCGGCCACCAGGGACCTTGGTCACTGGTCCAGCCCGGTGGTCGCGCGAAGGTCCCCGTGCGGGGGAGACGGTTGCCCCCGCGGCGCCGGTGGGGGTGGGATGGACCCGATGAGTGCTCCTCCTCCCCTCGGCATCGACTTCGGCGGCACCGGCATCAAGGGTGCCCCCGTCGACCTGGCCACCGGTGACTTCGCGGCGGAGCGCGTCCGCATCCCCACCCCGCGCCCGGCCACGCCGGACGCGGTGGCGGCGGTCTTCGTCGAGCTGCTGGCGGCGTTCCCCGAGGCCACCGGCCCGGTCGGCGTCACGGTCCCCGGGATCGTCCGCCACGGGGTGGTCGGCTCGGCGGCCAACATCGACGACTCCTGGATCGGCGTCGACGCCGACGCCCTGTTCAGCGAGGCGACCGGCCGGGAGGTGCACGTCGTCAACGACGCGGACGCCGCCGGCCTCGCCGAGGTGCGGTACGGCGCCGCCGCGGGCCACCGCGGCCTGGTCATCCTGACCACGCTGGGCACCGGCATCGGCTCGGCGATGGTCCACGACGGGGTGCTCGTGCCCAACTCCGAGCTCGGCCACCTGCTCGTCGACGGGGCCATCGGCGGGTCCACCGGGGCGGCCGTGGCCGAGGAGCGGGCCTCCAACCGGGCCCGCGAGACCGAGGAGCTGTCGATGGAGGAGTGGGCGGCCCGGCTCACGGACTACTACCGCCACCTCGAGCGGCTCTTCTCCCCCGACCTCTTCCTCGTCGGTGGCGGCATCAGCAAGCGGTCCGAGGAGTTCCTCCCGCTGCTGGACATCGACACCGAGATCATCCCGGCGACCCTGCGCAACAAGGCGGGCGTCGTGGGGGCCGCCCTGCACGCCGTCCACGCGGCCGGGTGAGACCGGTGCGCGGGTCGCAGGACGCGGAGCCCCCGGGCCCTGACCCGCTGGTGCGCGACGACACCGTGCTCGACGAGAGCCCGCGGGGCGCCTCCCGTCCCGGTGCGCGACGCACCGTGCTGGTCGTGCTGCCGCTCCTGGTCGGGCTCGCGGTCACCGGCGGGGTGGGCGGCCGGCTGCTCCTCGGGGAGACCGAACCCGCCTCGGCGACCGGCTCCGTGACCTGCTGGGACGGCGAGGAGGTCGATGCTCCGGAGCAGTGCGTGCGCCCGCGGGGCACCGACGGCCTCACCCGGGTGTTCCCCTCCTTCCGGCCCGACCAGGTCGACTGCGTCGACGAGCTCGAGCGCAACCCGACCTACACCCGCCCGGCCATGTGGACCTGCAAGCAGAGCATCGGCGGTCGTCCCGTCGCGGTCACCTACAGCGAGGTCACCGCCCGGAAGCCGGCCGTGCGGTTCCTCGACGACCTCCACGGCGAGGACGCGCGTGGGGTGGTGCGGACCCTGCGCGGTGGCGCGACGGCGCAGGTCTGGACGCCGCAGGCGACCGACGACGGTGCGTGGGAGGGGAGCCTGCTGCTCCGCGAGGGTCCGTACGCCGTCACCGTCCGCGCGCAGCTGCGCAGCGACGCCGCCCGCGCGCTGGAGCGCCGGGTGCTCGTCCGGGCGCCCGAGGAGTGGCGCGCCGACGCGGCGGGCTGAGCACCGCCGAGCTCGCCCTCAGCCCTCCCGGATCGCGGTGGCGACCGCGGTAGGGACGTCGGGGTGGAACACGCTCGGGATGATGAAGTCCGGGTTGAGCTGGTCGTCGGTGACGACGCCGGCGATCGCGGCGGCCGCGCGCAGCATCATGTCGACGGTGACGTCGGTGGCGCGGGCGTCGAGCAGGCCCCGGAAGACGCCGGGGAAGGCCAGCACGTTGTTGATCTGGTTGGGGTAGTCCGAGCGGCCGGAGGCCACGACCGCGGCGTACTGCGCCGCCTCGGCGGGGTCGACCTCCGGGTCGGGGTTGGCCAGGGCGAAGACGACCGGCTGCTCGGCCATGTCGGCGATCCACTCGGCCTGGAGCACGCCGGGGGCCGAGACGCCGATGAACACGTCGGCGCCGTCGAGGGCGGCACGCAGGTCGCCGCGGACGCGACGGGGGTTGGTGACGGCGGCCAGCTGGGCCTTGGCGGGCGGCAGCGTCTGGTCGTCGGCGGAGAGGCAGCCCTCCTTGTCGAAGACCACGACGTCGGTGACCCCGGCGGCGATCATGAGCGTGACGATGGCCGTGCCCGCAGCACCGGCACCCGCGACCACCGCGCGGACCGAGCCGAGGTCCTTGCCGACGACGCGCAGGGCGTTGGTGAGCGCGGCCATGACGACGATCGCGGTGCCGTGCTGGTCGTCGTGGAAGACCGGGATGTCGAGGGTCTCGCGCAGCCGGCGCTCGATCTCGAAGCAGCGCGGCGCGGCGATGTCCTCGAGGTTGATGCCGCCGAAGCCGGGGGCGATCAGCTGCACCGCGCGCACGATCTCGTCGGTGTCCTGGGAGTCCAGGCAGATCGGCCAGGCGTCGATGTCGGCGAACCGCTTGAACAGTGCCGCCTTGCCCTCCATCACCGGGAGCGCGGCACCGGGACCGATGTTGCCGAGCCCGAGCACCGCCGAGCCGTCGGTCACGACCGCCACGGAGTTGCCCTTCACCGTCAGCCGCCGCACGTCCTCGGGGTGCTCGGCCAGCGCCAGGCTGACCCGCCCGACGCCGGGGGTGTAGGCCATCGACAGGTCGTCGCGGTTGCGCAGCGGCACCTTGGAGGAGACCTCGATCTTGCCGCCGATGTGCAGCAGGAAGACCCGGTCGCTGGTCTTGTGCACCGTCACGCCGGGCTGCGCGGCGGCCGCCGCCTGGAGCCGCTCGGCGTGCTCGGCGTCGGCGGCCGAGCAGGTCACGTCGACGACGAGCCGCTCGTGGCTCGACTCCGCGACGTCGATGCCGGTGACGATCCCGCCGACCTCCGAGATCGCAGTGGCCACCCGGCCGACCACGCCGTGGTCGGGCGCGGTGTGCAGGCGCATGGTGATCGAGTACGACGACGTGGTGGCTGCTCGGCCGGCGGTCGGGGTCACCTCGCCACTCTCTGCCCGGGTCGCGGTTACCGGCAACTCACCCACGACCACAACGACCCGTCCACGGCTACGACCTCATGTGCGGGCGGCCGGGACCGCCACACCCGGTCGGTCCGCGTGCTCTGTGACCGCCCTCACATTTTTGCACCCTTGAACGCATAGTGCAGAATGCACTCCATGGCCATCAGTGCAGCGCGCGCCCTCGGGGGGCGGGTGCAGAAGCAGGAGCAGACGCGGCGGCGCATCGTGCGCTGCGCGCAGCGGCTGTGCCTGGAGGCCGGCTTCGACGGCTTCACGATGGATGAGCTGGCCGAGCAGGCGGAGGTCTCGCGCCGCACCCTGTTCAACTACTTCCCCAGCAAGGTCGACGCCGTGCTCGGCGGCGCCGAGCCGCCGCAGTTCTCCTCCCCGGAGCTCGCCCCCGTGGCGGAGGCGTTCCGCGCCGGCGGGCCGCACAGCCGCCTGGTGGACGACCTCGGTGAGCTCACGCGGCCCCTGCTCGCCACCCAGACGATCGACCGCGAGTCCGCGCGGCTGCGCCGCAGCGTCCTCACCTCATCGCCCCGGCTCCTCACCGTGATCCACGAGCGTTTCGAGGAGGTGGCCGAGCAGATCGTCGGCCTGGTCCTCGAGCGCGAGGGTCCCGACTTCGGCGCGGTCCGCGCCCGGCTCGCGGTCGCCCTGCTCATCGCGGTCTTCGACGCCGCGCTGGAGTCCTTCAGCCAGGGCGGTCCCGACGACCCCGAGCTCGCCGAGTTGTTCACCGACCACCTTCGCCTGGCCGGAGAGCTCTTCACCTGACCGCCTCCCGACTTCCCGACCTGGCGCACCGCCCCTCTGCCGAGACCGCGCCGCCCAGCCGCCGCACCGCCCGACTGACCAGACCTGATCGTCAGACCGATCACCACCCAGGAGAGACCTCGATGGCCACGCTGCTCCACCGCCTTGGCACCACCGCGTTCCGCCACTGGCCGCGCTTCATCGCCGGCTGGCTAGTCCTGCTGATCGCGCTCGGCGCGTTCGCCGCAGCCTTCTCCAAGCCGCTGAGCGAGAACTTCACCATCCCCGGGATCCCTTCGGAGGAGGCGGCCGACATCCAGTCCGAGCTCTTCGCCGGCTCGGAGAGCGCCTTCGACGCCGCCAATGTCAACGTCGTCGTGCAGGCCCCGGAGGGCGCGACGCTGGACCAGCCCCGCTGGCGCCAGGCGATCGCCGACCTCAACGCAGACCTCGCCGCGCTGCCACAGCAGCCCGAGCAGCCCCAGATCGTGGGACCGGTGAAGCAGGCCGCCGCCATCGAGGAACAGCTCGTCGGGGCCGCCCAGGCCGCCGGCGCTGACGAGGCCGGCCTGGAGCAGTCCCGCGCCGACGCCGCCGCGCTCTCCCCGCTCAGCGAGGACCGGCGTACCGGCATCATCACCTTCGAGTGGGACGTCGAGAGCTCCGCCGACGTCGAGCCCAACACCCTCGAGGCGCTCGACGAGGTCATGGCCGAGGCCCGCGAGTCCGGCCTCGAGGTCGAGGCCAACGGTCCCGGTACCACCGGCGTGCCGGAGCTCGGCCTCGCCTCCGAGGCCATCGGGCTCGCCGTTGCCCTCGTCGTGCTCGTGCTGACCTTCGGCTCGCTCGTCGCCGCTGGCATGCCGATCTTCAGCGCCGTCTTGGGCGTGGCTCTGGGTCTGACCGGCGTCACCGCCATGACAGCGTTCCTGGAGGTCGACTCCTCGGCCACGATCTTGGCCTCGATGATCGGTCTCGCCGTCGGCATCGACTACACATTGTTCATCCTCGCCCGCTACCGCACCGAGCTGCACCACACCGACGACCGGGCCGAGGCCGTGGGGGTGGCCGTGGGTACCGCCGGCTCCGCCGTGGTCTTCGCCGGCCTCACGGTGCTCATCGCCCTCGCGGCGCTGGCCGTCGTCGGCATCCCCTTCCTGACGACCATGGGTCTGGCCGCCGCTGCGACGGTCTTCGTGGCCGTGCTCGTGGCGCTGACCCTGCTACCGGCCGTCCTGGGCATGTTCAAGTCCAAGGCCTTCGCCGGTCGCGTACGCCGCTACCGCCCCGTCCACGACGAGGACGGTCGCGTGCTCAACAACGGCGTGCGCTGGGCTCGGTTCGTGGGTCGCGCGCCCGTGGCGCTGGTGCTCGCCGTGGTGGTCGGCCTGGGTGCCCTGGCCATCCCGCTGAAGGACCTGCAACTGGCCTTCCCGACCGACTCCACCCGCCCGACCGACACCACGCAGCGCCAGGCCTCCGACCTCATCTCGGACGCGTTCGGCCCAGGCCGTGAGGCCCCGCTGCTGGTCGTCGTCGACGGCCGTCAGGTCGCCGAGGAGGAGCGGCAGGCCGCCTTCGGCGACGTCGCCACCTGGGCCGCGAGCCTCGACGGCGTCCAGAACGCCCAGGTCGTGACTACCAACGCGACCCTCACCGAGGACGGCACCGTCACCGAACCCGCGACCGGGGCGCTGGTGCAGGTGCTGCCGGAGTTCGGGCCCGAGGACTCCCGGGCCACGGACTTGCTCGAGGACATGCGCGCAGGCGAGCCGGGCATCGAGGACGCCACCGGCACCGATACCGGCGTCACCGGTCTGACCGCGATCACCACCGACGTGTCCGACCGGCTCGCCGACGCGTTGCCGGTCTACCTGGCGATCGTCATCGGGCTCGCCTTCCTGCTGCTGATGATCGTCTTCCGCTCGGTCCTGGTGCCGCTGACCGCCACCCTGGGCTTCCTCCTCTCGGTGCTGGCCACCCTGGGCGCCACCGTCGCGGTCTTCCAGCAGGGCGCGTTCGGCATCCTGGAGGGCCAGCCGATCGTCAGCTTCATGCCGATCTTCCTCATCGGCTTGGTCTTCGGCCTGGCGATGGACTACCAGGTCTTCCTGGTGACCCGGATGCGCGAGGCGCACGTGCACGGCATGAGCACCCGCGAGGCGGTCGTCGACGGCTTCCGCAACTCCGCTCGCGTCGTCACCGCCGCCGCCGCGATCATGATCGCCGTGTTCGCGGCCTTCGTGCTCCAGGACGACGCCGTCGTGAAGTCGATGGGCTTCGCCCTGGCCGCCGCCATCATCTTCGACGCCTTCGTCGTGCGGATGGTGCTGATCCCGGCGCTGCTCTACCTGATGGACGAGAAGGCGTGGTGGATGCCGGCGTGGCTGGACAAGGTCCTGCCCAACGTCGACGTCGAGGGCGAGAAGCTCCGGCGGCCGCGCCTGGCCGGCGGGCCCGCGCTGTCGGAGACCGACCTCGACGAGGCGGCCGACGACTCCGACGTGCTCGTCTGAGCCACGACGCACCAGAGCCCGCTCCCGGCCAGGCCGGGGGCGGGCTCGTCAGTGTGGGGGGTGCGCGGCGGCGTACTCCGAATCACCCGTGATGCCCAGCTCGCGCTGAGGATCAGAATTGATTCGGAGTACCCCCGCTCACACCTCCCGCGCGCCCAGCCGGGCGAGCAGGTTGTCGGCGAACCGGTCGCCCATCTTGCCGACGACACCCTTCATCGTGGCGGTGACCGCCTTCGAGGAGAGCCTCGGCAGCGGCAGGTCGAGGCAGATCTCCAGGCTGGTGCGCAGCAGGGTGCCCTCGTCGTGCTCGGCCAGGTCGTACCACCCCTCGACCGCGGACCGCTCGGTGCGACCGGCGGGCGGGTCGTGGGTGAACTCGATGCGGCTCGGCTCGTCGAAGTCCATCCGCTCGGTGAAGACCGGCGACACCGACTTGCCGAGCACCTCGATCCCGCCGAGCTCCCAGGTCCAGTGGTCCCCGTCGGCGGTGATCCGCTTGACGAAGGGGGTCATCTCCGCGATCGCGTCGGGGTCCTCGAGCAGCGCCCAGACCTCCTCGCGGCTCGCGGTGATGACCGCGCTGGCCTCGGTGCCGGCGGTGAAGCGGGTCACGCGGCGAGGGCCTTCTCGATGTCGGAGGCGATCTTCTCGGGCTTGGTGGTCGGCGAGTAGCGGCCGATGACCTGGCCGTCCTTGCCCAGGAGGTACTTGGTGAAGTTCCACTTGATCTTGCTGCCCAGCAGACCGCCCTTCTCCGAGCGCAGCCACTGGTAGAGCGGGTGCGCCCCGTCGCCGTTGACCTCAATCTTGGAGAAGAGCGGGAAGGTCACGCCGAAGTTGCGCTCGCAGAAGCCGGCGATCTCCGCGTCGTCGCCCGGCTCCTGGTGGCCGAACTGGTCGCACGGGAAGCCGAGCACGGTGAAGCCGCGCGCGCTGTAGGTGTCGTGCAGCTTCTGCAGGCCCTGGTACTGCGGGGTGAAGCCGCACTGCGAGGCCGTGTTCACGACAAGGACCACCTGGCCCTTGTACTCCGAGAGGTCGATGTCGCGCCCGTCGATGGAGCGTGCGGAGAAGTCCTGGAGCGAGGTCATGGCCCCGAGTCTGTCAGGGGCGGCCCAGCACGATCCTCACCCGAGCCTCACCCGAGCCTCACCCGATCATCGTCCCGCGCACCTCGACCGAGTGCTGGTACGACGCCGGGTTGGCGTGCCCGTCCAGCAGCACCCGCACGCGACGGTCGGCCACCGCCAGCACCAGCTCGTCCTCGCTCAGCGACTCCACGTCCCCGCGCACGACGTAGTCGTTGCCCTCCACGCGCTCCAGCAGCGGCCCCGGCGGCACCCGTCGCACGTCGGCGGTCGCCACCATCCGCAGCTCGGGGCGGGTCCGCCCGCGCAGCAGCAGCACGACCGCGACCAGGAGCAGCACCCCGGCGTTGACCACCAGCAGCGTGGCCAACCCGGTGCCGCCCTGCTCGCCCTCGACCCGGTACGTCGCGGGGTCGTCCTCGAGCCAGGTGACCTCGACCTCCCCGGTGGCCACCGCGTCGTCGTACGCCGCGGGCTCCAGGGTGGCGGTGCGCGCGAGCAGTCCCGCCCGGTCGGCTGCCTGGTCCTCGGTGCCGTCCGCGTCGTCCGGGGCGACTGCGTCGGTCACCTCCGGCGGCAGGGCGACGACCACCTGCCCCTCGGGCATGCCCTCGGTCGAGGCGGCCACGCGCTCGGAGACCCCGTCACGGTCCAGCCGCTCCTGGGTCCACCACGAGCCGAGCGGGCCGAGGTTGACGACCACGACGAGCAGCAGGAGGAGCAGCAGGCGGGTACGGCGGGACACGGCTCCAGTATCGGTCCCCACCGTGGGTCTCTCCCGCCCGAGCGCCGTCGAGGGCGCCGGCGAGGGCGTCGTGGAGACCGCGTGAGCTGGCTGTGGTCGGCGACCACGGACCGGTGCTGCGGTCTCGACGACGGCTCGCTGGCGCTCGCCTGCTCGACCGACAGGAGCGACCTCAGCCCCGCGGGTGGGTCGGGCGGGGCGGGGCGACGACCCGGCCGAGCCCGGGCCCGCCGTACACGTGCAGCGAGGCGGGGTCGGCGGCCCAGCGCCAGGCCAGGTGCGCGCAGAGCACGGCATCGATGCGGTCCTCGACCCGCTCGAGGTCCACGGGCCGGGTGGCGGCGCGGACGGCTGCGACCTGCTCGGCCCAGTCCGCGCTCCCGGGCCCGTCGAGCAGGCCCAGCTCGGGCAGGGACTCGAGCAGCGCGACCAGCCGGGCGAAGCCGTCCTGCCGGGTGGCGAGGTCACGGCGCGCCTTGGCCTTGTAGGGCAGGACCCGGCCGAGGGCGAAGAGGCCGATGAGCGCGGCGTGCGGGTAGACCTCGACCGCCACCGGTCGGCCCGCGCCGATCGCGTCGGGCTCCAGCGTCCACCCGTGCCGGGTGGCCAGCACCTCGCCCCGGGGCGGGTCGAACCACGGACGCGAGCGGTTGGCGACGTGGCACCCGCAGCCGTAGCGGCCGTACGCCGAGGTCAGCTCGCGCTCGGCACCGCGGGCCCCGGTGGCGTTCGGGACCTCGAGGGGGGCGTCGACGGCCACCACCCCGAGCGGCCCGGGCAGCCCCGCCAGCCAGGCGTCGAGCTCCTCGTCGGTGACGACCGTGGCCGAGCGGAGCAGCCGGCCGTCGGCGTCGACCGCGGCCACCCCCGTGCGGGCCGTCGTGCCCCAGGCCAGGTCGATGCCGACGTGCACGGTCGCCCCGGCGGGAGCGACAGCGGCATCGGCAGGGACGGCGGCCGTGGTGTCAGGCGAGGGAGGCGGCACCCGTGGCCCCGGCGACGTAGGCGAGCAGCCGGGCACGCAGGGCGGGGTCCTCGCCCCGCTGCCACCCGAAGGTCGTGGGCCGCTGGCGCCGGTCGTGCCAGAAGTGGCCGGGCTGCGAGGGCGGGCGGGTCGCGACCAGCCAGACCGCGGTGTCCGCACCGTCGGCGGCGGTGCGCTTGACCCGGCGCGTGAGCCGGTCGAAGCGGGGCAGGCTCGCGGTGACGCCGGGGGTCGTGGCCCAGCCGGGGTGCATCGACTCGACCAGCACCCCGGTCCCGCGCAGCTGCTCGGCCCACGCGTCGGCCATGACGACCTGCATCCGCTTGGTGCGGGCGTAGGCCTGCACCCCGTCGTACTCCCCGCGGCGGTACTCCACGTCGTCGGCGTCCTGCGCGTGCAGCGAGGCGCCGTACATCCCGCCCGAGCTCATCCACACGACGCTGGCCGGGCCGGCGACGAGCAGGTCGCGCAGGAGGCTCGTCATGAGGTGCGGGCCGAGGACGTGGCAGGCGAGCGAGAGCTCGTGGCCCTGCGGGCTCTCGGTGCGCTCGGGCGGCATGACGCCGGCGTTGTGCACCAGCCCGTGCAGCGCGTCGACGCGGCCGACCAGGTCGGTGCACCACGCGCGGACGGCGTCGAGGTCGGAGACATCGCAGACCTCCTCGACCACGTCGGCGTTCGGGACGGCCTGGCGCAGCTCCCTGGCGTACGCCGCGACCTTGTCGGCGTTGCGACCGAGCAGGTGCACGGTCGCGCCCAGGTCGAGGAAGGAGCGCGCCATCGCCTCGCCGATGCCCGACGTGGCCCCGGTGACCACGACGCGCCGGCCGGTCATCGACCCCGGGGCAGGGTCGGCGGGCCAGGTCGGCAGCCGGCGTCGTACGTCGGAGCCGACCGCGGTGTAGCCCAGCACCACCGAGCGGTCCAGGGCGCTGTCGACCAGTCGGGCGAGTGTCTGCTTCACGCTCCAAGCCTAGGCAGGCGGCCGGACACCCCGGCGGGGCCGGAATAACCCGATGAGTTCGAGGGCTGGACCAGGTCAGACTGTCCGTGGCCGCGCCTCCGCGCCGCCCGTCGACGCCGGACCACCGGTCCCGCTCCCCTGCTCACCCGCTGCCTCGTCTGGAGCCCCGCATGACCTCGCCCACCACCGCCGCCCCCGAGCGCGCCGACGCGCCCGTCGACTACGGCGTGCTGCGCTGGCTGGTCCTGGCGACGTTCATCGTCATCCTCAACGAGACGATCATGGTCAACGCGATCCCGCGGCTGATGGTCGAGTTCGACGTGACCGCGCGCTCGGCGCAGTGGCTCTCGACGGCCTTCCTGCTGACGATGGCCACGGTGATCCCGGTGACCGGCTGGTTCCTGCAGCGGGTGACCACGCGGCAGGCGTTCACGTTGGCGATGCTGACCTTCTGCGCCGGCACCCTGGTCGTCGCGCTGGCGCCCGTCTTCTGGGTCCTGGTCGCCGGCCGGGTCGTGCAGGCGGCCGGCACCGCGGTGATGATGCCGCTGCTGATGACCACGATCATGAAGATCGTCCCCGTGCACGACCGCGGCCGGGTGATGGGCAACGTGACCCTGGCGATCTCCGTCGCCCCGGCGCTCGGTCCCGCGGTCTCCGGCGTGATCCTGGCGCTCACCTCGTGGCGCGGGCTCTTCCTCGTCGTCCTGCCGATCGCCGTGCTCATCACCGTCGTCTCGCTGCGCCGCCTGCCCGACGTGGGCGAGCCCACCGCAGGCCGGGTCGACGTGGCGTCGGTGGTGCTGGCCGCCCTGGGCTTCGGCAGCCTGGTCTACGGCCTCAGCGGCCTGGGCGAGGGGGCAGGCGGCTCGGTGCCCGCCGAGGTCCCGGCGGTGCTGGGACTGCTGGTCGTCGGGCTCTTCGTCCACCGCCAGCTCCGGCTGCAGCGCACCGGTGAGCCGCTGCTCGACCTGCGCACGCTCTCCCACCGCACGTACGCCGTGTCGATCTCGCTCATGGCGGTGGCGTTCATGGCGATGCTGGCCGCGCTGATCCTGCTGCCGCTCTACCTCCAGGACGTCCGTGGCCTCTCGCCGCTGGCCACCGGCCTGGTCGTGGCGCCCGGCGGCATCCTCATGGGCCTGCTCGGCCCCCGCGTGGGCCGCGCCTTCGACCGGGTCGGCAGCCGCCCGCTGGTCGTGCCCGGCGCGATCGGCATGGTCGTGGCACTCGGTGCCCTGGCGATGCTGGGCGAGTCGACCCCCGTCGCGTTCGTCGTGGGCGCGCACGTGCTGCTGATGGTGAGCCTGGCCGGCATCTTCACCCCGGTCTTCACCCTCGGCCTCGGTGCGCTGCCGCCGCACCTCTACTCCCACGGCAGCTCGCTGCTCGGCACCACGCAGCAGGTCGCGGGCGCGATCGGCACCGCGGTGTCGGTCACGATCCTCTCCAGCCGTGCGGCGGCCCTCGCCGAGGAGGGCGCCGGCGAGGCCGAGGCGCTCGTCGGCGGCTTGCAGTGGGCCTTCGGCCTGGGCGCGGTGATCGCCCTCGCGGTGGTCGGGCTCGCGCTCGTGCTGCCGCGGCACGCACCCGAGGACGCTCCCGAGGACGCCGAGGTCCCGGTCGGGCACTGACCTGGGGCGCCGCTCAGCCTCCTGGCCGAGCGGCCTCCTCGGCCAGCCACTGCGCGAAGGGCGTGGTCGCGAGCGTGGCGGTCGGGTCGCCCTGCGCCGTGAGCGTCCCGTCGCGCATGCCGCGCCCCGCCGCCCCGGGCAGCCGCACGGCCACGACGCGGCGGCCCAGGGCCTTGACCCGGGCGACCTCGCGCGCCATGTCCGGGACCGAGAGCACCTCCGGGCCGGCCAGGTCCGGCACCCGGCCGGAGGGTCCCTGCTCCACCAGGGCGACCAACGCCTCCGCGACCTCGCGGGCTGCGACGGGCTGCGAGCGCATGACCGGCACCAGCGACCACGGACCGACGCGCACGAACCCGAGTGCCTGCTCGCCGAACTCGTGGAACTGCCCCGCCCGCAGCAGGCTCCACGGCTGGTCCGACTCGCGCAGCAACCGCTCCTGCAGCCGCTTGCCGGCGTAGTAGCCCGACGGCACGCCGTCGACGCCGATGATCGAGAGCGCCACGTGGTGGCCCACGCCGGCCGCGCGCTCCGCCGCGAGCAGGCCGCCGGTGACCGCGCCGAAGAACGCCTCCGCCCCGCGCCGGGACTGGGCCGTGGTGTTGGCGACGTCGACGACCACCTCGACACCCTCCAGTCGCTGCGGGAGCCCGGTCCCGGTCGTCAGGTCGACGCCCGTCGCGCGGGACAGCGGCACCACCTCGTGCCCCCGCTCACCAGCCACCGCTACCACGTGCCGGCCCACCGTCCCCGTCGCACCCGCCACCGCGATCCGCATGGCGACATCCTGCAGGGACGACGGCCAGGGCGCGCGCATCTGGCGGTGACGAGCCGCTGGGGTCGGACGCCCTCGGCGTTCGGGCAGACTGACGCCGAGCACGGAGCGGGACGGAGCCGGACGGAGCCGGACGGAGCCGGACGGAGCGGATGGAGGCGAGCGGCGACGTGGACGAGGAGTACGTCGAGGCGGTGCTGCGCGTGGTCGACGCCGTCCAGCCGGGCCACGTGACGACGTACGGCGCCGTCGCGGCCGTCGTGGGTCGCGGCGGACCGCGCCAGGTCGGGACCGTCATGCGGCTGCACGGCGACCGGGTCGCGTGGTGGCGGGTGGTGCGTGCCGACGGCCGGCCCGCCGACTGCCACGGGGGCGCGGCCGTGGAGCTGCTGCGCGCCGAGGGAGCCTCGGTGCGGCCCGACGGGCGCGTCGACGTACGTCGCTGAGCACGGGGGCCACGCCCCGGGCACGACGAAGGCCCCGGGTCGGTGACCCGGGGCCTTTCGCTCACGTGCGCGAGGGGGGAGTTGAACCCCCACGTCCTTTCGGACACACGGACCTGAACCGTGCGCGTCTGCCTATTCCGCCACTCGCGCGTGAAGCGACTGGAGGTTATCCCAGTCGGCGGTGCAGACCCAAACCGCGGGGAGGGAGCCGGACGTGGGGCTGACGGCACCCGCCGCACAGCGCGGCCCCGCCCGCCACGCGGGGTGACACCGCCGAGGCCCGGCTTCGTTACCATCGCACCCGACCCGGCGTACGCCGACTGCTGTCCTGCCCGCGCACGTCACACCCGCGCGTGGCGTGGGTCGGCGCCGCACGGGGAAGACCCCGGTCCGGACCACGCACCGCCACCGGCACAGGACCCGGCACAGGACCCAGAGAGGAGGAGTCGGACATGAGCAGCCTCCAGCGCTTCGAGCGGCGCCTCGAGACGATGATCTCCGGGGTCTTCGCGCGCGCCTTCCGCTCCGCGGTCCAGCCTGTCGAGATCGCGGCCGCGCTCCAGCGCGAGTGCGACAACAACGCCCAGATCCTGTCGCGGCAGCGGCGCCTGGTGCCCAACGACTTCCACGTGGAGCTCGCGCAGAGCGACCTCGACCGGCTGGCGCCGTACGACACCGCGATGGCCGCGGAGCTGGAGAAGCAGGTCACCGAGCACGCCCAGACCAACGGCTACTCCTTCCCCGGACCGGTCACCATCGAGTTCGAGGTCGCCGAGGACCTCACCACCGGCCGCTTCCGCGTCCGCAGCCGCGCCACCGCCAAGGTGAGCAGCAACAGCACCCACACGCAGGTCGGCCGCGCGCGCGCCGTCCTCGAGGTCAACGGCACCCAGCACCCGCTGCTGCCGCCGGGGGTCGTCGTGGGTCGCGGCACCGACGCCGACGTCCGCATCAACGACCCGGGCGTGAGCCGTCAGCACGTGGAGTTCCGGGTCGACGCCTCCGGCGACCGGATCAAGGTCGACGTGCGTGACCTCGGCTCGACCAACGGGATGCTCGTGGACGGGCAGAAGATGAGCCGCTCGGTCGCCGACGACGGCACCGAGGTGAAGATCGGCAACACCGTGCTGCGCGTGAGGCTGGTGCGCGACGATGTCTGAGCTGACCCTGCTGCTCATCCGGATCGCCTACCTCGCGGTCCTGTGGATCTTCGTCCTCTCCGCCATCTCGGTGATCCGCTCCGACATGTTCGGCGCCCGGGTCCCCGAGACCGCCCGCACCCCCGAGCCGCGCGGGCGCGAGCCCAAGGCCAAGTCCCCCTCCAAGCGCCGCGGCTCCCCCACCCACGTCCTGGTCACCGAGGGCGCCAACGCCGGCGAGCGCGCGGACCTCGCCGCCGCGCCCGTCCTCATCGGCCGCGGCTCCGACGCCGCGATCCGCCTCGACGACGACTACGTCTCCACCCGCCATGCCCGGATCGCCGCCTCCGGCGACCAGTGGTTCGTCGAGGACCTCGGTTCCACCAACGGCACCTACGTCGGCACCGTGCGCATCACGCAGCCGACCACGATCACGCTCGGGACCCAGGTCCGGATCGGCAAGACGATCCTGGAGCTGCGCAAGTGAGCCAGCCCGGCAGCGGGAGCGACCCGACCAGCGCAGGCCCGGCGACGCTGCGGCTGCACTGGTCGGCGATCTCCGACGTCGGGCGGGTGCGCAAGGACAACCAGGACTCCGGGTACGCCGGGCCGTGGCTGCTCACCGTCTGCGACGGCGTCGGCGGCGCGATGCGCGGCGACATCGCCTCCAGCGTGGCCGTCCAGCAGCTGCGCCGCCTCGACGACGAGCCTCCGGGCCCGCTCGAGGCCGACGAGCTGCTCGGCCGCGTCGGCGGCGCGCTGCACCGCGCGCACGACCGGATCGGCGAGGTCGTCGACGAGGACCCCGCCCTCAACGGCACGAGCACCACCGCCACCGTCCTGCACTTCGACGGCCGCCAGGTCGGCGTCGGCCACGTCGGCGACAGCCGCGCCTACCTCCTGCGCGAGGGCGAGATCAGCCGGCTGACCAGCGACCACACCTTCGTCCAGAGCCTGGTCGACGAGGGCCGGATCACCGAGGCCGAGTCGCGGGTCCACCCGCACCGCAACCTCATCCTCAAGGCCGTCGACGGCATCCACGAGGCCGAGCCCGACCTCTTCGTCGTGGCCCTGCAGCCCGGCGACCGGCTGCTGGTGTGCTCCGACGGCGCGACCGCCTCCCTCGACGACGACGACCTGCTCGCGATCCTCGGCGACGGCACCCCCGACTACGCCGCCGTCGAGCTGGTCCGCCGCGCCCTCGACGCCGGCTCGACCGACAACGTCACCTGCCTGGTCGCCGACGTGCTCGACGAGGCCGCCGCCGCGGCGCGCAGCGAGGAGCTCGCCGACCTCCAGCCGATGGTGGTCGGCGCGGCCACCGAGGTCCGTCGTCGACCGCACCGGCACGCGCTGGGCAGCGGGCTGTTCCGGGGCCGCACCGACACCGGCGAGATCCCCGCCGTCGACGCCGACCTCCCGCCCGACCTGCCCGCCGACGTCCACGCGATCCCCAGCGACCCGGTCGACCCCGAGGCGGTCCGCTACGCCCCGCGTCCCCCGCGCCGCTTCGCCTGGGCCCGCCGCGCACTCCTGGCCCTCGTGCTGGTCGGCCTGGCATGGATGGGCGTCGCGGCGGCGTACACCTGGAGCCAGCAGCAGTACTACGTCGGCGAGGTCGACGGCCAGGTCCAGATCTTCCGCGGCGTCGACCTCTCGCTGCCCGGCGTGGAGCTCTCCGAGCCCTACGAGTCGACCAACGTCACCCTCGACCGGCTCCCGGAGTTCGTCGCCAACGGCGTGCGCGAGGGCGTCGCCGCCGACGACCTCGAGGACGCCCGCACCATCGTGGAGAACCTCGCCCGCCAGATGAGCGCGGAGCCCACCGACGCCTCGGGCGAGACCGGCTCCGGCTCCTCCGGCTCCGGCTCCTCCGGGTCCGCCCGGTCCGAGGGCAGGTGAGCGGCGTGTCGCAGACGACCGGCAACCCGATCCTCGGCTTCGTGCACCGCCGCCGCCGCGGCGCGGAGCTCTTCCTGCTCGTGCTCGCCCTGGCCGTCGGCATCGGCGCCTACGCCGCCGTCGGGGTGGGAGTCGAGGGTGCCGTCCCCACCGACCTCATCGGGTACGGCGGGTGGCTGGCCGCCCTCGTGGTCGGCGCGCACGTCGTCGTACGCCTCGTCGCGCCGTACGCCGACCCGGTGCTGCTCCCCGTCGTGGCCGCCCTCAACGGGCTCGGCCTGGCCGTGATCCACCGTCTCGACCTCACCGAGGACACCGGGTTCGCCGCCCAGCAGCTGGTGTGGATGACGATCGGCGTCGGGCTCTTCGTCGGCACCCTGGTGCTGCTGCGCGACCACCGCGTCCTCACCCGCTTCACCTACACCTCGGGCCTGGCCGCGATCGTGCTGCTGCTCATGCCGATGCTGCCGCTGATCGGCAACGAGGTCCGGGGCGCCCGCATCTGGGTCCGCCTGGGCCCGGTCGGCATGCAGCCCGGCGAGGTCGCCAAGGTGCTGCTGGTGATCGCCTTCGCCGGCTACCTCGTGCTGCACCGCGACGCGCTGGCCCTGGCCGGTCGCCGGCTGCTGCTGGTGGACCTGCCGCGCGGTCGTGACCTCGGCCCGATCCTCGGCATGTGGCTGATCAGCCTCGGCATCCTGGTCTTCCAGCGCGACCTCGGCTCCAGCCTGCTGTTCTTCGGCCTCTTCCTCTTCATGCTGTACGTCGCCACCGAGCGCGCCGGCTGGCTGGTCGTCGGCGGGGGGCTCTTCCTCGGCGGCGCGCTGGTGGCCTGGCAGCTGTTCAGCCACGTCCAGACCCGCGTCAACGTGTGGCTGAACCCGTTCGACTACTACGGCCCCGGCACCAACGACACGGCCTTCCAGCCGGTCGAGGCGACCTTCGGCATGGCCTGGGGCGGGCTGCTGGGCCGCGGCTTCGGCGGCGGCGACCCCGGCCGGGTGCCGTTCGCGGAGTCCGACTTCATCATGGCCGCGATCGGCGAGGAGCTCGGGCTGACCGGGATGATGGCCGTGCTGGTGCTCTACGGCCTCATCGTCGAGCGCGGCCTGCGGGCGGCGCTGATCTCCCGCGACGGCTTCGGCAAGCTGCTGGCCACCGGCCTGGCTTCGGTCTTCGCCCTGCAGGTCTTCGTGGTCATCGGTGGGGTGACCGGTCTGATCCCGCTCACCGGCCTCACCACGCCCTTCCTGTCCTACGGCGGGTCGTCGCTGGTCGCGAACTGGGTGATCATCGCGCTGCTACTGCGGGTCTCCGACCTGGCCCGCCGCCCGGTCCCCGAGCTCACGGCGGCCGACGACGCCGGTGACCAGGACACCCAGGTGATCCGGGTGGCTCGATGAACAAGCCGATCCGCACCATCTCGGTGGCCTTCCTCGTCCTCTTCCTGGCGCTGATGGCCAACGTGACCTACCTGCAGTACTGGCGGGCCGACTCCCTCGGCGACGACGGCCGCAACCGCCGCGCCGTCGACGCCGCCTTCTCCCAGCCGCGCGGGGCGATCCTCGTGGGCCGCGAGCCGGTGGCGGAGTCGGTGCCCTCCGACGACCGCTTCGAGTACCAGCGGACCTACTCCCAGCCGCTCGCCTACGCCCACGTCACCGGTTGGTACAACTACTTCAACGCCCAGTCCGGCGCCTGCAGCACCTGCCAGCGTCGGATCGAGCAGACCCAGGACGACCTGCTCAGCGGCGACGACGACCGGCTCTTCGTGACCCGCCTGGTCGACCTGCTCAGCGGGGAGACCTCCGAGGGCGGCAACGTCGCGCTCACCCTCGACCCCGCTGCCCAGCGGGCCGCCTTCGACGGCCTGCGCGCCGTGCTCGGCCCCGAGGGACAGGGGGCGGTCGTGGCGCTGGAGCCGCGCACTGGCAAGGTGCTGGCGATGGTCTCGCTGCCGACGTTCGACCCCAACCGGCTGGCCAGCCACGACCTCACCGAGGTCAGCGCCGCCGGCGACGAGTTCGACGCCGACCCGGCCCAGCCGCTGCTCAACCGCGCCATCCAGACCACGCTGCCCCCGGGCTCGACCTTCAAGGTCGTCACCGCGGCGGCCGCGATCGAGAACGGGCTCTACGAGGAGGGCGACGACGTCCCCGGCGGGCCCACCTTCCAGCTGCCGCAGACCACCGGCGACACCGGCCTCATCGACAACCAGGGCCGCTCGTGCGGCGCGACCACGGTCTCCTTCACCCAGGCGATGGCCAACTCGTGCAACACGACCTTCGCGCGGCTGGCGATCGAGGTCGGCGCCGAGCGGATGCGCGAGCAGGCCGAGCTGTTCGGCTTCAACCAGCAGTACTTCGAGGACCTCCTCCCGCAGGCCACCTCCCGCTTCCCGGAGGAGGCCAACGAGCCGCAGACCGGGCAGACCGGCATCGGCCAGTTCGACGTGGCCGCCACGCCGCTGCAGATGGCGATGGTCGTGGCCGGGATCGCCAACGGCGGCACCGTCATGAAGCCCTACCTCGTCGACGAGGTGCAGAGCCCGGAGTTCGAGCAGATCGAGCAGACCGACCCCGAGGCGCTCTCGGACGCCGTCTCCTCCTCCACCGCCTCCCAGCTCACCGACCTGCTGGTCGCGACCGTCGACGAGGGCACCGCCAGCCCGGCGGCGATCCCCGGCGTGCAGGTGGCCGGCAAGACCGGCACGGCCCAGAGCGGCCAGGACGACGTGCCGCCGTACGCCTGGTTCGTCTCCTTCGCCCCGGCCGACGACCCGGAGGTCGCCGTCGCGGTGATGATCCAGGAGGCCCCGGGCATCGAGCGCGGCGAGATCGCGGGCGGCCTGCTGGGCGGCCCGATCGCGAAGGCCATCATGGAAGCGGTGATCAACCGGTGACCCCGCCCGACAGCCCGTCCGACAGCTCTCTCGGTGGTGCCGGCGAGTTCGCCGACGACGCCCGGCGCTACCTCCTCGAGTCCCGGATCGCCACCGGCGGCATGGGCGAGGTGTGGCGCGCCCGGGACACCACCCTGGGCCGGACCGTCGCGGTCAAGGTGCTCAAGCGCGAGTACGCCGACGATCCCTCCTTCCGCAGCCGGTTCGAGACCGAGGCCCGGCACGCCGCCTCCCTGCACCACCCCGGCATCGCCGCGGTCTTCGACTTCGGCGAGGCGCAGTCCGTCGACGGGTCGGGTGTCCCCCGGCCCTACCTCGTCATGGAGCTCGTCGAGGGCCAGCCGTTGTCCGCGCTGCTGCGCCCTGGCTCGCCCATGGACCCCGGTGCGGCCGCCGCCCTCATGGCCCAGGCCGCCGACGCGATCGCGGCCGCGCACGCCGCCGGCATCGTCCACCGCGACGTGAAGCCGGCCAACCTGCTCGTCACCCCCGACAGGCAGGTCAAGGTCACCGACTTCGGCATCGCCCGGGCCGCCGACAGCGTCAGCCTCACCCAGACCGGCCAGGTCATGGGCACCCCGCAGTACCTCTCCCCCGAGCAGGCCCGCGGCAGCACCGCCACCGAGGCCTCCGACGTCTACTCCCTCGGCGTCGTGGCCTACGAGTGCCTGGCCGGGCGACGCCCCTTCGATGCCGGCTCTCCGGTCGCGACCGCGCTCGCGCACCTCAACCAGGAGCCGCCGGCCCTCCCCGCGAGCGTCCCCGCCCCCCTCGCAGCGGTCGTCATGCGCGCCCTGGCCAAGGACCCGGCCGAGCGGTACGCCGGGGCCGGAGCCCTCGCCGCCGCCCTGCGCGACCCGGCAGGTGCGGGTGCCGCCGACGGCGCGGCCGCCGCGGG